>Ga0233375_1001017_pt1 | contig 13477 bp, 9 predicted proteins | sample ElkDunMinimDraft_10_FD_191539 | JGI IMG/M metagenome (GOLD analysis project Ga0233375, IMG submission 191539) | Fecal eukaryotic communites from dung pellets of Tule Elk in California, USA - Elk Dung E16 | ecosystem: Host-associated > Mammals > Digestive system > Large intestine > Fecal | place... | reverse complement strand
ACCGTCTGACAGTGCGCGCGCGGCTCGCACTGACGTACTCGGCGCTCCTCACGGGGGCGGGCATCGTCCTGCTCGCGATCGTCTACGTCTTCATGCGCTACGTCCCCACCTACGACTTCGCCGCGGCCACGACGGCGTCCACCGACGCGGCCTCGGTCGCCCCCGGGGGCTCGCCGCTCCCCACCGGAGACCCGACGGCACCGGCAGCGGTGGTCGTCCCCGCGTCCGAGCTCCTCGTGACGTCGAGCGAGCAGCTCCTCAACCTCCTGCTCGTGACCTCGATCGTCGTGCTCGTCGTCCTGGCGGTGCTGGGCACCGCGGTGGGCTGGGCGGTGGCGGGCCGGATGCTCCGGCCGTTGCAGGACATCAACTCGGCCGTGCACCGGGCGAGCGAGGGCGACCTGGCGCAGCGGATCCGGTTGTCCGGACCCCGGGACGAGATCTCGGAGCTCGCCGAGAGCTTCGACGAGATGCTCGATCGCCTCGACCGGTCCTTCACGGCCACGCGCCGCTTCGCGGCCAACGCCTCGCACGAGCTGCGGACCCCGCTCGCGACGACCCGGGCCATGCTGGACGTCGCCCTGGCCCAGCACGACGACCCGCAGGAGCGGGTCGTGTTCGAGCGTCTGCGGTCCATGAACGAACGCAACATCCAAACCGTGACGGCTCTCCTTGACCTGGCCAGGATCGACTCCTCGCCCCCGCACCTCGAACGGTTCGACCCGGCACGGGTCGTCGCTCACGTGATCGAGTCGTGCGCCGAGGAAGCGGCGGCCCACGACGTCCGGATCGAGCAGAGCCTGACCGGCACGACGCTCGACGGCGAACCCGTCCTGCTCCGCCAGCTCGTCACCAACCTGGTGCAGAACGGGATCCGGCACAACGTTCCAGGCGGTGTGCTCGCGATCGGCACCACGCCGTCCGACCCTCCGGGAGGAGTGGTCATCGAGGTCGTCAGCTCCGGCCCGGTCCTCGATCCGGAGTCTGTCGAGCGGTTCACCGACCCCTTCACCCGGGGAGCCGGTCGTACGAGGCACACGGCATCGGACGGGCAGGGACTGGGGTTGTCCATCGTCGCGGCGATCGTCGAGCGACTCCACGGCGAGCTCCGTCTCACCCCGCGCCCGGAAGGTGGACTGCGAGCCGTCGTCAGGCTCCCGCCCACCTTCCCGAGGGACATCGACGCCGACCGGCCCTGAATCGCCCACCTGGCCCCGTCGGCCGGGCCCGGTGGCAGGCCGCGGCCCGGGAACGGGGTCCACCCGTCCCTTCGGGCCGCCCCTGGCAGCGGTTCAGTCCTGCGCCCGCTCCGCGAGCATCTCCGCGACCCGGCCGAGGTTGGCGAGCATCGCGCGGTTCTCGTCGATGCTCCCCAGCCGCTGCCCGGAGCCCAGCCCCACGCCTCCCGGACGGGGCGCCGCGAGGAGCGTGACGTCGTCGAGCCGCGCGGCGGGCAGGCCGATCCTGCGCCAGGGCACCGTGACGAGCGAGGCCAGCTCACCGAGGTTCGGCCCCGCGCACTGCGAGACCTTCGCGGGCGGCAGCCCGGCCCAGACCTCGACACCGCGCTCGACCGCGCGCGCGGCCAGCTCCCAGCCCTTCTCGTCCCAGCCGTCGGCCCGCGCCGCGAGGTCGAGCCCCACGGCGTCAGCCCCCGCGAGCACCACGGGCGCGATCCCGACCCACGCGGGACCGACGTGCACGACGCTGCGCGCACCCGCGTCGCGCACGGCTCTCAGGACCGTCTCGAGCCCCTCGACGATCGCCGGCCCCTCGACCGGGCGCAGGCGGGAGAACCCGGAGAACGTGGGCAGCACCCCCGCGTTGATCTGCCCGAGCAACGGCTCGCTCACCTGCACCACGAGCTCGGCCCCCGGGACCTGGCGGCGCACCTCGTCGAGGTGGGCCGTCAGCCCGACGGCGAGCGAGCCCGCCAGGTCGGCCGCGGCCCCGCGGTCGGCGAGCACCCGGTCCCCGCGGGCGAGGTACAGCTCGGCCGCGAGCGTCCACGGACCGACGACGGACACCGCCAGGGGCCCCTGGTACCCGTGCCCGGCGATCGCGAGCGCCCCGAGGTCGTCGCGCAGGAAGGCCTGCGCACGCCGCTCGTCCATGCCCGGGCGGTCGGCGAGCTTCCACCCGTGCGGTCCGATCTCGACGGGCAGGTCGGCGAGGAGGGTCGCGGTGCGCCCGACGCCGTCGGCCCCCGGCCCCCGCTGGGGCAGGCGCGCGAGGAACGGCACGGGCGTGACGCCCGTGGGCACCTCGGCGAGGTCCCCGAAGATGGTCTGCTGCGCCTCGAGGACGTCCGTGCCTTCGCCGCCGGGCCACGGCCCGTGCCCGCTGACTGACGTCATGATCGTTGGTCTCCTCGTTGGTCGACGTGCTCTGGGGCCGGCTCGATGGTCGGCCGGTCCGACGATCCCGCCGGCGTCCGGCGAGGATCTCACCCCCGCATCACCCGCGCGAGGCCTTGCGGTGGCGCGCTGTGCGGGGGAAGGGTGATGAGTATGCACCACAGACCGTGACGACGCGGTGGCCGCTGCGACGACCCCGCCCGACGAGCGAGGCGGACATGAGAAGCAGCACAGACGAGGCGGCCGGCGTCCCCGGCGACCGGCCCACCGTGACCGCGGCCAACAAGGCCACCGCGATCGAGGTCCACACCCGGGCCGTCCCGGGCAACCATGCCCACGCGCTCGCGGCGCTCGTCGCCGCCGACTTCCGCAACCACGACCCGGCCCCCGGGTCGTCGGGCGGGCTCGAGGGGCTCGTCGCGACCATGCACTGGTTCTCGGACGCGTTCTCGGACCAGCACGTCGAGGTGCTGCACGCGGTGGCCGAGGGCGACCTGGTCGCGCTGCACGTCGCGTTCAGCGCCCGGCACACGGGGTACTTCCGTGGCCTGGCTCCGACCGGCCGGCACTTCACCGTCCGCGAGATGCACATGCTGCGTTTCGTCGACGGGCGCGAGGCCGAGCACTGGGCCGTGCGCGACGACGCCTGGCTCGTGCGCGAGCTCAGCGAGCACGCCGTGGTCCCCACGAGCGCGGTCCTGGCCGCGACGCGGCCCGGTGCGGCGGTCGGGAGCAGCCTCCCGGTCGTGGCGTGAGGCACGGTGTCGTGGCGGGCCGCGCTCAGCGGCCGGCGCTCGCCGCGCGCTGGGCCCGGTAGGCCCGCTGCACCGTCGACTGCCCGATGACGCGTGTCCCCTGGTAGACCACGAGCGACTGTCCCGCGGCCACGCCGCGCAGCGTCTCGCCCGTGAGCTCGACCTCCGTCCGGGTCGCTCCTCCCGGCGCGCTCGCAGACCCGGACTGCGGCCCGACGACGGCGCGCACCCTCGCGGGTACCGGCACCCCGTGGGCGCGGACCTGGACGGACGCCTCGAACCAGCCGGACACCCGGCCCGGCGACGCGCCGTCGGTCCCTGCCGGAGCGGGCTCCCACCCGGCGACCGCGAGGACGTCGTCGGCGAGCCACACCGACCGGTCGCCCTCGATGCGGTCGACCGTGAGCAGCTCGGCCGGACCGACGACGACCCGGTTGGAGACGGGCTCGACCTCGAGCACGTAGCGCGGCCTGCCGTCGGCGGCCGGGCGTCCCAGGGCCAGGCCCTTGCGCTGACCGACCGTGTAGGCGTACGCACCCTCGTGCTCACCCAGGACCTCGCCCGAGGTGTCGACGATCTCCCCCGCGCGTGCACCGAGACGCGCCTTGAGGAACCCCTGGGTGTCACCGTCGGACACGAAGCAGATGTCGTAGGAGTCGGGCTTGTTCGAGACCGACAGGCCGCGCCGCTCGGCCTCCGCGCGGACCTCGTCCTTGGACGCGAAGCCGCCGAGCGGGAACATCGAGCGGGCCAGCCGCTCGGGCCCCATGACCGCGAGCACGTACGACTGGTCCTTGGCCTCGTTGGGCGAGCGGTGCAGCTCACGGACCGTGCGGGTCACGGGGGCGCCGTCGGGACCGGGCTCCGTGACCTCGCGCGTGAGGACCTGCGCGTAGTGGCCCGTGGCGACCGCGTCGAAGCCGAGCGCCGTGGCCTTGTCGAGCAGCGCCTCGAACTTGATGTGCTCGTTGCACCGCACGCACGGGTTGGGCGTGCGCCCGGCCTCGTACTCGGACAGGAAGTCCGCGACGACCGTGTCCTCGAAACGCTCCGAGAGGTCCCACACGTAGTACGGGATGCCCAGCACGTCGGCCGCACGGCGCGCGTCCCCGGCGTCCTCGATCGAGCAGCAGCCGCGCGACCCCGCACGGAACTGCTCACGGTTGCGCGACAGGGCCATGTGCACGCCCACCACCTCGTGGCCCGCCTCGACGGCGAGGGCCGCCGCGACGGCGGAGTCCACCCCGCCGGACATCGCTGCCAGGACCCTCATGCCGGCCTCCCCGCGCTGGTGGTGGCGGCCCGAGCCGCGCTCGTGGCACGCGGCCGTGCCGACGACGCGAGCCCCGCGGCCTGCGCCCGGTCCACGACCTGCGGCAGCGCGGCCAGGAGCCGCTCGACGTCCGCGCGGGTCGAGGTCGCACCGAGGGAGAAGCGCAGCGCACCCCGCGCGTCCTCCTCCGGCACGCCCATGGCGAGCAGCACGTGGGAGGGCTGTGGCACCCCGGCCTGGCAGGCCGACCCCGTGGACGTCTGCACGCCCGCCGAGTCCAGCAGGTACAGCAGGGAGTCGCCCTCGCAGCCGGGGAACGTGAAGTGGGCGTTGCCCGGGAGGCGCAGGGTCGGGTCGGCGAGCGGGTCGGGGCCACGCAGCACCGCGTCCGGTACCTCGGCCCGCACGCCCCGCACGAGGTCGTCGCGCAGCGCCGCCAGGTGCTCGGCACGACCCTCGCGGCCTGCGACGGCCTCGGTCACGGCGACCGCGAAGGCGCGGATCGCGGGGGTGTCGAGCGTCCCCGAGCGCACGCCACGCTCCTGTCCGCCGCCGTGCAGCACGGGGGTCAGCGGGAGCCCGCGCTTGGCCACCAGGGCACCGACCCCCATGGGGCCGCCCAGCTTGTGACCCGTGAGCGTCAGGGCGTCCAGGCCGCTGGCCGCGAAGTCGACCGGTACCTGCCCGACCGCCTGCACGGCGTCGGAGTGCACGGGGATCCCGTAGGGCCGAGCGATCTGCACGATCTCGTGGACGGGCTGGATCGTCCCGACCTCGTTGTTGGCCCACATGACCGAGATGAGCGCGACCTCGTCGGCCCGGGCCGCGAGCTCGGCGCGCAGCGCGTCGAGGTCGAGCACGCCGTCGTCGTCCACGGGCAGCAGCACGATCTCGGCCCCCGTGTGCTCGGCCATCCAGAACGCCGGGTCGAGCACCGCGTGGTGCTCGACGGCGGAGACCAGGATGCGACGGCGGTGCGGCTCGGTCGTGCGTCGGCCCCAGAACAGCCCCTTGATCGCGAGGTTGTCCGACTCCGTGCCGCCCGCGGTGAAGACGACCTCGCTCGGGCGCGCGCCGAGCGCCGCAGCCACGGCCTCCCGAGACTCCTCGACGACGCGGCGCGCGGCCCGGCCCGCCGAGTGCAACGAGGACGGGTTGCCGGTCGCGGTCAGCTCCGCGACGAACGCCTCGAGCGCGGCCGGCGACATGGGGGTCGTGGCGGCGTGGTCGAGGTAGGCGCCGGGCGAGGGCTCCGTGGGTGCAGCAGTCATGAGGCGGTCACAGTCGTCCAGTCTACGAAGGTATCCGCACCCGCGGCAGCCACGACGGGACCGGTCGCCGCTGCTGCGGAGGATCGTTGCTGGACAGCCCGCGAAAAACCGATATCTTGACAGGTGCTCGTCCGATCCGGGTGCCCCGCCCACGCCCCGCTGCACGGCAGCGCGCGGCCGGGGCCGGCTCGCGGACGGCGACAGCTCGACCGCCCGGCCTCCATCCCTCCTCACTCCCGTGCGAGCCCTGTCCTCATGCCCGACGACGTCGTGACCACCCGCGTGGTCCTCTCACCGCAGGACCCGCGCACCCACGCCAGCGACCGCCTGCGCTGGGCGGGGCTGCCCGCGGACCTGCGGGCCGAGCTCGAGGCGACCATGGAGGCGCACGTCGTCGAGGAGGTCAGCGTCGTGAGCGGCTTCAGCCCCGGGATGGGTTCGTTGCTGCGCCTGTCCACGGGCGATCAGGTCTTCCTCAAGGCGGCACGCACGAGCGACGACCGGGAGTGCGCCGACCTGCACCGCGCCGAGGCCCGCATCGCCACCCGCCTGCCCCCGTCGGCGCCGACCCCGCGCTTCCTGTGGGGTCACGGCGACGGCGACTGGATCGTGCTCGCGTACGAGGCCGTCGACGGCTTCCCCCCGCGGCTCCCCTGGGAGACCGCCGTGCTGGGGCGGGTCCTGGACACGCTCGTGGAGCTCGCGGGGCTGCCCGGGGCGAGACAGATCCCGCTGCCGCCCGCGGGACCGCAGCTCGCGTCGGCCGCGGTCGGGTGGGGACGCATGCTGCGCGAGCCGTACGAGCACCTGCCGGTGATCGCCCCCTGGGCGGCCCGCCGGCTCACCGCCCTCGCCGAGGTCGAGCTGGGGGTCCTCGTCGCGTGCGAGGGCGAGTCGATCGTCCACGGCGACATGCGTGCACGGAACCTCGCGATCACCGACGAGACGGTCTACGTCCTGGACTGGCCCTACGCGATGCGCGGCGCCGCATGGCTGGACCTGGCGCACCTGCTGGTCACGGTCGGGGCGCAGGGGGTCGAGGGCGTCTTCGACCCGGTCGAGGCGTCCGTCCCCACCGACGGCGGCCCACCCGTCGTGCGCTGGGACGACGCGGCTCGCGCCGGGGCCTGGCTCACGGCCGTGTTCGACGACCACCCGCTGGGCGCCGACGTCCACCCCGCCGACCTCCGCTCGATCCTCGCGGGGTTCGCGGGGTTCGCCATGGACGCCGCCCGGCGCCCCGCCCCCGCGTCGGACCCGTGCCGCCCCACCGTCGCGCTGGGGCAGGCCGCCTCGGCCCTCGCCTGGCTCGAGCACCTGGGGCTCTGAGCCGCCTGACCCGCCCGGAGCGCGTACCGGGCCCGGACGCGACGGCGCCCCGGCAGGCCGAGCCTGCCGGGGCGCCCGTCCGAGGGTCTCGGTGCGTCAGCCCTTGTGCTCGCGCAGCACCTGCGCGGCCTGGGGCAGGATCTCCGCGAGGTCTCCCACGACCGCGAAGTCCGCGATCTCGAACAGGGGGCAGTCCGAGTCGTTGTTGACGGCCACGATGACCTGCGAGGCCTGCATACCGCCCCGGTGGTGCGGCGCCCCGGAGATCCCGGCACCGATGTAGAGGCGCGGGGCGATCGTCACGCCGGTCTGGCCGATGAACGTGTCGAACCAGCCCTCGTAGACGGCGTCCCGGGTCGCACCGACCGCCGCACCGAGCACGTCGGCGAGCTCCTCGATCGGCGCGAAGTCACCCTCGGTGCCGCGACCGCCCGCCACGACCGTCGCGGCCTCTGCCAGGGTCGGACGTCCGCCCTCGACGACCGGCTTCTCCTCGCGGGAGACGACGGTGACCGTGGTCGCGGACGCGGGCACCTCGACCGGGAACCCGATGACCTCGGTCTCCACCGAGGACTCGGCGGGCTCGGGCACCACCGAGTTGGCGCGGACCGTGAACACGGCCTGCTCGGTGAGGACCTCGCACGAGGTGTCCCAGGAGCCCGCGAAGACGCGCTTGTGGCCCACGGCCCTGCCGTCCTCGGCACGGACGGCGGCGGCGTCGATCACGAGGCCGGCGCCCAGCTCGTACGCGAGGCGGGCAGCCGCCTCCTTGTTGGGGAACGTCGCCGAGAGCAGCACGATGTCGGCGTCCGCGCGACGCACGGCGGTCGCGAGGGCCTGCGAGACGACCGCCGTGAGGTGCGCGGCGTCCTGGCTCACGGACGTGGGGAGCTCGGCCTGCAGGACCGTGTCGACGCCGTAGGCGCCGAGCTGGGCGAGCGTCGCCACGCTGGGGCTGCCGAGCGTCACCGCCTTGGGGCGACCGAGGCTGCGGGCGATGGTGAGCAGCTCGAGCGCCGCGGAGCGCAGCTGCGTCTGCGGGGAGTCGAGCAGGACGAGGACGTTGGTGGTCACGGTGATCCCTCTCAGGCCAGGTCGTTGCGGATGAGGAACTCGGCCAGCGCGCGGCCGCCCTCGCCCTTGTCGACGACGACCTCGACCTCGGGGCGCGGCGGGCGCGGCGTGGCGGCGAGGACCCGGGTGCGGGCTCCGGCCTCGCCCACGGTCGCCGGGTCGAGCCCCAACGAGGCGAGGTCCCAGACCTCGATCGGCTGGGTCCGCGCGGCCATGATGAGCTTGAAGTTGGGGAAGCGGGGCCAGTTGGCGTGGTCGGTGACGCTCACCACGGCGGGCAGCGGCGCCGAGAGCACCTCGAGCGCGTCGTCGAGCTCGCGGGTGACCTGCGCCGTGCGGGCCTGGGCGTCGACCTCGAGCTTGCCCGCGAGCGTGAGCTGGGGCAGGCCGAGCTCGGCCGCGAGCAGCACGGGGACCACCGAGCCGAGCCCGTCGAGGGCCGCCATGCCCGTGATCACCAGGTCGACCGGCGCCTCGTCCGAGAGCCTGCGGACCGCGGCGGCGAGCGTGGCCACGGTGCCGAAGTAGTCCGAGCCCGCGAGCGCCTCGTCGCTCACGCGCACGCCCCGGCCGACGCCCATCTGGTAGGCCTTGCGGATGGCGGTGTCGGCCTCCGGCCCCGCCATGGTCAGCACGACGACCTCGGAGGACTCCTGCTCGTCCTGGGGCAGCGACTCGACGATGCGCAGCGCGGCCTCGATCGCGTTCTCGTCGAGCTCGTTGAGGGTCCCCTCCTCGGACGATCGCACCACCCGTCCGGCGTCGAAGCGCCGGTCGGCGTGGATATCGGGAACGTACTTGACGGCGACGACGATCCTCATCGTGATGTGCTCCGTGGTTGGGACGACGGTGGACCCGGGTGGTACCCGCACGCCACAGCCCTCCGAGAAGGGGTGGCACAGGCGAAACCCTACCGGGCGCCGCCCCGCAACCGGGTGAGATCGCGTGCACGACCACCTGGTGAGCACAACGCGTCCACGCCCGGGCCTCACAATGGGGGGGTGCAAGCGCTCGCTCCCGCCCCCCGCCCTGTCCCGTCGCACGGCCCCCTCCCCCCGCTCGGCGTGCACCTCGCCGGTGACGGCGTCGACGTCGCGGTGCTCGCCTCGCACGCGAGCGCCGTCGAGCTGTGCCTGCTCGACGTCTCGCCGGGCGGTGAGGTCCGCGAGACGCGGGTCGCGCTGCACGGTCCGGTGTACGGCGTCTGGCACGCGCACGTGCCCGGCGTGCGCGAGGGGCAGCGCTACGGCTTTCGGGCCGACGGCCCGTGGGACCCGGCGGCGGGCCTGCGCTACAACCCGGCGAAGCTTCTTCTGGACCCGTACGCCCGCGGGATCGTGGGCGAGCTCGACGACGACCCCTCCACGCGTGGTCACGTCGCCGAGCGGGACGCCTCGGGCGTGCTCGTGGGCGACGTGCGCGGTCCTGCGGACCCGCGCGACTCGGCCGCGCACGTGCCGCACTCGGTGGTGGTCGCGCCGCGCACCGGCCACGCTCCGGTGCGCCGCCCGCACGTCCCCTGGGCCGACACGGTCGTCTACGAGGCTCATGTCCGCGGACTGACGATGCAGCTCGAGGCGGTCCCCGAGGAGCTGCGTGGCACGTACGCGGGCCTGGCGCACCCGGCGACGGTCTCGCACCTGCGGTCGTTGGGCGTGACCACGATCGAGCTGCTGCCCATCCACGCGTTCCTGTCGGAGCCGCACCTGGTCGCGCGGGGTCTGACGAACTACTGGGGCTACTCGACGGCCGGGTTCTTCGCCCCGCACGCGCCGTACGCGACGCGCGGTGCGCAGGAGGCCGGGCCCGGCGCCGTGGTCGACGAGGTCCGGGGCATGGTGCACCTGCTGCACGAGGCCGGCCTCGAGGTGATCCTCGACGTCGTGCACAACCACACGTGCGAGGGCGGCGCCGACGGCCCGCACCTGTGCTGGCGCGGGCTGGACAACCCCGTCCACTACCTGCACGACGGCGCGTCCCCCGCCGAGCTCGCCGACGTCACGGGGACGGGCAACAGCCTCGACTTCCGTCGCGCCCGGGTGGTGCAGGCCACGCTCGACTCGCTGCGCTACTGGGCGCAGGAGATCGGCGTGGACGGCTTCCGCTTCGACCTCGCCGTGACGCTGGGGCGTGGCCCGACCGGGTTCGACCCCGACCACCCCTTCCTCGTGGCGCTCCAGACCGACCCCGTCCTCAACGGGCTCAAGCTCGTCGCCGAGCCGTGGGACGTCGGCCCGGGCGGCTGGCGCACCGGGCAGTTCCCCCCTCCGATGGCCGAGTGGAACGACCGCTTCCGCGGCGCCGTGCGCCAGTTCTGGCTCGCAGACCCCCGCGAGGCCGCGCACGGGCGCCCCGGCCAGGGTGTGCGCGAGCTCGCGACCCGCCTGGCCGGGTCCGCGGACCTCTTCGGGCACAGCGACCCGCCGCTCATGCGTGGCCCGGTCGCGTCGGTCAACTTCGTCACGGCGCACGACGGGTTCACGCTCGCGGACCTCGTCGCGTACGAGCACAAGCACAACGAGGCCAACGGGGAGGGCAACCGCGACGGCAGCGACGACAACCGCTCGTGGAACCACGGGTTCGAGGGTCGCCTGGAGAACGAGGAGGCGACGGTCCCGGGTGAGGGCCTCGAGCCGGGGCTCGAGATCGCACCTCTGCGTCGGCGCTCGATCCGCAACCTCATGGCGACCCAGGTCCTCGCGGCGGGGACGCCCATGCTCACGGCGGGCGACGAGATGGGACGCACCCAGCGCGGCAACAACAACGCGTACTGCCAGGACGGGCCGCTGTCCTGGGTGAGCTGGGACCTGTCCCCGTGGCGCGAGGACCTGCTGGCGACCACGACGCACCTGCTGGCGCTGCGGCGCGAGCACGCCGCGCTGCGCACCGAGGCGTTCTTCCACGGTCGCCCTCGGCACCCGGCACCGGACGCGGTACCGGACCTGGCCTGGTTCGACGCGGCCGGGCTGCCGCTCGACGACGCCGCGTGGCACGATCCGGGCTTCCGGGTGCTGCAGATGCTGCGCACCGGTCCGCGCGCGGGAGACCGTGACGTGCTCATGGTGGTCAACGGCGCGCTCGACACGGTCGAGGTCGCCCTCGCGGCCGTGCCGGGGCGGGCGCCCGTCGAGGCAGCCGGTCCTGGCACGGGCGCCGGCTGGGAGCTGGCGTGGGACTCCGACTGGGAGCACCCGGCGCAGGGCGAGCCCGCGTCCGCCGGTCCGCACGAGGCTGCAGGCCCGCCCGGCACGGCCCTGCTGGAGCCGCTCAGCCTGCAGGTCTACCTCTCGCCGCGGTAGAGGTCCGGGCCGCGGTGGCGGCCCGTTCACCCCGGCACGGCCGCAGCCCTTCGTCTCGCGCGGGGCAGGGGGTCTACTCTCTGCGCATGAGTGACAACGACGTCAGCATCCCGTCCGCGCGCCACGCCGTCCCTGCGGGCACGCCCGCGCACGGGAGCGCTCCCAGAGCGGGCGCCTCCGCCGCCGAGGTCATCGTGGTCGGGGCCGGCCTCTCCGGCCTCGTCGCGGCCACCGAGCTCACCGCTGCGGGGCGCCAGGTGGTCCTGCTCGACCAGGAACCCGCCGCGAGCCTGGGCGGGCAGGCCTTCTGGTCGTTCGGTGGCCTCTTCCTGGTCGACTCCCCCGAGCAGCGTCGCCTGGGCGTCAAGGACTCCCCCGAGCTCGCGCTCGACGACTGGCTCGGCTCGGCGAGCTTCGCCCCCGGCGCAGCCGAGGGGCGAGGCCCCGACCGTTGGGGCTACGCCTGGGCGCGTGGCTTCGTCGACTTCGCCGCGGGGGACATGCGTCCGTGGCTCCACGCCCAGGGGGTGCGCTGGTTCCCGCTCGTCCAGTGGGCCGAGCGGGGCGGCTACCCCGCGGGCGGCCACGGCAACAGCGTGCCCCGCTTCCACGTCACCTGGGGTACCGGGCCCGGCATCCTCGAACCGTTCGTCCGAGCGGCCCTCGACGCCCGCAAGGCCGGCCTCCTCGACATCCGCTTCCGCCACCGGGTCACCGGGCTCGTCGTGACCGACGGCGCGGTGACCGGCGTGCGGGCCGAGGTCCTGGCCGACGACGCTGCCGGCCGCGGCGCCCCCTCGACGCGCACCGTGGTGGGCGAGGTCGAGCTGTCGGCGAGCGCCGTCGTCGTCGCCTCGGGGGGGATCGGCGCGAACCACGACCTGGTCCGCGCGCACTGGCCCGCGTCCGCCGGTCCGCTGCCCGCGCGCATGCTGTCAGGGGTGCCGGACTCGACCGACGGACTCATGCTGGGCGTCGCACGGTCCGCCGGCGCGGCCCTGGTGCACGAGGACCGCATGTGGCACTACCCCGAGGGCATCGCGAACCACTCGCCCGTGTGGACGAACCACGGCATCCGCATCCTGCCGGGCCCCACGTCGCTGTGGGTCGACGCGCACGGGCACCGGCTGCCCTCTCCCCTCTTCCCCGGGTTCGACGCGCTCGGCTCGCTGCAGCACGTCACGGCCCGCGGTGACGACCACTCCTGGTTCGTGCTCAACAAGGCGATCATGGAGAGCGAGTTCGCACTGTCGGGCTCCGAGCAGAACCCCGACCTGACCGGTCGCAGCGTGCGCCTGCTCGCGCAGCGCGTGCTGCCGGGCGCGGTGGGGCCCGTAGCGCGGTTCGCTGCCGAGTCGCCCGAGTTCGTGTGGGGCGCGACGCCGAGCGAGCTCGCGGCCGGCATGAACGCGCTCACCGACGCGACGCCGGGCTCCCGCGGGCACATCGACGCCACCGAGCTCGAACGCCTCGTGCGGCTGCGCGACGACCAGGTGCGATCCGGCCTCGGCAAGGACCACCAGGTCGTCGCGACGGCCCAGGCCCGCACGTTCCTCGTGGACCGGGTCATCCGGGTGTCCCCGCCGCGCCCGCTCACGACGCCCCAGGACGGCCCGATGCTCGCCGTGCGACTCTCGGTCCTGACCCGCAAGACCCTCGGCGGCCTGCACACCGACACCGACGGTCGCGTGCTGCGCCCCGACGGCTCGGTCTTCGAGGGCCTGTACGCGGCGGGCGAGGCTGCGGGGTTCGGGGGCGGCGGGGTGCACGGCCACCGCGCCCTCGAGGGCACCTTCCTCGGCGGCTGCCTGTTCTCGGGGCGGACCGTGGGGCGTGCGCTCGCACGGAGCCTGTAGGTCCGTCGGGGCGGCCGGACGCCTGAGAGCACGGACCGCGCCGTCACCAGTCGGCGGGCATCTGCACCGGGTCGTCGGGACGCACGCGCGAGGCGCGCAGCCCGGGGACGGCGAGCAGCGCCGCGACGAGCTCCTCGCTGCCCCCGAGGTCGGTGGCGACGGTGTCGAGCTCGGTGCACACGAACCACGACCGGTCCTGCGGCCACCACAGCGTGGGCGACTGGTCGAGCGACGCGAACGCCGCGGCCGCGACGAGCGGGCCG
>Ga0233375_1001014_pt1 | contig 13510 bp, 17 predicted proteins | sample ElkDunMinimDraft_10_FD_191539 | JGI IMG/M metagenome (GOLD analysis project Ga0233375, IMG submission 191539) | Fecal eukaryotic communites from dung pellets of Tule Elk in California, USA - Elk Dung E16 | ecosystem: Host-associated > Mammals > Digestive system > Large intestine > Fecal | place... | reverse complement strand
GCCCTCCATGGTCCGCAGGCCGTGCCCGTGGCCCAGCACGCTGATGCTCGCGGTGCCCAGCTCGAACCGGGCGGCGGCGCCGGGGTCCATCTCGAGCCACACCGCGGTGAGCACGCGCAGCAGGTGACCGTGCGCGACGAGCAGCACGTCGCCGCCGTCGGCCAGCACGGGCTCGACGCGTGCGACGACGCCGCGCGCCCTGGCGGCGACGTCGTCGAGCGTCTCGCCCGGTCGCGTGCCCGGCTCGCCCGGCGCCCCGCCGGCCGGGGGCACGACGTGCACGCCGTCGCGGAAGACCAGCCAGTCCCGGCCGAGCTCACGGCTCACGTCGGCGGCCGTGCGTCCTTCGACGGGGCCGTAGTCCCACTCGGCGAGGTCCGGGTCGGCGACCGCGTGGCCGAAGCCTGCGAGCTCGGCCGTCCGGCGGGCGCGCAGCAGGGGGCTGCTCAGGGTGAGTGCGAACTCGCGGCCTGCGAGGGTGCGTCCGGCGTCGCGCGCCTGCTCCTCGCCGAGCGCGGTCAGGGGGATGTCGCTCGTACCGGTGTGGCGGCCGGTCCGGCTCCACTCGGTCTCGCCGTGCCGCAGGAGCACGAGCTGGGGGTCGGGCATGGTGTTCCTCCGTGATGGGGTGGTGCTTCGAGCATCTCCCAGGCCCGACGGCGGAGCACCCGCTGGGCGCTGGGCCGCGCCCGGGGGAGCGGGGCCGGGTGGGACTGTGACCCAGTCGGGGGTCGTCGCGGGGCGGTCCGGGGCCCTAGGCTCGACCGTCATGACCACCTACTCGATCTTGACGGCGACGGCTGCCCTGCGAGGCGAACCGTTCGAGGCCGAGAGCGACGAGGCGGCGCTCGACGTCGTCCGGTCTCGCAAGCGCAGCGGGAACCTGCCGCTGACGTCGTTCTCGTTGCGCACCTCCGACGACCGCACGGTCGCGTCGTGGACGGGGTCGCACGAGGTCGTCTGAGCGCGCTCAGGCGACGCCGTCGACCCCCACGATCGACAGGAACACCACGAGCGAGACGAGCAGCACGACGGCGATCCCTACCGAGACGAGCAGGACGGTGCGGGGGCGGACGGGCATGAGGCTCCTGCCGGGGTCGAGGTGTCGCGCCCGGGAGCCCGGGCGCGACGGGTGGGGACCATCGTAGGCAGGTGCGGCGGCCGGGCGGCCCCGTCCGCCTCGCTGGTCAGGCGGGCGCGGCGGCGAGGCTCGCGGTCGCGGTCCGGCGGGCGGCGGTCCCGTCGCGCCAGGTGAGGTAGCCGCCGTCGAGGTTGCGCACGTCGTACCCGAGCTGGGTGAGCAGGCGCGCGGCGGTGTGCCCGCGCTGTCCCACCTGGCAGTGCACGACGACGGGGGCCCCGGCCGGGATCTCGGCCGCGGCCCGCTCGCGCAGCTCGTCGAGCGGGACGTTGAGCGCACCGGCGGTGCCCGCGGGCCCCACGCCGTCCGCCACCTCGACCGTGCCGCGGGCGTGCTCGCCCGGCGTGCGGACGTCGACGACGGTCGCGCCCTGGGCGACGAGGTCGTCGAGCTCGTGCCACTGGACGCTGCGGGTCTCGCCCGTGCGCAGGTTGTCGGCCACGTACCCGAGCATGTTGACGGGGTCCTTGGCCGAGCCGTACGCCGGGGCGTACGCGAGCTCGAGGTCCGCGAGGTCGGAGGCCGTGAGGCCGCCTGCCATGGCCGTGGCGATCACGTCGATGCGCTTGTCGACGCCGTCGCGCCCGACGCCCTGCGCCCCGAGGATCTGGTCGGTCTCGGGGTCGACGAGCAGCTTGAGCGCCATCTGGCTCGCACCCGGGTAGTACCCGGCGTGCTGGGCGGGGTGGGTGTGGATCGCCCGGTAGGGGCGGCCCTCGGTGCGCAGGCGCTTCTCGTTGCGCCCGACGCTCGCGGCCGTGAGCCCGAAGACCCCGACGACGGCGGTGCCCACCGAGGGGCGCATGCCGGTGCGGCGGCCCAGGATCACGTCGGCGACGTGCCGCCCGTGCCGGTTGGCGAGGTTGGCGAGCGGGATGAGCGTGGGCTGCGCGTCCTGGGCCGCGAGGGCGTCGCGCTTGGTCGCGGCGTCGCCCACGGCGAAGACGTCGGGCACGCTCGTGCGCAGGTCCTCGTCGACGAGGATCCCGCCGCGGGGGTGCACCTGCGCCCCGGCGAGGACGGCGAGCTCGACGTCGGGCCGGACCCCGATCGCCGCGACCACGAGGTCCGCGGGGACGGTCCCGCGCGGGGAGCCGTCGGGGCCCGCGAGCTCGGCCGTGTCCGGTCCGAGGGCGCTGACCTGCGTCGAGGTGCGCACGTGGACGCCGTGGGCCTCGAGCTCGTGGCGCACACGGATCGCCATCTCGGGGTCGAGCGGCGCCAGCACCTGGTCACCGAGCTCGACGAGGGTGACGTCGAGGCCACGGTGGACGAGGTTCTCGGCGACCTCGACGCCCACGAACCCGCCGCCGATCACGACGGCCGTGCGGGCGGGGGCCGGGTTCGCGGCCGTGCCGTCGATCGCGGCGACGATCTTGTCGACGTCGGACACGTCGCGCAGCACGAGGGCGCGGTCCATGCCGGGGGCCGGCGGGACGACCGGGCGGGCGCCGGGGCTCAGGACGAGGCGGTCGTAGCCCTCGACGGACTCCTGGCCCGTGGTGAGGTCGCGGACCGTGACGGTGTGGGCCGCGGCGTCGACGCCGGTCACGCGGTGGCGGACGCGGACGTCGATGCGGAACCGGGCGGCGAGCGACTCGGGGGTCTGCAGGAGGAGCGCGTCGCGGTCCTCGATGACTCCGCCCGCGTAGTAGGGCAGGCCGCAGTTGGCGAACGAGACGTGCTCTCCGGCGTCGAGGACGACGATCTGGGCGTCCTCCGACAGGCGGCGTAGACGGGTGGCGGCGGACATGCCGGCCGCGACCCCTCCGACGATGACGATCTTCATGCTTTCCTCCTGGGGTTCGAGGACCAGCATACCCCGGGGGGTATAGTGGGAGCACACCAACCCAGGAGGACGAGCATGTGCAGAGCTGTGACCTGCAAGAAGTGCGGCAAGACGACGTGGGCCGGCTGCGGCCAGCACGTCGACCAGGTCATGCGGGGAGTCCCCCGCGCCGACCGCTGCGAAGGCCACGCGGCCGAGCCGAGGACGCCCGCGTCCGGCGGCTTCCTGGCGCGCCTGTTCAGGCGCTGACCCGCAGCACCCACCCCCCCGCGCGGTCCGCGAGCCGTGACCGCCCGACCCCGAGGAGAACCACCATGTGCAGCCCCGCGCGTTGCGCCACCTGCCGCAAGATCACCTGGACCGGCTGCGGCCAGCATGCCGAGGAGGTCCTGGCCGAGTTCGAGCCCTCCGAACGCTGCGCCTGCCGATGACCCGCACCCCGCTGCCCGTCCGGGCACCGCGCCGTGCGCGGACGGTCCAGGGTCGGCGCCGGCTGCTGGTCGGCGCCGTCCTGGCCCCGGCCCTGCTCGCGCTGCTCGTCCAGGCGGGCGGTGGCTGGACGGCGGCCGTCACGCCGGGGTGGCTCGCGCTCGTCGCCGCCGTGGCCACGACGGGTGCGCTCACGCTGGCGAGCTACGTCCCGCTCCAGGGCGAGACCTGGCGGGATACCCTCGGATGCTCGCCGTGCGCCGTCGTCTCAGGAGGAACCGTCCTCGCGGCGGCGTTCCTGATGAGCCAGGCGCCCCACCAGGCCGCCATGGTGCTGCCGGCCCTGGCCGTGGTCCTGTTCGGGCTGGTGCAGCGAACGAGCAGCACGCGCCAGGTGTGCGTGCGATGAGAGGAAGAGTCATGGAGCTCGACAAGGCCGAGATGAAGAAGGTCTCGAACCGGCTCAAGCGTGCCCAGGGGCAGCTCGCCGCGGTCGTGCGGATGGTCGACGACGGCGGCGACTGCGCCGACCTCGTCACGCAGCTCTCCGCGGTGTCCAAGGCGCTCGACCGTGCCGGCTTCGCGATCATCGCCTCGGGCATGAAGCAGTGCCTCACCGACGAGGAGAACGGGACGGCCGACGTCCAGAAGCTCGAGAAGCTCTTCCTGTCCCTCACGTAGCGCCGCGCCCTCCCGTAGCGCCGCGCCCTCCCGGAGGCGGACCCGGGGCTGCCCGGGGATGATCGCGAAGGAGAGCAGGACGCCCGGGGCGAGCGGCGCCGTCGGGCCGGCGAACCCCGACCCCGACCGAGGAGCCCCCATGAGCGACGACGCGACCTACGGCAGCCCGGCGTTCGACTGGTCCCTGCTGACCGTCCCGACCCCGCTCGCCCTCGTGCGCGGGCAGCTCGGCTTCTCGTGGGTCGAGCTCCTCGCGCGGCTCGTGACCCTCGACCAGGACGAGTTCGAGTGGGAGCCCGGCCCGGACGCGCTGCGCGTCGTGCGGCGCGGCCAGGAACGCTCGCCCCGCACGCTCGGCGTCGGGGAGTGGGTCATGGAATGGCCCGAGGGGTCCGACTCGCCGCAGCCGCGGACCGTCGCATGGCTCGTCGCGCACCTCACCGAGGCGTTCTTCGAGCGGTGGGAGTGGACGTTCGGGGACCGCGTCGCCCGGCGCGACGCCGTGGCGTTCTCGGGGGAGGTCGACCCCGCGATCGAGGGGCTCACCCGCTGGGTCGAGCTGTGGCGCGACGGCGTCGACTCCTTGCCCGACGACGAGATCTTCACGGTCGGCCTCGGCCGGGCGACCGAGATCGACGCGCAGGCGCCGTTCGGCCACCTGGTGCTGCACATGAACCGCGAGCTCATCCACCACGGCGCCGAGATCATGGTGCTCCAGGACCTCTACCGGGCGCAGCACGCCCGCTGAGCCGCCGCATCTCGACGGTGCGTCGCCATCATCACACCGCGCCGGGGAATCCGGGCGCCGGTGCCGTCGTTGTCAGAGGTCATGAGCGAAAAGGTGAAGGTCGACGTCTGGTCCGACGTCGCGTGCCCGTGGTGCTACGTCGGCAAGCGCCGCTTCGAGACGGCCCTGGCGGCCTTCGCGCAGCGCCCCGACGCCCCCGAGGTCGAGGTCGAGTACCACTCGTTCGAGCTCGCCCCCGACACCCCGGTCGACTTCGAGGGCACCGAGGTCGACTTCCTCGCCAAGCACAAGGGCATGCCCGCGGCCCAGGTCGAGCAGATGCTCGGGCAGATGACCCAGGTCGCCGCAGCCGAGGGGCTCGCGTACGACTTCGACGCCCTGCAGCACACCAAGACCCTCAAGGCGCACGAGCTGCTGCACCTCGCGAAGGCGCGCGGCAAGCAGGTCGAGATGAAGGAGCGCCTGCTCAAGGCGTACTTCGAGCAGGGACGTCACGTCGGGCGCACCGACGAGCTCGCGGCGCTCGCGGCCGAGGTCGGCCTCGACGCCGACGAGGTGCGCACGGCCCTGGAGAACGGCGACTTCGCCGACGCCGTCCAGCAGGACATCGACCAGGCGCGCGCCTACGGCATCAACGGCGTCCCGTTCTACGTGTTCGACGGGAAGTACGGCGTCTCCGGCGCGCAGGACCCGGCGGTCTTCATGCAGGTCCTCGACCAGGTCCTCGCGGACGCCGCAGAACCGGTGGCCTGACCCGCCGCCCCCACGCTTCGGCCGCCCTCCCCCTACCAGGTGGAAAGCGACCGAGATCACAGGAGGAGCGGTGGCAGGTGCGACCGGGTATCAGCCAGACTGTCGGGAAACCCGCAGCGTCGCTGGTCCGGTGGCATCGCAACCGTCCTCACTCGAGACGATGCCCGCCCACACCACGAGCATCGCAGCACGTGACATCAGGAGATCCCATGACTGACACTCTCGACAGCCCCTTCCTCTCGATCGCGAACCCGCGCCGCACGACCCTCATGTCGGTCTCGGCCGCCGAGGCCGCGGCCCCCTTCACGATGGTGGGCAACGACGACGGCGCGGTGTGCGTCGACGGGTCGTGCGCGCTCCCCGAGTGACGCCTTCCCACGGCCCTGCACGGGGCCGAGGCCGCGGACAGCGACCTCGGCCCCGTGCGGTTGCTAGCCGCGGTGGTGGCGGCCCATCGGCACCAGCGTGGGGGTGCCGGTGATCGGGTCGGGCACCACGAGCGAGTCCAGGCCGAACACCTCGCGCACCATCTGCGCGTCCACCACGTCGCCCGGAGCGCCCTCGGCGTGGACCCGCCCGTCGCGCATCGCGACCAGCCGGTCCGAGTAGCGGCAGGCCATGTCGAGGTCGTGCAGCACCATGACGACCGTGGTGCCGCGGGTCTCGTTGAGGTCCACGAGCAGGTCCAGCACGTCGATCTGGTGCGCGATGTCGAGGAACGTCGTCGGCTCGTCGAGCAGCAGCACGTCGGTGCGCTGCGCGAGCGCCATCGCGATCCACACCCGCTGCCGCTGCCCCCCGGACAGCTCGTCCACGGACCGTTCGGCCAGGTCCAGCGTCCCGGTCGAGGCGAGCGCGTCGGCGACTGCCTCGTCGTCGTCCGCGGTCCAGCGCCGGAACCAGCCCTGGTGCGGGTAGCGGCCGCGGCCCACGAGGTCTGCGACCGTGATGCCGTCCGGGGCCACGGGGCTCTGCGGCAGCAGGCCGAGCGTGGTGGCGACCTGCTTGGTCGCGAGCGTGCGGATGTCCTGGCCGTCGAGCAGGACGGCACCGCCCACGGGCTTGAGCAGGCGCGCGAGACCGCGCAGCAGCGTCGACTTGCCGCAGCCGTTCGAGCCGACGATCGACGTGATCTTGCCTGCCGCGACCGTCAGGCTCAGGTCCTGCACGACGCGGCGGTCGTCGTACGCGAGCGACACGCGCTCCGCCGCGAGGGTGTGCGCGGTGTGCGACCGGGCGGTCTCGGGGTGGTCGGTCATTCTCAGCCTCCGCGTCCGGAACGGTTGGTGCGCACGAGCAGCCACAGCAGGTAGGGGGCCCCGACGATCCCGGTGACGACGCCCACGGGCAGCGTCACGTCCGGGATCGCGAACTGCGCGACGAGGTCCGAGGCCAGGACGAGCAGCGCGCCCACGAGCGCCGCGGGCACGAGCGCGAGCCGTCCGTCACCCAGGGAGCGGCGGGCGATGGGGGCCGCGACGAGCGCGACGAAGGACACGGGGCCGACGACCGCGACGGCCGAGCCCGCGAGCCCCACGGCCACGAGGATCAGCAGGAGCCGGGAGCGCTCGACGCGGACACCGAGCGCGGCCGCCGAGTCGTCACCCAGCTCGAGCGAGCGCAGCCGCGGCGCCAGGACGGCCGTGAGCGGCACCAGCACCGCGCCGCAGACCAGCAGCGGACCCAGCGTCGACCAGTCGGAGCGCGCGAGGGACCCCGTGAGCCACACGAGGGCTGCCTGCGCGTCGCGCACGTCGCTCGTGGTGAGGACCCACGAGACCACGCTCATGCACAGGGCCGCGACCCCGATCCCGATCAGGACGAGCCGGTACCCGGCCACGCCGCCGCGCCACGCGAGCAGATAGATCGCGACGGCCGCGACGAGCGACCCCGCGAGCACCAGGCCCGTGAGCGCGAGCCCGCTGATACCCAGCACGACGACGCCCACGACGCCCGCGGCGCTCGCGCTCTGCGTGATCCCGATGATGTCGGGGCTCGCGAGCGGGTTGCGCACGATCGACTGGAACAGCGCACCCGACAGACCGAGCGCGGCCCCCACGACCAGCGCGGTCAGGAGCCGGGGGAGCCGCAGCTCGACGACCACGAACTCCGTCAGGACGTCGGCGCGGCCCAGGGCGGTGTCGAGGAGGCCCGAGAGCGGGACGGCGGCGTCCCCGAGCGTGATGCCGACCGCGGCGAGCACCACGAGCGCGACCGACAGCCCGGTGACCAGGCGCGTCTCGCGCACCCGTCCCCGGTGGCGCGAGGCCCGGGCGACGTCGACACCCGCGGGAGCGACGCCGTCGGGCCGGCCGTGCGGGGCGCCGCCGGGCAGCGTGGCCGGGGCGCTCACAGCGAGACCGTCCGCCCGCGCCGGACCAGCGCGATGAACAGGGGAGCGCCCACGACGGCCGTGACGACGCCGACCTGGAGCTCGCCCGGCCGGGCCACGACGCGCCCGATCACGTCGCACCCGACGAGCAGCACGGGCGCTGCGAGCGCCGCGTACGGCAGCACCCACCGGTAGTCCAGCCCGACGACGTAGCGCGCCAGGTGCGGGACGACGAGCCCCACGAACGCCACGGGTCCGACCGCCGCGGTCGCGGCCCCGCACAGCAGCACGATCGCGACGCCCGCGACCACGCGCGTACGGGTCACGTCCTGCCCGAGGCCGCGCGCGACGTCGTCGCCCAGCGCCAGTCCGTTGAGCGAGCGGCCGAGCGCGAGCGCCAGCACCAGGCCCACGACGACGAACGGCAGCACCTGCCACACGACCGTCGAGCCCCGGGCGGCGAGCGAGCCGACCTGCCAGAAGCGCATGAGGTCGAGCGCGGCGCGGTCGACCAGGAGGACCGCGGTCACGACCGACGTCAGCGCCGCCGTGACGGCTGCGCCGGCGAGCGCGAGCTTGACCGGGGTCGCGCCCTCGCGCCCCACGCTCGCGACGCCGTAGACCACGGCCGCCGCGACGGCGGCTCCGACGAACGCGAACCAGACGTAGCCGCCCACCTGCGAGACACCGAGGAGCGAGATCGCGCCGACCACGAAGAGCGAGGCGCCCGCGCTGATGCCCAGCAGGCCCGGGTCGGCGAGCGGGTTGCGCGTCAGACCCTGCATGAGGGTGCCCGCGGCGCCGAGCGCGACGCCCGCGACCAGGCCCACGAGCGTGCGCGGTACGCGCTTCTCGATCACCACGAGATGGTCGGGGTTCGTCGGGTCGTAGCTCGTGAGGGCGTCCATGACCGTGCTCAGCGGCAGGGCGTTGGCCCCGACCGCCAGGCTCAGCGCGCACACCGCGCCCAGCGCGGCGACCAGGAGCACGAGCCCGACGACGAGACGCCGAGCACGGGCCGGGCGACGCGAGGTCGCCCGGCCCGTGCCGGCGTCTGTGCTGTGGGTCGTGCTCATGAGCAGTGCGAGACTACGACACCTTCTCGGCGGCGGCCGCGAGCTGCGGCACGTACTGGTCGAGCATCCACGGGATCGACAGCGCGGTGGGGGCGCTCGACGCCATGACGAACGACTCGCCGACGATCGGGGCGAAGCGGCCCTCGGCCACGGTGGGCATCGCGGCGATGACCGGGTCGGCCACGAACGTGTCCACGTCGGCCTGCGTCGCGAAGTACATGACGAGGACGTCGGCGTCGATCTTGGAGACGTTCTCGTAGCTCAGCGGGTACCAGAAGGTCCCGGCCTCGGGGTCGGCGTCGAGGTCCTCCACGCTCGGCGACAGCGTCATGCCGAGGTCCTCGACGACCTGCACGCGCGGGTCCTCGGCGCGGTAGACGTTGAGCGCGTCGGCGGTGTTCGCTGCGGCGTACAGGAAGGACTTGCCCTCGATGACGGGGAACTTCGCGGCCTGCTCGGCGATGCCCGCGTCGGTCTCCTCGATGAGCGCGTCGGCCTCCTCGGACAGCCCCAGGGCGTCACCGATGATGTCGAGCTGGTCCTGCCACGACAGCGCCCAGGGCTCGTCCGGGTAGGCGACGACGGGTGCGATCTTGGAGAGCTTGTCGAACTCCTCCTGCGTGATGCCCGAGTAGGGGGCCAGGATGACGTCGGGCTTCGCGGCCACGACCTCCTCGAACGGCACCTCGCTCGTGTCGCCGCCCGAGAGCAGGGTCGGGGTCTCGGCGCCCATCTCGTCGAGCGTCTCGGCGACCCAGGGGAGCACGCCGTCGGCGTTGCCGCCGTACTTGTAGGCGGGCATCGCGACGGGCACGACGCCGAGCGCCAGGACGGCGTCCTGCGCCGACCAGCCCCACGTCACGACGCGCTCGGGCTTGGACTCGATGACGGCCTCGCCGAGAGCGCTCTCGATCGTCACGGGGAAGGCCTCGTCGGACGCGGCGGCGCCGTCGGCGGGCGTCGAGGCGTCGTCGGTGGACCCGCCGGAGCAGGCCCCGAGGGCGAAGGCGGTGGCGACGGTCGCGGCGACCAGCGCTGCGGGCCGGAGCCGTCGGGTGATGGTGCGGGACATGATGCTCCTCGGTGGGTGGTGCACGGTGGCGCGGGAGGTTCTAGAGGTAAGGCTAACCTCAGATCGCGGGTGCTGGGCACCGTCGACCCAGCCGCCGGAGTGGCATGCTTCACACCCCGCTGTCATCTCCCGCCCAGCCCGCACCGGAGGACGGTCAGTTGCCTCGGTGGTCCTGGATCGAGAGCCGCGGTCCGCGCCGCGGGGCGTGACCCAGGCCCGACACCTCGAGCAGCCGCACGACCCGGTACCGGTGGGGCGCGTGCGGTGCGAGCAGCGCCAGCATCCCGGCGTCGTCGGTCCGTTCGCCCGTCAGCGCCCACCCGACGGCCTTGGCCAGGTGGAAGTCCCCGACCGACACCGCGTCCGCGTCGCCGAGCGCGCGCTGGGCGACCTCCGCGGCCGTCCAGACCCCGACGCCGGGCACGAGCTGCAGCCGCGCCTGCGCCGCGGCCGGGGGCATCGCGGTGCACTCCTCGAGCCGCCGGGCGACCCGGGCGCACTCGACGACCGTGCGCGCCCGGCGCGGGTCGACCCCCGCGCGGTGCCAGTCCCACACGGGGATCGCGGCCCAGGTCCGGGCGTCGGGGACCACGCGCATGCCGTCGGGCGCGGGGCCCGGCGCGGGCGTCCCGTACCGGGCGAGCAGCCAGCGCCACGCGTGGTGGGCGGTCACGACCTGCACCTTCTGCTCCAGGACCGCCGGCACCAGCGCCTCGAGCACCCGCCCGGTCGCCGGGACACGCAGCCCGGGGTGCCTGCGGTGCGCGTCGGCGAGGCGGGCCGGTGGCTCGAAGGAGGCTGCGTCGTCGGGCTCGCCGAGGAGCGCGGGGAGCGACGCGGCGAGCTCGCCCGCCCCGGGCCCCCACGCCTGCCCGACGACGTCACGCGACCCCGCCTGGACGAGCCGGTACGTCACGGGTCCCGCCGGGAAGAGGCTCGTGCGCCAGGTCCCGGCGTGCGGGCCGCTCGGCACCACGCGGAACGTGGGGTCGTAGGGGCCGCGCGCGAGCTTCGCGAGCGTCGAACGCAGGTCGAGGGGGCGCCTGGAGCGCAGGGCGAGGGGGAGCGGTGCGGTGGCGTCGGCGAGCCCGCCCGGCGCGGACCGGTCGGGCGCCGGTGCAGCGAGCGGGAACGCGGTCATCGGTCCAGTCTCGCACCGGGGCCTGGGAATCCGGCCCGGGAGCTCAGTCGAACAGCGTCGACTCGGTCCAGGCGTCCGCGGCGGCCTTGCTCGCGGCGCTGGCCCCGACCTTGGCGACCGGGCGCGCTGCGGCTGCTGGACGCTTGGCCGCCGGGGCGACCACGAGGTCGTCGGTGCCGGCGAGCGTCGCACGCTCCTCGCCGCGGCCCGCAGCCCAGTCCTGCGCCGCGAGCCCGGCGAGCTGGTCGGCCCGCTCGTTGAAGTGGTTGCCGACGTGCCCGCGCACCCACCGGAACCGGACCGGTCCGGGACGGGCAGTGATCGCGGCCTCGATGCCCTGGACGAGCTCGAGGTTCTTCACGGGGGTGCCGCCGGCGGTCCGCCAGCCCTTGCGCTTCCAGCCCTCGAGCCACTCCGACGCGCACTTGATGGCGTACTGGGAGTCGGACTCGATGAGGAGGGGCTCGTCGGTCGGGTGCGCGCGCACCGCCTCGAGCAGGGCCATGAGCTCCGCGATCTGGTTGGTGCCGGAGGCTGCGCCGCCGGAGTCGAAGGTTCCGTCGTGGTTGATCCACGCCCAGCCGATCGCTCCACCCGGGTTGACCAGGCACGAGCCGTCGGTGCTGACAGTGATCACTTGTGCGTCCTCGCTCATGGAGTCGGAAGTCCGTCGCGCCCATTGTCCCCGACTTTCCGGGCCCCGGGGACCGCCGTCTGCGGGTCCGGCGCCCGGTGACGGGCAGCCCCCGGACAGCACGGCGCCCCCGCCCCCACGGTGGACCGGGGGAGCGGGGGCGCCGCAGGATCAGGCCCTGGTCAGCTGACGCCGAGCAGGTCGATCACGAAGACGAGCGTCTTGCCGGAGAGGCGGTGGCCGCCACCGGCGGGGCCGTAGGCGAGCTCCGGGGGGCAGACGAGCTTGCGCCGACCGCCGACCTTCATCCCCGGGATGCCCTGCTGCCAGCCCGCGATGAGGCTGCGCAGCGGGAAGTTGATGGACTGGCCGCGGCTCCAGGACGAGTCGAACTCCTCGCCGGAGTCGTACTCGACGCCCAGGTAGTGGACGTTGACGGTCGAGCCGGGCTGCGCCTCGGCGCCGTCGCCGACGATCAGGTCGGTGACCTCGAGCTCGGTGGGGGCCGGGCCCTCGGGGGCGTCGACCTCAGGACGGGTACGTTCGGTGTTCTCGGACATCCTCCGATCCAACCACGGGACACCGCCGCAGGCCGTCGGAACTCTCGAGAACCGCAGAACCGTGCGGAAAAGTTGGGGCTCCCGAAACCCGCGGACCGCCTTTCCTTGCCATGATGGACGCATGACTCCCCCCGCCACCCCGGCCTCCGGCGTGCCCTCGGGCGCCGGTGACCACCGCCGTCGGACCCCTCAGGACGTCCGGCGCTGGCGCCGTTTCCTCGCGGACGAGCGCGCCGAGGCGGCGTCCTACCGGGACCTCGCCTCGCGCCGCACGGGCGAGGAGCGGCAGATCCTGCTCGCGCTCGCCGACGCCGAGAAGCGGCACGAGGACCACTGGCTCGCGCTGCTCGGCGACGACGTCGGCAAGCCGCTGCGCGGCGACTGGCGTACGCGCTCGCTCGGGTGGCTCGCACGCCGGTTCGGCGGGGTGTTCGTGCTCGCGCTCGCGCAACGGGCCGAGTCGCGCTCGACGTACGAGACCGACGTGGACGCGACGGCTCGCATGGCGGCCGACGAGCGCATCCACGAGGAGGTCGTGCGAGGCCTGGCGACGCGTGGGCGCATGCGCATGTCGGGGACGTTCCGGGCCGCGGTGTTCGGTGCGAACGACGGCCTGGTGTCGAACCTGGCGCTGATCCTCGGGATCGGGGCGTCGGGGGCGTCGAACGCGACCGTGCTCCTGTCGGGTCTCGCGGGCCTGCTCGCGGGGGCCTTGTCGATGGGGGCGGGCGAGTACGTGTCGGTCCGTTCGCAGCGCGAGCTGCTCGACGCCTCGACGCCCAGCCCGCTGGCGTCGGCCGCGCTGCCGCACCTCGACGTCGACGCGAACGAGCTCGCGCTCGTCTACCGCGCCCGGGGTCTCGCGCCCGACGAGGCCGAGAAGCACGCGGGCGAGGTGCTCGCGACGTACACGGCCGCGACCGTGATCGCACCGGCGGTGGAGGGGGACGAGTTCGAGACGCACGGCTCCGCGATGGGAGCTGCGGTGTCGTCGTTCCTGTTCTTCGCGTCGGGCGCGCTCATCCCCGTGCTGCCCTACCTGTTCGGCCTCCAGGGCGGGGTCGCGGTGCTGGTGGGGAGCGCTCTCGTGGGGGTGGCGCTGCTCGGGACGGGGGCGACGGTGGGCTTGCTGTCGGGGGCCTCGCCCATCAAGC
>Ga0233375_1001013_pt1 | contig 13525 bp, 10 predicted proteins | sample ElkDunMinimDraft_10_FD_191539 | JGI IMG/M metagenome (GOLD analysis project Ga0233375, IMG submission 191539) | Fecal eukaryotic communites from dung pellets of Tule Elk in California, USA - Elk Dung E16 | ecosystem: Host-associated > Mammals > Digestive system > Large intestine > Fecal | place... | reverse complement strand
CGCGGCCTGGACATCCCCAGCCTGCCGCTGGTGATCAACCACGACCTGCCGATGGTCGCCGAGGACTACGTGCACCGCATCGGCCGCACCGGCCGCAACGGCGCCACGGGTGAGGCGCTGTCGCTGGTGGCACCGGAAGAAGGCGGCCTGCTGCGCCAGATCCAGCGCATGCTCAAGGCCGACATCCTGATGGAGACGGTCGAGGGCTTCGCCCCGGACCGCCCGATCCGCCTCGACGCGCCGATCCCCAAGAACGGTGGCGGCCAGCAGCGCAGGCAGCCGATGGGTGGCCGTCCGGCCCAGCGTCCGGACGAGCAGAAGCCCGGCGGGCAGCGCGCCCCGCGCAAGGCCGGTGCCCGTGGCCATGGCAAGCCGGCCGACCGCGGCGCGCATGCCCATGCGCATACCGGCAAGCCGGGTGCGCGTCCGGCACGCGGCGGCCAGCGCCTGGAGTCGCGCGCCTGACCGGCGCGTTCCATCCGGCCTGAAGCAGACGGCCGGCCCCTCGCGGGGCCGGCCGTTCTCTTTTGCGTCGTTCTCCCGCGTCGTCATCTGCCGCAAGCGCGCGGTCGCCGGCAGCAGCAGGGACCCGCCGCGGCCGTCAGTCGAACAGCACCACCTGGCGGATCGCCTCGCCCGACGCGAGCCGGTCGAAGCCTGCGTTGATCTCCTCCAGCGGCAGCGAATGCGTGAGCAGCCGGTCGACCGGCAGCCTGCCGGCGCGATGCAGGGCGATGTAGCGGGGAATGTCGCGTCGCGGCACGGCCGAGCCCATGTAGGAACCTTTGACCGTGCGCTCCTCCGCCACCAGGCCCACTGCCGGCACGCTGAAAAGGCGGTCGGGCGCGGGCAGGCCGACGGTGACGGTGGAGCCGCCGCGACGGGTGGCGGCGTAGGCGGCGGCGAGCACGCGTTCGTTGCCGGCGGTTTCGATGGCGTGGTCGACGCCGCCACCGGTGGCCTCGCGCACCTGCGCGGCGACATCCCCCGCGCGCGCGTCGATGCAGTGGCTGGCGCCCAGCTCGCGCGCCAGCGCCAGCTTCTCCGGCACCACGTCGACCGCGACCAGGGGCCAGGCCGAGCACGCGATCGCGCCCAGCAGCGCCGACAGGCCCACGCCGCCCAGCCCGAACACCGCGACCGACTCGCCCGGGCGCACGCCCGCGGCATTCACCACCGCGCCGACGCCGGTCATGACCGCGCAGCCGAACAGGGCGGCGATGGATGGCGCCAGGTCGGGGTCGACGCGCACCGCCGAGCGCTCCGACACCACCGCGTAGTCGGCGAATCCCGACACCCCCAGATGATGGTGCAGCGGCGCCTGATGCGCATCGTGCAGGCGGATCGCGCCGTCGAGCAGGGTTCCGCCTGCATTGGCCGCGGCGCCGACCTCGCACAGGACCGGGCGCCCGCACGCGCAGGGATCGCAGGATCCGCACATCGGCACGAACGAGAACACCACCTGGTCGCCCAGGCGCAGGCCCGCCACGCCTTCGCCCAGTTCGACCACCTCGCCGGCGGCCTCGTGCCCGAGCAGCATCGGCAGCGGCCGCGGGCGCGAACCGTCGATCACCGACAGGTCCGAATGGCACAGTCCGGCGGCGCGCACGCGCACGCGGACCTCGCCGCGGCCGGGCGGTTGCAGCCGCACGGTTTCGATCGACAGCGGGCGCGACAGGGCATACGGCGCCGTCGCGCCCGTCTGGCGCAGCACCGCGGCGCGCATCGTGGTCAAGGCGAGGGCTCCACCAGCAGGGGCGCGAGCGCGGCGCGGATGGAATCGGGAATGGGCCTGCTGCGGCGGCTCTCGCGGTCGACGAACACATGCACGAACCAGCCTTCCGCGGCGAGCGCGTCCTCGCCGCCGCGGAACAGGCCGATGCCGTAGCGCACGCTGCTGTTGCCGAGCTTCTCCACGCGCAGGCCGGCATCGGCGCTGCCGGGGAATGCGATCTCGCGCAGGAAGCGGCAATGCGATTCGGCGCACAGGCCGATCGCCGCGCCGCGGTGGATGTCCAGGCCGCCTTCGGTGATCAGGAACGTGTTGATCACCGTGTCGAAATAGCTGTAGTACTCGACGTTGTTGACGTGGCCGTAGACATCGTTGTCCTTCCAGCGCGTGGCGATGGACAGGAAGTGCCGGTAGTCGGCGCGCGTGCTCATGCGCGCTCCTCCCTCGTGGCAGCCGCCGGCGCGACCGGCCCGGGTTCGCGGCCGACCAGCAGCCACCAGCAGGCCACCGCGACGGCGAGCGCGATCCAGGGGTCGAACAGCGACAGCGCCACGCCGCCCAGGACCGCGCTGCCGCGCTCGGCGTTGGTGCGCGGGATGCCCATGCCGATGTAGGCGCAGGCGAATCCGGTGGTCACCAGGGTGATGGCGAGCGCCACGCCCAGCAGCGGCTGCAGCCCGGTCAGCAGCGGCAGCAGGAAGTAGATCAGCGGCAGGCCCATCATGTAGTAGGAGATCAGTCCGCTGTGCAGGTCGCGCATGGCCTGCGGCCCCTGCCGCCAGCGCGACACCACCACCACGTGCACGCCCGCCCACAGCGCGCCCTGGGTGGGGAAGAACGGCGCGACGAGGCCGGCCGCGGCGTTGCGCGTGGCCAGCGCCAGGTGCGAGCGGCGCGGATCGATGCGGACGGGGTCGTCCGGGCGCGAGGGTTGGGCATCGCGCAGGACCGCGTCGGCGGTGACCCAGTCGCCGAACTGGATGACGTAGGTCAGCAGCACCAGCGGCAGGACGTCCAGGTACATCGACAGCGGCGGCCAGCCGATGGAGAACGGGGACATCTTCGCCAGCGCGTCGCCGACCGGCGGCAGCATCCAGCCCCATTCCACGTCGTAGGCGACCTCGCCCACCAGCGGACCGACCACGGCGGCCGCCAGGAAGCCGGGCAGCAGGCCGAGCGCGATCAGGTGGCGCAGCCACGGCCGGCTTGACTGCAGGCGTTGCAGCGGTGCGGAGAACACCACCACCAGGCAGATCGCGCAGGCCAGCAGGATCGACACCGGCTGCTGTTCCAGGAAGCGCGGCGCGTCGGTCACGAACACCTGGCGGAACGCGGCCAGGGCCGAGCCGATCAGGATGGTGGCGCGCAGCGTCGGCGGCAGCCAGGCCATCAGGCGCGGCCCGGCGCGGGTGATGCCGAGCGCGAACACCAGCAGCGCGAACGACAGCGACAGGGCCGTCATCGCCTGGAAGCGCAACTGCGGCGTCTCGTAGCGCGCCAGCACGAAGGCCAGCACCAGCGGCAGCGCCGGCGTGATCCAGCCCGGCGCATAGGGGTCGCCGAACACCCACAGCGCGATCACGATCAGGGTGCTGATCAGCAGCGAGGTGGCGATGCCTTCCTCGAATGACATGCCGAAATAGCCGGTCAGGATCGGCACCAGTGCCAGGCCGGTGGCGGTGGCGACCAGCAGTCCCTGCGCCACCTCGGGCCAGTGCGGCCGCGTGTGCAGGAAGGGCAGGCGGAAGGTGAACGGTCCCCAGCGCCAGCCGGTGTTCTCCGCCACCGGCGGGCCGTGCGCGCCGCTCACGACGCCCGCCCGTCTTCGGCTTCCTGCAGCGCGCGCCACTGCACCTTGCCGGTTGCACTGCGCGGCAGCGCGGCGCGGAACTCCACCGCGTGCGGAACCTTGTAGGCGGCCATGTGCTCGCGCGCCCAGGCGATGATGTCCTCCGCTCCGACGTCCTGGCCCTCGCGCAGCACGATCACCGCCTTGGCGCTTTCGCCGCGGTGCGGATCATGCATGCCGATCACGCAGGCCTCCTGCACCGCGGGGTGGCCGTAGAGCAGGGCTTCGACCTCGGCCGGCCAGATCTTGTAGCCCGAGGCGTTGATCATTCGCTTGAGCCGGTCGACCATGAAGAAGTAGCCCTCGTCGTCGACATAGGCCAGGTCGCCGGTGCGCAGGAAACGCTTGCCGTCGATCTCGACGAAGGTGGCCGGGTCGTCCTGCGGGCGGCCGTGGTAGCCGAGCATCACCTGCGGGCCGTGGCTGACGATCTCGCCGACCTCGCCGGGCGGCAGTTCCTCCAGGGTCAGGGGATCGACCACGCGCGAATCGACATCGAAGATCGGCAGGCCCAGGCACTGCGGTTTGGGCCGGTGCACGGGGTTGAGGTGGGTTGGCGCCATCGTTTCCGACAGGCCGTAGCCTTCCACGTAGTCGATCCCCCACAGCTGGCGGATGCGCTCGGCGACGGCCCGCGGCATCGCCGCACCGCCACCGGTGAGGATGCGCATCGAGGACAGGTCGAAGGCGGACAGGTCCTGGTGGAGGAAGTCCATCAGCATGGTCGGGATCGCGGTCCAGGAGCCGGCGCGGTAGCGCTCGATCAGCTTTGCTGCGCAGGCCTTGTCCCAGCGCGTCATCACCACGATGGTGTTGCCGCGCCAGACCGGCGTGGTGACCCCGTTCTGCATGCCGGTGACGTGGAACATCGGCAGGCATGCGAGCACCACCGTGTCCTTGGGCGCGAAGCACCACTCGGGGCCGGCCACGGTGGTGTGCATCACCGTGCGGTGGGTATGCAGGCAGCCCTTCGGATGGCCGGTCGTGCCGGAGGTGTAGGGCATGACGGCCAGGTCGTCGGGTCCGGCCAGGTGCGCGGACGGCACCCGCCCTTCTGCCAGGGCGTCCTCCCAGGCGATGGTGCCGTCGAAGCGTTCGCGCGGCTGGGCCGCCACCTCGGGCAGGGGCAGGTCGGTACTCGGATCGACGTAGTCGGAATAGGTGGCGACGATCACGTGGTCGAGCAGTTCGCCGCGCAGCGGCAGCAGCTCCGGCGCCAGCTCCTGCGCGACCAGGGCGGTCCGCGCCCCGCTGTCGCGGACGATGTGCCGCACCTCCTCGAGCCGGTTCATGCTGTTGACCGGCACCACCACCGCGTCGGCGCGCAGGATGGCGTGGAAGGCGATGACGAACTGCGGACAGTTCTGCATGAACAGCGCGACCCGGTCGCCGCGGGCCACGCCGCAGCGCTGCTGCAGGTAGCCGGCCAGCGCATTCACCTGCGCATCCAGCGCGGCATACTCCAGCGCCCGGCCGTAGTAGATCGTTGCCGGCCGCCGCGGATAACGGCGCGCGCTCACCGCGAGGTTGTCGTACAGCGAGGTCTGCGGCAGTTCGAGGTGGTGGGGCAGGCCGGGAGGCCAGTGCGGGGAACGTGGCATGGTCGGCTCCTGTGGGATCGCCTGTCGGCGGATCAGTCGGCCTGTTGCGGCAGTACCAGCAGCTTGCCCACGGCCTGGCGGGCGAGCAGGGCGGCCAGCGCGGCCGGTGCCTGCGACAGTGGATAGCGCTGCGATACCAGCGGCTGCAGCGCGCCTTCGCGCAGCCACTCCAGCAGCTGGCGGGTGTTGGCGGCGCTGGCTGCCGGCTCGCGGCGCACGAACTCGCCCCAGAACACGCCCAGCAGGGCCGTGCCCTTGAGCAGCAGCAGGTTGGCGGCCACCTTCGGGATATCGCCGGCGGCGAAGCCGACCACGAGGTGGCGCCCGCCCCAGGCCAGGGTGCGCAGCGCGGTTTCGGTGAGCGCGCCGCCCACCGGGTCGTAGACGATGTCGACGCCGCCCTTGCCGGCGTGCGCGCGCACCTGGTCGCGAAAATCGTCGGCCTCCGATTCGACCGTCGCATCCGCGCCGCGCGAACGCGCGGCCTCGCGCTTGGCCTGGCTGGAGGCCGCGGCGATCACGCGCAGGCCCATGCGCTTGCCCAGTTCCACCGCCGCCAGGCCGACCCCGCCGCCGGCACCGAGCACCAGCAGGGTCTCGCCCGGGCGCGCCTGCGCGCGGTCCTTGAGCGCATGCCAGGAGGTGCCGTAGGTCAGCAGGAAGCTGCCGGCCAGCGCCAGCGCCTCATCGCCGGTGTCCGCCGGCAGCACCACCAGGTGGCCGGCCTCGGCCAGCACTTCCTCGGCGAACGCGCCATGGGTCGCGGTCCCGACCACCTTGTCGCCCGGGCGGGGTGTTTCCACCCTGTCCCCGACCGCGCTCACCACGCCGGAAAACTCCAGGCCCGGCGCGAACGGCAGCTCCGGCCGGAACTGGTACTTGCCGGCGACCATCAGCGCGTCGGGGAAGTTCACCGCGGCCGCGTGCACGCGTACGCGCACCTGGCCGGGCCCGGGGTGGGGCAGGGGCAGTTCCCCGATGCGCAGTGTGTCGGGTGCGCCCCATGCTTCGCAGACGACGGCTCTCATTGCGTTGGCTCCTCCCGGAAGCTCTAGAAGCGCCCCTCGGTGGACTCGTAGACGCGGTTGCGCAACGCGACCAGCCTGGGGCCGAAGTCCTGCACCAGCTTCTCGCGCGTCATCACCGACAGGCGGCCGCTGATGTTGAAGGCGAAGTGGCGGGTGCCGTCGGCCGAGACCATCGGCACGCCGACCGCGAACACGTCCGGATTCCAGTCGCCCAGCGAGAACACGAAGCCGTAGGTCTCGTAGTCCTTGCGCGCGCGTTCGATGCCGGCGCGGATCCGCGGCCAGGCCTCCGGCGTGCTGGTGCCCTCGAGTTCGGCCAGGCGCTGCTCGAAGACCTCGCGCGGACGCGCGGCGAGGTCGGCGCGGCCGAGCGCGGTGGTGCCGTGCGGCACGCGCGAGCCCTTCTCCAGCCGCAGGTTGAACATCGCATCGCCCTGGCAGACCTCCAGCAGCAGCATGCGCAGGCCCTCGGGGACCGCGAGCATCACCGCCGCCTGGGTGTAGTCGGCCAGCTCCTGCATCAGCGGCTGGGCGATGTCGATCACGTCGTGCCCGGCCATGTAGGCATGGCCCAGGCCCAGGACCGCGGGTCCGAGTGCGTACTTCTCCAGCGACGGCGAGTACTCGAGGTAGCCCAGCGCCGCCAGCGTCTGCGTGAGCCGCGACACGGTGGCCTTGGGCAGCCGGGTGCGCCTGGCGATGTCCTGGTTGCCGAGGTAGCGGCCGTCCGCATGTCCGCGGCCGTGTTCGAAGCAGCGCAGGATCGAGAACGCGCGCACGACCGAGTTCACCAGCGGGGCGCCGCCTTCGGCCTGGGCCAGCGACAGCGGGTCGCGCCTGGGATTGCCCATGTCAGCGCGCCTCCGCGCGGTACTTGCCCAGTTCGAGGCGGGCAATGGTCTCGTGGTGCACTTCGTCGGGGCCGTCGGCCAGGCGCAGGGTGCGGGTGTGCGCCCAGGCCCGTGCGAGGAAGCTGTCCTGGCTCACGCCTGCGGCGCCGTGCGCCTGCACCGCCCAGTCGATCACCTGCTCGACGGCCTGCGGCGCGATCACCTTGATCATCGCGATCTCGGTGCGCGCGGCCTTGTTGCCGACGGTATCCATCATGCGCGCGGCCCGCATCACCATCAGCCGCGCCTGGTCGAGCAGGCAACGCGAGCGCGCGATGCGTTCGCGCCAGACCGAATACTCGACCACCGCCCGCCCGAACGCATGGCGCGAGGCCAGGCGCCGGCACATCGCCTCGAGGGCGCGCTCGCCCAGGCCGATCGCGCGCATGCAGTGGTGGATACGGCCCGGCCCGAGCCGCCCCTGCGCGATCTCGAAGCCGCGGCCCTCGCCGAGCAGGAGGTTCGATGCGGGCACGCGCACGTTCTCCAGCGCGACCTGCATGTGCCCATGCGGCGCGTCGTCGTAGCCGTACACGTCCATCGCGCGCTCGACGGTGATGCCGGGCGCGTCGGCGGGGACCAGGATCATCGAGTGGCGCTGGTGGCGGTCGGCGTCCGGGCTGGAGATGCCCATGACGATGAACACCGCGCAGCGCGGATCGCCGGCGCCGGAGGCGTACCACTTGCGCCCGTCGATGACGTAGTCGTCGCCGTCGCGGCGGATCGCGCATTGCAGGTTGGTGGCGTCGGACGAGGCCACGTCCGGCTCGGTCATCAGGAAGGCCGAACGGATGCGGCCGTCGAGCAGCGGATCGAGCCAGCGCGCCTGCTGCTCCTCGCTGCCGTAGCGGGCCAGCACTTCCATGTTGCCGGTGTCCGGCGCGGCGCAGTTGAACACTTCAGGCGACCAGTAGACCCGGCCCATCAACTCGCACAGCGGCGCGTAGTCGAGGTTGGACAGGCCTTCCGGGGCGCGTGTCGAGCCGGGCAGGAACAGGTTCCACAGGCCCTCGGCGCGGGCCTCGGCCTGCAGTTGCGCGACCAGCGCGCTGGGCTGCCAGGGATGGCCGGCAGCGCGGGCACGGGCCGCTTCGTCGGCATGCGCCGCTTCGCTCGGCCAGACGCGGCGCTGCAGGAAGCCGCGCAGCCTGTACTCGAGCTCGCGTCCACGGGGAGACAGGGTCAGGTCCATGAGTTTCGCTTTATGGAACTCTATTCCACGATTCGCATCGATCCTATGCGGGGATCGGACGGGGCGCAAGTCGCGCGATCTCGGCGCGAAGCTGCTGCGGCGCAGCACATCCAACTGTTGCGCGCCCGGATTCACCCATCTACAGTGATTCCGAAATACAGAATTAAGTTCCATTATACGGAATTCAGATCGGATGCAGGCAGCCACCGCCACGCCTTCGCTTCATGTGCTCGTCCGCAGGGAGGACGTCGACCCGGCGCGCCTGGCCGGCCGGGTCGTGGTCGTGATCGATGTGCTGTTCGCCAGTTCGACGATCGTGCATGCGCTCGGCGCGGGTGCCGCCGCGGTGTATCCGGCGCGCGATGACGACGACGCGCGTGCCGCTGCCGCGGACCGGCCGGAGGGCGTCGTGGCCGGCGAGTACATGGCCCGCACCTTGCCAGGGCATGCCCCGGCCACGCCGCTGGCGCTGGCGCTGCATGTGGTCGCCGGCGGCGAACTGGTCTACCTCACCACCAATGGCACGCGCGCCATCGCCGCCTGCGCGGGCGCGGCCGCGGTCTACGTGGGCGCGCTGGGCAATGCCGGCGCTCTGGCGCGGCACGTGGTCGCCCGGCATCCGGGGCAGCCGGTGCTGCTGCTGTGCGCCGGGTCGCTCGGGCGCTTCAGCCTGGAGGATTTCATCGGCGCCGGCCACCTGGCGCGCGCGCTGCGCGCCGCGGGCGACTACGCGCCGAGCGATGCGGCGCTGGCCGCCGAGTTCGCCAGCCTGGGCATCGGTCCGGGCGAGGCCCTGGCCGTTTCGCGGGTGGGGCGCATGCTGGCGCGCGCGGGCCTGGAAGCGGAGATCGCCCACGCGGCCCGCTGCGATACCAGCGAGGTCGTGCCGGTGCTGCACGACGGCATGCTGGTGAGGGCAGGCGCATGAGCGTCGCCGTCCCGGCGGTGGAGGCGAACGCCACGCGGCTGCAGGACTGGCTGTGCGGACACCTCGAGGGTTTCGACGGCGAACTCCAGGTCGAGCGCCTTGCCGGCGGCCGTTCCAACCCCGGCTGGCGGCTGCGCACGGCCACGCGCGACTGCGTGCTGCGCGCCCGCCCCGGGCCGCGCGCGCGGCTGCTGCCTTCGGCCCACGCGATCGAGCGGGAATTCCGCGTGCAACAGGCGCTGGCCGGCAGCGCCGTCCCGGTCACGACGGTGCACGCGCTGTGCGAGGACGAGGCGATCATCGGCGCCGGCTTCTACGTCATGGACTTCGTCGATGGCGAGATCTTCCGCGACCCCGCGCTGCCGGGGCTGACGGCAGACGGGCGTGCGGCACGCTACCAGGCGATGCTGGCCGCCATTGCCGACCTGCACCAGCTCGATGTCGACGCGCTCGGGCTGCGCGACTTCGGCCGCCCCGGGCAGTACTTCGCGCGCCAGATCGACCGCTGGACGCGCCAGTACCTGGCCTGCCGCGACCGTGATATCGCCGCGATGGAGCGGCTGATCGCCTGGCTGCCCGGCGCCGTCCCGCGCGAGGACGGCGAACCTGTGGCGCTGGTGCATGGCGATTTCCGCATCGACAACCTGGTCTTCGCCCACGGCCAGCCGCGCCTGCGCGCGGTGCTGGACTGGGAGCTGTCCACGCTCGGGCACCCGCTGGCCGACCTCGCCTACCACGTGATGACCTGGCACATCGTGCCCGGCTTCCTGCCCGGCCTCGGCGGGCTCGACCTCGATGCGCTCGGCATTCCGGCCGAGCAGGACTACGTGCAGGACTACGAACGCCGCACCGGGCTGCGTGCGGGCGAGCACTGGGACTTCTGCCTGGCCTACAACCTGTTCCGACTCGCCGCGATCCTGCAGGGCGTCGGCGCGCGCGCGCGCGCCGGCATGGCGACCGATCCGCAGGCGCCGCGCTTCGCCGCGCAGGTGCCGATGCTGGCCGAACTCGGCTGGCGCTTCGCGCAGCGCGCGGGAACCGCGGCATGAGCCCCGCGACGCGCCACTCCCTTTCCCCACACGCCACGGTGCCGACAACGACATGGCCGTAACCACGACACTGCGCGACGGCATCGCCGTCGTCACCTTCGACAACCCGCCGGTCAACGGCCTCGGCCTCGACGTGCGCCGCGGCCTGGCCGAGGCGCTGGACGCCGCCAACGCCGATGCGGCGATCCAGGGCATCGTCGTCACCGGCGCCGGGCGGTTCTTCTCCGGCGGCGCCGACATCAAGGAGTTCAACACGCCGCGGGCCGGGCAGGCGCCCAGCCTGCACGATGTCATCGCGGCGGTGGAGTCCAGCGGCAAGCCCGTCTGCGCCGCGATCAACGGCACCGCCCTCGGCGGCGGGCTGGAACTGGCGCTGGCCGCCCACTACCGCGTGGCGCGCCGCGGCGCGGAGGTCGGGCTGCCGGAGGTGAAGATCGGCATCCTGCCCGGCGCCGGCGGCACCCAGCGCCTGCCGCGCGCGGTCGGGCTGGAAACCGCGATCAACATGATCGTCTCCGGCGCGCCGGTCGCGGCCGAGCGGCTCGCGGCGACGGACCTGTTCGACGCGGTGGTGGACGGCGATCCGGTCGCGGCCGCGATCGGCCTGCTGCGCGAGCGGATCGCGGCGGGCGCTGCGCATCCGCGACTGCGCGAGCGCCAGGTCGAACACGACGACGCGCAGGGCTTCCTGGCCTGGGCGCGGATGGGCGTGGCCGCGGCGTCCGCGAATTACCCGGCGCCGCTGCGCTGCGTGGATGCGGTGGCCGCGTCGCTGCGACCGTTCGACGAAGGGATGGCGGTCGAGCGCGAGGGCTTCACCGTCCTGGTGAACTCGCCCGAGTCGCACGCATTGCGCCACGCCTTCTTCGGCGAGCGGGCCGCCAGCCGGATCGACGACATCGGCCCCGACGTGCGGCCGCGACCGGTATCGCGCGTGGGCATCGTCGGCGCCGGCACCATGGGCGGCGGCATCGCGATGAACTTCCTCAACGCCGGCATCCCGGTGGCGATCGTGGAGACCTCGCAGGAGGCGCTCGACCGCGGCCTGGCCACCATCCGCCGCAACTACGAGGGCAGCGCGAAGAAGGGCCGGATCAGCGCGCAACAGGTCGAGCAGCGCATGGCCCTGCTCGCGCCTTCGCTCGATTACGCCGCGCTCGCCGATGCCGACCTGGTGATCGAGGCGGTCTACGAGGACTACGCGGTCAAGCAGGCGGTGTTCGAGAAGATCGACGCGGTGGCGAAGGACGGCGCGATTCTCGCCACCAATACCTCCACGCTCGATGTCGACCGCGTGGCCGCCTTCACCCGTCGCCCGCAGGACGTGCTGGGCCTGCACTTCTTCAGCCCGGCCAATGTCATGCGCCTGCTCGAGGTGGTGCGCGGCGCGAAGACGGGCAAGGACGTGCTGGCCACGGCGATGGCGATGGCGAAGACCATCCGCAAGACCGCGGTGGTCTCGGGCGTGTGCGACGGCTTCATCGGCAACCGCATGATCGAGCAGTACTCGCGCCAGGCCACCTTCCTGCTCGAGGAGGGCGCGCTGCCGCAGCAGGTCGATCGCGCGATCGAAGCCTTCGGCTTCGCCATGGGCCCGTTCCGGATGGGCGACCTGGCCGGCAACGACATCGGCTGGGCGATCCGCAAGCGCCGCTACCTCGAGCGGCCGGACATGGTCTACGCGAAGAACGCCGACAGGCTGTGCGAGATGGGCCGTTACGGCCAGAAGACCGGCAAGGGCTGGTACGACTACCGGCCCGGCGACCGCACGCCGCATCCATCGGCCGAAGTGGAGGCGATGATCCTGGAGGAGTCCGCGGCGCTGGGCATCGCGCGCAGGCAGATCTCCGACCGGGAGATCGTCGAGCGTCTGGTCTACGCGCTGGTCAACGAGGGCGCGCACATCCTCGCCGAAGGCATCGCCGCGCGCGCCTCGGACATCGACATCGTCTATCTGGCCGGCTACGGCTTCCCCGCCTGGCGCGGCGGGCCGATGTTCCATGCCGACCAGGTCGGCCTCTACAACGTGCTGGCGGCGATGCGCCGCTACGCCCGCGGCCACCGCGGCGAGGCCTGGGAACCGGCGCCGCTGCTGGTCGAACTGGCCGAAGCAGGCCGCGCCTTCAACGATCCGGTCGCGCGCCCGCGCGCGGCCGCCGCATGAGTCCCGCCATGAACGAAGCAGTCATCGTCTCCACCGCGCGCACTGCACTGGCCAGGAGCTGGAAGGGCGCGCTCAACCTGAGTCACGGCGCCACCGTCGGCGGCCACGTGGTGCGCCACGCGGTCGAGCGGGCCGGCGTGGATCCGGCCGAGATCGAGGACGTGGTGATGGGCTGCGCCTGGCCCGAGGGCGCCACCGGCAGCAACATCGCGCGCCAGATCGCGCTGCGTGCGGGCCTGCCGGTCAGCGTGCCGGGCGCCACCGTCAACCGCTTCTGCGCCTCGGGGCTGCAGGCGATCGCGCAGACCGCGCAGCGCATCGTGGCCGGCGAGGACGGAGTATTCGTGGCCGGCGGGGTGGAGTGCATCTCCACCGTGCAGAACACCATCAACCAGCACATGCTGGAAGACACCTGGATGCGGCGCCACCATCCGGCGATCTACATGCCCATGCTGCAGACCGCAGAGAACGTGGCGCGACGCTACGGCATCGACCGCGAGCGCCAGGACCGCTACGGCGTTGAGAGCCAGCAGCGCGCCGCGGCGGCGCAGGCGGCCGGCCGCTTCGACGAGGAGATCGTGCCGATCACCGTGCGCCAGGCGGTGGCCGATCCGGTCACGAAGGCCATGGGCACGCGCGAGGTCACGCTGTCGGCGGACGAGGGCATCCGCGCCGACACCACCTTTGATGCCGTGGCCAGGATCCGCACGGCGCTGCCCGGCGGCGTGGTCTCGGCCGGCAATGCCAGCCAGTTCTCCGACGGCGCTTCGGCCAGCGTGCTGATGTCGGCCGCGGACGCCGCGCGCCGCGGGATCCGGCCGCTGGGTGTCTTCCGCGGTTACGCGGTCGCAGGCTGCGAGGCCGACGAAATGGGGATTGGCCCGGTGTTCGCGGTGCCGAAGCTGCTCGAGCGGGCCGGGCTCTCGGTCGAGGACATCGGCCTGTGGGAACTCAACGAGGCGTTCGCCGTGCAGGTGCTCTACTGCATCGACCGCCTGGGCATCCCCCATGATCGGCTCAATGTCGACGGTGGCGCCATCGCGGTCGGCCATCCCTATGGCGTCAGCGGCGCGCGCCTGGTCGGGCATGCGC
>Ga0233375_1001012_pt1 | contig 13540 bp, 11 predicted proteins | sample ElkDunMinimDraft_10_FD_191539 | JGI IMG/M metagenome (GOLD analysis project Ga0233375, IMG submission 191539) | Fecal eukaryotic communites from dung pellets of Tule Elk in California, USA - Elk Dung E16 | ecosystem: Host-associated > Mammals > Digestive system > Large intestine > Fecal | place... | reverse complement strand
GGTCGCGGCCGGGCCCCCGGCCGCAGCCGCGGGCCTAGACGTCGAGGGGTCCGCGGACGACCGAGTCGCCGGAGTGCGCCGGGTCGCCGTCGAACTGCTCCTCGGAGACGTCGACGAGCGGGAACTGGGCGAGATCGAGGCCTTCGGGCAGGTCGAACCGGCCTTCGGTCCCGTCGAGCACACCGAGGCTGACCAGGCCGCCGGCGTCCTCGGTCAGCAGCCACACCTCACGGAAGGCGCCCGGCGTGCTGGGCGCATCGACCGCCACGACGACCTGACGCCTCCCGTCGGGGCTCTCCTCGACGCGCGCCTGCCCCTCGGAGCCGTCCCAGCCCGGCAGGGCCTGCAGCTGGGCGGTCGCCACCGTGACCTCCTGCGGCTCGAGCGTGCGGCGCTCCCACCAGACGCCGCCCGCGACACCCAGGACGAGGGCGACGCACGCGGCAGCGGCCACGGCCGGCCACGCACGCCGCACGCGCGGCCTGGCCGGGTGCAGCGGGACGACTCGTCCCGGTGCTGCGCTCTCGAGCGGGACCCGGTGCGGTGGGGTCTCACGTGCTCCGGTCTCGCGCGGCTCGCGCTCGAGCGGTTCCGTCTCGCGCGGCTCGTGCTCGAGCGGTGCGGGCACGCCCGTCAGGCCCAGCTCCTCATGGACCCGTGCCCACACGTGCGGCGCCGGCACGAGCAGCTCGGTCGCGTCGGGGGTCGCACGGGCGTGCGCGGTGACCTGCGCGAAGTCCTGGACGGTGGCGGCACACGTGTCGCACGTGGTCAGGTGGTCGCGCTCAGCGGCGTCGAGCACGTCCTCACCCAGCGCGAGGAGCGCGAGGGTCTCGTCATCGATGTGCACCGTCCACCTCCAATCGGGTGCGTAGTCGTAGCAGGCCGCGGCGTATGTGGCTCTTGACCGTCCCCAGCGGGAGGTCGAGCTCGTTGGCGATCTGGGCGTGCGTCAGGTCACGGTAGAACGCGAGCCGCAGCACCGTCCGCCCCGGCTCGCCGAGGCGGTCGAGCTCGTCCGCGATCAGGACCCGGTCCACGGTGGTGCGCACGGTCTCCTCCGTCACCTCCGACGGCGCGGCCGAGACCGCTGCCTGGGCCGAACGCCGCACCCGGGCTCGCGCCTCGTGGGCGTCGGCGACCGCGTGCCGGGTGATCCCGACCAGCCAGGCGGGGAGCCGGGCCAGAGCCGGGTCGTAGCGCGCCCTGCTGCGCCAGGCGGAGATGAACACCTGCTGGGTGACGTCCTCGGCGTCGGCGGCGTTCGCGAGGGAACGCACCGCGATGGTGTACACCAGGCTCGACCAGTGCCGGTAGGCGGTGGCCAGGGCTCTCTCGTCACCGTCCGCGAAGAGACGACCGAGGTCGGCGACCTCGGCGTCGTCCAGCACGGTGTCGGAGCGTGTCAGAGCCGGACCCTTCGGTGTGTGCGCGGCAGCGATGTCGGTCCCTGCCGAATCGTAGACCATGGTCCTACGTCGAGGGAACGGCCGTGACGAGCACGTTGTCGGTGTAGGAACGCTGCTCGCGGTCCCACGTCCCGCCGCAGGTCACGAGGACCAGCCGGGGGTCTCCGGTGCGCTCGAACAGGTCGCGGGTCGGCAGGTCCGCCTTGGGGATGGAGCGGACCTCGGTCACTGTGTAGTTGTACGTCGTCCCGGCCGCGTCGACCACGCCGACCTGCTGGCCGACCTCGGCGTCACGCAGGCGGGCGAAGGGCCCGACGCCGTCCGGGTCGTCCACGTGGGCGGAGATGACCGTCGTCCCGGCCACGCTGGCCGGGGCCGACCCGAACTTGTACCAGGCAGCTACGCGCGCGCTCGGCGGCAGTGCCATGCGGCCCTGGTCGTCGACGCCGTCGGCGGTCACCGGCAGGTCGAGGTCGAGAGCCGGCAGGGTGACCTGGACCGGGGCGGGTGGGGCGGGGGGCGGCTGGTCGCGCGCAGGACGCACGGGGACCGTGGGCGGCTCCGGCGTGCTCGGGGTCGCGGTGCCCGCCCCGCCTGCCCCTGCAGCACCCGGGAGGGTGGCTGCAGGGGCGGGCGAGGCCTGGCTCGTCGGCTCGGCGGCGGGCGCGCCGGTGCTACCACCGGGCGAGCACGCGCCGACCAGAAGGGCCACGCCGACGGCGAGAGCCGTCAGCGCGGCCGGTCGCTGGTGAGTCATGCGTCGCGGTGCGCCTTCGTGCCCGACGCCTGCGCCGCGTGCTCCTGGAGCCGGGTGCGCGTCAGCAGCACGCCGCCGACGGCCAGGGCCAGGGCGAACAGGGACGCCATGAACGTGATCGCGACCCCGGGGACGAGGCTGGTGGTCGCGACGGAGTCGGCGGCCGACCCGGTCAGTCCGCTGGGCACGCCCGAGGGTGCCGAGTGCAGGCCGTCGACGGTCTGGGTCGCGAGCGCCAGGTTCCCGGCGTCCAGGCTTCCCCAGGCGTAGACGATGGTGTTGACACCCTCCGCGACCGTGACGTCCGCGGGGCCGATCACCGGGGTGGTCGTCCCAGCCGCGGCGACCGAGGCCGAGATCGTGCCTGCCGGCAGGTCGAGCACCGACTCGTTCGGGTTCGTCAGCCCGGTGATCACGGCCTGCCCGCCCGCGAGGACGTCCACGGCGGGAGCCGCTGCGACGTGCCGTACGGTCAGCCGGCCCTCCCCCGCGGCGGTGGCCTGGGTGGAGTTCGTGAACAACGTCGCGGTGGGGGCACCGGCCGCGTCGAGGTGCGCCACCGCGGTGTAGTTGCCACCCGCCTCGAGCGGAAGGTCGACCGGCCCGATGACCGGCGCGCTGGCGTCGGTCGCGTCGGGCGCGGTGATCGCGACCGTGTAGGTCCCCGGGGCCAGGTCCAGCGGCCCCGCGAGGTCGCCCGGCTGGAAGTCGTCGAGCGTGCGCTCCCCGTTCACCCACACGTCCACCGGGGTGTCCGGGACTGCGTGCAGGACGGACAGGGCAGCGTTGCCGTCGGTCGCTGCCGTGGCCGGGACGGCGGACAGGCCGATCGCGGTCAGAGCGCTCACGCCCACGAGTGCGACTCTGCGACGTGCGGTGCTGGTCATGGAGTCCTCCAGTGTCTGTCCCGGCGGGGCCGGGAGCCGTGTACTGCTTGACACCCCCTCTTCCCCCGGCGGGCACGATCTGGATGCACGATCCGGAAAATATCTCGCGACCGGTGTCGTGGCGGCGCCCCGGAGGGCGGATCTCAGCGCCCCCGGTACTCCACGCACTCGACGTCCGCGACGGTCGCGGTCGTCGTCCCGCGGCCCGTCGCGTACGGACCGACCCACACGCCGAGGAACCCGCCCGCCTCGGGCGAGCTGAGCCGCCCGCCGTGCACGGTCGCCACCGCGTGGAAGCCCCGCAGCGTCCGGACCCCGAACGCGTGCTCCTGTCCGACGGCGTGCAGCACCACGTCCACGGGACCGTCGCCCAGCCCCAGCGGCCCGAGCGCCACGCGCCCCACCACGACCTCGTCGCCGCCGAAGCGCTCGACCACGAGCAGCTCGCGCCCGCCCGGCACCGCACCGGGCCCGGAGCCGGGCGCCGCCCGCGTCACGACGGCCGCGATCCACGCCTCCTCGGACTGGCGCACGGCGAGCCCGGCCCACTCGTCGGGCCCGGCGGGGTCGACGTCGACGCGCACCGTGAGGTCCATGTCCGCGTGCTGCTGGCGTCGGCCCAGGAACGCGGGCGTCGCGACGTCGGACAGCGTCGCGGGCAGCAGCGGGAGCCGCAGGTGCCAGGGCCGCTCCGTCAGGGACCAGAACCTGTCCCCGGTCCGGACCTGGTTCCACACGAGGTCGAGCTCCTCGCCGGCCCCGTCGAACGTCTCGTGCACGACGACGGCGCCCACCCCGGAAGGCTGGCCCACCACCTCGGCCGGCGAGCCGCTCCCCGGAAGCCGCGCTCCGACGTCGGGCACGGGAAAGCTGGCCGCGACGTGGCCGACGCCCGGGGCCACCACGGGCCAGCCGTCCTCCCAGGCGACGGGCGCGAGGAACGTCTCGCGCCCCAGGTTGGGGAAGTAGCCGCCGTAGGGGCGGCTGCCGAGCAGGACCATCCACCACTCGCCCGCGGCGGTCTGGACGAGGTCGGCGTGCCCGACGCCGACCACGGGGAAGTCCCGGCCGAGGTGGCGGTGCGTGAGGACCGGGTTCGCGGGGTTGCCCGTGTACGGACCGGTCACGGCGTCGGCGCGCGCGACGCAGACCGCGTGGTGGTGCTCGGTCCCGCCCTCGGAGGCCAGCAGGTAGTAGTGGTCGCCCACGCGGTACAGGTGCGGGCCCTCGGCCCAGACCGCGCCGTGCAGCGCACCGCGCCACAGGACGTGCTCGGGGCCGACGAGCGCGCCCGCGGCGAGGTCCAGCTCGCGCAGCCACACCTCGGTCTGCCCCTCCCACTCCCCCGGGTCGGCGAGGCGCGTCGCGGTGAACCACACGCGCCCGGTCGAGTCGTCGACGAACAGCGACGGGTCGATCCCCTCGCCGTCGAGCCACACGGGATCCGACCACGGCCCGGCCGGGTCGGTCGCTGTCACGAGGAGGTGCCCGCCCCGGCCCTGGCTGTGGACGAGCGTCGTGACGACGTAGAACGTCCCGGCGTGGTGCCGGATCGTCGCGGCGTACAGGCCGCCCGAGGACGGCACGCTCGACAGGTCCACCTGGTCGGTGCGGTGGATCGCGTGGCCCACCTGCGTCCACGTCACGAGGTCGTGGCTGTGGAAGACCGGCAGGCCCGGGAAGTACTCGAACGTCGAGGTGACGAGGTAGTAGTCGTCGGGGGCGAGGGTCCCGTCCGCCCGGGCGGCACCGGGGACCCGGCAGACGCTCGGGTCGGGGTGCGTGCCGGGCAGGACGGGGTTCGTGAACGTGCCCCCGACGGGCATGGCCCCGGCCTCCGGACCCGAGGCCGGTGGGGCGACGGGGGTCAGCCGCCGGACCGGCCTCGGGTCCGTCACCTCAGGCCTCGCCCACGACGAGCGGTGCGTGCAGCTCGCGCGTGTGGTCGACCACGCGCACGTCGCCCACGAGCGAGACCGGAGCCACGAGCCGCACGTCGGCGCTCGACGCCCCGAACCGCAGCTCGATCGCGCCGGGCTCGACGATCCGGCGCCCGTCGCGGCCCGTGAAGGACAGGACGTCGGCGGGCACGGTCGCGCGCACGCGCGCCGAGGCGCCCGCGGCCAGCGGCACGCGCACGTACCCGACGAGCCGCTGCACGGGCCGCACGACCGACGCCACGGGGTCGTGCGCGTAGAGCTGCACGACCTCGACCCCGTCGCGCCCGCCCGTGTTCCGCACGACGAACGACGCCTCGAGGGCCCCGTCGGTCGGGGCCGTCGCCGAGCTCAGCTCGAGGTCCGACCAGTCGAAGCTCGTGTAGGTGAGCCCGTGGCCGAACGCGAACGCCGCGGTCGGGTCGATGTTCGACACGTCGGTCGCCTGCGCGAGCGTCGCGGCCAGGTAGGACGTGGGCTGGGCACCCTCGGTCCCGGGCACGCTCACGGGCAGCCGGCCCGACGGCGCCACGCGCCCCGACAGGACGCCCGCGACCGCGGGGGTCCCCTCCTCGCCCGCGAAGAACGCCTGGACGATCGCCGCGGCACCGGGATCGCCGGGCGCGGGGGCCGCGGCGGCGCCCAGTGCGTACGGGCGCCCCGAGAGGATGGTCGCGACCACGGGGCGACCCGTGGCGAGCAGCGCGTCGAGCAGGTCCTGCTGGGCACCGGGCAGGCGCAGCGACTCGACGTCGCAGCCCTCGCCGCTCGTGCCGCGACCGAACAGCCCGGCCCGGTCGCCCAGGGCGACCACGACGACGTCGGCCTCGCGGGCGAGCTCGACCGCTGCGGCGATGCCCGCGGCGTCGGACGCGGCGACCTCGGCCGTGCTCACGGCCCCGGTCGAGGAGGGGTCGGCGGTGCCGTCGAGCGTGATCGCGGGCAGCACGTCGACCGTGACGCCCGGCAGCTCGGTGCGCAGGGACTCGGCGAGCGTGGGCAGCGACAGGCCGAGGGGCACCTCGGGGTGGGCCAGGCCCACGTGCGCGGGGAACGAGTAGCAGCCGAGCACGGCCAGGGGGTCCTCGGCCGTGGGGCCGACGAGCGCGACCCGGCGCACGTCCGGGCCCAGCGGCAGCACGCCGTCGTTCGCGAGCAGGACCACGGCCTGCTCCGCGACCTCGCGGGCCAGCGCCCGGTTGGCGGGGCCGTCGAGGTCGACGGTCCCGCGCAGCGCGCCGACCGCCGCGTCGTCCCGGCCCGCGGGCACCCCGGCCAGCACGTCCGCGGGCACGTCGCGCAGCACGGCCGGGACCGGGTCCCAGTCGGTGTCGAGCAGCCCGAGGTCGATCTTCTGGCGCAGCACGCGCTCCAGGGCGCGGTCCACGAGCGCGACGTCCACGTCCCCCGCCTCGAGGGCCGCGACGAGGGGCTCGCCGAACGTCTTGACGGTCGGCAGCTCGACGTCGACCCCGGCCGCGAGCGCCGCCGCGGCGGCCTCGGCCCAGTCCCCGGCCACGCCGTGCATGATCTTGAGGAACGCGATCCCGAAGTAGTCCGCGACGACGGTGCCCTCGAAGCCCCACGTGTCGCGCAGCAGCCCGGTCAGGAGCTCGCGGTCCGCGGCGGACGGGATGCCGTCGGTGTCGGTGTAGGCGTGCATGACCGAGCGCACGCCGCCCTCGCGCACGGCCATCTCGAACGGCGGCAGGATCACGTCGGCACGCTCGCGCGCTCCCATGGAGACGGGTGCGTGGTTGCGTCCGCCGCGCGAGGCCGAGTACCCGGCGAAGTGCTTGAGCGTCGCGACGATCCCGGCGGACTCCAGGCCCTGGACGTAGGCCGTGGCGACGGTCCCCACGAGATAGGGGTCCTCGCCGATGGTCTCCTCGACGCGGCCCCAGCGGGCGTCGCGCACGACGTCGAGCACGGGGGCCAGGCCCTGGTGCACGCCGACCGAGCGCATGTCCTGCCCGATGCGCGTCGCCATGCGGCGCACGAGCGCGGGGTCGAACGTCGCCCCCCACGACAGCGGCACGGGGTAGGCCGTCGCACCCCATGCGGCGAAGCCCGCGAGGCACTCCTCGTGCGCGAGGGCCGGGATGCCGAACCGGTTCGCCGAGCGCACCCGCTCCTGCGTGCGCAGCAGGGACAGGGCGCCCAGGGCCGGGTCGACGGGGTGGGTCCCGAAGGGGCGGGTGAGCTGCCCCAGGCCGTCGGGCAGGATCGCGTCGAGGTCGACGCCGTCCTCCATGTCGTGCTGGTGCGGGGCGACCTCGCCGCCCTCGGCGGACGCGCCGACCCACACCCCGAAGAGCTGGGCGACCTTCTCGCGCAGCGTCATCTCGGCCATGAGGGCCTTGACGCGGGTCGCGGTGCCGACCGAGGGGTCGGACCACACGGGCAGGTCGGTCTGGTTCTGAAGAGTCATCGTGGAGCTACTTTCCGCCGACGCCCATGAGGCCCTGGACCAGGGCACGCCGGGCGAACAGGTACACGAGCAGGATCGGGATCATCGACATGACGACCGCCGCGAGGAGGCCGGGGATGTTGACGCCGTACTGCGTCTGGAAGTTGAACAGGCCGAGCGTGATGACCTTGGTCGACTCGGACTGCGTGAGGATCAGGGGGAACAGGAACCCGTTCCAGGCCTGCAGGGCCGAGTAGACGACGATCGTCGCGACGCCGCCCTTGGACAGCGGCAGGACGAGCTGCATGAACACCCGCCGGGGCGACGCGCCGTCGAGCGCCATGGCCTCGTAGAGCTCGTTGGTGATGTCGCGCATCGAGCCGCTGAGGATGATCGTGCAGATCGGCAGGCAGAACGCCGCGGTCGGCAGGATCACGCCGATCAGGTTGTCGTACAGGCCCACGACCGAGATCACGTAGAAGATCGGGACGATCACGGCGCTCGCGGGGACCGCGAGGCCCAGCAGGAACATCCGGAAGATGCCCGTGGTGGCGCGCGAGCGGTTGCGCACGATCGCGTACGACAGGGGCGGCACGAGCAGCACCACGATCCCGACCACGGCCACCGTCACGACGACCGTGTTGAGGAAGTACCGCCCGAAGCCCTGGTCGAACGCGTTGGTGAAGTTGTCGAGCGTGAACGTGGTCGGCAGGGACAGGGGTCCGCCCGCGGCGTACCCGGCCTGCGTCTGGAACGACGCCGTGACGAGCACGTAGAGGGGGATCGCGACGATCAGGAGCCAGATGGTGACCGCGATGCCCGCGCCCCAGTTGGGTCGGTTGCGGCTGCCCTTGCCTGCCCGCCCGCCGGCCCGACGACGTCGCGCGCCGCCGTCCTGCGGCCCGCCCGGGCGGGACTCACCACCCGGGGTGGGCGGCGTCGTCGGGCCGGAGGCGTGCTCCGCGGGGGTGACGCTCAGGTCGTTGCTCATCACACGCCCTCCAGCTCGCTGCGCATCTTGTCGTACCCGGACAGGCGGACCATGACCAGGGAGATCGCGGTCGCCGCGACGACCAGGACCACCGCGATGGCCGAGGCGAGGCCGAAGTCGAAGCCGCGGAACGCCTTCTGGTACATGTAGAAGGCCGTGATGGTCGTGTCCGTCCCGGGCCCGCCGTTGGTCAGGATGAGGACGGTGTCGAACGTGGTGAGGCCACCGACGACCATGAGGATGACCGAGGTGATCATGGTGTTGCGCAGCTGCGGGAGCGTGATCGCGAAGAACGAGCGCACGCGCCCGGCACCGTCGATCTCGGCCGCCTCGTAGAGCATGGGCGGCACGGCCTTCGCGGCGCCCTGGTAGATCAGGGCGTGCAGCGGCGTGAACTGCCACAGGCTCACGAACACCAGCACCGCGATCGCGGTCGACTGGTTGCCGAACAGGTTGCCGTCGCCGAACAGCCACTCCATCTGGGCCGGGACGCCGAAGTTCGGGTCGAGCACCGCTCGCCACAGGACCGACACGGCGGCCGCGGACAGCAGCAGCGGCACGAAGAAGATCGCCGAGAGCACCGCGCGGTTCCACTGGTGGCCCGCGGCCCACACGCCCAGCAGCATCGCGACCGGGGTCTGCGTCACGACGCCGAGCGCCGTCAGCACGAGCGAGAGGCCGATGCTCTTGAGCATCACGGGGTCGTCGAGGAGGCGGGACCAGTTCTCGGTCCCGACGAACTCGGGGCTGCCCAGCCCGCTCCACTGCGTGAACGACAGCACGAGCACGAGGACCATGGGCAGGAGGGCGAAGAGCCCGAAGAACAGGGCGGCGGGCAGGGCCCAGACCACGCCCGGGCGCCCGACCTGGAGGTCGGCGGCGCCCGGGCGCGTGCGCCCCTGGGGTGCGCGGGTGGTCATGACGATCTCCGTCCGGGGGACCGGGTCAGCGCGAGGCCGGCAGGGACTTCATCGCAGCGATGAAGCCGTCGGCGTCGATCTGGCCGCTGAAGAACTGCTGGACCGCGATCTTGAGCGGGGTCCCGGCAGCCGGGGGGAACGCCTGGTCCCAGGACATCTGGAAGTGAGGTGCGTCCTTCACGAGGTCGAACTGGAAGGCCGCGTACTCGGGGCTCGCGGCCTGGTCGAGGAACTGCTCGGTGTTGGTCGTGGTCGGCAGGTTGCCGATCGCGAGCTGCGCCTCGACGAACTCGTCCGAGTACATGAGCGTGAGGAAGTCGCGCACTGCGTCCGGGTAGCGGGTGTCCGCGAGCACCGAGTAGAAGTTGTTGGTGTTGCCCGTGATGTTGGCTGCGTCGCCCTTGCCGCCGTCGACCGCGGGGAAGGCGGTGTAGCCGAGGTTGGCGTCGGTCCAGGCCGGGTCCACGTCGTAGTGGGTCGAGTAGTTCCACGAGCCCATGAGCTCGAACGCGGCCTTGCCCGTGCGCAGGAGCGCGGGCGAGCCGCCGTCGGTGAACTTCACCGAGTCGAAGTTGGTGCCGAACGCACCGGCGTCGATCAGCGCGGACAGCTTGTCGAGCGCTTCGTGGCTCTCGGCCGAGTCCCACACGTCCGGCTCGCCCGCGAGCGCCTTCTCGAAGAGCTCGGGGCCCGCGACGCGGTCGAACGCGTACTGGTACCACATGAGCGTCGGCCACTGGTCGGCGCCGCCGAGCGCGATCGGGGTGACGCCCTGGGCCTTGAGGGTCTCGACCGCGGCGAGGAGCTCGTCCCAGGTCTGGGGGGCCTCGATGCCCGCGTCGGCGAGGACCTGCTTGTTGTGGAACAGCATGACGGGCTGGGTGCCGCGCATGGGGATGCCGTAGGGCGTGCCGTCGATCACGGCCGAGTTGAACACCGCGGGCAGGAACGCGTCCTGGAGCTGGGGGTCCTCGGCGATGAAGTCGTCGAGGGGGAGCAGCAGGTCGGCGTCGACGAAGGGCTCGATCGAGCCGCCGCCCCAGTTGAAGAAGACGTCCGGCGCCGCGTTGGTGTCGATGATCGTCTGGAGCTTCTGCTGGTAGTCGGCGCCCGGGATGGTGTCGAGGACGACCTTGACGTCCGAGGTCTTGTTGAACGTGTCGACCATCTGCTGCTCGACCTTGTTCGTCGCGTCCCCGTAGACCATGACGTGGATCTCGTTCTCGGGGCGGCTCGACCCGCCGGAGTCGCCGCTCGAGCACGCCGCGAGCGGCAGGACCAGCGCCGACGCCACGGCTGCGGCCGTGAGCGACTTCCGCGTTCTTGTGTTCATCATCGAACCCTTTCGAAAGTTTCGGCGTCTGCGCCGAAAGTACTCGGTTGTCCTGGACTCTAAGTCCCGAAGTTCTCCCGGTCAACACCGAGTCTGAACCGTTACCTGCTGCGTAAAGCCTGAGAACTCCCCGTCGAGACCGCCGCGCTCACCCGTCGAAACTTTCCGATCGAGGCGCTACGCTGACCGGCATGACCGACGACGTTCTCTCCGCCCGGGTCACGCTCGCCGCCGTGGCGGCCGAGGCCCAGGTCTCCCTCTCGACCGTGTCCAAGGTGCTCAACGGGCGCACCGACGTGTCCGCGGCCACCCGCGACAAGGTCGAGAACCTGCTCGTCACGCACGGGTACCGCCGCCGCAAGAGCCCCACGGCCTCGGCCCCCCTCATCGAGATCGTGTTCCACGAGCTCGAGAGCATCTGGGCCATGGAGCTCATCCGCGGCGTCGAGGACGTGGCCCGCGAGCACGGCGCGAGCGTCGTGCTGACCGAGTCCGGGACGCGCCACGCGCCCGGCCCCGAGTGGATCGAGGGCGTCCTCGCCCGCCGGCCGCTCGGCGTCGTGCTCGTCTTCTCGACGCTGCCCGCCGCCGTCAAGGAACAGCTCCGGTCCCGGGCCATCCCGTTCGCGGTCATCGATCCCGCGGGGGACCCCGAGCCCGACGTGCCGTCGGTCGGCTCCGCCAACTGGCAGGGCGGGCTCATGGCCACGCGCCACCTCATCGAGCTGGGCCACCGCCGCATCGGGGTCATCACCGGCCCCGAGGACATGATGTGCTCGCTCGCCCGCCTCGACGGCTACCGCTCGGCGCTCGGCACGGCCGGGATCGCGGCGGACCCCGACCTCGTGCGGTTCGGCGACTTCCACCCGGAGGGCGGCACCGACCGCGCCGAGGAGCTCCTGAGCCTGCCCGAACCGCCCACCGCGATCTTCGCGGGCTCCGACCTCCAGGCCCTCGGCGTCCTGGAGGCCGCGCGCCGCCACGGCCTGCGCGTGCCGGACGACCTCTCGATCGTCGGGTACGACGACGTCCCCGTGGCCCGCTGGTCCAGCCCCGCCCTCACCACGGTCCACCAGCCGCTCCAGGAGATGGGCCAGGAGGCCGCCCGGCTCGTCCTCAAGGCGCGCGACGGCGACCTGACCAACACGCGCATGGACCTCGCGACGAGCCTCGTGGTGCGCGGGAGCACGGCCCGGCCCGCCGCGGGCTGACACGCACCCGGGCACTGCGCCGCCCCCTTTGCCCGGGGCACTACGCCAGCCCGGTGGCGCCCGCCACCGGGGCGACACGTGAGCCTCTTCACCCGCCCTCCATACCGCCTCCGCCCACGGCCCGTGCCTACCCTGCAGGACGCACAACCCTCCGGAGGCACGACCATGAGCACCCAGCACGCCACCGAGCCCGCGCCCGTCACGGCCGGCCTCTCCCGCCGCGAGATCCACCGCGCCCAGGCCGCGCCCTCCCCCGCCCCGAGCCTCTGGCAGCGCCTCAACGGCCGCCCCGCCCACCCGGTCGCGCTCACGGTCGGGACCATGACGGTCGGTGTCCTCGCAGGCATCGGCACGGGAGCGGTCCTCAGCCTCTGACGACCCACCCGCCGGCCCGTGGGTGCGGAGTAGTTGTCCTCGATCAGCCCTCCTGACGACATCTGCTCCGCACTCACCGTCGGGCGCGGGAGATGCGCGCCGGCCGAGCGCCGGGCAGACTCGAAGAAGTGACCCCAGCCCCCCGCACCGCCCTCCCGGACCGCCGCCCGAGCCGCGCGGCAGGGTGGGCGACCGCCGCCGGGGTCGGTGTGCTCGCGTTCCTCGTCCGCTGGCACCTCGTGGGCGGGACGGTCGGTCTGCGCGGCTATCACGGCTACGACGACGGCGTGTACTTCTCCTCGGCCGTGGCGTTCGTGCACGGCCTCCTGCCCTACCGCGACTTCCTGCTCCTGCACCCGCCCGGCACGATGCTGGCGCTCGCCCCGTTCGGAGCGCTGACCACGTGGGTCGACGACAGCGACGCCCTGGTCGCGGCGCGCGTGGGCTTCCTGCTCGTCGGGGTGGTGAACGCCGTCCTGGTGACGCGGATTGCGCGGCGCTGGGGCACCGCGGCGATGGTCGTGGGCGGGGTCCTGTACGCCGTGTCCTACGCCGCGGCGTGGGCCGAGCGCATCACGCTGCTCGAACCGTTGGGCTCGCTGAGCCTGCTGGGCGGGACGGTCCTGCTGCTCCGAGGGCTCGACCGGCCCGGAGGTCTCTCGTCCCGGGCCGCGTCGGGCTGGGTCTGGGCGGGCGGCGCCGCGCTGGGGCTGGGCGTCACGGTCAAGATCTGGGGCGTGGTGCCGCTCGCGGTCGTGCTCGCGTGGCTGCTCGTGACGGCGGGGTGGCGGGTCGCGGTCCGGGCGTGCGCGGGCGCGGCCGGTGCGGTCGTGGTCGTGGTCGCGCCGTTCGCGCTGGCGGCCGGCTCCGACATGTTCCGCATGGTGGTGCTCGACCAGCTCGGCCGGCCCCGTCAGTCGGGCTCGGGCCTGGAGCAACGGCTCGCGTGGATCGCGGGCACGGGGAACGCGGAGTGGGTCGAGACCCCGACGGCGCAGGTCGCCCTGGTCCTGGCCGTGCTGGGGTTCGTCGCGCTCGCGGCCGTGGCGGCCTGGGCCCGGGACCGCGGGCGGCTGTGGGTCGCGCTGCTCGTCGTCCAGACGACCGTCCTGCTCGCCTCGCCGTCGGCGTACCAGCAGTACGCGGCGTTCGTGACCCCGGCGCTCGTCCTCGTCGTGGCCGCCGCGGTCTCGCTCGTCCCGGCACGCGGGCGCGAGGCCGTGGCCGCGGTCGTGTGCGTCGGGTTCACGCTCGGCGCCGGTGTCACCGCGACGCCCCGCGTCGTCGCGTTCCCCGCGACCGAGGTCGAG
>Ga0233375_1001011_pt1 | contig 13548 bp, 16 predicted proteins | sample ElkDunMinimDraft_10_FD_191539 | JGI IMG/M metagenome (GOLD analysis project Ga0233375, IMG submission 191539) | Fecal eukaryotic communites from dung pellets of Tule Elk in California, USA - Elk Dung E16 | ecosystem: Host-associated > Mammals > Digestive system > Large intestine > Fecal | place... | reverse complement strand
GCGACGTCGCAGAAGCCCGAGGTCGTCCTCGACGCCGAGCAGGACTTCTACGTCCGGCGCAACGCCGCCGTGCACCGCGGCGCGCACCAGCTGGCCGAGGAGGCGACCGAGGCCTTCGAGGACGCCCGGGCGCGCGTGGCCGGGTTCGTCGGCGCGTCGCCCGGTGAGCTCGTGTGGACGTCGAACGCGACTGCCGCGATCAACCTCGTGGCGTACGCGATGTCCAACGCGTCCCTGGGGCGCGGGGGAGAGGCCGCCCGGCGGTTCGCACTGGGCGCCGGTGACGAGATCGTCGTCACCGAGGCCGAGCACCACGCGAACCTCGTGCCGTGGCAGGAGCTCGCGGCCCGCACCGGGGCGACCCTGCGCTGGTTGGGGGTCGACGACGACGGACGGATCCGCACCGAGGACCTCGCGACGGTGGTCACGGACCGCACGCGGGTGCTGGCCTTCACGCACGCGTCGAACGTCACGGGTGCGGTCACGCCGGTCGAGGCGTTCGTCGCCCGGGCCCGCGAGGTCGGGGCACTGACCGTGCTGGACGCGTGCCAGTCCGTGCCGCACCTGCCGGTGGACCTGCACGCCCTCGGTGTGGACTTCGCCGCGTTCTCCGGCCACAAGATGTACGGCCCCACCGGCGTGGGTGCGTTGTACGGCCGGCGCGAGCTGCTCGAGGCCATGCCGCCGGTCACCACCGGCGGCTCGATGGTCGAGGTCGTCACGATGGAGGCCACGACCTACGCCCCGCCGCCGCAGCGGTTCGAGGCGGGCACGCAGATGGTCTCGCAGGCCGTGGCGCTGGGCGCCGCGGCGCAGTACCTCGCCGAGCTCGGGATGCCGGCCGTGGCCGCGCACGAGCACCACGTCGCGGGGCTGCTGCTCGACGCCGTGGCGTCCGTGCCCGGCGTCCGCGTGATCGGCCCCACCGAGAACGTCGACCGGCTCGCGGCCGTGTCGTTCGTCGTCGACGGCGTGCACGCGCACGACGTCGGCCAGGTGCTCGACGACGCGGGGGTCGCGGTGCGCGTCGGACACCACTGCGCGCAGCCGCTGCACCGCCGGTTCGGCGTGGCTGCGACGGCCCGCGCGAGCGCCGGGGTCTACACGACCGACGACGACGTCGCCGCGTTCCGGGAAGCCCTGGCGGGGGTCCGGACGTTCTTCGGTCTGCAGGACACGACGACGGACGGGAGGCCCGCGTGAGCTCGGCCATGGAGCAGCTGTACCAGCAGGTCATCCTCGACCACGCCAAGCACCCGCACGGCAGGGGCCTGCCGGCCGGCGCGACGGCCGTCGGGGTGGCCGTGGCCGACCACGGCACGTGCGCGGCGACCTCGCACCAGGTGAACCCGACCTGCGGCGACGAGATCACGATGCACGTCGACGTCGACACCAGCGGTGACGTCCCCGTGCTGCGTGACGTGGCCTGGGAGGGCCAGGGGTGCTCGATCTCGCAGGCGTCGGCGTCCGTCCTGCACGACCTGGTCGTGGGGCAGGACCTGCCGACCGTCGACCGGCTCGCCGCCACGTTCCGCGACCTGATGCAGTCCCAGGGCGCGGGCATCGGTGACGACGCCGAGGAGATCCTCGGGGACGCCGCGGCGTTCACCGGCGTCTCGCGCTACGCCGCGCGCGTCAAGTGCGCCCAGCTCGGCTGGGTCGCGCTGGCCGACGCCCTCATCCTGTCCGGAGCCCGTACGACGGAGGACGCATGACCACCGAAGAGACCACGCCCGTGCCCGCGACCGGCGCGCCCACGACCGGTGCCGCCACGGCGGCGGACGTCGAGGAGGCGATGCGCGACGTCATCGACCCCGAGCTCGGCATCAACGTCGTCGACCTCGGCCTCGTCTACGGCGTCGTCATCGACCAGACGAACACCGCCGTCATCGACATGACGTTGACGTCGGCGGCGTGCCCGCTGACCGACGTCATCGAGGACCAGTCGGCCCAGGCGCTCGAGGGCGTCGTCGACGGCTTCCGCATCAACTGGGTGTGGATGCCGCCGTGGGGCCCGGAGAAGATCACGCCCGACGGCCGCGAGCAGATGCGGGCCCTGGGCTTCAACATCTGACCCACCGCGTCACGGCCGCCCCCTCACCACCAGGTGAGGGGGCGGCCGTGCGTCGTCGGACGGGTCCCGGTCAGAGGCTGTCGGTCGCGAACGTGTCGCACGCCTCGAGAGAGCCCTGCTCGTAGCCGGTGGTGAACCACGTCTGCCGCTGCTCGCTGGAGCCGTGGGTCCACGTGTCGGGGTTCACGCCGCCCGACTGCTGCTGGATGTGGTCGTCGCCGACGGCGGCCGCCGCGTCGAGCGCCTGCGCGAGCTCCTCGCGCGTCGGCGGCTGCAGGTACGTGACGCCGGTCTCGGGGTCCTCCCGCGTGGCGGCGTCGCCGACCCACATCCCCGCGTAGCAGTCGGCCTGGAGCTCGACCCGCACCGAGTCGGACTCGGCGCCGCCGCCGCTGCGGTCGGCGGAGTCGAACACGCCCGTGAGGTGCTGGACGTGGTGGCCGTACTCGTGGGCGTAGATGTACATCTCCGCCAGCGGCCCGCCCCGCGCGCCGAGCTGCTGCTGCAGCAGGTCGAAGAAGGCGACGTCCAGGTAGATGCCCTGGTCGGCCGGGCAGTAGAACGGGCCGGTCGACGCGGAGGCCTGGCCGCAGCCGGTCGCGACGCCGTCCGTGAACTCGTTGCCCGACGGAGGGGCGAAGGCGGTCCCCGCGGGGACCGTGGCCGCCCAGTACACGTCCAGCGACTCCAGGGTGGCGGAGTACCGGCACAGGGGGTCGGCGTTCGCCTGCTCGGCGGTGCACTCGCCGACCTCCTCGACGGGCTGGCTCGCGCCGCCTCCCTGCCCGGAGCCGAGGATCCCGGACACGTCCTGGCCGGTGAACAGGAAGATCGCCAGGGCGATGATCCCGACGAGGCCGCCACCGGCCACCGCGGTGCCGCCGCGCCCGTGGCGCTTGACCCGGCCGCCCTCGAACCTGCCACCCTCGCTGAACGTCACGCGCACACGCTAGCCCCGAGGTCACGGACGCGCGCGGCGGCGCTGGACGGTGGTCCGGGAGCCCGTGCGCGGCAGCGTGTCAGGGGCGGCGCGTCGTCGCCCGCACGACCGCCGCGAGCGCCGTCCCCACGTGCCGCGACGGACCGCGCCGCGGCAGGGCGGCAAGTCGAGGGGCAAGGTCCGGCAACCGGTGCGCCGCGCCGGCCGCCACCGCGCGGGCGGCGAGCAGGGCGGCGGCCCGGTGGGTGTCCAGCGCGCTGTGGCCCGTGCCGGCGAGCGGGACGAGGACGGCGTCCGGGGCGAGCCCGACGACCCGCTCGGCGACGGGCCGGGGCGTGCGCAGGTCGCGGTCGCCGGAGAGGACCGCGACGGGCCACGTGAACGTCGGCAGCGCCGCCGGCAGGTCGACCGGGGCGGCCGGGGAGCCGCCACCGCCGCCCTCGTGCCGCGCGGCCGCGTCGGCGAACGCGAGCTGCGGGTCGAGGGGACCACCGTCCGGCGGCAGCGCGAACCCGAGCTCGTCGTCCATGATCCCCGCGACGAGGTCCGGCTCCATGACGAACGGCTGTCCGGCGCCCGCCACCTCGCCGCTGCCGAGCGTCGCCACCCGGTCCCACACCGCCCGCAGCCGTCCGGCACGCCGGGCGAGCAGGAGGCGGTGCAGCACCTGCGGCCCGGCGAACTCGTGCACGACCTGCACGACGTGGGCGAGCTCGGCCGCCGGTACCTCGTCCGCGAGGGAGCGGACCGCCTCGGCCACGCCGACGAGGGCCGGGTCGTCACCGGCGCGCAGGTCGCCGTCCCACAGGAGGCGGCGCCGGTGCGCGCGGCACGCGGCGAGGTCGTCCGCGGGGGCCAGGACGGGGGAGTCGAGGACCATCCCGGCGACGCGGTCGGGGTGGCGCGTGCCGAAGGCCTGGACGACGTACGAGCCGTAGGACGCCCCGAGCAGGACAGCCCGCTCCACGCCTGCCGCGTCCAGCACCGCCGCGAGGTCGTCCACGACCGCGGCGACCGTGACGGCCTCGCCCGGCACGTCGTCGCCCCCGCGCAGGCGGCGTGACAGGCCGATCCCGCGGTGCTCGACCATGAGGACGTCGAGCCCGCGGCGGGTCGCCTCGGCGCGCAACGCCACGTAGGGCAGCACGGACGCGAGCCCCGGGCCGCCCGGCACGACGACGAGCGGAGGGGCGTCACCGCGCGGAGCGGTACGGACGTAGGCCAGCGGGAGGGTGTCGCCGTGGACCGGCCGGTCCACCGTCCCCCCGCCGTGCGCGAGGACCCCGCGCGCGGCGCGCTCGACCGCCGCGCGGCGAGCGGCGTCCCGTCCGCCCGAGCCCTGCCCCGTCATGCCGTCCGCGCGACCGTCCCGTGTCGTCATGACCCCGTAACGGGCCGCACCGTGGGCCGGTTCCCGCCCGCACCCGCACGTGGGGCAGCATGGGCGCGGCCACCCCCGACCCCAGGAGCGACCGCATGCCCGCGTCCACCCCCGCGCCGTCCGTCCCGGCCGCGTCCCCGTCCGTGCCTGCCGACACCGCTCCCGTGCGTCCCGTCGGGCGCCTGTTCGCCGTCGTCGCGCTCGTGGAGGCGTTCACGTGGGCGGGCCTGCTCGTCGGCATGGTCCTCAAGCACGTCACGCAGACCACCGAGCTCGGCGTGGCGGTCTTCGGGCGCCTGCACGGCGGGGCGTTCCTGCTCTACACGGTCGTCGCCCTGGTCGCCGCCGTGCGGCTGCGCTGGCCGTGGTGGGTCGCGGGGATCGCGCTGGCCGCCGCGGTGCCGCCCCTGGTCACGCTGCCGCTCGAGCGGTGGCTGCGACGCACCGGCCGGCTCGCCCGCCCACTGCCGACCGACGGCGACCCGGCGGCGGTACCCGGCACCTGACACGCGCCGCGCCGCCCCGCGCGCACCTGCCGGTACGGGCTCAGTCCCCGAGCCCGCGCGCCGCCAGCGCGTCGCCCGTCGTCCGCGCGTGCCCCACCATCCGCACCGCCGCCGGCACGACGACCGCCCGGGGGTCCCGCTCCAGCCCGCGTGCCCGGGCGGCGTCCCGCGCCTCGCCCGTGACCCGCACGAGCACCGGGACGGTGCGCAGGAACAGCCCGACGGTGAGCGCCACCGTCTCCGGCGGCAGCCCGACGTGCCGCAGCGGGCGCGCGGCCCGCGCGACCACGGTCAGCAGGTCGTCGGCGCGGGTCGTCGTCGTCACCAGGGTGCCCGCCAGCACCAGGGTCAGCAGGTCCAGTGCCACCTCCGCGCCGTACGCCGCACCGCGCGCCCACGTCTGGTACCCGCCGAGGGCGGCGGCCGTGAGCAGCACGGGCACCAGCCCGCGTGTCGACGTCCGCCACGGCGTGCGGGCCACGACCCCGAGCGCGATCACGACGAGCAGCCCGACGGCCGCCACGACCGGTCCGGTGCGGACGACGAGGACCGCGCCGACCGCCGCGAGCAGGACCAGCTTGAGCCCTGCGGGCGCGCGGTGGACCGGGCTCGTCCCGGGACGGTGCAGGCCCAGCGGGCCGGCCCAGGGCACGCGCTGCGGCCGTCCCGCGCTCACCGGGGACCCCCCGGGCCGCGCCGGGTCCGGGATCGTGGCGGCCCGCTCACGGCACGGCCTCGGCGGCGCGTGCGCCCATGAGCTCCCGGTAGCGGGCGAGGGCGGGCCCCGGCGCGTCGTCGGCGACGACCTGGCCGTCGTCCACCACGAGCACGCGCTCGGCACGCGCGGCCGCCTCCAGGTCGTGCGTCACCACGACGACCTGCTGCGCCAGGGACGCGAGCAGCGCGTCCACGTGGGTGCGCCACCGCAGGTCGAGCAGCGTGGTCGGCTCGTCGCAGACCAGCACGGCCGGCTCGGTCGCCAGCACCGCGGCCAGGGCGAGGAGCTGGCGCTGCCCGCCGGACAGGGCGTGCACCGACACGTGCGCCCGCTGCGCGAGGCCGAACCGGGTCAGCACGTCGAGGGCACGTGACGCGCGCTCGCGGGCGTCCGGCACCGTGCGACGCAACGACAGCGCCACGTCCTCCAGCGGCGTCGGCATGACGATCTGCGCGTCGGGGTCGGTGAACACGAAGCCGACCCGCTGCCGCACGGCGCGGCCGTCGGCGGCCGTGTCGAGCCCGTCGACGCGCACCGCACCGGCCGAGGGCAGCACCAGCCCGTTGAGCAGGCGGGCGAGCGTCGACTTGCCGGAGCCGTTGGCCCCGACCACGGCCACGCGCCGCTCGGTGAGCCGCAGCGTGACGGGCCCGAGCAGCCGCACGACGCGGTCCGGGCCACCGGCCGGGTCGGGGGACCAGGCGGTGACCTCGGCCGCGTCGAGCTCGATCACGCCGTGCGCCGGCCGCGGCGCAGGTCGGGGAACGCGCGCAGCACGGCCAGCGTCACACCCGCGGCGAGCAGGTTCTTCACCACGTCACCGGGCCAGTAGACGACGTCGATGGCCAGAGCCTCGGCGGGGCCGACCGCGAGCCGCGTCATCAGCCCGACGATCCCGGCGGGGTGCGTGACCAGGAACGACGAGCCGAGGCCTGCGGCGACGAGCAGCGGGTAGCGCCACGCCGGGCGCGCGCGCAGCGCGGGCCAGCCGAGCCACCCGGCGACCGCCGCGGTGACGGGGAACGCCAGCAGGTAGCCGACCGACGGCTTGCCCAGCACACCGAGGCCGCCGGTCATCTCGGCGAAGACGGGTACCCCGGCCAGGCCCACGACCAGGTACAGCAGGACGGCGAGGAACCCGCGCCGGGCGCCGAGCACGAGGCCCGCGACGACGACGCCGAACGTCTGCAGGGTGACGGGCACGCCCGCCCCCGTCGGGATCGCCGGCACCAGGGCGCACGCGGCGACGAACGCCGCGAACGTGGCCACGAGGGCGACGTCCGTGCTGGTCCGGCGCACGGAGCGCGGTGCAGGAGGGTCGCCGAGCACCTCGGCGACGACCGGGCCGGGCACGGGCGTCACGGTGCGCGCGCCGTCGTCGTGCGGGAAAGGGCTGGACATGGGCGTCTCCCGCCGGTGAGGTGGACGGTCGTCGGGCCGTCCGCCCGGAGGCGGGCGTGCGACGACGCCGGTGCGGTCGGGAGCCCGACCCCCGGCCACGCTAGCGCTGGGTACGATGGACGGCGTTTGTGCCGGGGGCCAGAACCCGCCCGGTCTTCTCGTAGGAAACCGAGGAACCACCCCGTGATCACCGCTTCGGGCGTCGAGCTGCGCGTCGGCGCCCGCGTCCTGCTGGAACCGACGACCTTCCGGATCGCCTCCGGCGACCGCATCGGGCTCGTCGGCCGCAACGGCGCGGGCAAGACCACGCTGACCAAGACGCTCGCGGGGGAGACCCAGCCGACGGGCGGGACGATCTCGCGCGGCGGTGAGGTCGGCTACCTGCCGCAGGACCCGGCGTCCGGCGACCTGACCCAGCTCGCCATGAACCGTGTGCTGTCCGCCCGCGGTCTGGACGCGGTCCTCGCGTCGATGCGCGACACCGAGGGTGCGATGGCCTCGGCCGACGACGCGACGCGCGACAAGGCCATGGACCGGTACACGCGGCTCGAGGCGCGATTCACCGCGGCCGGTGGCTACGCGGCCGAGAGCGAGGCCCACCGCATCACGGCGGCCCTCGGCCTCGACGACCGTGTCCTGGGGCAGGAGCTCGGCACGCTGTCCGGCGGTCAGCGCCGCCGCGTCGAGCTCGCGCGCATCCTCTTCTCGGGTGCGGACACGCTGCTGCTCGACGAGCCCACCAACCACCTCGACGCCGACTCGATCGTGTGGCTGCGGGACTACCTCAAGTCGTACCCGGGCGGCTTCGTCGTCATCAGCCACGACGTCGAGCTGCTGCGCGCCACCGTCAACAAGGTGTTCCACCTCGACGCCAACCGCTCGCAGCTCGACCAGTACAACCTGGGCTGGGACGCGTACCTGCTGCAGCGCGAGACCGACGAGAAGCGTCGGCGCCGCGAGCGGGCGAACGCCGAGAAGAAGGCCGCGACGCTGCTGGCCCAGGCCGACAAGATGCGCGCGAAGGCCACCAAGGCGGTCGCGGCGCAGAACATGGCGCGCCGGGCGGAGCGCATGCTGTCGGGACTCGACGCGGTGCGCGTCAACGACAAGGTCGCCAAGCTGCGGTTCCCCGACCCGGCGCCCTGCGGCCGCACGCCGCTGACGGCCGAGGGGCTGTCGAAGTCGTACGGATCGCAGGAGGTCTTCACGGACGTCTCGCTGGCCATCGACCGGGGCAGCAAGGTCGTCGTGCTCGGCCTCAACGGTGCCGGCAAGACGACGCTGCTGCGCATGCTCGGCGGCCTGCAGGAGCCCGACACCGGCGAGGTGAAGGCCGGCCACGGCCTGAAGCTCGGGTACTACGCGCAGGAGCACGAGACGCTCGACCTGTCGCGGACGGTCGTGGAGAACCTGCGCACCGCGGCCCCGGACCTCACCGACACGCAGGTGCGCTCGGTGCTCGGGTCGTTCCTGTTCTCGGGCGACGACGCCGACAAGCCCGCCCGCGTGCTGTCCGGCGGGGAGAAGACGCGGCTCGCGCTGGCGACCCTCGTGGTGTCGAGCGCCAACGTGCTGCTGCTCGACGAGCCGACGAACAACCTGGACCCCGCGTCCCGCGAGGAGATCCTCGCGGCGCTGCGCGGCTACCAGGGGGCCGTGGTCCTCGTCAGCCACGACGAGGGCGCCGTCGCGGCCCTCGAGCCCGAGCGGGTCCTGCTGCTGCCCGACGGCGACGAGGACCTGTGGAGCCAGGACTACCTGGACCTCATCGCGCTGGCCTGAGCCTGCAGGTCGCGCCGCTGCTGCGCCTCGATCTCGGCGTCCTCGTCGATCTCGTCCCGGCCGCGCGCGCGGCGGGGTCGGGGCGGGCGCGGGTCTGCTGCCGCCTCCCCGAGCGCACCGGCCCCGAGCGCACCGGCCGCCGCCCACTCGCGGCGTGCCGCGACGCTGAACGCGACGAGGCCCCCCAGGGCGAACACCCACCACTGGAACGCGTACGACAGGTGCGAGCCGGGGTCCGTGCTCGGTGCGGCGAGCGCACCGAGCGGCTCGTCGGCGCCCGGGACCTCGCGCACCAGCCCGCCGTACGCGGCGTACGGCTCACCGTCCACGCCGGCGGCCGCCAGCACCTGGGCCGGTGAGATGGCCTGCACCTGGCCGTCCGGGGCGCTGCGGGCGCTCGCCGGCTCACCCGGCCGCAGCCGGACGGTCACCGTGACGTCGCCGGCCGGCGGTGCGGGCACGTCGACGTCGACCGAGCCGTCCGCACCCGTCGGCACCCAGCCCCGGTCGACCACCAGCACGCGCCCGGCGTCCACCGGGGCACCGAAGGCGCCCGGTGCCGCGTCCTGCACGACCAGGGGGACCAGCACGTGGTACCCGGGCGTGCCGGGCACCACGGGGCGGTTGCGCAGCAGCACCGCCGCGTCCGCCACGTACCGGCCGCGGACCTCGACCGAGCGCCACGCGTCGGCCTCCGGGAGCCGGGCGTCGGGGTCCGCGACGACGTCGGCGAGGTCGACGGGCGAGGCCGCGTAGTTCGCCTCGACGACCGCGATCGCGGCGTCGCGCGCGACGTGCCGGTGCCACTGCCAACGGCCCAGGAACGTGCAGGTGAGCGCGACGGCGACCGCGAGCACCACCAGCCCGACGGCCCGGCGTCGCGCGGCCGCGCGCAGGTCGCCGGCCGTCAGGGGCACGGCCGGCGCGGCGCCCGCCCCGGCGTCGTCCGTCGGCCCCCGGTCGCCGGCCGCGGTCCCGTCCTCGTGCAGCAGGCTCACGGGTCCGACCGCTCCAGCTCGTCGACGGGGACGACGTCCCGCAGGAAGTCCCGCACCCGCAGGTACTCGGTCAGGTGCTCGCGGTGCGCCTCGCACGCCAGCCACACCTTGCGCCGCTCGGGCGTGTGCAGCCGTGGGTTGTTCCACAGCACGCCCCAGGCGGGCTCGGCGCGGCAGCCGCGTGCGCTGCACACGAGCTCCCCGACCACGTCGGGCACGGCACCCTGCGGGGGCGTCGCCATCGTCACCGTCCATCTCCCAGCTCGTCGTGCGGCGGCGCGCCGCCGATCTCCCGCGCCTCGTAGTAGACGCCGGGCTCGTCGCGTCGTTCCCGTCCCGCGTTGGCCAGCAGCACGGCCACGTACGGCAGCACCGCGGCGGCGGCGATCAGCGCGATCGACACCGCGGTGGGCACGTGCGACCACAGCAGGCCCGCGGCCACGAAGCACAGCACGCGCACGCCCATCTGCCACAGGTACCGCCGCTGGCGACGGGCGAGGTCGTCGGCCAGCGCCTCGGGTGCCGAGGTGATGCGGTGCACCTCCGGCCCCGGGTGCGCGGCGCGACGACGAGTCCTCACCGTCCGATGGTAGGCGTGCCCGGGACGCCCGGCGGGGCGACGTGGTGGGGCGCACAGTTTGTGGGTCTCCCACAACGCCGGGGCCGCAACTCGTGGCCGCGCGCACCCCCGTGCCCACCGTCGCCGTCGGCTAGCGTCGTGACCCGTGCCAGCCACGACGCCCGAGACGACTCCTGCCCCCGACGCCGCCGCCCGCGCCCCGCGCAGCGTGCTGGTGACCGGCGCCAACCGTGGCATCGGCCGCGCCATCGCCGAGCGGTTCGTCGCGGCGGGCGACCGGGTCGCCACGATCGTCCGGTCGGGCGGCGCCCCCGACGGGGTGCTCGAGGTGATCGGCGACGTCCGCGACACCGCCTCGGTCGACGCCGCGTTCACGCAGGTCGAGGCCGCGCACGGACCCGTGGAGGTGCTCGTCGCCAACGCCGGTGTCACGCGCGACCAGCTCCTGATGCGCATGACCGACGAGGACTTTGCCGACGTCGTCGACGTCAACCTCACCGGCGCGTTCCGCGTGGTGCGCCGGGCGAGCAAGGGCATGATCCGGCTGCGCCGCGGGCGCATCGTCCTCATCTCGTCCGTGGTCGGCATGTACGGGTCGCCCGGTCAGGTCAACTACGCCTCCTCCAAGGCGGCGCTCGTCGGCATGGCACGTTCCATCACCCGCGAGCTGGGCGGGCGCGGCATCACCGCGAACGTCGTCGCTCCCGGGTTCATCGACACCGACATGACGCGGGCGCTGCCCGACGACCGGCAGCAGGCGTACCTCGGGACGATCCCCGCCGGGCGCTTCGGGCAGGCCGACGAGGTCGCCGCCGCCGTGCAGTTCCTCGCGTCCGACGACGCCGCGTACGTCTCCGGTGCGGTCCTGCCGGTCGACGGCGGCCTGGGCATGGGGCACTGAGCCTCCCTCCGACCTCACCGCGCGGGCGCACGACGCCCGCGCACCTCCGAACGAAAGGCACGTGGACCATGGCACTGCTCGAGGGCAAGACCCTGCTCGTCACCGGCGTCCTCACCGACAGCTCCATCGCGTTCCACGTCGCACGCCTGGCCCAGGAGCAGGGGGCGCAGGTCGTGCTCACCTCGTTCGGGCGCCAGATGCGACTCACCCAGGTGATCGCGCGCCGGCTGCCCCAGGCTGCCCCCGTGGTGGAGCTCGACGTCACGTCGCAGGACGACCTGGACGCGCTCGCGGACCGCGTGCGGGAGCACACGGACCACCTGGACGGTGCGGTCCACTCCATCGGCTTCGCACCCCAGTCGGTCATGGGCGGCAACTTCCTGGCCGGCGAGTGGGCCGACGTCGCGACCGCGCTGCAGGTCAGCGCGTACTCGCTGAAGTCGCTCGCGGTGGCCTCGCAGCCGCTGCTGACGCGCGGCTCGGCCCTGGTCGGCCTGACGTTCGACGCGCGCTACGCGTGGCCCGTCTACGACTGGATGGGTGTCGCGAAGGCCGCCTTCGAGTCGACGGCCCGCTACCTGGCGCGCGACCTGGGTCCCGCGGGCATCCGCGTGAACCTGGTGTCGGCCGGCCCGATCCGGACGACCGCCGCCAAGTCGATCCCGGGCTTCGAGTCGATGGAGGGCGGCTGGCCGGAGCGGGCACCGCTCGGCTGGGACGTCACCGACCCCGAGCCCACCGCTCGTGCGGTCGCCGCGCTCCTGTCGGACTGGTTCCCCGCGACGACCGGGGAGATCGTGCACGTCGACGGCGGTGTGCACGCCATGGGGCTGTGAGCGCCGCAGGGCGGGTCGCGACGGCGACCTGCGGCGGCGCGTCGGCGGGAGGTGCGGTGCCGGGCGTCACGCACGTCACGTCCGTCCCGCCGCCGGCGTGGGCTCGTCGCACCGCGGGCGATGGCACCCTGGTGCGGTGACCCCGCACCGTCTCGTCCTCCTGCGGCACGCCAAGGCCGAACCGGCCGGTGGCGTCCCCGACCACGGGCGTCCCCTCGCCCTGGTCGGTCGGCGTCAGGCCACGGCCGTGGGCGCCGCCCTCGCCGCCGCGGGTCTCGCGCCCACGCACGTGCTCTGCTCGTCCGCGCTGCGCACGCGTCAGACGTGGGACATCGCCCGGGCCGCGCTGACCGCCGCGGGCGCGGCGCCGGCGGCGGTCACCGTGAGCGACGAGCTCTACGACGCGTCCACGGGCGACCTGGTGACGGTGGTCCAGGGCGTGCCGGACGACGCCGCCACCGTCCTGGTCGTCGGCCACGAGCCGACGGTGTCCCACGCCGCGGCCACGCTGGCCGGACCCGGCTCCGACGAGCAGGTGCTGGCCCGCGTCCGCGTGGGCGTGCCGACGGCGGCCTGGTCGGTCCTCGAGCTCGACGGTCCCTGGACGGGCACGGCACCGGGCGCCCTGCGGCTGGTCCACCTGGACCACCCGGCCTGACCGGCGCGCGCACCAGGTGCCGCCCGCCCTGCTCAGGCGGCGAACGGCTCCAGCGCCAGCACCGCGTCCAGCCGCCCGGCGACCGCGACGTCGGCGGCACCGGCCACGACGGGCTTGGCGTTGAACGCGATCCCGGTGGCCGCCGCGGCGAGCATGTCCAGGTCGTTGGCGCCGTCCCCGATGGCGACGGTCCGCGTCATCGGCAGCCCCAGCTCGGTGGCCCACGCGGTCAGCGTCGCGGCCTTCGCCGCCCGGTCGACGACGGGTCCGGCGACCCGCCCGGTGAGGACGCCGTCGCGGGCCTCGAGCCGGTTGGCGTGGACCCGCGTGATCCCGAGCCGCGCCGCCAGGGGGCGTGCCACCTCCAGGAACCCGCCCGACACCAGCCCGACCGGCCAGCCGCGGGCCTGCAGCTCGGCGACCAGCTCCGCCGCCCCGGGGGTCAGCTCGACCTCCGCCAGCACGTCGTCGAAGACCGTGACGGGAAGACCCTCCAGGGTGGCGACACGCTCGCGCAGGGACTGGGCGAAGTCGATCTCGCCGCGCATGGCGCGCTCCGTGATCGCCGCCACCAGCGGCAGCGACCCGGCCCGGGCCGCGAGCATCTCGACGACCTCACCGGTGATGAGCGTCGAGTCGATGTCCATGACGACGAGGCGGGCAGCGGCCGTGCGGGTCTCCACGCCCGCAGGCTAGCGGGCGTGGCCGGGCACGGGCGCCGCCGTCCGCCTGACGTGCGCCGCCGGTCCGGCCCGCACCGGCGGCGCACGTCA
>Ga0233375_1001008_pt1 | contig 13559 bp, 10 predicted proteins | sample ElkDunMinimDraft_10_FD_191539 | JGI IMG/M metagenome (GOLD analysis project Ga0233375, IMG submission 191539) | Fecal eukaryotic communites from dung pellets of Tule Elk in California, USA - Elk Dung E16 | ecosystem: Host-associated > Mammals > Digestive system > Large intestine > Fecal | place... | reverse complement strand
GCCGCTGGAGGCGTGCGGCAACGTACGTCGTAGATGGATGGTCGCCACCCGCGCGGGGGTGACCGCGCGCGGGGACAGAACCCGGCGTACCGGCTGGCTCATCCGCACCTCCAGCCCGTGACTTGCAGGAACATCTCGGCAAGGCGGTCGCGACGCCCCTGCTGGGGCTACCGGGAGTCGCGGGACGTTGCCTTGTGTCGAGGCACGTAGCGCCACGATCATGGCCCGTCGGCGTCGTCCCACCAGCGGCCCTCGCGGACCGCTGTCGCCGTGTGGATCGAGCTCATCGTGCACGGCCGTACCTTTCCGGTGCGGCAGGGCGAGGCGATTCGTCGTGGAGCGTGACGGCCGGAACGACAGGTCCGGCGTACCGGCTGGTTCATCCGCGCCGCCACCCGCCCGGCGGTATCGCGCGTGTACGCGCTCGGCTACAACTGGACGCTTGACCAGTTCGTTGGTCCGGTGCGACGTGCGCCGGGCTCGGGGGCACTCGGAGGTGGCGCGTGCACGAGCTCGCGACCTGCTGCTTGAGGACGAAGTCCGGTGAGATCGACGGTCACGTCGTCGCGTTCGACTCCGACGTGATCGATCTCGAGGTCGAGCAGCCGCTCACCAGCCGGGAGATCGGCGACGCGGCCTCGCTCACCGTGCTGGACCCGGTCCGGGGCCTGTGCCGGTACGTCGGGCTCCTCGGGGGGATGGCGGGATCCACCGTGCAGCTCGTCGTGCTCGAGCGCGGTATGCCGGACCAGCGCCGGTCGGCAGCGCGCGCGAGCTACCGGGTCTCGTGCCTCGGCAAGCTCGAGACGCCCGACGGTGCCGCGTCGCTGCCCGTCACGGTCGTCGACGTCAGCGCGTCGGGCGTGCGGTTCGTGAGTCGTCGTCGCCTGCACAAGCGCGACGTGGTGCGGTTCCCGATGCCTGCGGGCGACGTCAGCGTGGACCTGGTGGCGCGCGTCCTGCGCATCGAGGAGGGGCAGCACGAGTGGCGCTACGGCTGTGAGCTGCTCGACCTGGACCACCGGTCGCGCGAGGCGCTGTTCCGGCTCGTGCTGAGCCTGCAGCGTGTCGCGGCGCGGGAGCGTAGCGGCGCGACCTGGTGACGCAGCCTCCGGCCTGACGTGACGTGGCAGGCCGTCGTTCAGCGCCCGGCGCCGACGCCGGAGACGTCGCGACGGGCCCGCACGTCGCCGTGGTGGGCGTCGCCTGCCCGCGGGACGCCCGGCAGGCGCACGGTGAACACCGCGCCCCGCCCTGGTCCGCTCTCGGCCTCGATCGTGCCCCCGTGGCTCGTCACGACCTCGCGCAGCAATGCCAGCCCGAGCCCGAAGCGGCGCTCGTCCGCTCCGGCGCCGCGGTGGAACCGGTCGAACATGCGCTCGGCGTCCTGCGGGTCGAAGCCCGGTCCGGTGTCCGTGACGACGACCTCGGCAGCGCGGCCCTGCTCGGCCGTGCGCGCGTCCACCTCCACGTTCCCGCCGGCGGGTGTGTGGGACAGCGCGTTGGTGAGGAGCTCGGCGACGACGCGGCGCAGCGCCGACTCGACGCCCCGGACCCGGGGTAGGTCGCTGTCGGCGAGCGCCGTCACCGTGACGCCGCGGGCAGCGGCGCGGGCCGTGTCGGCGGCGACCGCGTCCTCGACGACGGCGGCGAGGTCCACGTCGGTGCTGTCGGGTCGCGACGCGGCCGTGTCGCGGGCGGCTGCCAGCCGTGCGGACAGCAGGAGCTCGTCGACGATCTCCCCGAGCCGGCGGGTCGTCGCGACGAGCCGCTCGAGGTCCTGCGCCTGCACGTCGTCGCCCGACGTGCGGGCGCGGCGCACGAGCAGCTGCGCCCGCGCGTGCACCTGCGCGATCGGGGTCCGCAGCTCGTGGCTCGCGTCGGCGACGAAGCGGCGCTGCCGCGCCAGCGCATCGGCCAGCGGGGCGACCGCGCGGCGTCCGACGACGGCGGCGCTGACGGCGGCGGCGACGGCCCCGGCCGCGGCCGCGACGCCGAACGCGATGAGCAGGTGGCGGCGGTCGGCGAGCTGGAAGCGGGCGTCGAAGACGGCCTGCACGACCTCGTCGCCGCGGACCGCAGTGCGCACGTGGTACACCGTGCCGTCACGCGCGATGACCGCGTCCTGCGTGGCGCCGGTGGCGGCGACCTCGACGAGCGCGTCGGTGAGCGGGAAGCCCGCAGGGGGCGCGGCACGCCCGGTGTCCACCGTGGTGCCGTCGTACGTGATGATCCAGCTGCAGGCCGGTGGTCCCGCGATCGTGCCGTTCGCTACGCCCCAGGCGAGCTCGCCGTCGATCTGCATCTCCTGGCTGTGCAGCATGACGCCGTAGGAGATCGCGCCGGCCAGGGCGAGCAGGCCCGCGATCATCAGGCCGACGAGCGAGCCGATCCGCAGCCGCGCACGCCGGACGACGCGCTCCTCCGCGGTGCGCCCGCTCACAGCGTGCCCAGGCGGTACCCGTGCCCGTGCACCGTGCTGACGGCCGGGCGGCCGAGCTTGCGGCGCAGGTAGTACACGTAGGTGTCGACGATCGACGCGGCCTCGGTGTCGGCGAAGACCGTGCGGCGCAGCTCGCTGCGCGTGTGCACCGCACGCGGCCGCTCGGCCAGCGCACGCAGGAGCGCGTACTCGCGCGTGGACAGGTCGACGCGTGAGCCGTCCGCCAGCACGACCTGCCGGGTCGTGAGGTCGAGCGAGCCGGTCCCGACCTCGAGGCGCGGGTCGGCCTCGTCGACGCGTCGGCACAGCGCACGGATCCGTGCGCTGAGCTCGTCGAGCTCGAACGGCTTGACGAGGTAGTCGTCGGCGCCGGCGTCGAGGCCCGCGACGCGGTCGGCGACCGTGCCGAGGGCCGTGAGCACGAGCGCCCGCGCGCTGACCGCCCGGGACCGCAGGCGGGTGAGCATGTCGAGCCCGTCGACCGCCGGCAGTCGCCGGTCGACGACGAGCACGTCGTACGGGCGCGTGAGACCCAGGTGCAGACCCCGGTGGCCGTCGCGGGCCTGGTCGACGACGTACCCCTCGTCGGTCAGGGCCTCGGCGAGTGTGTCGTTGAGCTCCGCGTCGTCCTCGACGAGGAGGAGACGGTGGGTTCGCAAAGCGGACATGAGACGACAATGGCACATCGGGTGTGACTTGAGTAACACCCGTCTCGTCACAGGGTCGCCCGGGCGGGCGGGTCGGCGGCCGGTACGGCGGTCGGCTCGGTCCGGCCCCCGGTGGAGCCCGTCGGCAGCGGGTGGCGCCGCTCGACCCAGCTGAGCAGGGGGCTCGTCATGATCGTCGTCACCAGCGCGACGAGCACCAGCACGGTGAACAGTGCCGGACCGACGATACCGGCCTCCAGGCCGATGTTCAGCGCGATGAGCTGCATGAGGCCGCGGGCGTTCATGAGCGAGGCGACCCGCATCGCGACGCCCCGCGGCTCGCCGCGCCGGCTCGCGGCCCACCAGCAGGCGCCGAACTTGCCGGCGATCGCCAGGACGACGCACACCACCGCGAACAGCAGCACGGCCGGGTCGGTGAACAGCCCGAACTGCGTGTTGAGTCCGGAGTACGTGAAGAACAGCGGGACGAGCACCCCGGTGACCGGTGTGAGCGCACCGACGACCCGGTCCGAGGAGGGGATCCGGGGCACCGCGAGCCCCAGGGCGAACGCGCCGAACACGGCGTACAGGCCGATCTCGTCGGTGAACCACGCGGCCGCGAACAGCGCCGCGACGGTGCCGAGCAGCCGGGTGTGGTCGTCCACCCGCGCGGCCGCCATGAGCCTGCCCATGGCCGGGCGCGCGACGAACCACACGAGCGACACGAACACCGCCACGCCGCCGACGGTCAGCAGCGCGGGGCCCGCGCTGCCCGTGGCGACGGCCAGCACCACGGCGAGCAGCACCCAGGCGACGACGTCGTCGACGGCGCCGCTCGCCAGCGCGATCGACCCGTGCCGGGTCCCCGCCTGGCCGCGCTCGGTGATGATCCGGGCGAGCATCGGGAACGCCGTGATCGCCAGGGCCACGCCGACGAAGGCCGCGACCACCCCCACCGGGACGCCCTCGGGTGCCAGCGGCACGTGGCCCGACGCGACGAGCACGAGCGCGACGCCCAGCACCAGCGGTGCGGTGACGCCCGCGAGCGACACCGCGGCGGCGGTCCGCGCGAGCCCGTCGGACCGGCGCGCCGTGAACACGTAGCCGGCGTGGAACATGAGCAGGACCAGGCCGATCTGGCCGACGACGTAGAGCACGGGACGCAGGTCGTCGGGGAACAGGGCCTCCTGCACCCCGGGCAGGACGAGGCCGAGCAGCGACGGCCCCAGCAGGACGCCGGCGACCATCTCGCCCACGACCGGCGGCTGGCCGACCTTGCCCAGCAGCCACGACACGCCACGGCAGACCAGCAGGATGACCACGACCGCGAGGAAGAAGCGCGGTGCGAGCTCGACGGGTGTCATGCGCGGACCTCCGTGAAGTAGGTGGTACACGGCTTGAGGCGGCGGGCGTGGAGCACCATCGCGGTGCCGAGGACGAGCTGCACGAGCGAGCGGCCGACGTCGGCCCAGCGGTCGGCCAGCCGCATGGCACGCAGCCGGGCGGGGCCGGGCGGGGCCGCGCCCGCGGGGGTGAGGTACGCCGGCCCGCGGTTCGGCATCGACCTCGTGTGCGCGGCGCTCGACGTGACGTCGAACCGGCGCAGCACCTCACGCAGCGTCGCGCGCAGCATGACCGGGGCGACGCCGCGCGCGGGGCAGGCCCGGTTCGCGGTGACGCCGAACGGGATGAAGTGCGCGTCGTGGTGCTTGAGCGTGCGCCAGCGCTCGGGGTCGAACCGGTCGTCGGGCGCGGCGCCGGTGCGCTGGTACGCCAGGTAGTTGAACAGCAGCACCGAGCCCGTCGGCAGCGTGACGTCCTCGTCGACGATGATCGGCGCGGACGTGATGCGGTGCGCGACGCCGAACAGCGGGTGCACCCGCAGCGTCTCGTCGATGATCCGGTCGAGCGCGTCGTCGTCGTCGAGCTGCTCGCGCGCGGGCGGGTAGGCGGCGGCGCACAGCAGCACGTGCGCGGCCGCCTCGGACATCTGCACGACCGCGGTGTTGAAGAACGCGCCCTGCAGGTACCAGGCCGTCTCCTGCGCCGTGAACGGCGGCGGCAGCACGACCGGGCAGGTGCCCTCCTCGACGCGCCGCAGCAGGTACCGCGTCAGGCGGTCGCGGCGCGCCATGTGCCGCAAGCCCGTGCCCTTGAGCGCGGTGACGACGTCGTCGGCGTTCGCGACCACGAGGTCGCGCGCCCCGCGCGGGCAGGGCTCGTCGAACACCAGCTCGTGGTAGACCTCGGCCCACACCGGCATCAGCAGGTCGCGCAGCCGCACCAGGCTCGTGCGGTCGGTCGGCAGGGCGTCCAGCGCGCGGCGTGTCGCGGCCGTCGCGAGCGCGTCGCTGCGTTCGTGCCGCACCGCGAGCACCTGGCGGGTCGTGCGCGCGACGGTCCGGTAGCGGTCGCCGGGCTCGAGGTGCTCCTGGTGCATGTGCGCGCCCGGGGCCAGCCAGTACCAGAACAGGTCGGACAGCCCCGCGCCGGCGCTGCGGCCGTCCGCCGCGGGGTCGGCGTACACGCGCTCGAAGTGCTCGGGGCCGACCAGGGGCCCGGGCACGGGGATGCCCTCGGTCCCGTTGACGCGCGTGAACACCCACTCGCGCAGCCGGACCACGCCCGGCGGCAACCAGCGCGGCAGGGTCCAGGTGGCGGCCAGCGCGGCGAGGACGGCCAGGACGACGAGCGGGCTCACGGGGTCACCACCAGGTCCGGGGTCAGGTCCGCCGCCCGGTGCGCGCCCACGAGCGCGAGCGCGTGGCCGAGCCCGTCGGTCAGGTCGTCGAGCACCGCCCGCACACCGTCGGCACCTCCCAGCGCTAGCCCCCACAGCACGGGCCGGCCGACCATGACGGCGTCGGCCCCGAGCGCGAGGGCGACGAGCACGTCGACACCGCTGCGCACGCCGCCGTCGAGCAGCACCGGGACACGCCCCCCGACGGCGTCGACGACCGCCGGCAGCGCGTCGAGCGTGCTCACGGCGCCGTCGAGCTGGCGCCCCCCGTGGTTCGACACGACGATCCCGTCGACGCCGTGCTCGACCGCGAGACGCGCGTCGTCGGGGTGCAGCACGCCCTTGAGCAGCACCGGCAGCGACGTCGTGCCGCGCAGCCACGCGACGGCGTCCCAGCCGAGGTCCGGGTCGACCACCAGGTCCCGCACGACGCCGTCGGTGTCGCGCATGTTCTCGCAGGTCAGCCCCGGGGGCAGGGAGTCGAAGCCGTGGTGGAGGTCGCGCGTGTGCCGCCCGCGCACGGGGGAGTCGACCGTCACGACGAGGGCCCGGCAGCCCGCCGCCTGCGCGCGTGCGACGACCGCCGCGGTGAACGCCCGGTCCGGCTGCACGTAGAGCTGGAACCACAGCGGCGCACCCGTCGCCGCGACCTGCTCGACGGCGGTCGTCGACATCATGCCGACGGTCAGCAGGCCGCCGGCCGCCGCCACGCCCGCACCCGTGGCGACCTCGCCGTCGGGGTGCGCCAGGCGGTGGAACGCCGTCGGCGCGACGACCACGGGGGAGGCGATCCGGGTTCCCAGCACGCTCGTCGACGGGTCGTGCGGGCCGGGACCGCGCAGCACGCGCGGCAGCAGCCGACGCCGGGCGAACGCGTCCTCGTTGGCGGCGAGCGTGCGCTCGTCCCCGGCACCGCCGGCCAGGTAGTCGAAGTGCGCCGGCTCGAGCACGTCGCGCGCCCGGGCCTGCGCCGCCCGTGTCACCTCAGCGCTCCGCGAGCGCAGCGGTCACGAACGCGACGAGCGGCGCGACGTGCACGTCGGGACGGTCCCAGCGGTTCTCGAGGTTCTCCGCGAGGTGGTGCGTCGCGACGAGCTCCCCGCGACGGTGGTGGCGCACCACGGGGTGCAGGTACGCGGCGTCGTGCGCCACGCCGGGGGTGTCCTGCGAGATGCGGCTGACCGTGACGTCGAACGGGTCGACCTTGTCGTGGTCCGGGCCGTACTCGAGCGTCACGACGAACGCGTCGTCGTCGTGACCGTCCGGGGCCAGGCCGACACGCGCGTGATAGTCGACGGGCACCTCCTCGTGGTACCGCGCGGCGCCGTCGCCGACGGTCACGACGTCGCCGAGGACGCCGAACTGCTGCCACAGGGCCGACGTGCGGTTCACGCGCGCGACGACGGCCGTGGCGATGGACTCGGGGGTCGCGTCGAGCGGTGCCGCGGGCCAGGGTGCCGCGGCGTACCGCCGCTCCAGGATGCGGTGCAGCGCGCGCACGCCGTAGCGGAACCCGTGGACGAACCCGCTGGTCGAGCGGCGGAAGTCGCGCTGCTGGCTGAGGGTCCCGGCGAAGAACAGGCCCGGGACGTCGACGGACTCCCACTCGTCGGTCTGGGCGGGGAACCGGCCACCGATCGCCAGGGCGGGGCGGCACGAGTCGTCGAACACCGACGCGTCGAACGCGAACCCCGTGCAGGCGAGCACGCGGTCGTAGTGCAGCACGCGCGTCTCCTCGGCGCGCGTGAACCGGAACGTGACCGCCAGGCCGTCGTCGGCGCGCTCGATCCGCTCGACCCTGCCGTCGAGCACGGCGTTGGCCGACTTCAGCTGGTAGGTGTCGAGGAAGTTGTTGTTGACCGCCCGCAGGTGGCCGACGTAGTGCGTGCGCCACGCGAGGTGCACCGACTCGGGGCCCGCGACGTGGATGGTCGTGGTCGTCTCCATGAGGTTGTCGGCGGTCTCGAACGCCGAGTTGCCCTTGCCGATGATCAGGACGCGCTGGTCGAGGTAGTCGGCCGGGTCGACCGACATGCTGTCGTAGCCCTCCGCGAGCTCGAACCCCGGGATCGGGGGACGGTGCGGGCGGCTGACGCCCGTCGCGACGACGACCGAACGTGCCGTGAGCGTCTCACCGCCCACCTCCACCTCGAACACCTCACCGCGGCGGGACACGCGCGTGACGGGCGCGCCGTACCGCACGCGCACCTTGGAGCGCTCGGCGAAGTCCGCCAGGTAGCGGACCATGACGTCCGCGTCGGGGAAGTACCGGTCGGTGTACCGCGTGAAGCGCAGGTCGGGGTCGTCGCTGAGCAGCGAGTTCCAGTCCAGCCGCAGGTTGACCTCGGGATCGTCGCTGCCGGTGCGGGGCTTGTTGATCGAGATCAGGCGGCGGTGCCGGGGGTACCGCGAGAAGAACGAACCCGGTGCGTCGGCGCGCTCGACGACGAGGTAGTCGCGCCGCCCGTCGGCTTCCAGCAGCGCGCCGAGCTGCAGGCCCGCCGGGCCCGCACCGATGACGAGATGGTCGAGCGTCATGGCTGCTCCTCCGGTTCGGCGGACAGGACGACGGCCGCGGCGGCGCGCACGTCCTGCTCGAGGGGGCGGTCGGGGTCGACGGCGTCGACCCTCGCGGCGAGGGCGTCCAGCAGGTCGGACGTGGCGGTGGCCGTGGGCGGGCGCGCACCGACGTGCCCGGACTGCCGCAGGCCCAGCGCGAGCGACCCGACGAGCAGCGTCAGCGTCCGTGCGCCGTCGAGCGCGCGCAGCGCGGCCTGCGTGCCGAACGGCACGACGTCCTGGTTGTGCAGGTTGGTGGGCAGGGACTGCATGCTCGCCGGCGTGGCGTCGCGTCGCAGCTCCGCGACCAGCGCGGTCGACGCGAGCTGGACGCCCTGCAGGCCGTGCTGCCGGCCCGGGCCCGCCGCGAGCATGGGCGGCAGTCCGCCGTTGCGGGCGGGGTCGACGAGCAGGTCGAGCTGCCGCTCGGCGAGGTTGCCGAGCTGCGCGGTGACGATCGCGAGGAGGTCGGAGGCGAACGCCGCCGGCTGTCCGAAGAAGTTGCCGCCGTGCACGACCTTGTCCGCCTCGGGGAAGAGCAGGGGGTTGTCGCTGACCCCTGCGAGGTCCGCGGCGACGACGTCCTCGACGTACCGCAGCGCGTCGAGCGCCGCGCCCAGCAGCTGCGGTGTGCACCGGATGCTGTACGGCTCCTGCAGCGCGCGCGTCCCCGACGGCACGACGCCCGTGAGCAGGGCCCGCATGCGGGCACCGACGACGACGGCCCCCGGGTGCGCGTACCGCGCGAGCAGGTCCGCGTCGACGAACTGCGGGTCACAGCCGAGCAGGTCGGTGAGCACGCACGTCAGCCGCACGAGCGCGCGGTGCGAGCGCTGCACGCCGTCGAGCGCGAGGGCCAGGGCCGCCGTGGTCAGTGACGTGCCGTTGACCAGTGCCAACGCATCGCGTCCGTCGAGCTCGAGCGGCGTCAGGCCGGCGGCGAGCAGCGCCGCGTGCGCAGGCTGCCGCACCCCGTCCACCTCCGCCTCGCCGCGGCCGCGCAGCGCACCGGCGACGGCCGCGAGCGGCACGAGGTCGCCGCTCGCGCCGACCGAACCCCAGCGCGGCACGACGGGCGCGAAGCTCGTGCCGAGCATCGCGACCAGCGCGTCGAGCACGTGCGGGCCGACGCCCGACGCGCCCTGGGCGAGCGAGGCGGTCCGCACGAGCACCGTCGCGCGCACCAGGGCAGGGTCGAGCGACGGGCCCTGACCGGCACCCAGGTGGGCCAGGGCGTTGTCGGCCTGGTCGCGCGCGTCCGGCCGACCGCGGTACCCGACGAGCGCACCGAACCCGGTGGTGCTGCCGTACACCTCCCGGTGGTCCGCCACCGCGACGTCGAGGAACGTCCGTGCCGCGCCGGTGCGCGCACGTGCCTGCGGCGGGACGACGACGTCGACGGGGCCGGCGGCCGCGACGAGGGCGGGCGGACGCAGGGGGATGGCGAGGTCGACTCGGGTCGTCGGCGCGGCACGGACGGTCACGGGATCGACGGTAGGCAGCCGATCTCAGAGAGATGTGAGAAATGTCAACTAACGTCCTGGTCCATGACGCTCGACTACGTCATCATCGGCGCCGGCCCTGCCGGCCTGCAGCTCGCGTCCCTCCTGGCCCGCGACGGTCTCGACCACGTCGTGCTGGAGGCCGGCCCGGCCCCCGGCACGTTCTTCACGCGCTACCCGCGCCATCGGCAGCTCATCTCGATCAACAAGGTCTGGACGGGCACCGACGACCCGGAGAAGCGGCTGCGCTCGGACTGGAACTCGCTGCTCAGCGACGACCCGTCGCTGCTGTTCCGGCACTGGTCGACCCGCTACTTCCCGGCGGCGGACGACATGGTCGCGTACCTCGCGGCGTTCGCGGAGCGGACCGGTGTGCCCGTGCGGTACGGCACGCGCGTGACGCTGGTGGCCCGCGAGGACGGTGTGTTCGTCGTCGAGGCGGACGGCGCGACCTGGCGTGCGCGCCGCGTGGTCGTCGCCACCGGGGTGCCGTTGACCTACGTGCCGGACATCGACGGCATCGACCTCGCCGAGGGCTACGACACGGTGTCGGTCGACCCCGCCGACTTCGTCGACCAGCGCGTCCTGATCATCGGCAAGGGCAACTCGGCGTTCGAGACCGCCGACGCGCTCGTCGAGACCGCGGCCGTCATCCACGTGGCCGGCCCGCACTCGGTGACGCTGGCGTGGCAGACGCACTACGTCGGCCACCTGCGCGCGGTCAACAACAACTTCCTCGACACCTACCAGCTCAAGTCCGGCAACGCGGTCCTCGACGGCGACGTCGTGCGGATCGAGCGCGCCGACGACGGTGGGTACCGCGTCCTGTTCCGGTACGCCCGCACCGACGAGCGGCTGCGTGAGCTGCGGTACGACCGGGTGGTCGTGGCCACCGGCTTCCGGTGCGACGCGTCGATCTTCGACGCCTCGGCGCGACCTGCGCTCGTGATCCACGACCGGTTCCCCGCCCAGACCGCGGCGTACGAGTCGGTGGACGTGCCGGGTCTGTACTTCGCCGGCACCCTGACGCAGCAGCGGGACTTCAAGCGGTCGACCAACGGGTTCGTGCACGGGTTCCGGTACAGCGCGCGGGCGCTGCACCGCATCCTGCGCTCGCGGTACCACGAGGACCCGTGGCCCGCGGTTCCGCTCGCCCCGACGCCCGAGGCGATCGCCGCAGCGGTCATCGCGCGCATCAACCGCACGTCGGCCCTCTGGCAGCAGTTCGCGGTCCTCGGCGACGTCGTCGCCGTCGGGCCCGACGGCGCGGCCTACCTCGAGGAGGTGCCTGTCGCGTACGTCGCCGACGGCGGGCTCGGCGCGCCGGGCCGCGAGGTCGACGCGTACGTCGTGACCCTCGAGTACGGGCCTGACCACGACAAGGTCGACCCGTTCGACGTCACGGTGCCGCGCATCGCGGAGAACGACGCGGGCGCGGCGCACGACGCGGCGTACCTGCACCCGGTCGTGCGGCTGCACCGCGGCGGGCAGGTCGTCGACGAGCTGCACCTCGCGGAGAACCTCGAGAACGAGTGGGACCTGCCCGACGTGCACGTCGCGCCCCTGGAGGCGTTCGTCGCGCGCCACCTCGCACCGGTCCCCGCAGCGGCCCGTGCCTGACGTGCGGCCCGACGAGCGGGTGTGGCCGCAGGCGGTCCTCGACCTGCTGGTCGCCGACCCCGCGCGCCCGGTCTTCGAGGACGGCGACCGCGTGGTCACCCGCGGCGAGCTGTCGGCGGACGTGGCGCGCGTCGCGGCCGGTCTGCGCGCCGCAGGCGTCCGGCGGGGGACCGGTGTCGCCCTCGACCTGGGCGTCTCGTCCGAGGCGTTCGCCGCGACGCTCGCGTCGTTCGCGGTGGGCGCCCGCGTGTGCGGGCTGCCGCCCGGCCTGCCGGAGGCGCAGCGTGCCGACGTGCTCACCCGCGCCGACGTCGAGGTCGTCGTCGACGAGCCGCGTCTCGCAGACCTCCTGGCGACCCCGGCGGCGGCCGAGCCGGTCGTCGCGGCGGGCCGACCCGCCGACGTCGCGCGCGTCACGTGGACGAGCGGCACGAGCGGACGCCCCAAGGGCTGCGTGCAGACGTACGCCGCGATGAGCGCCGCCTGGGCGCCGCACCCGGACCGCTGGCCCGCCGCCGTCGCCGCGCTCGCACCGCGGCTGGGCCGGTACCTGGTCGTGGGGCCCCTGAGCAGCCAGGTCGTCCTCGAGTACGGCGTGCTGGCGCTGGCCGCGGGCGGCGTGCTGGTGGCGGCCCGGCCACCGGGCTTCCCCGACGCGATCACGCGGCACCGCGCCACTGCCAGCGTCGTCACGGTCGGCAGGCTGCACCAGCTCGTGCGCGCGCAGCGCGCGCACCCGGCCGACCTCGGGACGCTGCGCGCACTGCTCGTGTCCGGGTCCCCCCTCGAACCCGCATGCCTCGCCGAGGCGCTCGACGTCCTCGGTCCCGTCGTCTTCCACGGGTACGGGCAGACGGAGACCGGGATGATCGCGATGGCCACGCCGGACGAGATGCTGACGACCCCCACGGTGCTGGCGTCCGTCGGCCGTTCGCCCGACGTCGTGGACGTGCGCGTGCGCGACGGTGAGCTGTGGGTCCGTTCGCCCGCGCAGGCCTCGGGCTACTGGGACGACCCGCAGGAGACGGCCGAGGTGTTCGTCGACGGGTGGGTGCGCACGCGTGACCTCGGCGACGTCGACACCGACGGCTACGTCCACCTGCGCGGACGGGCGCGCGACGTCGTCATCGTCGACGCCCAGCTGGTGCACGCCGGGCCGGTCGAGCGCGTGCTGGCCGAGGACCCGGCGGTCGCCGAGGCCTACGTGGTGGGGCGCCCCGACGACCTGACCGGCGAGGCGGTGCATGCCTGGGTCGTCGCGGTCGACGGTGCCGTGCCGGACCCCGCCGCGCTGCGCGAGCGGGTGGCGCGGCGGCTCGGCGCGATCGCGGTGCCGCAGACGGTGACGCTGGTCGACCACGTGCCGCTGGCCCCCAGCGGCAAGCCCGACAAGGCGGCCCTGGGACGGGCGGCCGTCACCGCGTGACGGCCGCCGTGGCGCGGTCCGGTGCGCGCGGCGGGTACACCCACGTCACGAGGACCACCGAGACGATCATGAGCAGGAACCACGAGACCAGCTTGGTCCCGCCGACGACGTGCCAGCCGTCCACCTGCGACGGGTAGAGCCATGCGCCCGCGAACGTCGCGACGTTCTCGGCCGCCCAGATGAACGACGCGACCAGCGTGAACGCCACGAGCACCGGCATGCGCGGACGTGTCGCGTGGACGCGGAAGTGCATGACCGTGCGCCCGTACACCACCACGACGGCGGCGAGCAGCAGCCAGCGGGCGTCGGCGACCCAGTGGTGGGTGAAGAAGTTGACGTAGATCCCCACCGCAAGCACGGCCGTGACCCAACGCGGCGGGTAGCGGTCGAACCGCAGCTCGAAGATGCGGAACACCCGCACGAGGTACGAGCCGACCGCGCCGTACATGAACCCGGAGAACAGCGGCACCGCCCCCACGTGCAGCACGCCCTCGGCGGCGTAGGACCACGAACCCGCCTCGGTCTTGAACAGCTCCATGACTGTGCCCACGAGGTGGAACAGCAGGACCACCCGCATCTCGCGCACGGTCTCGAGGCGTGTCGCCAGCATGAGCACCTGCAG
>Ga0233375_1001006_pt1 | contig 13573 bp, 6 predicted proteins | sample ElkDunMinimDraft_10_FD_191539 | JGI IMG/M metagenome (GOLD analysis project Ga0233375, IMG submission 191539) | Fecal eukaryotic communites from dung pellets of Tule Elk in California, USA - Elk Dung E16 | ecosystem: Host-associated > Mammals > Digestive system > Large intestine > Fecal | place... | reverse complement strand
GTGCTGCCGCACGCGGTGGCGCAGGTCGCGGGTGGTGACCACCCCGGCTGACCGGGCACGTCACGCACCGCGTGCGGCCGCCAGGCGCACCCACGTCGTCAGGCCACCGGGGACGGGCCGCACGTCGCGCACGCCTGCGGCACGCGCCAGCGCGGCGGCGTGCGCCGAGCGCGTACCGGCACGGCAGACGAGCAGCAGCGGGCGGTCCGGGTCGAGCTGCGCGAGCGTGCTGTCGTCGACGAACCGGGCGAACGGCACGTGCCGCGTGCCGGGAAGGGGACCGTGGGCCGCCTCGGCGGTGTCACGCAGGTCGACCACGTCGACGTCCGGGGCCGCGAGCAGCGCCAGGAGCTCGTCGGTGCCGGCGTCGTCGCCCGGGCGGGGCGCGACGCCTTCGCGCGTGCCGGCCCGGGTGACGGGCTGCGCCACGGCGTCGGCGCGTCGGCGCACCGGCACGTCCTGCCACGTCGCGGCGAACGCGTCGTGCACGGCGACCCGGCCCAGCAGCGTCCGGCCCGTGCCGCACACGAGCTTGACGACCTCGAGCGCCATCGCGGCGCCCGCCGCCGCGCACACGGCCCCCAGGACGCCGTCGACGACGCACGACGGCACCGACCCGTCCGGCGGTGGCCCGCCGAACACGTCGCGCAGGTCGACACCGTGGCCCGTGGGCGGGTCCGACCAGAACGTGCTGACCTGGGCGTGACCGCGCTGCAGCGAGCCCCACACCCACGGGGTCCGCAGCGCGGCGCACACGTCGTTGACGAGGTAGCGCGTCGCGAAGTTGTCCGTGCCGTCGACGACGACGTCGTACCCCGCCAGCAGCTCGTGGGCGTTGTCGGCCGTCAGCCGCACGGCGTGCGTGCGCACGTCGAGCGCCGGGTCGAGGGCGCGGACCGCGTCGGCCGCCGAGTCGACCTTGGCGCGTCCCACGTCGCCCGCGCCGTGCACGACCTGCCGCTGCAGGTTGGAGGTCTCGACCACGTCGTCGTCGAGGACGCCCAGGGTGCCGACTCCCGCCGCCGCCAGGTACAGCAGGACGGGTGAGCCCAGGCCGCCGGCGCCGAGCACGAGGACGCGGGACGCGAGCAGTCGGCGCTGCCCGACCTCGCCGACCTCGGCGAGCGCGAGGTGCCGGGCGTAGCGGGCGACCTGCGCCGCCGTGAGGGTCGGCCCGGGGTCGACCAGCGGCGGCAGCCTGCCGCTCACCCGTGCGGCCTCGTCGCGACGCCGGTCACGGTGGTCAGCAGCAGGACGCTGTCCTCGAGCGCGAGCACCGCGTGGCGCTCGTGCGTGAGCTCCCACAGCTCGCCGGCGGCCACCTCCTGCTGGAGCTCGTCGTCGACCTCGACGCGGACGCGCCCGCTCAGCGCCTGCAGGCTCGCGGCGGGCGGGGAGGAGTGCTCACCGAGGCGGGCGCCGGCCACCAGCGCGAGGACGGTCTGGCGCAGCTCCCCGTCGTGCACGACGAGCTGGGCGCTGCGGCCGTGCGGGTCGGTGCGGGCAGCGGTGAGCAGGTCGGCGGCGACGGCGATGAGATCCGGCATGGGGCGATCCTCCCAGGGGACGGTGACGGTCATGTGACCGGGTCCTCACAGCCGAGGCCGTGCACCCGGTCGCTCGACACCCTCCCAGCCGGGGCGGGCGGCGCGCGAACCCGGCCGTGCGTCCCGTGAGTGCCACCGGTGTCGTGGCGCCTTCTCACACCCGCTGCCCCCGGCGTGTGCGCGGAACGTTCGCGACGGGTTACGCGGGCGCGTCGGCGGGTGAAACACGGCGTTCCTAGTCTCGGACCCGACGCCGGCACCACGCGGCGACGCCACCGCCGGGCGCCGACCCGGCCCGACGCCCGACCCCGTGCGCCTTCGAGCGCGCGGCCCGACGCCCGGAGGCTCCCCGTGACCCAGACCCCGACGCCCCCCGCACCCCCCGCGGGCACGACCGCACCCCCGGCCCCGACGACGACCGACCACGGCCCCGGAGCCGTCGTCCTCAGCGCCCCCGGTGTCACCCCCGAGCTCGTGCGTCACCGCGGCCGGTGGCTGCACGGCTGGAACCCCGAGGCCGCCGAGCAGTGGCAGGACGTCGGGCGGACGGTCGCGCGGCGCAACCTCGGGCTGTCGGTGTTCGCCGAGTTCCTCGGGTTCGCCGTGTGGGCGCTGTGGAGCATCGTCGTGCCGCAGCTGCCCGCCGCCGGGTTCGCGCTGAACGCCGACCAGATGTTCTGGCTCATCGCGGTGCCGTCCCTCGTCGGTGCCGCGCTGCGCATCCCCTACACGTTCGCGGTGCCGGTGTTCGGCGGCCGCAACTGGACCGTCGTGTCCGCGCTGCTGCTGCTCGTGCCGGCCGGCGCGCTCGCGTGGGCCGTGCAGCGTCCCGACACGTCGTTCGGCGTGCTGCTGGTCGTCGCCGCGCTCGCGGGTGTCGGCGGCGGCAACTTCGCCTCCTCGATGGCCAACATCTCGTTCTTCTACCCCGAGCGCGAGAAGGGCCGCGCGCTGGGGCTCAACGCCGCCGGGGGCAACATCGGCACGGCTGCCGTGCAGTTCGCGGTGCCGCTCGTGATCGTCGGCGCCGCCGGGGTGCAGCTCGAGCGCGCCGGGCTGATGTTCGTCCCGCTCGCGATCCTGGCCGCCGTGCTCGCGTGGCGCTTCATGGACAACGTCAAGGACGCGGCCACCGACCCGCGCACCTACGGCTCGGCGGCCCGCCAGCGGCACACGTGGATCATCTCGTTCATCTACATCGGCACGTTCGGCTCGTTCATCGGGTTCTCCGGGGCCTTCCCGACGTTGCTGAAGAACGAGTTCCCCGACGTGACGCTGTCGATCGCGTTCCTCGGTGCGCTGGTCGGGTCGGTGGCCCGGCCCGCCGGCGGGATCCTGGCCGACCGCCTGGGCGGGGCCCGTGTGACCATCGTGGCGTTCGCGGTCATGGCCACCGGCACGGTCGGCGCGATCCTCGCCCTGCGGTCCGGGTCGTTCGGGCTGTTCTTCGGCTCCTTCCTCCTTCTCTTCCTCGCCACGGGCGCCGGCAACGGCTCGGTCTACCGGATGATCCCCGCAGTGTTCCGCCACGGTGCCGGCGACGCGGCCGACCGCGCACGGCGCGCCAAGGTCGCGGCCGGGTGCATCGGCATCGCCGGCGCCGTCGGTGCGATCGGCGGGTTCCTCATCCCGCGGGGTTTCGCGATCTCCACGACCCGGACGGGCGGCATCGAGGCGGCGCTGTGGGTGATCGTCGGCATGTACGCCGTCATGGCCGTCACGACGTGGGCCGTGTACGCCCGCCGTGGTTCGACGTTCGGCGACGCCGTCATCTGATGACGGCCACCACGACCGCGCAGGACGAGCGGACGGCCACGACCCAGGTCGCGACCGTCTGCTCGTACTGCGGTGTGGGCTGCGGCATGGTGCTCGACGTCGGCCCGGACGGCGCGGTGCGGCGCGCGAGCGGCGACAGGTCGCACTCGTCGAACGCCGGCCGCCTGTGCACGAAAGGGGCCACGAGCGCGACGATGCTCGCGGCGGGCGGGCGCCTGACCACGGCGCTCGTGCGTCCCGAGCGCGGCACGGCGCCCGTGGCCGCCGACGTCGACGCGGCGATCGCCACCGTCGCGCACCGGCTGCGCGAGATCCTCGACCGCGACGGCCCCGACGCGATCGCCCTGTACGTGTCCGGGCAGATGAGCATCGAGGCGCAGTACCTGGCCAACAAGCTCGCCAAGGGGTTCCTGGGCACCAACCAGATCGAGTCGAACTCGCGGCTGTGCATGGCGAGCGCCGGCACGGGCTACAAGCTCTCGCTGGGGTCCGACGGGCCGCCGGGGTCGTACGAGGACCTCGACCACGCCGACGTGTTCCTCGTCATCGGCGCGAACATGGCCGACTGCCACCCCGTGCTGTTCCTGCGGCTGCTCGACCGCGTGAAGGCCGGGGCCCGGCTCATCGTCGTGGACCCGCGACGCACGGCCACCGCCGACAAGGCGGACCTCTTCCTGCAGGTGCGACCCGGATCGGACCTCGCGCTGCTCAACGGGCTGCTGCACCTCCTGGTCGAGGCGGGGGCGGTCGACGAGGAGTTCGTCGCCCAGCACACGCAGGGGTGGGACGTCATGCCCGGGTTCCTCGCCGAGTACCCCCCGGACGTCGTCGAGCGGCTCACGGGGGTGCCCGCAGCCGATCTGCGCGCGGCGGCCGCGCTGCTCGCCAGGGCGGACGACTGGGTGTCGTGCTGGACCATGGGCCTCAACCAGTCGACCCACGGCACGTGGAGCACGAACGCGCTGATCAACCTCCACCTGGCGACCGGTGCCATCGGCCGGCGGGGCAGCGGCCCGTTCTCGCTGACCGGCCAGCCCAACGCGATGGGTGGGCGCGAGATGGGGTACATGGGGCCCGGCCTGCCCGGGCAGCGCACCGTGCTCGACGCGGACGACCGCGCGTTCTGCGAGGACCTGTGGGACGTCCCGCGCGGCACGATCCGTGCCGACGGCGTCGGCACGGGGACGGTCGACATGTTCCGCCGCATGGCCGACGGGGAGATCCGCGCGTGCTGGGTGATCTGCACCAACCCCGTCGCGTCGGTCGGCAACCGGCGCACCGTCATCGAGGGCCTCGAGCGTGCCGAGCTCGTCGTCACGCAGGACGTGTTCGCCGACACCGAGACCAACGCGTACGCCGACGTCGTGCTGCCTGCCGCCCTGTGGGCCGAGGCCGACGGTGTGATGGTCAACAGCGAGCGGACCATGACCCTCGCGCGCCGCGCGCTCGCGGCGCCGGGGCAGGCACTGCCCGACTGGCAGCTCATCGCCCGCGTCGCGACCGCCATGGGCTTCGCCGGGTTCGCGTACGCCTCGTCGCAGGAGGTCTTCGACGAGCTGCGCCGAGCGAGCAACCCCCGCACCGGGTACGACCTGCGCGGCGTGTCGTACGAGCGGCTGCGCCGCGAGCCCGTGCAGTGGCCGTGCTCGTCGCCCGACGCCGCCGCGCGCAACCCGGTGCGCTACCTCAACGACGGCGAGCACCGGCCCGTCCTGACGCACCCCGACGGCACCCGACCCCACCTGGCCTTCGCCACCCCGAGCGGGCGCGCGGTGTTCCACGCGCGCCCGCACGCCGACCCGGCCGAGCTGCCCGACGACGACCACCCCTTCTGGTTCACCACGGGCCGTGTGCAGCACCAGTGGCACACGATGACCAAGACCGGGAAGGTCCCGGCGCTGAACAAGCTCGAGCCCGGTCCGTTCGTGGAGGTGAACCCGGTCGACGCGGCACGGCTGGGGCTCGTCGGGGGCGCGAGCGTCGAGGTGGCGTCCCGCCGGGGACGCGCCGTGCTGCCGGTGGTCGTCACCGACCGGGTCCCGTCGGGTACCTGCTTCGCCCCGTTCCACTGGAACGACGTCTTCGGGGAGTACCTCGCCGTGAACGCCGTGACCAACGACGCCGTCGATCCGCTGTCCTTCCAGCCGGAGCTCAAGGCGTGCGCGGTGGCCCTGACACCCGTCGCGGTGGTGGACCCCGTCCGCGTCGACGCCGCGCCCGCGCAGGGCGCGCCGGACGGTCCTGCGCACGACCGGCCGGGCATCGACGGTCCGGCGACCATGCGTGCGCTCGCGGTGGCGCTGGGCGTCGACGACGTCGCACCGCCCGCGCTCGGTGACGACGAGCGGCGCTACCTCGCCGGGTTCCTCGCGGGGCTCGACCGTGGGGCCGCCGGGACGCCGGTGCTGCCGCCGACCTCGCCGTTGAGCGGCGACCACGCGCTGTGGGTCGACGGTGTGCTGGCCGGCATGTTCTCGCGCGCGCCCGCACCGTTCGCGCCGGCGCAGGCGACGCGCACCGTCACCGTGCTCTGGGCGTCCCAGACCGGCACGGCCGAGGAGGTCGCCGGGCTCGTCGCGCAGCGGCTGGCGACGGCCGGGCGGCCGCCGCGCGTCGTCGCCATGGACGACGCGCTCGACGACCTGCCGCGTCACGGCGACGTCGTCCTCGTCACCAGCACGTTCGGCGACGGCGACGCGCCCGACAACGGCACGGCGCTGTGGGAGGTGCTGGCGGACCCGGAGGCGCCGTCGTTCGAGGGTGCACGGTTCGCGGTGCTCGCCCTCGGCGACCCGTCGTACGACCGGTTCTGCGGCCACGGCCGGCGCCTCGACGGCCGGTTGGCCGAGCTTGGCGCACAGCGGCTGGTGCCCCGGCTGGAGCGGGAGCCGGGCGACGACGACGCGGTCGTGCCCTGGCTCGACGCGCTCGTCGTCGCGCTGGGCGCCGACCCGACGGGCCCCCGGGCGCCCGGGGACCCGGACGCCGCGACCGCGAGCGGTGGCCACGGCGACCGAGTGGACGAGCCGGGTGCGCCGAGCGCGTTCCGGGCGCCCACGCGCACCGGACCTGTCGGCGCGCCGGACCGGTCCGCGCCCGCGCGCGCGACGCGCACGCACCCGGGCCGCGCGCGGCTCGTGGCCAACCGCCGGCTCGGCGAGCCCGGCTCGGTCAAGGAGGTGCGCCAGGTCGTGCTCGACACGCGGGACACCCCGGTGCCGCTGGCGTACCGGGCGGGTGACGCGCTGGCGGTGCACCCGGTCAACTCCGCGGCGCTCGTCGAGGAGTGGCTGGCCGTCACCGCCCTCGACGGCGGGTCGCAGGTCGCACTGGACGGCGCTGCGCGGACGCTGGCCGACGTGCTGCGCACGGAGCTGGACCTGACCCGTCCCGCGTCCGGGCTGCTGCGCTTCGTCGCCGAGCGGTCCGGCAGCGAGGACCTGCGCCGCCTGCTGCGCGCCGGGAACCGTGACGCGCTCGCGACGTGGCTGTGGGGCCGCCAGCCGGTCGACGTCGTCGCCGGCGCGGGCGCGCGGGCCGACGCGCAGGCGTGGGTGGACGCGCTGCCCCGTCTGCAGCCGCGGCAGTACTCGATCTCGTCGAGCCCGCACGTCGACCCGCACCGCGTCGCCCTGACGGTCGGTGTCGTGCGGTACGCGGGCCCGACCGGCGCGCCACGCGCGGGTGCCTGCTCGGCGTACCTGGCGGACGCGCCCGCCGACGGGGACGTGACCGTCCACGTGCAGCCGTCCGCGCACTTCCACCTGCCGCAGGACGGCGCCACCCCGGTCGTCATGGTCGGTCCGGGCACGGGCGTCGCGCCGTTCGTCGGGTTCCTCGCCGAGCGGGCCGCCCGTGGCGACACGGGGGACAGCTGGCTCTTCTTCGGGGAACGGCACGCGGCCACGGACTTCTGGTACCGCGACGAGCTCGACGCACTGCGGGCCGGCGGGGTGCTCACACGGCTGGACACGGCGTTCTCGCGTGACCAGCGGACCACGGTGTACGTGCAGGACCGCATGCGCGAGCAGGGCGCCCGCCTGTGGGCGTGGCTCGAGCGCGGGGCCCACGTGTACGTGTGCGGGGACGCCGCGCGGATGGCGGCCGACGTCGACCGGGCGCTGCGCGAGGTCGTGGCGCGGCACGGCGGCATGTCGGACGACGACGCCGCGGCGTACGTGAGCGCGATGTCCCGCGCCCGACGGTACGCGCGCGACGTGTACTGACGCCGTCCGTCGACGCACGTGCGGCGAGTTGTCGAAAACGGGCGCGGAGGTATCGTCGAGAGGGCGTCGCAGCAGCGTCGCCCGTCGTCGCGAAAGGCCCCGTGCCATGGACCCGACCCCCGCGCGAGGCAGGCACCGACTGTGCTCGGCGCCCGCGTCCCGGTGGCGGACCGAACCGTGACGAGCCCGCCGGTGTGCGCGGTGAGGGTCGGCGCCGCAGCCCGGTCAGGGCGCTGAGGCGATGCAGGCGCAGGGGGCGCCGGCGCAGCGCAGGACCGGGCGACGCGACGTGTCCAGGCGTGCACCGCGGGACGACGTCCAGCTCGGCCCTGTCCGTCTGACGCTGGACGACGTGCATGTCGCGGGCCGCCGGGGGCCCATGCTCGACCTGCCGTCCCTGACGTTCGGCACGGGTCAGTGCGTGCTGGTCGCCGGCGACCCGGGCGAGGGGCACAGCGCGCTGGCCCTGGTCGCGACCGGTCGGCTGGCGCCGTACACCGGCACGGTCACGCTCACCGCGGCGGACGGCTCGAGCACGACGTCGCGGGCGCGGCTGCGCGCGCTGTCCGCGGTGGTCGACCTGCCGGGGGTCTCCGCACCGGACGACGTCCTGAGCGTCGGCACCGTGGTCGGCGAGGAGCTCGCCCTGGCGCGTCGGCCCAGCGGCCCGGGTGCGGTCCGCCGCTGGCTCGAGGAGCATGCGCTGGCCGACCGGCACGACACCCGGGTCGACGAGCTCGACGGCCCCGTGCGCACCGCCCTGCTGACGTCGCTGGCGGCCGGGCGGCCCGGTGTGCGGCTGCTCGTGCTCGTCCTTCCCGACCGGCACGGTGGGGAGCCGTCCGACTGGTGGGCGATCGCCGAGGAGCTCGCGGGCCGCGGCTACGGCGTGCTCGTCCAGTGCCTGCGCTCCTCGGCGCACCACCTCGGGGTCGCGGTGCCGCCGTCCCGCGGCGACGTCCTGCGTCGGGCGGCCCCCGACGAGGTGATGCGCGTCGAGCCCGGCGTGCCACAGGTCGCCGGACCCGGGCAGCCCCGCGCGCTGCCGGCCGGTGACGGCACCGAACCGGGGGAGGAGGCGTCGTGATCGCGCTGCGCCTGGCGGTCTCCGAGCTGCGCCGCCTCACCGTGGGGACGCTGCCCAAGCTCGCGGTCCTCGCCCTGGTCGTCATCCCGTCGCTGTACTCGGGCCTCTACCTGTTCGCGAACCAGGACCCCTACGGCCGGTTGTCCGAGGTCCCGGCGGCATTGGTCGTCCGGGACGAGGGCGCGACGACGACGGACGCGGCGGACGGCACGACGCGACGCGTCGACTACGGCGAGGAGGTCGCCCGACGCCTGCTCGACGGCGGCGGCTTCCGCTGGGTCCGCACGACCGAGGCGGACGCCGAGGCTGGGGTGCGCTCGGGGCAGTTCGACGCCGCCCTGGTCATCGGGCCCGAGTTCTCCGCGGACCTGGTGTCCTCGGCGGAGTACCGGCCGCAGCAGGCGAGCCTCACGCTCGTCACGAACGACGCGGACAACTACCTCGCGCGGACCATCGCCGACACGATCGCCGACGACGTCCGCGACGCCATCGCCACGCAGGTCGGCACCGAGGCGGCGGACCTGTTCCTGCAGGGCTTCGCCGCGATCCGCAGCGATCTGGCCGATGCGGTGCAGGGCGCGGACGAGCTCGCCGCGGGCGCCGCGCAGCTGTCCGCGGGGACCACCGAGCTCGTCGACGGCACGGCTCGCCTCGCCGACGGCGCGGCCGAGGCGGCCGACGGTGCGTCGGAGCTGGCGGCCGGTGCGCAGGCACTGCCGGGCGACGTCGACCGTCTGGCGTCGGGCGCAGCCACGTTGTCCGACGGGCTGGACTCCCTGCGGGACCGCACGAGCGGGCTGCCGACGCAGACGCACGAGCTCGCCGCCGGTGCGCAGCAGGTCGCGGCCGGCAACGCCGAGGTCGCGGTGCTCGGGCGGCAGGCGGCGACGGCCGCGCAGGACGTGGCGGCACGCGCGCAGGCGGGGCGAGCCGGCCTGGGGACCGCGTTGGCCGAGCTCGTCGCCGCGGGTCGCCTCACGCAGGAGGAGGCCGATCGGGTCCTCGCCCTCGCCGGTGACGTCACGACCGACCTGGGCACGGCGGCGACAGCGGCCGGTGAGGCGTCGCACCGGCTCGACGAGCTGAGCGTGGGTGCCGCCGAGGTCGCCGCGGGTGCCCACGAGCTCGCCGACGCGACGCCCGAGCTCACGCAGGGCATCGCGCGGGCCGCGGCCGGCGGCGAGCAGCTCGCGGCCGGGACGTCGCGCCTGGAGTCCGCGGCGGGCACGCTCGTGACCGACCTGGAGACGCTGAGCGGCGGGACCGACGAGGTCGCGCAGGGCGCGGCGCAGCTCGCGGGCGACAGCGTCACGCTCGACGACGGCGCGCAGCAGGTCGCCACGGGCGTCACCGAGCTGCGCGACGGCCTGCAGGACGGGCTCGGGGCGATCCCCGACCTCGACGAGGACACGCGGCGCGCGACGGCGCGCACGATCGCGGACCCCGTGCGCGTCGCCCAGGACGAGCTCGCGCGTGCGGGCAGCTACGGCGCGGGGCTCGCACCGTTCTTCATGTCCCTGGCCACGTGGATCGGTGGCTACGTGCTGTTCCTGCTGGTGCGCCCGTTGTCGCAGCGCGCGCTGGCCGCCGCGGCCCCGGCCTGGCGCACGGCCCTGGGCAGCTGGCTGCCGGCCGCGCTGCTGGGCGTCGCGCAGGTGGTGCTGATGACGGCGCTCGTCGCGTTCGCGCTCGACATCCGGCCCGTGCACGGCGCCGCCACCGTCCTGATCCTGCTGCTCGCGTCCGGCGCGTTCGTCGCGATCCTGCAGTCGCTGAACGTGTGGTTCGGCGTCGTCGGGGAGTTCCTGGGGCTGGTCCTCATGCTCGTGCAGCTCGTCACCGCCGGCGGCACCTTCCCGTGGCAGACGATCCCCGAGCCGCTGCTGTCCGTGCACCGGCTGCTGCCCATGTCGTACACGGTCGACGGCCTGCGCCAGACGCTCTACGGCGGTGACCTGGCCGGCGCCCTGCGCGACGCGGGCGTGCTGGCCGCATGGCTCGTCGTCGCACTGCTGGCCACGACGTACGCGTCGCACCGTCGCCGGACCTGGACGCCCGGCAGGCTCCAGCCCGAGCTGGTGCTGTGACGGCGGGCCGGAGGGGACGCGAGTGGACACCGTGTGGCTGCTGCTCGGCGTCGTGGTCCTCGGCGCGACGCTGCTCGACGTCTTCCTGACAGCGCTGGGCTTCGGCGGATCCGGCCCCCTCAGCGAGCTCGCGATGCGGCTGCAGTGGCGTGCGCTGCGGCGCGTGACGCGACGGCTCCCGCGGTCGTGGCGGCCCATGGCGCTGCGGCAGGTCACCGGCGCGCAGGTCGTCGCGGTCGTGCTGCTGTGGGTGGGCGGCACGACGCTCGGCTACGCGCTCGTCTACCTCGGGCTCATGACGCCGACGTCGTTCACGGTCGCGGGCCCGGGGCCTGGTCGTGACCTGCTCGGCGCGCTGTACCTCAGCGCCGCGCAGCTCACCACGGTGGGTGGCGCGTCGCTGACCCCGCAGACGGACGCCCTGCGGCTCCTGACCGTCGCCGAGTCGCTCACCGGTGCGCTGCTCCTGGTGCTCCTCGTCACGTTCCTGCTCCGGCTGTACGCGGTGACCGGTCGGCTCAGCCGCCTGTGCGCGCAGTTCGTCACCGCCGAGCGCGGTGCCGGCACGCCCGTCGCCAGCGTGGCGCGGTACTTCCGGGACGGTCGGCCGCACGGCCTGGACCGGCACGTGCAGGCCGTGGGCGACGGCTTCTCCGCCTACACCGACGGCGTGCGGCTGCACCACGTCGCGTACTACGTCCAGAGCGGGCGCGACCGGTTCGCGCTGCCGTACGCCCTGCGGATGGTCGGCGGCACGATCGGGGCCCTGCGGTGGGGGCTTCCGACGGGGCACCCGGGCGCCGATCTGCCGGGGCTGAGCTCGCTGACGTACGCGTTCCTCGAGTTCGGCGACCAGCTCCAGGCGCGCCTGCGGTGGACGAGCGCGGACGTGCCCGCGGTGGTCGACGCGGCCAGGTTCGCCCGCATCGCGCGCGGGCAGGCGCGCGGCGACGAGCACGACGGCTGGGCGGCGCGTTTCGTGCGGCTCGACCACGACATGGCCGAGCTCGCCGCCGTCGAGCCCATCGCCGACCTCGACGACACGTACCGGCGCTACGCGCAGTGGCTGCCGTTCGCCTACCGGGCGCAGCAGATCGCGACGGCCGTCGGCCGCGACCTGGACTACCAGCCGGTGATCGTGCCGGACCACCGCTTCGCGGAACCTGCGCCCGGTGGCGCCGACGCACCGCGCGACGTCGAGCAGTACGTCACGACACCCGTACCGCAGCCGCGCACGGACGGGGCACCGCCGACGGGCCGCCTGTCGCGCTGGCGGACGTTCGTCGACGACCACGTCGCCCAGGTCGACCCCGGCCGCGCACGCCTGCGGTCGGCGTCGCGCGCGCTGCTCGCCGCGGTGGTGGCGGGCGGGGCGGGGGCGCTCGTCGTGCGCGCCCTCGGCGGGGACGGCCCGGGCGCGGCGGTCTTCGGTGCGTTCGTCGCGATGCTGAGCACGGGCATCGCCGTCGACAAGACGTTGCGCGGGCGTCGGGTGACGAGCGTCCTGCTCGTCGTGCCGGCCGTCCTGGTCGTCGTGCTGGGGGCGCTGGCGGCGGGTTCACCGACGTGGACCGCGGTGCTCGCCGTCGGGATCGCGGTGGTCGGGGCGTGGGTGGGCCGGTTCGGGCCGCGCTGGGCGGCGCTGGGCCGCGTGACGTTCATGGTCTACTACTTCGCCCTCCTGCAGCGGCTGCGGCTGCCCGAGGTCGAGCTGTACGTGGCGACCGCGGTGCTGGGTGTGGCGGCCGGGTTCCTCCTCAACTACGTCGTGCTCCCGGAGCGGCCCGTGCGCGTCCTGCGCTCCGCGATCGTCGGGTTCGGCCGCGAGCTCGTGACGTCGGTCGACACGCTGGTCGACGCCGCGTCGTGGGCGCGCTGGGACCCGGACGTGCGGGCGCGCGTCGAGGTGGACCAGCACCGCCTCGAGCGTGGTGCCACGTTCCTGGCCGGGCAGCTCACGGGGGAGCCCGACGCGACGGGCGTCGACCCGGTGCGGGGAGTCGCGCTGCGGCTGCGGATCTTCGACACCACGCTCGCCGCGGCGCACCTGACGGGCGCGGTCCGCGACGTCACGGGGACTGCCGTGTCGCTCGAGCTGCGGGGACGTCTGGCGGGCCGGCTCGAGCTGCTGCGGGCACAACTCGCCGGGTTCTCCCCGGGTCCGGGCGCACCCGGCGCCGCGCCCGGGCCGTGGGACCCGACGGGACCGCCCGCCGCGTGGCCGCGGGCGGCCCGCGCGCTGCACCACGCGACGAACGAGCTGTACCGCGCGAGGACCGCGCTGGCTGCGGCCGAGGTCGCGCCCCTCGATCCCGCGGCCGTCGACCCCGCGACGCCGCGCAGGGCGGACCTCGACGACGAGGCCGACGACGCGCGCGCGCTGGACGAGCTCGCGTGGAACGACGCCGGGTCGCGGCAGCCCACGGGCGGGGTGCCCCCGGCGAGCCGCCGGGCCGTGCAGGCGGGCGTCGCGGTCGCCGCGGCGCTCGGGGTCGGTGAGGCCGTGTCCTCGACGCACCAGTACTGGGCGATGCTCCCGGCGTACCAGGTGCTCGGCGGCACCGACGGCGAGACCGTCGTCAAGGGCGCGCAGCGGGTCGCCGGTACGGTCGCGGGCGCGGTCGTCGGGTTCGCGATCGCGATCGCCGCCGGCGGTGAGGCGTGGGTCCTGGTGCCGCTGCTGGCCCTGGCGGTGTTCGCGTCGACCTACTTCCGCCCGGTGTCGCCGGCGGTGGCGACGGTGTGGACGACCATGATGTTCGCGGTGATCTACGAGTTCCTCGGTCGGCTCACGCCCGTCGCGCTCGGGCTGCGCGTCGTCGAGACGCTGCTCGGCGCGGCCGCCGCCCT
>Ga0233375_1001001_pt1 | contig 13632 bp, 10 predicted proteins | sample ElkDunMinimDraft_10_FD_191539 | JGI IMG/M metagenome (GOLD analysis project Ga0233375, IMG submission 191539) | Fecal eukaryotic communites from dung pellets of Tule Elk in California, USA - Elk Dung E16 | ecosystem: Host-associated > Mammals > Digestive system > Large intestine > Fecal | place... | reverse complement strand
GAGGTCGTCGATCAGGCGGCTCGCGATCGCGACCTTGCTCTCGGCCGTGCGGGCCTGGCCGTCCTCGTCGATCGTGAGGGCGATGACCGCGGCCCCGTGCTCCTTGACGAGCGGCATGATGCGGGCGTAGCGCGACGTCGGGCCGTCGCCGTCCTCGAAGTTCACCGAGTTCACGACCGCGCGCCCGCCGATGAGCTCGAGGCCCGCCTGGATCACGGGCGGTTCGGTCGAGTCGATCACCAGTGGCAGCGTGGAGGCGCTCGCCAGCCGGGACACGACCGAGCGGGCGTCCGCGACGCCGTCGCGCCCCACGTAGTCGATGCAGACGTCCAGCAGGTGCGCGCCGTCGCGGGTCTGGGCGCGGGCGATCGCGACGCACTCGTCCCAGTTCTCGGCGAGCATGGCCTCGCGGAACGCCTTGGACCCGTTGGCGTTGGTGCGCTCGCCGATCGCGAGGAACGAGGCGTCCTGGTCGAAGTCGACGTGCGAGTACAGGCTCGCGACGCCCACCTCGCGCTGGGGCGAGCGGGCCGCGAGCGGGCGCGCCCGGACCGCCTCGACGACCTGGCGCAGGTGCTCGGGCGTCGTGCCGCAGCAGCCGCCCACGAGGCCCAGGCCGAACTCGGTGACGAACTGGGCGTGCGCGGCCGCGAGCTCGGCGGGCGTCAGCGGGTAGGAGGCGCCGTTCTTGCCGAGGACGGGCAGGCCAGCGTTGGGCATGCACGTCACGGGGATCTCGGCGTGCTTGGACAGGTGGCGCAGGTGCTCGCTCATCTCGGCAGGCCCCGTCGCACAGTTCAGGCCGATCGCGTCCACGCCCAGCGACTGGAGCGTGGTGAGCGCAGCCCCGATCTCGGAGCCCATGAGCATGGTGCCCGTGGTCTCGACCGTGACCTGCACGATGACCGGCACCGAGCGGCCCTCGGAGACCATCGCGGCGCGCGAACCGTTGACGGCGGCCTTGGCCTGGAGCAGGTCCTGGCTGGTCTCGACGAGGATCGCGTCGACCCCGCCGTCGAGCAGTCCCGCGGCCTGCTCGGCGAACGTGTCGCGCAGGTTCGCGTACGTCGTGTGGCCCAGGCTCGGCAGCTTGGTGCCCGGCCCCATGGAGCCCAGGACCCAGCGCGGCTGCTCGGGCGTCGACCACGCGTCGGCCCGCTCGCGCGCGATCCGGGCGCCCGCGGCCGCGAGCTCGCGGATGCGGTCCTCGATGTCGTAGTCCGACAGGTTGGACCAGTTGGCGCCGAACGTGTTGGTCTCGACGCAGTCGACGCCGACCGCGAGGTACGCGTCGTGCACGGTCGCGATGATGTCGGGGCGCGAGACGTTGAGGATCTCGTTGCAGCCCTCGAGCTGCTCGTAGTCATCCAGGCTCGGGTCCTGCTCCTGGATCATGGTGCCCATGGCGCCGTCGGCTACGACGACGCGGGTGCGCAGGGCCTCGGCGAAGGCGGCGGATCGGGCGTCGGCGGCGTCGTGGGACATGAGCGGCACTGTAGCGCCGGGGGTCCGGGCCCTGCCGCGGCGTCCGGGAAAACAGGGTGCCCCGTCCGCCGTCGCGACCTAACGTGGGGCCATGTCCTCCGCACCCCCTGCCCACCTCGTGCTCGCCCCGATCTCCGAGCGCGCTGCGCCGCCCGCCGCGCTGCCGGTCCCGCTGTTCGACGGGCTCACCTGGCGCCCCCTGACGGTCGAGGACGCGCCCGCGCTCTTCCGCCTCGTCTCAGCCGTCGAGGAGCACGACCGGCACCCCTACCGCACGTCGCTCGAGGAGACCGAGGAGATCTTCGAGGGTGGCTGGCGCGACCTGTCCCGCGACACCCTGGCGGGGATCGACGCCGACGGCGAGCCGCGCGCGTACGCGTCGATCGACACCCGCCCCGGGGACACGACCGTCGTGCGCGCGTTCGTCCAGGGCGCCGTGCACCCGCAGTGGCGCGGACGCGGCATCGGTCGCCAGGTCATCGCCTGGTCCACCGGACGCGCGCGCCAGCTCCTCGCAGCCTCGGGCAAGGAGGTGCCCGGCCGCATCGCGGCCTACGTCCAGGACGACGACGAGCCCGGGCGTCGACTGCTCGAGGCGGCGGGCTACACCGCGAACCGCTTCTACTCGAACCTGCGGCGGGACCTGCAGCTCCCCGTGCCCGAGGTCACGCTCGGTGAGGGGCTGCGCCTCGTGCCGTGGTCGCCCGAGCTCGACGAGGCCACGCGCCTCGCGCACAACGACGCGTTCCGCGACCACTGGGGCAGCGAGCCCGCGACCCCGGAGTCCTGGGTGCACGGGCGCAGCATGTTCGCCCCGGAGTGGAGCATGCTCGTCGTGGACGACTCGCCTGCCGCGGCCGGTCCCGACGGCGTCGCTCCCCGCGCGGACACCGAGACCGGCGCCAGCGCTCCCCACGCGCACGCCGGCGACGGCCCGGTCGTGGCCGGATACCTGATGTCCGGCCGCTACGAGCACGACTGGCCGGTCCAGGGCTACTCGAGCGGCTACACCGAGACCCTCGGCGTGCGCCGCGCCTACCGTGGGCGGAAGATCGCGGTCGCCCTGCTCAGCGCGAGCATGGCCGCGTACAAGGCGGACGGCGTCGAGTACGCCGAGCTCGACGTCGACACGGCGAACCCCTCGGGGGCTCACGGGCTGTACGCAAGCCTCGGCTACGAGAAGAAGGACGGCTCACGGATGTACTCGATCGAGCTCTGAGGACCTACGGTGTTCCCAGGTCGGCGTGGCAACGGTGCCACGCTCCTGGTTGCCCGCGATCGGGTCGCCTCTCCTTGGAAGGGAACGACGTGGTCTCCTCGACTCCTCGCGTCTCGCACGCATCCACCCCGACGCCCGGCGCGCACGCGGCCGGCAGGATCGTCTCGGCGCTGCGACGTCGCCCGACGGCGGCGCTCGCGGCTGGTGCCTTCGTGCTGCTCTCGGTGGTGCACCTCGTCGCTCACCTGGCCGGCCGGGAGCAGCTCGCGACCGTGACCCAGTGGTTCGTCATGCCACTCCTGGCCCTCGCCGTGTGGGCGGCCACGGGGGGCCCGGCCCGTGGCCGGTCCCGTCTGGTGCGCTGGACGCTCGTCGCGCTGGGCTTCTCCTGGCTCGGTGACAGCGCGCCCGACCTGTCGAGCGGCGACGCCTCGTTCCTCACGATGGTCGGGTTCTTCCTGCTCGCGCAGCTGGCCTACATCGCAGCGTTCTGGCCCTCGCGGAGGTCGAGCGTGCTGCGACGGCCCCTGCTGCTCGTGCCCTACGCCCTCGCGCTCGTGGTCCTCGTGGCGCTGTGCGCCCCGCACGCCGGGGTGCTGCTCGTCCCGGTGATGGTCTACGGCACCTGCCTGGCCCTCATGGGGGTCCTGTCGACCGGCGTGAACAGGATCGCCGGCCTCGGTGGGGCGATCTTCCTGGTCTCGGACGCACTCATCGCCCTGGGGGCGTTCGTGCCCGGCTTCGAGGTGCCCGGGCCGGTGCCGTCGGGGTTCTGGGTCATGCTCACCTACCTCGCCGGCCAGTCGCTGCTCGTCCTCGGGATACTGCGCCGAGACGTCCGGGATGGCGGCGTCGCCGGTGGCGCGAGCGTCCCGGTCGAAGCGCGGGGCTCTGCCGCACCCGCGTCCTGAGCACTCGCGCCCTCCGTGAACTCCTCGGGGGTTCTCTCTCTGCTAGCGCCCGGTGCGTCGCCCTTTGGCGGTCATGACGACACGAACAGCGGTGCGTCGGCCCTTGGTGTCGAGTCGTTCGTCCGACCGAGAGTGCGCCTCCTTGCGGCGCCTCTGGTGTGAGATCTCGCGCTCGATGCGCTTGTAGCTGCTGAATCTCTCCGGATCCAGACTGCCGTCCTCCACAGCGTCCATCACCGCACAACCGGGCTCGAACTCGTGGGCGCAGTCGTTGAACCGGCACTGGTGCGCGAAGCTGAGTATGTCTTCGAAGGTGGCCCCGACCCCCTCCTCGCTCGCAGTCATCCCCACGGCGCGAATCCCTGGGGTGTCGATCAGACATCCCAGGCCATCGATCGCGATGAGCTCTCGGCGGGTCGTGGTGTGCCGACCTCTTCCATCGGGGCGGACCTCCCCCGTGGAGAGGATGTCAGCCCCCGCCAGGGCGTTGACGAGACTTGACTTGCCAGCACCTGAGGGGCCGATCAGTACGAACGTCTGGTCGGGGTCAAGGAGCCCCGCCAGGGCATCCAGGCCTTCTCCGGTCGCAGAGCTGACGCTCAGGACCTCGACGCCGAAGGCCACCGCGGCTGCGTCGTCCGTCACGTCGCGCTCCGCGAGGTCCTTCTTCGTGAGAACCACGACGGGTCGGGCACCGCTCGCCCAGGCGAGAGTAAGCATGCGTTCGATACGCCGCAGGCTGGGAGTCGGCGACGAGGGCTCGACGATGATGACGGCGTCGACATTTGCCGCGAGTGCCTGCTCGTTCGACGTTCGATCAGACGATTGACGTGTGAGTTGCGTTCGGCGAGGCAGCCGGCGTGCCCACGTCGACCCGTCAGTGGCCACCCAGTCACCGACCACCAGGTCGGCTGCGTGGATCGTGACGGTGTCACCCGCGATTCTGATGTGCGCAGTCGTTCGTTCGACCCGCACGACGCGTCCTGGAACTGCGCCCGCGATCGACAGCGGGTCCTTGTCCCATGCCTCTTGGCGCTGGACGTCCCATCCCAGGTCCGTGGTCACCAGATCTCCTCTCGCCGGCGGCCGTCGCGTAGTGCTGTGAGGACGAACGTGCTTGCCAGTGCTCCGACGAGGAGCCAGGCGCCGCAGATCCCACCCTCCCGAGCGATGCTCGCTGCGACTTCCGACAAGGGCTGCTCGAGCGCAAGTGCTCTCATCGCCTCGACCGCACCAGTGAACGGGAAGACGTGTGCGACGCTCGCGAGCAGGGTGGGGTAGCTCGAGAGCGGAACGACGATCCCCGCGGTGATGGGAACGACACCTTGAATGACGTTCGAGAGGAGGTAGGGGTCCTTGAGGCCGACCGACAAGGTGGCCACTCCCACGGCGCAGAAGCTCGCAAAGAGGGCGACGACGGGCAGCATCACCAGGGCGGATGCCAGGGATCGCGGGTCATGGCTCGCGTCGATACCGAAGACCGCAACGCACGATGCGAACGCCACCGCGACTCCCAGGACTGCGGGGATGGTGGTCTTGCCCAGCCAGTAGGGGGCATAGAACGGCCTGAGCGTGAGGATGTCCTGCAGCACTCCCGCGTGGCGGTCCCGCGTGATCTGGCCGACCGTTCCGGTGACGACCGTGAGTCCGAAGGCGACGAGGATCGCCGAGTATGCCACTACCACCACGTCGTCTCCGCCCAAGGAGGCAGAGACGGCGACCAGAAGGAGAACTTCGAGCAGCGGCACCGCGACGAGCGAGGTGAGCGCGGTCGCAGTATTGGCAAGATCAGGGGTCGACACGCGGGAGATGCGCAGCGCGGTCCCGAGAGGGCTTCGTGACGGCATCTCAGATCACTTCCAGTGTGCCGGTGACCCGTGCGCGGTCCAGGGCGCGACGCATGGCAGATCTGGACGCCACGAACCACAGCAGGGTGGAGGCCAGGCTGAGGACTACGAGCCAGGCGAACCGTGGACCTGAGGGTTGCTCGAGCAGAAGTCTTACGGCGGCGGTCGTGGGTACGCCGTAGGTCACCGCCAGCAGCGGTTCGGGAAGTCCCGCGGGGACACCGAACACACCGCTCACCAGGATGAGGGGAACCCCGAGCAGCCCCTGGTAGGTGAAGGCGTTCGGTGTGAGGACGAAGACGGCCGCAACTACGGCTGAAACGGCCAGGCACGCGCCCCACAGGGCGACCGCCCCGGCGAGCAGGGCGGGCCAGGACGAGATCCTCGGCGCATAACCGAAGACTGCGGCGGTGAGGGCCGCCAGGGGGAAGGAGAGGAGCCCGAAAGTTGCTGCGGAGCCGACCAGCGGCAGAAGTGTGCGGGTCGGTGAGCCAGGCGTCATGACGAGATGAACCAGCGTGCCCTGGAATCGCTGAAATCCAACGATTCCTGCCGCTACGGTGCATACCGTCCACGTGCCCACTATGGCGGAGCGTACCCAGATCGGTTCGTCGTCCGGCACGCCGTTCGCGTGTGCGGCCAAGACCTGGAGCGCAAGGATCGCCAACGTCGAGGTCACCAAGAGCTGGGAGAAGTAGGTGTTCCGTCCGAAGAGGCGGGCGTGGAACCAGAGCATGCGAGCAGATGCGGTCACGTGGTCGCACCGCCGCCCACGAGAGCGAGATAGCTCTCCTCGAGAGTTGCACGACGTGTGAGGAGGTCGTCGGGCACGGACCCTCTCATCGAGCGCAGCACGGACACCACACGGGCGTCGTCGGGTGTCGTGTTCCAGGGGAGGTGCAGGTGAGTACGCCCACCTCTGATCTCGGACGAGATCTGCCCCAGTCCTTCGATCGACTGCAGGTGTGCGATCTCGGAGTCGAGGGCGTCGTCGAGAGAGAGGGTCGTGATCGTCGAGACACCGGAGCGCGCGGCGATACCGGCAGCATCACCCGTGACGGTGATGCTGCCGTCGACGATCAGCGCGAGCGAGTTGGCGAGCTGCTCGGCCTCCGTGAGGTAGTGGGTCGTCAGGAGGACCGCCGCGCCTGCGGAAGCCAGATCGCGCACCAGCGCACGGATGTCCCGGGCGATCTCGGGATCCAGACCGTTGGTCGGTTCATCGAGAAGCAGGACTCGCGGGTCGTTGAGGAGGCCTCGGGCGATGTGCAGGCGTTGACGCATCCCCCGGGAGAACGCCTCGACGGGGTCGCTCGCGCGGCGGGTCAGGGCGACCGCTTCCAGGGACTTCTCCACGCGCCGCTTGCGCTCGCCGCCGGGCACGCCCAGCACGTCGGCGAAGAACAACAAGTTGTCCCGAGCGCTTGCGCGGAGATAGAACCCTCGTTCGCCCCCCAGGACGAGTCCCAGGCGGGAGCGTGCCTCGCGCGGGTTCGCGACTGCGTCGACACCGTCGATCCTGATGGCACCCGCCGTGGGGGCAAGCAGGGTCGCGAGCATCTTGACGGTCGTGGTCTTTCCCGCACCGTTCGGGCCCAACAGGCACAGAATCTCACCTGCAGCGATCGAGAGGCTGACGTCGTCGACGGCAACACATGGTGCCGAGCGCCCCTTTGAGCCGAACTCCCTGCGCAGGCCCTCCGCCTCAACTACCATGCGATTCAATTTCTCACCCTGCGCTTCCCTGGTCACGGCGCCGTTGCTCATGCCCGGCGCTGGATCGAATTCAATGAGTTCTCTTGATGACGGCGTGCGAGAGCCCGCCGTCATAACTGTGCGAGGTGGTTCCGGCCGGACGCCGTCGTGCAGCGATCGGTGGGCACCTGAACGATAGCCTGCCCGTGCGACCTGCCGTCACGGGTCCACATGGCGAGCGTGCCGAGACCTTCTGTCGCGATCCCGAGCTGCCGGGCTACTGCCACCCGAGACAGTCGCGGTGTTCGTTCCTCTGTCGCGTGGTGCGGTTCGGCTGACCGACACGTCGGCAAATAGCGACCGCCTCGAAGGTTTTGCGCCGACCTTCGCGTTCCCCCGGTCCGACGAGGTTTGCCGGCGGGGTGGCAAGGTGCACCACAGAATGCGGTGACTGCAAAGGCGACCAGGTGTTCGATATTTAGAATGGTCCGCTCAAGAGACGACGTCCGGACGAGCGGTTGCCCTGGTGTATGGTGCGCGCTGGCAACCCTGCCAAAACTGAAGGAGGACACGATGAACGTCGTCGAACTGGAAGTCGCGCACGACATCGAGGCAATTGCGGAAGCGACGATTCTCGAGCTGGAGCAGTTGCTCCGGAACTTTGAGATCGCCGACGGAGGCTGGGCTCACCAGGCGCCCAGGTAATTGTTGCTCGAGGCGCGGCACCCTCCGGGGTGTCGCGTCTTGCCAGGTCGGCTGCGAAGGTTCGGAGTGGGAATGCATACGGTAGTACAGGATTCGCTCGCCGACTCGAGCGTCTACCAAGAGATCAAGGCCGAAGCGCAGGCGGTTCTCGCTGAAGCCCCCGAAGCGCAGATCGCCGCCGCCGGGCTGCGTGAACGGGCGGCACTCGCCACCTCCGGCGAGCGTGCTCCGGAGAGGTCCATCCTGACTCCGACGTACCTGACCGACCTCGGGGGGCGCTCCTTCGCGGACCCCGGTCGGTTCTACTCCGAGCACGTGAAGATCCTGCCGGCCATCCTGGGGCGCCCGAGGAGTGCGGGCGATGATGCCGGGACCGTCTCGTTGGAGGACCAGGGTTTCGCCGATCTGCTCGATCTGATCGTGGTTTTCTGGGGCGACTACGGCCTGGCAGAGCAGCTCGTTCTCGCGCGAGACATCGATCCTCACCGAGTCGATTCCGTGAGCCTCTTGACGTACTCGGCGAATCTCGTCGGTGTCAGGCATCCCTCGATCGCTGTCGCCCTGCTGGATCGCGCCTACGATGTGGCCCCAACCCCCGCGTCCCGCTTCGTGGGCGCGCTGCGTGCGGCCGCAGTCGTGCTCAAGCGTCAGGGGCGCTTCGAGGAAGCGCGACGGCGACTCGAAGCCATTCGGCGGAACGTGGAATCCCCCCGGTTCGGGGACCCGTCGCCGCAGGACGTCGCCACCATGTTCGCCATGACCTGGAACCTCGAGGCGCTCTCCTTCGTCCGCGAGCGTCGACTCGACGATGCGGCCGACATGGTCGAGCGGGCCGTGAGTGTCCTGCAGGTAGACGGGCTGTCGGTGCTGGCTCGCTCGGAGGCGTTGCGCTATCGCACGCAGATCGTCGGGAACTGTGCGCGGCTCGCCTGGCTGATGGGGCGAAAGGTGCGGGCCGTCGAGTTGTGGCGGGAGAACGTGGCCGATGCCAGGTCGGATGACTTGTACTCTCTGAGCGAGACGCTCTTTGGTCGTGCTTATGGACACTATCTCTCGGGCGACTTCACGCAGGCGCGGGACGACGCGCTGGAGGCTGCCGAGCTGATTGTTCGAGAAGCGGCACCGAATCGTCTTGAGGTCTGCCGCAAGGTCCGGTTGGCCGCGGCCGCGCGCCTCGGCGATTCTGCGACCACGAGAGTCGTGGTCGAATCCCTCGCGTCGGACCCGCTGGGGATCGGGCTGGAACGCGTTGCTTCCTCGTCGACCTGACGGACGTCTGCCCCTTTGCTCAGGGCGCCGCCTTGACGAGCCGATGCAGCTGTGGCGCCGTGGTCCGTCGAACCGTCAGGGGTTCACCATGGATATAGATGCCTTTCGCCACACGCTCTCTGGAATGTTCGACGACTTTCCACGTTCCGTCCTGCCTGCCGCCCCTCTTCTGCTCAGCGATGTGTCGGGTCTCCCCGGCCTGGCGGAACCGAACAATCTTGCGCTGCTCCGTGCTGCAGCGATGGCGTTGGGTCCGGACGAGGCCTATCTCGAAGCGGGGAGCCACAGTGGGTTGAGCGCGGTCACCGTGGGGAACTCCTGTTCCTCGAATCTTTGGATCTTGGACGATTTCAGCATCGTCTCGCGAGGCCCGTTGGATGCAGCCCTGGCGGAACATGGACTCTTGGAGCGTGGGGAAGTCGTCGTGGGGGACGCGCTGGAATCGATTTCCGGGCTTGTTCTGCCACCCGTCGGCCTTTTCTACTATGACGCCGCTCACGACATACGTCATACCCTTCTCTCGCTGCGTGCGGTGCGCCCGCTCCTAGCGCGAGAAGCGCTCGTGATTCTCGACGACCTGGATTTTCCGTCCGTCGAGCTGGCGGCCAGCGTCTTTGTCCGCGAGAACCCTTCTGCTGAACTGATCATGGCTATCGACGGCAAGCAGAAGGATGCGCAGGGATGGTGGTTCGGGACGGCGGTGATCGCCTGGCGCTCAGATCGTCCCGGCGGGACCGACGGTCTGTCGGCCGGTTCCCGGTGAAGGGGGCGCGACGCGCAAGGACGCAATCCGCCGGGTGCACCGGTCGCGACGGACAGCCGCACGGTCCTCTTCAGCGGGTCGTCGTCGAAGGGGAGCGGTAGCGCAGAGGACGGCGCACGGTATCGCCGGACGACCGTGGGGTGCACCGGAGCTCTCCGGTGCACCCCACGGTCGTGCGTCGTGCCTCGTGCGAGCGTTCCCGGCAGCGTGCTGGGACCGCTCGGCGGCTGTTTCAGCCGACGCCGATCGCCGTGATCGGCACGTCGAGCGGTGCCCCCGAGCCGTCCCGTCGTTGGTCGGCGGGCGGGAGGTCGACGGGCTGCCCCGCGGACCCCACGGCACGCCCGGGCCCCCGGCCGACCCACGCGAGGATCAACGTGTCCTCGCCCTTGAGGAAGCGGTGGGCGCGGACGCCACCCGTCGCGCGGCCCTTGCCCGGGTAGAGCTCGTACGGTGTCACCTTGCCGGACCCGGCCTGCGTGCCCGGCAGGGCGTCGGACGAGCCGGCGACCGTCACGACGGTCATGAGGTCCCGGCTCGCGGCGTCGATCACGCCGAAGAACGTGACCTGCTGGCCGGGGGCGAGCTTGATGCCCGCCATGCCGGCCGCGCTGCGTCCCTGCGGGCGCACGGCCGACGCGTCGAAGTGGAGCAGGCTCGCGTCGGAGCTCACGAACACGAGCTCGTCCTGGTCGGTCACGGGGGCGGCGCCCACGACCGCGTCGCCGTCCTTGAGCGCGATGACCTCCCAGGCGTCCCGGTTGGTCGGTACGTCACCGGCGATGACCCGCTTGACGACCCCGCCGACCGTGCCGAGCGCCAGGGTGGGCGCGTCGGGGTCGAGCGACACGATCGTCACGGCCTTCTCCCCGGGCTCGAGATTCACGATCTCGCTCAGCGGCACGCCGCCGGACAGGCTGGGTGCGCCGTCGGTCGGGGGGAGCGAGGGCAGGTCGAGGACCGAGAGACGCACGATCCGACCCTTGCTCGTCACGAGCCCGACGTCGCTGCGCACGCTCGCGAGCACTGCGCCGCTCAGGGCGTCGTGCGAGTGGCGGCGCCCGCCGGTCGCGGGCTCGGTCGCGTCGCCCGTGCGGGCCAGGAGGCCCGTCGCGGACATCAGCGCCCAGCACGGCGTGTCCTCGACCTCGAGCGGAACGGCCGAGATGGTGCCGAGCACGCCCTGCGCGGACGTGGGGGACGCGCCGGCGGACTCGAGCAGGATGGTGCGGCGAGGCGTGCCGTAGACCTTGGCGACCTCCTTCATCTCCGCCGAGACGACCGCGCGGAGCTTGGTGTCGTCGCCGAGGATCTCCTCGAGCTGGGCGATCTCGAGGAGCAGGGCCTCCTGCTCCTTCTCGAGCTCGAGGCGCGAGAACTTGGTCAGCCGACGCAGCCGCAGCTCGAGGATGTACTCGGCCTGCAGCTCCGAGAGGTCGAAGACCTCGCGCAGGCGGGTGCGCGCCGTCTCGGCGTCGTCGCTCGACCGGATGACCTGGATCACCTCGTCGATGTCGACGATCGCCAGCAGCAGTCCCTCGACCAGGTGCAGTCGTTCCTTGCGCTTGGCCAGGCGGTAGGAGCTGCGGCGGCGCACGACGTCGATGCGGTGCTCGACCCAGACCTGGAGCAGCTCGCGCAGGCCCAGGGTGCGGGGCTGGCCGTCGACGAGCGCGACGTTGTTGATGCCGAACGAGTCCTCGAGCGGCGTGACCTTGTAGAGCTGCTCGAGCACGGCCTCGGGGTTGAAACCTGTCTTGATCTCCACGACCAGGCGCAGCCCGTGCGCACGGTCGGTGAGGTCCGTGGCGTTGGTGATGCCGACGAGCTTCTTCGACTTCACGCCCTCGGCGATCTTCTCGATGACCTTCTCCGGCCCCACGAGGTAGGGGAGCTCGGTGAAGACGATGCCCTTGCGCTTGGCCGTGATGTTCTCGATGCGTGCCGTGGCCCGGGTGCGGAACGAGCCGCGCCCCGTGCGATAGGCGTCGCGGATGCCGTCGAGGCCCACGATCTTGCCGCCGCCCGGCAGGTCGGGGCCGGGGACGAAACGCATGAGCGCGTCGAGGTCCGCGGAGGGGTGCTTGATGAGGTGCTGGGCCGCAGCGACGACCTCGACCAGGTTGTGGGGGGCCATGTTGGTGGCCATGCCGACCGCGATCCCCGCCGCGCCGTTGACCAGCAGGTTGGGGATCGCCGAGGGCAGCACCTCGGGCTGGGTGAGCTTGTTGTCGTAGTTCGGGATGAAGTCGACGACGTCCTCGTCGAGCCCGACCGTCATGGCCATCGCGGAGCTCGCGAGGCGTGCCTCGGTGTAGCGCGGGGCCGCGGGACCGTCGTCGAGCGACCCGAAGTTGCCGTGGCCGTCGACGAGGGGCAGGCGCAGCGAGAAGGGCTGGGCCAGGCGCACCAGGGCGTCGTAGATCGCGGTGTCGCCGTGCGGGTGGAGCTTGCCCATGACCTCGCCGACCACGCGCGCGGACTTCACGTGGCCGCGGTCGGGGCGCAGGCCCATGTCGGACATCTGGAACAGGATGCGGCGCTGGACGGGCTTGAGCCCGTCACGCGCGTCCGGCAGCGCGCGGGCGTAGATGACCGAGTACGCGTACTCGAGGAAGGACCCCTCCATCTCCGTCGTGACGTCGATGTCGATGATCTTCTCGTGGACCTCGCTCGGGTCGAGCGGGGCTTTCGAGGCGGACGGTCTGCGCGCCATGGGTCGTCGGGCTCCTGCGGGTCGATGGGTCGGTGCTTCGGGGCGGTCAACAGTGCGGTCGGCGGGCCGGACGGCCGGGCGGGGGTGCCCGTCGGCGTACGGTAGCGCGGCCCACCGACACCGGGCCCCACATTCTCCCGCGTACCGGGCGTGCCGCCGACCAGCGTCCTCGCCGACCAGTAGCCTAGGCCGGGTGAACGGACCCGACGTCCCGGCCCACCCTGACCCGGCGCCGCACCTGGACAGGTACCCGGTCGAGTGGGAGGCCGACGTGGTGCTGCGCGACGGCACCACGACGCACGTGCGTCCCATCAAGGCCTCCGACGCGGACGCTCTCCAGCGCTTCCACATGGGGCAGAGCGAGCGCTCGACGTACCTGCGCTTCTTCGCCGCCATCGAGCGGCTCTCGGACCGGGACCTCGAACGCTTCACGGTGGTCGACCACTCCGAGCGGGTGGCCCTGGTCGCGGTCAAGCGCGTCGGGGCGGACCTGCGCGAGGACATCATCGGGGTCGCGCGGTTCGACAAGGTCACCCCGCACGAGGCCGAGGTCGCGTTCAACATCGCCGACGCCGAGCAGGGCCGTGGGCTCGGCTCGGTGCTCCTGGAGCACCTGGCTGCCGCAGCGCGCGAGCGGGGGGTGCGCCGGTTCACGGCCGAGGTGCTGCCGCAGAACGGCAAGATGCTCGCGGTGTTCCAGGAGGCCGGGTACGTCGTGAGCCAGCACGTCGACGACGGCATCGTCGCCGTGAGCGTCGACCTCGACCCGACCGACCGGTCGCGCGAGGTCATGGCGGACCGCGAGCACCGCGCCGAGGCCCGGTCGATGCACGGTCTCCTCACGGCCCGCCGGGTCCTGCTCGTGGGCCCCGGCCCGACGGCGCGGCCCGGCACCGCGGACCGGCTCCTGGCCGAGCGTGTGCTCGCCAACGCGCTGGCCGACCCGGGGGACGCGACGTTCGAGGTGGTCGGCACCGTCCCTCCCGCCGCGCCCGACGACGAGTCCGCCGCGCCCGACGACG
>Ga0233375_1001000_pt1 | contig 13639 bp, 10 predicted proteins | sample ElkDunMinimDraft_10_FD_191539 | JGI IMG/M metagenome (GOLD analysis project Ga0233375, IMG submission 191539) | Fecal eukaryotic communites from dung pellets of Tule Elk in California, USA - Elk Dung E16 | ecosystem: Host-associated > Mammals > Digestive system > Large intestine > Fecal | place... | reverse complement strand
TGACGAGGTCGAGGGAGCGTCCGCCGAGGACCAGGCGCAGCGTCCCGGTCAGGACGTAGAGCCACTCGTAGCCGTCGTGCACGCGCGGCTCGCCGACCTCGGCCGGCGTGCGCGGCGGGTAGACCATCCGGTACGCACGCGGGCCGTCGGCCCGGCGCGTGAGCGGGATGTAGGTGACGCCGTGCCGGACGGTCGGGTGCGGGGTCACGCGCGGGTCCTCGCCCACGGGGACGTCGACGAGCTCGTCGATCGTCACCTCGTGGAAGCGGGCCAGCGGCAGCAGCAGCTCGAGCGTCGGACGACGCAGGCCCGACTCCAGACGCGAGAGCGTGCTGACGGAGATCCCCGTCGCCGTCGCCACGTCGGCCAGCGTCGCCTCGCGCTGCTCGCGCAGGGCCCGCAGCCGGGGGCCGACGGTGTCGAGCACGGCTCCGAGGTCGTCGTCCATGACCACATTTGCTGTTACGGCAACACCTCTTGTCAAGGCGGCACGCGCGGGCGCAGGCTCGACGCATGCCCACCACCACCGCGACCTCCCACCCGGCACCCGTGGACGTCCTCGTCGTCGGGGGCGGCGCCGCGGGCCTGTCCGCCGCGATGAGCCTGGGGCGCTCCCGCCGCACGGTGCGCGTCCTCGACGCCGGCGCGCCCCGCAACGCGACGTCCCCCCACGCGCACAACCTGCTGACGCGCGACGGCACACCGCCGGCCGAGCTGCTCGCCGTCGGCCGCGACGAGGTCGCGCGCTACGGCGTCGAGGTGACGACCGCGCAGGTCGTGGCGGCGCGCGCGGTCGACGCCCCGCGCGGCGACGACCCCGAGCAGGCCTTCGAGGTCGACACGGACGACGGCACGACCCACCGAGCGCGCCGCCTCGTCGTCACGACCGGCATGCGCGACGCACTGCCCGACGTCCCCGGCCTGGCCGACCGCTGGGGTCGTGACGCCCTGCACTGCCCGTACTGCCACGGCTGGGAGGTGCGCGACCGCGTGCTCGCGGTCATCGCGAGCGGGCCCCGCGCGGTGCACGCCGCGCTGCTGGTCCGCCAGCTCAGCGCCGACGTGACGCTGCTGCTGCACGACGCGTTCGAGCCCGACACCGCACAGTGGGCGGACCTCGCGGCGCGCGGTGTCCGGGTCGTCGCCGGGCGCGTCACGGGCGTGCGGGTCGTCGACGACGCGCTCACGGGCCTCGTCCTCGCGGACGGTGCGGTCGTGCGGTGCGACGCGGTGTTCGTCGGGTCACGGGCGGTCCTCGACGACACGGTCGTCGACGGGCTCGGCCTGGCGACGGCCACGACGGAGCTCGCGGGCGAGGACCTGGGCCGCGCCGTCACCGTCGACGCGACCGGTGCGACGTCCGTGCCCGGCGTCTGGGCCGCCGGCAACGTCACCGGGCCGCAGCACGCGCTGGCGTCGAGCATCGCCGCCGGCTCCCTCGCCGGTGCGCACGTCAACGCGTCCCTCGTCCTCGCCGACGTCGCCGCCGCCCGCCGGTGACCCCGGCCCGCCCGCTCGTCCCGCCCCTGGAGGAGACCTCCGTGCACGACCACCCCGAGCAGGACCCCGCCGAGGAGCTCGACCCCACCTGGTGGGAGGACAGGTACCGGTCCCGCGACAGCCTGTGGAGCGGGCACGTGAACCCGACGCTCGCGCAGGTCGCCGACGCCCTGCCGCCCGGGACCGCGCTCGACGCCGGCGCCGGCGAGGGCGGCGACGCGCTGTGGCTCGCGGCTCGCGGCTGGCGCGTGACCGCCGTCGACGGCGCGCGCACGGCGCTGGACCGCGGCGCGGCCGAGGCCACCCGACGCGGCCTGGAGGTCACCTGGGTGCAGGCGGACCTGCGCACGTGGACCCCGACCGACCGGTACGACCTCGTGACGTCGCACTACCTGCACGCCGAGGGCGGCCGCGGGTGGGCGTGGCTGGCCGCCGCGGTCGCCCCGGGCGGCACGCTGCTCGTCGTCGGCCACGACCCGTCCGAGGTGGGCGGGCCCGTGCCGCGGCCGCACCTGGCCCGCCTCGGCCACACCGCCGACCAGGTGGCGGCGGACCTCGACCCGGCGGACTGGGTCTCGGTCGAGCCGCGCGTGGTCGAGCGGGTGGCGACGCACGACGGCGCGCAGGTCACCGTCCGCGACGCCGTGCTGCTCGCCCGTCGTCGCTGACGCGCGTGCGCCCGTGGGCGCCTCAGGCCGACGGCCCCGCGCGCACCAGCCCCGTCTCGTACGCCAGCACGACCAGCTGCGAGCGGTCGCGCGCGTGCAGCTTGGTCAGCAGCCGGCTGACGTAGGTGCGCGCGGTCGCGGGGCTCAGGTAGAGCGTCTGCGCGATCTCCTGGTTGGACAGCCCGCGCCCGACCTCCCGCAGCACGTCGCGCTCGCGCTCGGTGAGCACGGCCAGCGGCGCGGGGTCGGCGGCGGGCGGTGCCGTCGCGGCGGCCCGCATGACGCGGCGGGTCACGCCGGGGTCGAGCAGCGCGTCGCCTGCGGCGACGGTGCGGATCGCCTGCCGCAGCTCGTCGGGCGCGACGTCCTTGAGCAGGAACCCCGCGGCCCCGGCGCGGATGGCGGCGAACACGTGCTCGTCCTCGTCGAACGTCGTCAGCACGAGCACGGCCGTGCCCGCGAGCGCCGGGTCCGCGACGACCTGACGGGTGGCCTCGATGCCGTCGACGTCGGGCATCCGCACGTCCATGAGCACGACGTCGGGGTGCAGCTCGCGGACGCGCGCGACGCCCTGGCGCCCGGTCACCGCGTCGGCCACCACGCGGATGTCGCCGTCACGCTCGACGAGCGTGCGCAGCCCCGCGCGCAGCAGCTCCTGGTCGTCGACCAGCACGACGGTGATCACGGGCCCAGCCTCGCAGGCAGCCGCGCGTGCACGACGAACCCGCCCTCGTCACCGGCGCCCGACGTCAGCGTGCCGCCCAGCAGCCCCGCCCGTTCGGCCATGCCGCGCAGCCCCTGCCCGGTGCCGCCCGCACCGGCGGGCCCGCGCCCGTCGTCGCGGACGACCAGGTCCAGGCGTCCGTCCTCGACGGTGACGACCACCTCGACGCGGCGGGCGTCCGCGTGGCGCAGGACGTTGGTCAGCGCCTCCTGGACGATCCGGTGGACGCCGGCGCCGATGGCCGGGTCGACCCCGCCGTCCGGGAGGTCCAGGCGCAGGTCGACGTCGAGGCCGACGGCCCGCGCCGAGTCGACGAGCGCGCTCACGCCGCCCAGGCCGGCGCCGCCGCCGTCGTCGTCGCCCGCGGCACGCAGCAGCCGGACGGTGCCGCGCAGCTCGCGCAGCGTCGCACCGGTCGCGTCGCGCACGTGGGCGATCGCGTCGGCCGCGACCGCGTCGTCGCGCCCCACGGCCTCGGCGGCGACGCCCGCGTGCACCGCGACCACGGCGAGGGTGTGCCCGATGCTGTCGTGCAGGTCGCGCGCGATGCGGACGCGCTGCGCCTGCAGCCGGCGCCCCGCCTCGGCCGCCTGCTCCGCGAGCGCCGCGACGCGCGCGCGCTCCTGGTCGGCGCGCGCCTGCCGGCGCGTGCGCACGCTCACGCCCAGCGCGACCGCCGCCGCGACCAGTGCGACGTTGGTCAGCAGCTCGTAGCTCAGCAGGTACGTCGGCGGCAGACCCTCGGTGATCCGGAAGTACGCGGCGACGCCCACGAGCACGGCCCCGACGACGAGCGCGGCCCGCGTGCGCCCCAGCTCGGCCGCCGAGTACAGCGCCGCCGCGGCCGGCAGCGCCTGCCCGATCGCCGGGTAGCCCAGTGCGTAGTACACGAAGATCCCCAGGACGGTGACGACCAGCACCGCGACGGGCCACCGGCGGCGGACCAGCAGCAGGCCACCGAAGAACACGGCGAACCCGTAGGGGACGAGCGACGGCGCCCGCTCGGCCTCCGCCCCCGCGCCGATGGTCAGCGCGACGACGACGACGGTCCCGAGCGCCAGCCCCAGGTCGACCCGCCGCGCCACCGCAGATGAGGTGTCCACACCCCGAGCGTAGGGACGCCGCTCCCCTGGCTCGTCCCCGAGAGGTCGACGGTCGGGGTCGCCTGGTGACGACACCCGGTGTCGTCACCGGTCGCCCGGGGTCGACGACACGTGCCGGATGTCCGCGGCGCGGCCCGTTCCTAGCGTCGAGGGCATGACGAACTCCTCGCTGACCACCCCGTCCACCACCACCCCCCGCCGCCCGCTGCGGTGGCCCGTCGTCGTCGGCCTGGCCGCGACCGTCGCGCTGTGGCCCCTGCTCGGTGCCGCGGGCCTCGACGACCTCGCGCTCGCCGCCGTCGTCCTGCCCGTCACGGCCCTCGCCTGGATCGGGGTGCTCGGCCTGCTCGACGCACCGCGGCCGGTCCTGACGGGCACGCTCGCGGGCCTGGCGTACGGCGCCGTGCTCACGGCGCTGTCGGTGGGCTTCGCGGGGGACCGCGGTGCGGGCGTCGTCCTGCTCGGTGCCGCGTGGGAGCTGACGTGGTGCACGCTGCTCGGTGCCGGTGCGGGTCTGCTCGGGAGCGGCCTGCACCAGGTGCGGGGCCGACGATGAGGCGCTGGCGCGCGGCCGTCGCGGGGGCCGTCGTCGCGGCGGTCGCGGGTGGCGTCGGCGCGTGCAGCGGGGTGTCGGTGTCCGCGGTCGACGTGCCGGAGGCGTTCGACGCACCCCTGCCCGTCCCCCCGCTCGCCCCCTCGCGGGTCGACGCCGACGGCACGCGCACGTTCCGGCTGACCGCACGGGCGGGCACGACGCAGTTCGTCGACGGGGTCGACACCCCCACCTGGGGCTTCGACGGCGACCTGCTGGGACCGACGCTGCGGGCGAACCGTGGTGAGCAGGTGGCCGTCGAGGTCCGCAACGACCTGCCCGAGGCGACGAGCGTGCACTGGCACGGCATGCACCTGCCCGCGGCGATGGACGGCGGCCCGCACCAGGAGGTCGCGCCGGGGGCCACGTGGCGCCCGACGTGGCGGGTCGACCAGCCCGCCGCGACGCTCTGGTACCACCCGCACCCGCACGGTCGCACGCAGGAGCACGTCTACCGCGGGCTGGCCGGGTTCTTCCTGCTCGACGACCCGCAGGCCGCGGACGTCGGGCTGCCGGGCACGTACGGCGTGGACGACGTGCCGGTCGTCGTGCAGGACCGCAACCTGGCGCCCGACGGCACGCTCGACCTCGAGGGTGGTGAGCTGGGTGTGCTGGGCTCGCTCGTGACGGCCAACGGCGTGCGCGGCGCGCACCTGCCGGTGACGACGCAGCGGGTGCGGCTGCGTCTGCTCAACGGCTCGACGGCCCGCACGTACGCCTTCGGGCTCGCGGACGACCGCGAGGTGCTGCAGGTGGCGACGGACGGCGGGCTGCTGCCGGAGCCGGTCGCCACGACGCGCGTGCAGCTGTCGCCCGGTGAGCGCGCCGAGGTCGTCGTGACGATGGCGCCGGGCGAGACGGTGCGCCTGCGGTCGTACCGACCGGAGCTGGGCACGATCGCGGCGGGGTTCGCGATGGGTGCGCTGGACGAGTTCGACGTGCTCGAGCTGCGGGCCGCGGACGAGCTGGCGCCCTCACCCGGCGTGGCACCCGCCCTGACGACGCTCGACCCGCTCTCTGCCGACGACGCGACCGTGACCCGCACGTTCGAGCTGCAGGACCGTGAGCTGAACGGCCGCCGCATGGACATGGCGCGCATCGACGAGACGGTCGAGGTCGGCACCACCGAGGTGTGGCAGGTGCGCAACCTCGACCTGTTCCCGCACAGCTTCCACGTCCACGACGTGCAGCTCCGCATCGTCGACGTCGACGGTGCGCCACCGCCCGCGCAGCTCGCGGGCGCCAAGGACACGGTCTACCTCGAGCCGCGCCGCACGTACCGGCTGGTCATGCGCTTCGAGGACCACGCCGACCCGGAGGTGCCGTACATGTACCACTGCCACCTGCTGCTGCACGAGGACGAGGGGCTGATGGGCCAGTTCGTCGTCGTCGACCCGGCGGCCGCGACCCCGTCGACGCCACGGTCCCCCTCGGACGACCCCGTGCCACCCACCCACGACCACTGACACCCCGACGAGGGACTCAGAGCAGCGAGCGGTACAGCTCCTCGATCTCCTCGACCGTCGCGGGGCGCGGGTTGCCGCCCGCGCAGACGTCGGCCGCGGCGGCCTCCGCGAGCGCCCGCAGGTCCGACTCGGTCGCCCCGACGTCGCTGATGCGCGTCGGGTTGCCGAGGTCACGGGTCAGGGCGGCGACGGCCTCGACGGCTGCGGCACGGGCCTCGGCGATCGGCGTGCCGGCCGTGTCGATGCCGAACGCGGCGGCGATGTCGCGGTACTTCTCGCCCGTCGCCTCGGCGTTGAACGCCATGACGGGCGCCAGCAGGATGCCGTTGGCGACCCCGTGCGGCGCGGAGTAGAACGCGCCGAGCGGGTGCGCCATCGCGTGCACCAGGCCGAGGCCGACGTTCGAGTACCCCATGCCGGCCACGTACTGCGCGAACGCCATGCGCTCGGCGGCGTCCGCGTCACCGTCGGCCGCGGCCCGCAGCGACGAGGCGATGACCTGGATCGCCTTGAGGTGGAACATGTCCGACAGCTCCCAGGCGCCGAGGGTCACGTACCCCTCGATCGCGTGCGTGAGCGCGTCCAGGCCCGTCGCGACCTTCAGGGAGCGGGGCGCCGACGCCATCATGTCGGGGTCGACGACGGCGAGCACGGGGATGTCGTGCGGGTCGACGCACACGAACTTGCGCTGCCGCGCGGTGTCGGTGATGACGTAGTTGATCGTCGTCTCCGACGCCGTGCCCGCCGTCGTGGGCACCGCGACGATCGGCACCGACGGGTGCGTCGTGGCCGCGACGCCCTCGAGCGAGACGACGTCGGCGAACTCGGGGTTGGCGGTGATGATGCCGATCGCCTTGCACGTGTCCTGCGGGGACCCGCCGCCGATCGCGAGGAGCACGTCGGCGCCGGCCGCCGCGAACGCCGCGACCCCGGCCGTCACGTTCTCGACCGGCGGGTTGGGCGCGACGTCGCTGAAGACCTCGTACGGGAAGCCGGCGGCGTCGAGCAGCCGGGTGACGCGCGACGCGACACCGGTGTCGAGCAGCACCTGGTCGGTGACGACCAGCGCCTTGGTGAAGCCGCGGGCCACGAGCTCGTCGGGGATCACCTCGACGGCACCGGGGCCGAAGTACGCGGTCTGGTTCCAGATCATGCGGTGGACCATGAGGACCTCCTGCGGGACGACACCGCACGGCGGACCGCGGGCGTACACCACCACTCTGAGCAGCACGGCGTCGATCGGCCACCCGAGGGCGCCGACCGCGTCGGTCGTCGTCAGTCCGCGTCGGCCCGCAGCACCCGCGCGTCGTGCGCCGTGAGCCCGACGCGCGCACCCGCGACGTCCACCGTCACGGGCCGCCCGGTGTGGTTGACGACCACCAGCCGGTCCCCCCGCCGCACGGCCTCGACCCCCACCACCGGCACGTCGAGGAGCGCCGGCACGTCCGCCTCGCTCAGCAGCCGACCCACGAGTGCGTCGAGCACGTCCGCCGAGGGCTGCGTCGCGACGTACCAGGCGACCCCGTCGCCGTGCTCGCGTCGGGTCACGGCCGCACCTCCGGCGGCGTACCCGTCGGCGAACGTCGCGACGACCTCGGCGTCGTCCACCACGAGCACGTCCTGCCACTGCGACGCCGCACCGGCCAGCCCACCGGCCAGCGTCAGCGGCCCCCCGGGCGTCCCGTCCGGTCCCGCGGTCGGCGCGAGCTCCTCGACGCGCACGCCCAGCGTTGACCGCAGCGGACCCAGGTACCCGCCCAGGTAGACCCGCAGGTCCTCGTCGACGAGCGCGGAGGCGTACGTCACGACGAGGTGACCACCGCCGCGCACGTACGCGTCGAGCGCCTCCAGGTGCGCCCGGCGCGCCACGTGCTGCACCGGCACGACCACGAGGTCGTACCCCACGACGTCGGCACCGGCCCGCACGACGTCGACCGTGACCCCGCGACGCAGGAAGGGGGCGTACCAGTCGAGGAAGCGCTCGACGTACTCGACCCGGCCCGGCGTCGCGTCCTGCTCCAGCGCCCACCACGAGTCCCAGTCCAGGACGATCGCGACGTGCGCCGCGACCCGGGTGCCGACCATGTCCGACAGTCCCGCCAGCTCCTCGCCGAGCGCTGCGACGTCCCGGAACAGGCGCGTGTCCGCCCCGGCGTGCGGCACCATCGCCGAGTGGAACCGCTCGGCGCCGGCGGCCGACTGCCGCCACTGGAAGTGCAGGATGCCGTCGGCGCCGCGGGCCACCGCCTGCAGCGAGTGCGCACGGTGCTGCCCGCGTGGCCGCGGCGCGTTGCGTGGACGCCAGTTCACGGCGCTCGTCGCCTGCTCCATGAGCAGCCACGGGCGGCCCGTGCCGAGCCCACGCATGAGGTCGCGCTGCGCGGCGAGGCGCACGTACGCCGCGGGGTCCACGGGGTCCGGGTAGGCGTCGTCGCTGACGACGTCGACGTACGGCGCCCACGCCCAGTAGTCCGCACCGCCGAAGAAGCCCATGAAGTTCGTCGTGATCGGCACGTCGGGGCTGTGGCGGCGGATCACCTCGACCTCGGCGCGGTGCAGCGCGAGCATCGCGTCCGAGCTGAAGCGGCGGAAGTCGAGCTGCTGCGTCGGGTTGCGCAGCGTCGGCGCGGCGGCGGGGACGCCGACCTCGTCGAACGACGCGTAGCGCTGCGACCAGAAGTCCGTGGCCCACGCGCGGTTGAGCTCGTCGACCGTGCCGTAGCGGCGCACGAGCCACGCGCGGAACGCGGTCGCGCTGTGCTCGTCGTACGAGCGCGAGACGTGGCAGCCGTACTCGTTGTTGACGTGCCACATCTCCAGCGCGGGGTGGTCCGCGTAGCGCGACGCGATCTGCTCGACGAGCGCGAGCGCGTGCCGCAGGTAGTCCGGCGACGACGGCGAGTAGTGCTGCCGCGACCCGAACCCGAGGCGCACGCCGTCCTCGGTGACGGGCAGCGAGTCCGGGTAGCGCGCCGCGAACCACGCGGGCGGTGACGCCGTCGCGGTCGCCAGGACGACCCGCACACCCCCGGCGTGCAGCCGACCGAGCACGTCGTCGAGCCACGCGAAGTCGTACTCGCCGGGGCGCGGCTCGAGCCGCGACCACGAGAACACGCCGACCGTCGCGGTCGTCACGTGGGCGTCGCGCATGAGGCGCACGTCGTCGTCCCACACGTCCTGGGGCCACTGCTCGGGGTTGTAGTCGGCGCCGTAGCGGATGCGGGCGTCAGTGGGCACGGCGGGTCCTCCTGTGGCGGAGGGCACCGGGGGTGGACGCGGTGCCGTGCCGGCATCGTCGCCGCACCTCGGCGGCGACCGCTCCGCGGCGGTCTCGGCTCAAGGTTGCTTGTGAACGCTAACAGCACGTCCGCGCCGGACGGGACCGGACGGCCGGAGATCCCGGACCCCGCCACCGTGAGGCCGGGCGACGTCCCGCACGGACGCAGATCATGGGATCCGACCGCGCGCCCCGTACGTTGGGACCAGCAGCGGCGCCGAACGACGCCCACCACGACGAGACGAGACGAGCACCAGGCATGAGCAGCACTCCCGCAGTCCTCCAGGCCACCGACGTCTGGGCCGGGTACGGCGGACCGCCCGTCCTCGCGGGCGTCGACCTCACACTGCGTCCCGGCGACGCCATCGGCCTGCTCGGCCGGTCGGGCGTCGGCAAGTCGACGCTGGTCGAGATCCTCGGTGGCGGCATGCGCGCCGGCCAGGGGCACGTGACCCTCGACGGCGTCCCGGTCGGCAAGACGCCCCGGCGTCGACGCAAGGACGTCAAGGCGCGGCTGCGCACCGTCCACCAGAACGGCATGGCCGGCCTGGACGTGCAGCGCACGGTCGAGGAGACGATCCTCGACGCGTTCAAGGAGGCCCGCAAGGCCGGCCGGACCACCAACAACGACGTCGAGCTCGCACTCGGCGTCGTCGGGCTCCCCATCCGGTTCGTCACGCGACGCGTCGGCACGCTGTCCGGTGGGGAGCGCCAGCGCCTCGCCATCGCGCGCGCGCTCGCCACCCGCCCCGACCTGCTGCTGCTCGACGAGCCGCTGACGGCGGTCGACTCCTCGATGCGCGAGGAGATCGCCGACGACGTGCGGGCCCTGGTCCGCACCGACGGCATCGGCCTGCTCGTCGCGTCGCACGACGTCCGGCTGCTCGATCGCCTCACCGACCACGTGCTCGTGCTCGCCGAGGGGAAGATCGTCGAGTCCGGTCCCCTGCGCGACCTCCTGCGCGACCCCCAGCACCCGGACACCCGGGCGCTGGCCGAGGCACTCCCCGACGTCGTCACGGGCCAGCCCCCGCGCTGAGGCGCCCGCTGGACCGCGCCCTGTCCGACCCGCCTCCCGGTGCGGGCACAGTCCGGCCCACCTCGCCCGACCTCCCTCCCGGCGGGACGCCCGTGCGCAGGCGCACCGGTCCACCTGCGCGGCGTCCGTGGTCCTCCCGACAGGGCTGTGCCGGACACGCTGACCGGCGGACACCTCGTACCGCGAAGTCGCCGCGCAACTGCCCCCCACGGGGGGAGAATGTCGCGAACGCCCCCGCCGTCCCGTTCGACCCTCCGCACCGGCGGCACCGGCGGCACCGGCGGCACCGGCGGCACCGTGGCGCGAGGAAGGAGGTCGCCGATGATGACGAACGAGAACGGCCGTGCACGGCGGCCGTCGATCACGGACGTCGCGCGACGTGCGGGGGTGTCTGTGGGCACGGTGTCGAACGTGCTCAACCGGCCCGACCAGGTCGCGACCGCCACCCGGGAGCGCGTGCAGTCGGTGATCGAGGACCTCGGGTTCGTCCGCAACGCGTCCGCGCGCCAGCTGCGGGCGGGCGGCATCCGCACGGTCGGCGCGATCGTCCTCGACATCACCAACCCGTTCTTCACCGAGGTCGCCCGCGGCATCGAGGACAGGCTGGCGTCCGACGACTACACGCTCGTGCTGTCGTCGTCCGACGCGGATCCCGCGCGCGAGGCGCGGTACCTGCGGCTGCACGAGGAGCACGGCGTGCAGGGCATCCTCGTCTCCCCCGCCCAGCGCTCGCTCGACCAGGTCCTCGCCGTGCGTGACCGCGGGATCCACGTCGTCCTGCTCGGGGCCGCCCCCGAGCGCGCGGACGTGTCGAGCGTCGGCGTGGACGACGTCCAGGGCGGGCGGCTCGCCGTCGAGCACCTGCTGGGGCTGGGCCACCGCCGCCTCGGGCTCGTCAACGGCCCCGCCACCATCCGCCCGTGCGCGCGGCGCCGCGAGGGTGCCATCGAGGCCCTCACCGCCGCAGGGCTGGACCCGGCGGACACGCTGCTCGAGGTCACGGTGCCCTCGACCGGCGTCGACGGCGGTGACGCCGCCATGACGCAGCTGCTCGCCCTGGACCCGGCCCGTCGCCCGACGGCGACGTTCTGCGTCAACGACCTGAGCGCGGTCGGCGCGCTACGGGCACTGCGCCGCGCGGACGTCCCGGTGCCGCAGGGCATGTCCGTCGTGGGCTACGACGACATCCAGATCGCCGGCATGCTCACCGTGCCGCTGACGTCCGTGCGTCAGCCGATGCACACGCTCGGCTGGACGGCGGCCGACCTGCTGCTGCGCGAGACCGCGAGCGGCACCGGTGCGCAGCACCAGCACGTGCTCTTCCAGCCCGAGCTGGTCGTCCGCGAGAGCACGGCCCCCGCCACCTGACCGAGCCTCCCCCGCCACCTGTCCCACCCCACCCGCCGAGCTCGTGCTTCGGCGGGTTCTGGGCGGGCGGAAGCCGCCGAAGCACGAGCTCGACCCCCGGGAGGGTCAGGGGGTGACCGTGAAGGCGGCGCGGAGCAGGTCGCGGTCGCGCGACGAGCGGCCGACGAGCAGCTCGAAGTCGCCGGGCTCGACGACGCGGCGGCCCTCGGCGTCGACGATCGTGCAGTCGGCGACGGGCACCTCCACGTCGACGACGACCGACTCGCCCGGCTCGACGTCGACGTGCCGGTACGCCTTGAGCTCCTTGTCGGCCCAGGTCAGCGACGTGACGAGGTCGCTGACGTACACCTGGACGACCTCGTGCGACGGGCGCGTGCCGGTGTTCGTCACGGTCACCCGCGCCCGCACGACGTCGTCGCGGCCGAGGACCGGGGTGTCGAGCGTCAGGTCCGCGTACTCCACGGACGAGTACGACAGCCCCTCACCGAACACGAACGCCGGGTCCTGCGTGAGGTCCGCGTAGCGCGTCCCGTGCTGACCGCGCAGCCCGTTGTAGTACACCGGCTGCTGACCCACGTGCCGCGCGAACGACACGGGCAGCCGGCCGGCGGGGTCGATCGTGCCGAGCAGCAGCTCGGCGATCGCACGGCCGCCGCGCATGCCCGGGTTGGCGGCCCACACGATCGCGTCGGCGGCCAGCGCCGAGTCCGGCAGCACCAGCGGCTTGGACGCGATGACGACGACCGTCATGGGCACACCCGTCGCGGCGAGCGCGTCGAGCAGCGCGACCTGCCCGCCGACGAGCTCGAGCGTCGCGGTCGAGCGCGTCTCCCCCATGAGGCCGATGGTGTCGCCGACGACCGCGACGACGTGGTCGGACGCCCGCGCCGCAGCGACCGCCTCGGCGATCATCGCCGCGTCCGGCGCCGCGGCGTACATGATCGGCATGCGCGGCTGGCCGTCGGGGTAGAACTCGCCCTCGGGGTCCGGGCCGAGGGTGCCGATCTCGGCGCCCTTCGCGTACGTGAGCTCCCAGGTCTCGGGCAGCAGCCCGCGCAACCCGTCGAGGACCGTCTCGGTCATCTCGCGCGGGTGGCCCTCCTCACGCATCCAGTCGACCTGGCCGGAGCGGCCCGCCCAGTCCCCGAGCTGGGCGTCGACGTCGTCGGCGTTCGGCCCGACGAGCGCGATCCGCAGCGGTGCCGGCGCCGACCCGTCGGGGGCCGTGGCGTGCCCGTCGATCGCGGACTCGAGCCCGCCGCCCAGCGGCAGCACGCCCGAGTTCTTCAGCAGCACGAGCGAACGGCGCGTGACCTGCAGGTTGATGTCCTGGTGGTCGTCCGAGCCGATCACCTCGGCCTGCCGCACGGGGTCGGGACGCCGCGGGTCCTCGAACAGCCCGAGCTCGAACTTGATCGTGAGGATGCGCGCGACGGCCGCGTCGAGCTGCGCCTCGTCGAGCAGGCCGTTGGCGACCGCCTTCTGCGCACCCTCGAAGAACCCGGGGGTCGTCATGACCATGTCGTTGCCGGCGCTCACCGCGTTGGCCGCGGCGTGCTCGTGGTCCGGGGCGATCTTCTGCTCCCAGACCATGCGTCCGACGTTGTCCCAGTCCGTGATGAGCGTGCCGGTCCAGCCCCACTCGTCGCGCAGCACGTCCTGCAGGAGCCACTTGTTGACGACGATCGGCACCCCGTCGGTGGACTGGTAGCCGATCATGAACGTGCGTGCGCCCTCGCGTGCGACGCGCTCGAACGGCGGCAGGAACCACGAGCGCAGCTTGCGGCGCGAGATGTCGGCCTCGGAGGCGTCACGCCCGCCCTGCGTCTCGGAGTAGCCGGCGAAGTGCTTGGCGCACGCGAGGATCGCCGTGGGGTCGTCCAGGCCGTCGCCCTGGTAGCC
>Ga0233375_1000997_pt1 | contig 13666 bp, 9 predicted proteins | sample ElkDunMinimDraft_10_FD_191539 | JGI IMG/M metagenome (GOLD analysis project Ga0233375, IMG submission 191539) | Fecal eukaryotic communites from dung pellets of Tule Elk in California, USA - Elk Dung E16 | ecosystem: Host-associated > Mammals > Digestive system > Large intestine > Fecal | place... | reverse complement strand
CGCACGATGACACCGGCGATGTTGCCGAACTTGGAGGAGCGGAACACCTCGCGGATCTCCGCGACGCCCGACTGGACCTCTTCGTACTCCGGCTTGAGCAGGCCCTTGAGCGACTGCTCGACATCGTCGATCGCGTTGTAGATGACCGAGTAGAACCGGATGTCCACGCCTTCGCGCTGGGCACGCTCACGTGCCTTGGCGTCGGGGCGCACGTTGAACCCGATGACGATCGCGTTGTCGATCGTCGCGAGGTTCACGTCGGACTCGGTCACAGCGCCCACACCGCGGTGGATGATGCGCAGCTGCACGGAGTCGTCGACCTCGATCTTCAGCAGCGACTCCTCCAGCGCCTCCACGGCACCCGAGACGTCACCCTTGATGATGAGGTTGAGCGACTCGACCTTGCCCTCCTGCAGAGCGCGGGTGAAGTCCTCGAGCGAGATGCGCTTGCGGGCCTTGGCCAGCTGCGCGTTGCGCTCGGCCGCTTCACGCTTCTCGGCGATCTGGCGGGCGAGGCGGTCCTCTTCGGTCACGATGAACGTGTCGCCGGCGCGCGGCACCGAGTTCAGACCCTGCACCTGCACCGGACGCGAGGGGTAAGCCTCTTCGACGGCGTCGCCGTTCTCGTCGACCATGGCACGCACGCGGCCGTAGGCGGTGCCGGCGACGATCGCGTCACCGACGCGCAGCGTTCCGGACTGGATGAGCACGGTGGCAACCGAACCGCGACCCTTGTCGAGCTTCGCTTCGATCGCGACACCACGGGCGGCCTTGTTCGGGTTGGCCGTGAGGTCGAGCCCGGCGTCGGCCGTCAGCAGGACGGCATCCAGGAGGGCCTGGATGTTGGTGCCCTGACGAGCCGAGACGTCGACGAACATGACGTCGCCGCCGTACTCCTCGGCGACCAGACCGTACTCGGTGAGCTGCTGGCGCACCTTGGCCGGGTTGGCGTCGGGCTTGTCGACCTTGTTCACGGCGACCACGATCGGCACGTTGGCGGCCTGAGCGTGGTTGAGGGCCTCGACCGTCTGCGGCATGATGCCGTCGTCCGCGGCGACCACGAGGATCGCGAGGTCGGTCACCTGCGCACCGCGGGCACGCATGGCGGTGAACGCCTCGTGACCCGGGGTGTCGATGAAGGTGATCGCGCGCTCGATGCCCTCGTGCTCGGTCCACACCTGGTAAGCACCGATGTGCTGCGTGATGCCGCCGGCCTCGCCCGCGACCACGTTGGTCTGGCGGATGGCGTCGAGCAGTCGCGTCTTACCGTGGTCGACGTGGCCCATGACGGTCACGACGGGGGGACGGATCTCGAGGTCGTCCTCGCTCTCGGCCTCCAGCTCCGCCTCGAGGTCCAGACCGAAGCTCTCCAGGAGCTCCTTGTCCTCGTCCTCGGGCGAGACCATCTGGATCTTGTAGCCGAGCTCCTCGCCGAGCACCTCGAACGTGGCCTCGTCCAGCGACTCGGTGGCCGTGGCCATCTCGCCGAGGTTGAACAGGATCGTCACGAGCGTGCCGGGCTGCACCGTGTAACCGGTGATGGCCTCGATCTTGTCCGCGAAGTCGGCGATCGATGCGCCGCGGCGCATGCGGATGATCTCGCCGTTACCGCGCGAGACGTTGACGCCGCCGACGACGGGCGCCGACCGCATCTCGAATTCCTGCCGCTTCGCCCGCCGCGACTTGCGCTGCTTGGACTTGCCGCCGCCCTTACCGAAGGCACCTGCGGTACCACCGCCGGGGCCACGACCACGGCCACCGCCGCCACCGGGACGACCGGCGAAACCACCGGCGGGCGGACCGCCGGGGCGCTGGAACCCGCCGGGTGCACCGCCGGGACGACCGGGGCCGCCGGGACGCTGCTGGAACGGGGCGCCGGGACGACCGCCGCCGCCGGGACGACCGGCGCCACCGGGGCGCGGGGCACCGGGGCGCGGGGCGCCGGGACGCGGCGCCTGCGGACGCGGGATGTTGCCGGGGCTGGGGCGCTGGCCCATGCCCTGCGCCGAGGCGAAGGGGTTGTTGCCGGGGCGCGGGCCGGCGGGACGCTGGCCCATGCCCTGCGCCGAGGCGAAGGGGTTGTTGCCGGGGCGCGGCGCGCCACCCGGACGCGGGGCGCCGGGGGTGGGAGCGTCGGTGCCGCCTTCAGCGGGCTTGGCCGCAGCGGGCTTGGCCGCCTCGGACGTGGCCGCCTCGGACTGAGCCGGTGCCGGTGCTGCCGGCGTGGCAGCGGCGGGGGCCGCAGGTGCGGCCGGAGCCGGAGCGGGAGCCGGTGCCGGAGCGGGCTTGGCCGCTCCCGGGGTCGGGGCCGAGGACGCGGGGGCGCTCGGGGCCGCGGGGCGCGCGGGACCGGGGCGACCCGGACGCGCGGAGGTGCCCTGTGCAGGCGTGGTGCCTGCGGGCTTCGCGCCGTCGGCCTGCAGGGCCTGACGGAGCTTGCGAGCCACGGGGGGCTCGATGGTCGAGGAGGGGCTCTTGACGAATTCGCCGAGCTCCTTCAGCTTCGCAAGGGCAACCTTGCTGTCGACGCCGAGTTCTGAAGCGATCTCGTGCACGCGTGGTTTTGCCACAATTCTCCTGTCTGAAGGTCTGCCCCAGACAGGAGCAGACCACTAGTTGCGGACGGGTCTCATTTCGAGCCGTTCACTTTGAGTCCATAGCCGTTCAGCCGTTTCGCTGGAAGTGGTTCTGAAGGGTCTGCGTGTCAAGCGGACTTGACACACGCAATGCTCGCCCGAAGGCACGGCGCCGGATGGCGGCATCCACGCACTCATGCGTGCCGTGCACCCACGCGCCCCGTCCCGGCATCGCCGCCCGCTCGTCTACGACGAGCTGCGTATCGAAGGCCACGACTCTGGTGAGCGTGGCCCGGGGGGCACGTGCGCGGCACCCCACGCACGTTCGAACGGGTTCCATCCTACCCCCTCCCGCATCCCGAGCGGATGCCACACCGAGGCGAGGCCTCGGGGATCAGCTCTCCTCCAGGATGCTGTCGGGCTGGATGTCGATCTTCGCGCCGGTGAGTTTGGCGGCCAGACGTGCGTTCTGTCCTTCCTTTCCGATCGCCAGCGACAACTGGTAATCGGGGACGAGGGCGCGCACGGCCTTGGTCGAGGCGTCGAGGATGAAGCTGGAGGTCACCTTCGCCGGGGACAGGGCGTTCGCGACGAACGCGGCCAGCTCCGGGTTGTAGTCGACGATGTCGATCTTCTCGCCGCCGAGCTCCTCGGTCACCGCCCGCACGCGCCGGCCGAGCTCACCGATGCATGCGCCCTTGGCGTTGATCGACGGGTCGGTGGCCATGACGGCGACCTTGCTGCGGTGTCCGGCCTCGCGGGCCAGCGAGACGATCTCCACGAGCCCCGACGCGATCTCGGGGACCTCGAGCGCGAACAGCTTGCGCACGAGCCCCGGGTGGGTGCGGGACACGGTGATCTGCGGGCCCTTCAGCCCCTTGGAGACGCTCGTGACGTACACGCGGAGGCGGGAGCCGTGGGGGTAGCTCTCGCCCGCCACCTGCTCCTCGGGAGGCAGGATCGCCTCGACCGTGCCGAGGTCGACGTGCACCATGCGGGGGTTCGGGCCCTGCTGCACGACGCCGGCGACGATGTCGCCCTCCTTGCCGCGGAACTCCCCCAGCACGGCGTCGTCGGCGATGTCGCGCAGTCGCTGGCCGATGACCTGCTTCGCGGCGAACGCGCCGATGCGACCGAAGTCCTCGGGGGTGGTCTCCTCTTCGCCGATGACGGCGCCCTCGTCGTCGAGCAGCGGCACGTAGATGGCCACATGACCGGACTTGCGGTCGAGTTCGACACGGGTGCCCTCGGGCAGCTCGCCGCTCGGGGAGGTGTGCTTGCCGTAGGCGGTGAGGATCGCCTGCTCGATGATGGCCACGAGCTCATCGAAGGGGATTTCCTTCTCGCGCTCGATCGTCTTCAACAGTCCGAGATCGATGTCCACGGTGTCCTCCCTATTCAGCTCTGTCGCGGTGCGCGAGTGGCGCGACCGCATCCCGTATACGTTACCGGATGCCGCGGGGGCCGACCTGGGAGCCCGCTCACCCGGGGCAGGTGTCGAACACCCGATCCGCGCGCTGCGCGCCCTCGGGGGTGTCGATGTCCGCCTCCAGCACCGTCTCGCTCCACCGCAGCATCAGCGGCAGCACCTCGGATCCCGGCTGCAGGATGTCCTGATGGTGACCCCCCGGCACCACCCAGTCCATGACGCGTTCGCCGCTGTCGCACAGCTGCGTGACGAGACGGCGCTGCAGCACGGTCGGCAGCACTTCATCCTCGGAGCCCCACCCGACGAAGATCGGCGTTCCCCACGGGCCCTCCGGCACGTTGTCGGCCAGGCGATCGCCGAGGGCCCCCGTCGTCAGGTCGGAGACCGCGATCGGCTCGTCCTCCGAGAGGCCGAGCGCGGTGAGCGCGGAGACGACGACACCCGGTTCGCTCAGGCACCGCTGCGCCATTTCCCGCACCACCTGACGCGCGCCCGAGGCGACGTAGTCCTCGATCTTCACATCGGCGTAGGTCTCGGAATACGGCACCAGCACCCAGGAGACCATGACCGTCAGCAGCGCGCCGGCGCCGTCGGGGGCGGCGAGCTCTTCGGCCAGGGCCAGCGGGTCGGCAGCGGGGGCGAGCACCGCCGTGCCGCGCACGTCGATGCCGGGGGCGTAGTCCGGCGCGATCTGGGTGGTCCACAGCGCTGCGTGGCCGCCCTGCGAGTGACCCCACACGAGCGTGCGCGGCGACAGGGTGAGGTCGTCGAACTCCCCCGCCGCCAGCACCGCGTCCAGCGCAGAGCGCGCTTCGCCGCGCCCGATCAGGTACGGGAAGTCTCCCGGCGCACCCTGCCCGGTGTAGTCGGGGGCCACGACCACCCAGCCGTTGGCCACGGCGCGGTCGACGTCGGGGATGGCCCATCGGGTCGCGGTCCCACCGGCGAGGCTGGGCGCGCAGCCGCGCGCGACGCCGGTCGTGCCGTGGTTCCAGATGACGACGGGGCGGGGCTCGTCCGACGGTTCATCAGGGACGATCACGAGGGCGCTGGCCACGGCGGGGTCGCCGATGCTGGACCGCGTCGTGTAGAGGATGCGGCGGACGGTCGCGCCGGCGGGGGCGGCACCCTGATACGCGTCGGAGCGGATCAGGCGCCCGTGCCCGTCGGGCACCTCCGCCGGCGGGTCGTAGAAGGCGTCGACGACCGGCGCACCGTCGGCGAGCCAGCCGTTCAGCCAGGAGCCGCCGGCGGCGGTGATCACCAGCAGCAGCGCGACGGCATAGCGTCCGACGGCGGCCCACGTGCGGCGCGCGCGGCTGGGCGGGGCGGGCGGCGCCGCGGCATCCTCCCGTCCGCCCGCGACGATGGCGCGGATGCCACGGGTGATGAGGCTCACGCCGAAGACGACGGTGCGCGCACCGAACAGCACCGCCACCACCAGCACGCTCACGTCGGGCCAGGTCAGCGCCAGCACGCCGAACACGATCTGCGCGCCGCCCCATGCCAGGTACAGCACGCGCTGGCTGACCGTGCCGCGCAGCACCGCGTCGCCCAGCGACGCGACGCCGGCGATGATCAGCAGCACCGCGAGGGCGGCGGGCAGGAGGTCCAGGCGCTGGCCGAACCAGATGGCCACCGCGAGCCCGCCGACGATCCACGCGATCCCGAAGGCGCGGTTCCAGCGCCGCGAGCCGCGGGGCGAGAGCAGCTCCGCGATGCCCGCAGCCACGGCGCTGGCCCCGATGTAGACGGCCAGGAGCAGGAGCGAGGTGAGCGGGCGGAAGACGATGAGCAGGCCCAGCGCGACGACGATCACCCCGACGACGAGGAGCACGGGCGCGGGGGCGCGCACGATGAGACGCGGAAGGGAGGCCCAGCGGGCCCGCCATCCGCGATCTCGGCTGTTCACCCCGGAATCGTACCCGCGCGCACCTTCGCGAACCCTGCGTGCGCCTAGGCTGTGGCCGTGACCCACGCCACGCCACGGCGCGCCGCCCGAGAGATCGCGCGCCACCCCGCCGCGCGCATCGGCGCCCGCGCCGGCTACGCCGCGAACGGCGTGGTGCACGCCCTCATCGGGGCCATCGCGCTCGTGATCGCGCTCGGCGGCGACGGCGAGAGCGACCAGGCGGGCGCCTTCAAGGCGATCGCCGCGGCGCCGCTCGGTTTCGCCGCCCTCTGGGTGCTGGCGATCGCGCTGTGGGCGCTGGGGACGTGGCATCTGGCTGCCGGCGTGCTCGCCCGCGGCAAGGACGACGTCAAGGGCTTCGTCAAGAAGTGGGGACAGCGCATCTCGGAATGGGGCCAGGCGGTGATCTTCATCGCGCTGGGGTTCATCGCCGCCGCCGTGGCGCTGGGCGCCCGGCCCGATGCGGAGGGCACTGCCGAGGATGCCAGCCGGGGCGTTCTCGGCGTCCCCGGCGGCCCGTTCGTGCTGGGGCTCGTAGGCATCGGCATCGGCATCGGCGGCGTCGTGTTCGTCGTCATGGGCGTGCGGCGCAGCTTCCGCAACAAGATGGACATCCCCGCCACGGGGCTCGGGCGCGTGGCCACGACCCTCGGCGTCGTCGGGTTCATCGCCAAGGGCATCGCCCTCGCCATCATCGGGGTGCTGCTGACCGTCGCGGCCGCGACGACCGACCCGTCGGCGGCCGGGGGCCTCGACGGCGCACTGCAGGCGCTGCTGGGCATGATGCTCGGCCCCACGCTGGTGGCAGCAGTGGGGATCGGATTCATCGCCTACGGCGTGTTCTGCGCCTTCCGGGCGCGCTACGCGACCCTGTGACCGGGTGAGGTCACCCCGGCGCCGTCAGTCGGTGAGCCGGGCGACGACGTCCGCCGCGGCCACGACCTCGCGCTCTCCGGTGCGACGGTCCCACAACTCCACCTGGCCGTCGGCGGCGCCGCGTCCCACGATGACGATGCGGGGCACGCCCACCAGTTCCGCGTCACCGAACTTCACCCCCGGCGACACCTTCGGACGGTCGTCGTACAGCACGTCCATGCCGGCGGCCTCGAGATCGGCCGAGACCTTCTCCGCGAGCTCGAACGCGGCGGCGTCGCGGCCGGTGGCCACGACGTGCACGTCGAACGGGGCGACGGAGGTCGGCCAGATGAGCCCCTTGTCGTCGTTGTTCAGCTCGGCGATGATCGCGAGGATGCGGGTGATGCCGATGCCGTAGGAGCCCATCGTGACGGTGACGAGCTTGCCGTTCTCGTCGAGCACCTTGAGCCCGAGCGCCTCGGCGTACTTTCGGCCGAGCTGGAACACGTGCCCGATCTCCATGCCGCGGGCCAGCTCCACGGGGCCCGAGCCGTCGGGTGCCGGATCGCCGGCGCGCACCGTGGCCACCTCGACGAAGCCGTCGGCGGCGAAGTCGCGTCCCGCGACGAGGCGCGCGACGTGCTTCTGGTCGATGTTGGCGCCGGTGATCCAGGAGGTGCCGTCGACGACGCGCGGGTCGAGCACGTAGCGGATGCCGGTGGCCGACTCCTCGCCGAGGATCGGACCCTTCTCCGACCACGGGCCGATGTAGCCCTTCACCAGCAGCGGGTTCGCGGCGAAGTCGGCTTCGGTGGCCGGCTCCACTGCGGCGGGCGCGAAGGCCACCTCCACGCGCTTGTCATCGATGTCGCGGTCACCGGGAAGGCCGACGACGACGAGCTCGCGCGTGCCGTCGAGGTGCGTGAGGGCGAGCACCACGTTCTTGAGCGTGTCGGCGGCGGTGTACTCGCCGTCCAGGTGCGCGTTGCAGTGCGCGACGAGGGTGTCGATGGTCGGCGTGTTCGGCGAGTCGAAGATCACCGGCGTCGGCAGCCCGTCGAACGGGATCGGGTCGGGGGCCACCGTCGTGAACGCCTCGACGTTGGCGGCGTAGCCGCCGGCGGAGCGGACGAACGTGTCCTCGCCGACGGGAGTCGGGTGCAGGAACTCCTCGGAGCGGGATCCGCCCATCGCCCCGGCATCCGCCTGCACGATGACGTACTCGAGCCCCAGGCGCTGGAAGATGCGCTCGTACGCGTCGCGCTGCGCCTCGTACGAGGCGTCGAGGCCCGCGTCGGTGTAGTCGAAGGAGTACGCGTCCTTCATCGTGAACTCGCGCCCGCGCAGGAGACCGGCGCGGGGCCGCGCCTCGTCGCGGTACTTGTCCTGGATCTGGTAGATCGACAGCGGCAGGTCCTTGTACGAGGAGTACAGGTCCTTCACGAGCAGGGTGAAGACCTCTTCGTGCGTCGGCGCGAGCAGGTAGTCGGCGCCCTTGCGGTCCTGCAGGCGGAACAGCGCGTCGCCGTACTCCTCCCAGCGGCCGGTGGCCTCGTACGGCTCGCGCGGCAGCAGCGCCGGGAAGTGCACCTCGTAGGCGCCGGCGGCGGCCATCTCCTCACGGACGATCTGCTCGATCTTGCCCTTGACCCGAAGCCCGAGCGGCAGCCAGGCGAACACACCGGGCGCCTGACGGCGGATGTAGCCCGCGCGGACGAGCAGCCGGTGGCTCGTGACCTCCGCATCGGCGGGGTCTTCACGGAGCGTGCGGAGGAAGAAGTGCGAGAGACGGGTGACCACGAGGGATCAGTCTACGGATGCCTCGCCTGTTCAGCAGATTCCGAGCGGGGGACGCGCGCTCGCACGCGCCGACGGCGTCAGCTGGTGCGGGAGTATTCCGGCACGGAGACCGCGGTGAACGAGGAGCAGGCCCGCACGTCGCAGATCGCGCATTCGGTGCCGCGGCGGTAGTGCTCGTGCGCTTCCCGGTGATGTCCACACGCGCACATATCGGACTCCGGCTGAGTCGACTTCCGTGTCTTTCGCATGTGCAGTGCCTTCCTCGGCCGACGGAACCCCGGAGTGGATTCCCGGACGGTCCCTGTCCTCCCAGACAGCCGTTTGATCCCATTGTGGACCTCATTTTCTGAATGTCCACCGAATGGGGGACGTGACGCGCCGAAAGTGGAGAAATGTCCCCCTAATGGCCGACACGAATGGCGGAATTACGCCTTCTGTCCACCGAAGAGGGGACAGGTTTCGGCCCGTGCGTTACGAGAGTCATCGGTAGCGTTCACACGGATGTAACACCCGGCGGCAACGCTCGAACCATCGACTCGGAGCATCAGAGCCCCGACCGGGTACCTCCTCGAGAGGACACGACACCGGTGTTTCAGTGCGGCGCCAGATGCGCCGCCGGCTCCGAGTCCGTGCCCTCACCCATCACTGTTATTCATTCGCGCTCCCCCGACGAAAAGGCGACCATCACCGTGACTTCCCCCCACCCCCGCGTCTCGATCATCGTCCCCGCCCGCAACGAGGCGCGGAACCTCGAGATCGTCCTGCCCATGCTCCCCGACGTCCACGAGATCATCGTCGTCGACGGCCACTCCGTCGACGGCACTGCCGAGGTCGCGCGGCGGGTGCGCCCCGGCGTGGAGGTCATCACCCAGACCCGCAAGGGCAAGGGCAACGCGCTCGTGTGCGGCTTCGAGCACGCCACCGGCGACATCATCGTCATGTTCGACGCCGATGGCTCGGCCGACCCCGACGAGATCCCGCGCTTCGTCGAGGCGCTCGTCCAGGGTGCCGACGTGAGCAAGGGCAGCCGCTACATGCTCGGCGGCGCGAGCGAGGACATCACCTTCCACCGCAACCTCGGCAACCGCGGCTTGAACCTGCTGACGAACATCCTGCTCGGCACCCGCCACTCCGACCTCTGCTACGGCTACAACGCGTTCTGGCGCCGCATCCTCCCCTCCCTGGAGCTGCCGGCCGCCGACATCCCCGGCGCCGAGGGCCAGATGGTGTGGGGCGACGGCTTCGAGATCGAGACGCTGCTGACCTGCCGCATGGCGGAGAACCGCCTGCACGTGGTCGAGGTGCCCAGCGTCGAGCTGCCCCGCATCCACGGCGAGAGCAACCTGAACGCCATCACCGACGGACTGCGGGTGCTGCGCACCGTGCTGGACGAGCGGATCAAGCGCTGGGGCCGCCGCCGCCGCACCGGCAGCGTCACGGTGGCGCCCGTGAGCGTCGCCGCCTCGACGCCCGCCGCGGAGCGCGTGGAGTCGATCGGCCGGTGATGTCGGTCAGTGTCGTCATCTGCGCGTACACACTGGACCGCTGGGACCAGCTCGCGCTGGCCATGGGTTCCGTGGCAGCGCAGGGCAGCGCCGACGAGACGATCCTCGTCGTCGATCACAACGACGAGCTGCTCGAGCGCGCCCGCGCCCGGTGGCCTGAAGCCCGTGTGATGGCCAACGAGGGGTCCCGCGGCCTCTCCTCCGCCCGCAACACCGCGCTGCGCGTCGCCGAAGGCGAGATCGTCGCCTTCCTCGACGACGACGCCGCAGCAGATCCCGGCTGGCTCGACACGCTCGTCTCCGGCTTCACCAGCGAGTCCGTCGTCGCCGTCGGCGGCAGCGCCGTGCCGATCTGGCCGGGCGCGGCACCGGCGGTGCTCCCCGACGAGCTGCTGTGGATCGTGGGATGCAGCTATCGCGGCCTTCCCACCGAACCCGGTCCGGTGCGCAACGTCATGGGGTGCTCGATGGCCTTCCGCCGTGTGCCGCTCATGGCCATCGGGGGCTTCAACGCCGACACCGGGCGCGTGGGAAAGCTGCCGATCGGCTGCGAGGAGACCGAGGCGTGCATCAAGCTGCGCCAGGCCGACCCGACGAGCGTGGTGCGCTATGAGCCGTCGGCGAGCGTGCGCCACCATGTGAGCGCCGACCGCGTGCGCATGGCGTACGTCGCGCACCGCAGCTGGTGCGAGGGGCTGTCCAAAGCGGGCATCGCGCGTACCGTCGGTCGCGCGGACGCGCTCTCGGCGGAGTCGACCTACGCGACGCGGGTACTGCCTGCTGCGGTCTGGCGGGAGCTGCGGCGCGGACCCCGGGGCCTGCCTGCAGCCACCGCCATCGTGCTCTCCCTCGGCCTCGCCGGCGCCGGGTACGTCCGTGGCCGGGTGGCGCGCGTGCGCACCGGCGGCCCTCGCGCCTCGCTGACGGAGAAGGCTCCGGCATGACCGCGGCCTCCCGCACGCTTCCCGTCGCCCCCGAGGCGAGCGCCGAAGTGGGGCAGCGCATCACGCGCGACTCGCTGTGGCTCTCCTCGGGGTACGCCGTGACGTCGCTGTCGGGGTTCGTCTTCTGGATGCTCGCGGCGGTGTGGATCCCGCAGACCCAGCTGGGTCTGGAGGCGTCCGCACTGTCGATCATCATGGCCGCCTCGGCGCTGGCATCCAACGGGCCCGGCAGCGCGCTCGTGGTCATGCTGCCGCTGGGCGGCCCGGCCGCCTGGTCGGTGCTGCGCCGCGCGTACGCCGCCACCGCGGTCATCGCCGCGGTGTGCGGCGCGGGCGCTGGCGTGCTCGTGGCGCTGGTGCTCACACCGGCATTGCCGTTCGCGGTGACCGTCGTGGCGGTGATGGTGTGCACGGTCGTGTGGGCGCTGTTCAACGTGCAGACGCAGGCGCTGGCCGGCGCCGCCGACGCTCGCGGCACCCTGCTCGTCAACGGTGCCGCGAACCTCGTCAAGCTCGCTCTGCTGGCGGTGTTCGCCTTCGGCGCGCCGTGGATGCCGCATCCTCTCGTGACGGCCACGATCATCCCGGCCGCGGCGGCCATCGCCGTCGGCGCGTTCGCGCTCGTGCCCCGGGCACTGCGCCGCGAGCAGGCGCGACGCCCCAGCACGCGCACCTGGGATGCCGCCACGGCGCGTGCGTTCGGGCTGTTCACCGCCCAGAACGCCGTCGCGGTCGGCATCGTGATGTGCGCGGGCCTGTCGCTGTCTTTCGTGGTGACGGCACTGTCCTCCCCCGCCGAAGGGGCCGTCTTCGCCATCGCCTATCAGTTCAGCGTGGCGCTGGACCTCGTGGGCGTGGCCGTCGCGACCGCGCTGGCCAAGAGCGCCGCCGCCGATTTCGCCCCCAGCGCGGGGCTCGCCCGCTCCTACATGCTCAAGGTGCTGCTGGTGGTGGGGGTCCTCGGCGTCGCCGCGACCGTCGCCACACCGCTGCTGTTCCTCATCGCGGGGCGGGAGTACTCGCCGCTGTACGGCATGGCCGTCGTCGGCGCGCTGGCTCTTGCGAGCATCATCCGTCCGGGATTCGACATCTGGTCCGCGCTCTCCCGCGCGCGGCACCGGGTGCGCCCCGTCCTCTGGAGCAACCTGCTCTACGTTTCCATCCTGTTCGGCGTCGTGCTGTTGCTCGTCCCCACGCTGGGGGCTCTCGGAGCCGCACTCGCCATGGTCTGCGGCGTCACGGCACTCGCTGCCGTGGGAGCCGTCGGACTCCGCCGCGTGCGTGACCTTCCCGCACGCGCCTTCGACCCGAAAGGTGTTGCCGCATGACGACACTGACCTTGACCGCCGCGATGCCGTTGCACGGCGACGTGGACCGACGTGACGCGATCTGGGTGGGCCTGGTGGAGGTCACCGACCTCGACGAGTCCGTCGACACCATCACCGTCGACCAGGGCGACCTGTTCGATCGGGCCCGGCTGCTGGTGCGCGAGCGCGGCGCTGTGCGCGGTTACGTGACCCTGCCGCTCACCGACGGCACACTGGATGCCGCCGCGGTGCGTTCCGCGGTCGCGGGGCTCCCCGTCGTGCCGCCGGCCACGCGTCCCGCCCCGCTTCCCATGACGGTCGTGGTGTGCACGCGCGATCGCGCCGGTCTGCTGCGGGACGCCCTGGAGGCGATCCGCGCCATCGAATACCCCTCGTACGAGGTGGTCGTGGTCGACAACGCGCCCGCCACCTCCGAGACCCGCGACCTGCTCGCGGCGGAGTTCCCCGGCTTCCGCTATGTCCGCGAGGATGCCGCAGGACTCTCGCACGCCCGCAACGCCGGCCTGCACGCCGCTGCCGGGCAGGTCGTCGCGTTCACCGACGACGACGTGGCCGTGGACCCGCAGTGGCTGTGGGCGATCGCGGCCGGGTTCTCACGCGGCGAGGACGTCGGGTGCGTCAGCGGCGTGGTGCCCACCGGCGAACTGCGCAACGAGGTGCAGGCGTACTTCGACGCCCGCGTCAGCTGGTCCAAGCTCACCACCGCCCGCGAGTTCCGGCTGAGCGATCCACCGGCAGATCTGCCGATGTTCCCCTTCTGCGTGGGCGAATTCGGCACCGGCGCGAACTTCGCGGTGCGCCGCGACGGCATGCTCGCCCTCGGCGGGTTCGACACCGCCCTCGGTGTCGGCACGCGGACCAAGGGCGGCGAGGACCTCGACATGTTCCTGCGGCTGCTCTACGACGGTCAGGCGATCGTCGTCGAACCGGCGGCGCTGGTGTGGCACCGCCATCGCGCCGATCTCGACGCCCTCACGGCGCAGGCGATCGGCTACGGCCGCGGCTTCGGGGCGTGGGCGACGACCGTCGTGCTCGACCCGCGCATGCTGGGCGCCGCCCTGGCACGCTCCCCGCGCGCCTTCGCGCGCCTGCTGAACAAGCCCATGTCGACCGTCGACGACACCCCCACCTCCTCGGCCCTGTCCGCCGAGTCGAAGCGCGTGGGCCGCAAGGAATTGGCGAGCATCGTCGGCGGACCCGCGAGCTACTTCGCCGAGCGACGCGCTCAGCGCGAAGCCGGAACACTCGCCGGACCGGCCTCGCGCGGCCCCGCGATGGAGCGGCGCTGCTGGGCTTCGCTGGCGGGCATCGGCGGGG
>Ga0233375_1000996_pt1 | contig 13669 bp, 15 predicted proteins | sample ElkDunMinimDraft_10_FD_191539 | JGI IMG/M metagenome (GOLD analysis project Ga0233375, IMG submission 191539) | Fecal eukaryotic communites from dung pellets of Tule Elk in California, USA - Elk Dung E16 | ecosystem: Host-associated > Mammals > Digestive system > Large intestine > Fecal | place... | reverse complement strand
GAGCAACTTCGTGCCCGGCATCGCGGCCAGCCCGGACAAGATGCTGCTCGCGCGGATCTTCTCCTACGCCGACGCGCACCGGTACCGCGTGGGCACCAACCACGCGCAGCTGCCGGTGAACGCGCCGAAGTCGCCCGTGCACTCGTACTCGCAGGACGGCGCCGCGCGGTACACCTTCTCCTCGGCGACCACGCCGGTCTACGCGCCCAACTCGGTCGGCGGCCCGGCGGCCGACCCGGCCCGGGCGGGCGAGGGCGGCTGGGAGTCCGACGGTGCGCTCGTGCGCACGGCGGCGACCCTGCACCCCGAGGACGACGACTTCGGCCAGGCGGGCACGCTCTACCGCGAGGTCTTCGACGACGCGGCACGCGCCCGGTTCCTCGACACGATCACGGGTCACGTCGGCGGCGTGAAGCGCTCGGACGTGCGTGAGCGCGCCATCCAGTACTGGACCAACGTCGACGCCGGCCTCGGCCAGGCGCTGCGCGAGCGCCTGACGGCCCTCGACGCTCCCGTGGAGACGGGCGAGCCCGGCACCGCGAGCGTCCCGGTCGCCTGACGCACCCGTCCACCACGACGGCCCCGCACCCCACCGGGTGCGGGGCCGTCGTGCGTGCGGGCGGGGTACCGGGCGCCCGGTGAGAGGATCGACGCATGAGCCACACGCACGCCGACGACGCGGCCACCGACCCCACGACCCAGGCCGTCCGCGACATCGCCGACGTCGCCGCCGTCGAGGTGATCACCGCCGCCGCGGTCCACCTCATGAGCGCCGCGGCCGTGAAGTGCGGTCTGGCGGAGGACGACGAGCAGGGGCCCGGGTCGCGGCACCGCGACCTCGACGAGGCGCGCAAGCTCATCACCGCCCTCGCGGCGCTCGTGGTGACCTCGGCGCCCGACATCGGCAACCAGCACGCCCGATCGCTGCGCGACGGCCTGCGCTCGCTGCAGCTCGCGTTCCGTGAGGCGTCGCCGTTCCCCGACGCGCCCGGCGAGGGCCCGGGCGAGTCGTTCACCGGCCCGGTGTCCTGACACCGGAGGGCACCGGCGACCCGCCGGTGCCCTCCGGTCGGGTCAGCGCCGCGCGGGGTCCTCGAGCGGGTCCCGCACCGGCGCGGTGAGGCCCTCCGCCACCACGGGGGCGGAGCCGTCCCGTGCCCGCCGCCGCCCGGCGAGCGCGACCACGACGAGGCCCACGGCGGCCACGGCGCCGCCGACGACCGCCGCGGTCGCGAACCCCGCGCCCGCGCCGGCGCGGTCGATGACGACCCCGCACAGGGGTGCGCCCAGCGCGTTGCCGACCGTCTGCATGGTCCCGCCCCACCCCATGACCTCGCCGCGACGCTCCTCGGGCACCAGGCGCACGAGGGTGGCGTTGATCGACGCGAGGACGGGCGCGCAGGGCAGGCCGGCGATGACGACGGCAGCCGCGAGCGCCCCGCGGCCGTCGGCGAACGCGGCCGGCAGGGTGGCGAGCGCGAGCAGCGCCACCAGCACGAGCGGTGCGGGCTGCCGCGGGCTGATGCCGTGCAGGAGCCCGCCCACCAGCGACCCGCCCGCCCACAGCGCGACCATCCAGCCCACGTCCTGCGGGCGTCCGGCGTCGTTGAGCGCCGCGACGAGGGACACGTCCGTCCCCACGATGACGAAGGCCGCGGCGACCGCCGCGAGCAGCACGACCAGCAGCCGGGGCGTCACGACCCGCCCCGCGGGGGCGTCGGCCGGGCTCACGGCCGACCGCGTCGGGGGGTCGGCCCACAGCAGCAGGGCGCCCCCGCCGACGGTGGCGACGCCCACCACCGTCAGCGCCAGCGCGCTCGAGCCGCCGGTCACCAGCAGCACCCCGAGCACGGGGCCGAGCATGAAGGTCAGCTCCGTCATCACGGAGTCGAGCGCGAACGCCGCCTTCTGCTGCGCGGGCGGCACGAGCACGGACAACGACTGCCGCACGACCGAGAACACCGGGACGAGGAAGAGGCCACCGACGAACACCACCGCGACGAGGGCCGCGTAGTCCAGGTGCGGGGCGGCCAGCCACACCGCCGACTCCACGACGACCGACGGCAGGACCGCGCGCCGCAGCCCGATCCGGTCGACGAGCCGTCCCCGCCACGGGGCACCCACGGCGAGGCCGACGGTGAGGGACGCGGCCACGACACCGGCGCGTCCGTAGCCCTCGTCGAGCGCCCCGACGACGTGCAGCGTGAGCACGACCCCGGACATGGCGTGCGGGACGCGGGCGACCAGCCCGATGAGGAACAACCGCGCCACACCGGGCAGGCGCAGGACGTCGGAGTAGGCGGAACGCACGATCGACCATGCTGACACGGTGCGCGCGGCCGCCCGTCCGGCCCGCGCCCGTGATGCCCGGATGGTCCGGTGCGGCACGGGCGAGGCGCGTCACACTCCCGGACGCAGGCCCGGGGTCGTCCGCACCGGGTCGCCGTGGTCCTCGCGACGCCGCCCTATCCTGGGGCGATGACCGGACCGAGCGGCCCGACACCCGACCCCGGGCACCACCACCCCGAGCCGTGGGCGTCGACGCCGACCGCCCCCCTGCCGCCGGGCTGGGCCGGGCCCGAGCCCGTCGCGGCCGGCCGCCGCACAGCCCCGGCGCCGACGGAGCCGCCGCGGGGCCGCCGTGCGACCACGGTGCTCACGCTGCTCCTGGTCGCGGTGCTGGCGACGGCCGGCGTGGTCGGCTGGCGTCTGTGGGAGACCACGGCCGCCTGGGAGGAGTCCGCCGCCGAGTGGGAGGCCCTGGCGCGCACCCACGGCGAGCAGCTCGCGCAGACGCAGGCGGAGCTCGAGGCCGCGACGGGCGAGCTCGACGCCACCCGCGCCCAGCTGGCCACCGCCCAGGCCCGCATCACCGAGCTGGCCGACGAGAAGGCGCAGCTCGGTGACACCACGGCCGCGCAGCAGCAGCTCGCCGACTACCAGGAGCGCATCTCGCAGGCGGCCGGACGGGTCGCCACCGCGCTGGCCACGTGCGTCGACGGTCAGGAGCGGCTGATCGGCTACCTGCAGGACGCCGCGTCGTACGACGCGGCCGACGTCGCCCGGTTCCGCGCGGACGTCGAGCGCGTCTGCGGCGCCGCCTCCGACGCGAACGCCTCGCTGCAGAGCGAGCTGTCCCGGTGAGGACGCCGCACCGCACGCGGACGCTCGCACCCGTGGCCGCGCTGGTCACGGTGCTGCCGGTCGTCGGCGGGTGCGCCGCCCTGCCCGATCCCCCGGCCCCCGTGCCGACGAGCGTCGTGCCCACGGCCGTCCAGGTGCCGCCCGTGGACGCCGCCGGGTCCCAGCTGTCCCCCGACGGCTTCGACGCCGCGCAGCGGATGGCGGTCCGGATCCGCAACATCGGCTGCGGCGGCCTGTCGACCGGGTCGGGCTTCGCGCTCGACGAGCACACGCTGGTCACCAACCGGCACGTGGTCGCGGACTCGGCCGAGCTCCAGCTGAGCACCTACGACGGGCGCGACGTGGCCGCCGAGGCCGCGAGCACGGCCGGGCTGGCGGACCTGGCGATCGTCCGCACGGTCGACGCACTGCCCGCGGCGCCCGTCCTGGCGGAGGCCGACCCCCAGGTCGGCGACCCGGTGACCGTCGTGGGGTACCCGCTGGGGCGGCAGCTGACCGTCACGGACGGCCGGGTCTTCGCCGCGGTGACCGACCCGCTGCACGCCAACCTCGGCGAGGTGCTCGTCACCGACGCCCCGGTCGAGCCCGGCAGCTCGGGGTCGGCCGCGCTGGACGCGGACGGCCGCGTGATCGGCGTCGTGTACGCGAAGAACACGGACGGGATGAGCTTTCTGGTGCCCGTGAGCACGTTGCGCGCCATGCTGGACGACGACACGGCGTTCGCGCCGGCCCCGACCTGCGGGTGAGCGCGGGCCGGTCCACGATGACGACGGGACGGCACGACATGACGGAGCGCAGGTTCGACCCGGGCACCCTGACCCGGGCGGCGGAGGACACGTTCACGGTGCGCCGGGTGTTCGGCGAGGCGTACGAGCGCGACGGCCGCCTGGTGGTGCCGGTCGCCCGCGTCACGGGCCTGACCGGCTCCGGGGCGGGCGGCGGCGGCGGGGACATGGCACCCGCGGACGGCGCCGACGACGGCACCCGAGGCACGGGACACGTCGCGCACGGCACCGGGGACGGCGGCGGGGGCGGGTTCGCGACGCACGTGACGCCGCTCGGCGTCTTCGTCGTGGACGACCACGGGGCCCGCTGGCAGCCGACCCTCGACCTCAACCGCGTGATCCTCGGCGGTCAGGTCGTGGCCGCCGTGGTGGCGAGCGCGTGGGCCGTCGCCTGGGCCGTCCGCCGTCGCTGAGCAGGACGTCGCGCGCGCCGGCCGTGCGTCGCGGGACAGCCGTGCAGAGCGGGAGCGCCGTGCGGACCTGCGCCCCGCTCCGCGGTGTGCCGCGTGCTCAGGCCGCGCGGACCCGGAGCTCGAGGGAGTCCACGCGCGCTGCGACCACGGGGTCGTGCGCGAGCGCGTCGTTGACCTGGGCGAGCACACGGTCGAGCGCGGCGCGGTCCAGGCCGGCCGGCAGCGCGAGCCGGACGGCGACCTCCGCCCGGGTGCCCGGCACGGCCTCCGCGTCGACGACGAGCCGGACGTCCGCGAGGGCGGCCCGCACCGCGGTGCGCACCTCCTCGTCGACCTGTCCGTCCTGCACGGCGGGCTGCCAGGCCAGTCCCTGCGCCAGCGCGTAGACCGCCGTGCGCGGCAGCGCGACGGTCACGGGGCCGGCGGCGTCCAGCACCATCACCTCCCAGCCCTCGGCGACCGCCGAGAGCGCCGCGCGGGCGACGGCGGTGGGCACCGGCCGGGCGTCGGCCCGCCAGCGGGTCATCGCCTCGACGCCGGTGAACACCGGCAGCGCGGTGCGGCCGTCCGGCGTGCGCAGCGCGACGATGCCGGCGGACGCCTCCTTGTCGACGGTGTGGGCCCGGCCGTCGTGCTCGACGACGTCGGCCACCTCGAGCTCGGCCAGCACGGGCACGAGCACGCGGGTACCCGCGAGCGCCGCCACGACGTCGGCGAGCGCGGCGTCGTCGGCGGCGTAGCGCGCGAGCACGGCCGCCAGCCCGGCGTCGGCCGACCCGTCGTCACCGGCGAACGGCGACGACGGCGGCAGCTCCCGACCCCTCACGGGCGCCCGGCGACGTCCAGCGCCTGCGGCAGCGTGAACGCACCCGCGTAGAGCGCCTTGCCGACGATCGCGCCCTCGACGCCGACCCCGACGAGCCCGCGCAGGGCGCGGATGTCCTCGAGGCTGGAGATGCCGCCCGACGCCACGACGGGCGCGGACGTGCGGGCGCACACCTCACGGAGCAGGTCCAGGTTGGGTCCGCGGAGCGTGCCGTCCTTGGTCACGTCGGTGACGACGTAGCGCGAGCAGCCCGCGGCGTCGAGGCGCGCGAGCACCTCCCACAGGTCGCCGCCCTCCTGGGTCCACCCGCGCGCCGCGAGCGTGGTGCCGCGCACGTCGAGCCCCACGGCGATCTGCTCGCCGTGCGAGGCGATGACGCCCGCGGTCCACTCCGGGTCCTCGAGCGCGGCCGTCCCGAGGTTGACCCGGGTCGCCCCGGTCGCCAGTGCGCGCTCGAGCGACGCGTCGTCGCGGATGCCGCCGGACAGCTCGACCTTGACTCCCTTGGCCGCCAGGTCGGCGGCCACCTTGCCGAGCAGGACCGCGTTGGTGCCGCGGCCGAAGGCGGCGTCCAGGTCCACCAGGTGGATCCACTCCGCCCCGCCCGCGTACCAGTCGAGCGCGGCGGTCAGCGGGTCGCCGTACGCCGTCTCCGAGCCGGCCTCGCCCTGCACGAGGCGGACGGCCTGGCCGTCGGCGACGTCGACGGCGGGCAGCAGCTCGAGCCGGGGCTCACGCGTGGGAGTCATGGGTCCTCTCCAGGTGGGGCCGCCCCGGACCTCCGACGGGCCGGTGCGGTGACGTGCGGTGACGTGCGGTGACGTGCTCAGCGCAGCGAGCCGACCCAGTGGGACAGCAGCTCCGCGCCGGCGTCGCCGGACTTCTCGGGGTGGAACTGGGTGGCCGACAGCGGCCCGTTCTCCACCGCGGCGACGAACCGGCCGCCGTGGTCGGCCCACGTCACCCGCGGGGCGGGCAGCGGGTGCTCGCCCGCCGGGGGCGCGTCGGCCAGCGGGAAGGAGCGGGCGGCGTACGAGTGCACGAAGTAGAAGCGCTCACCGTCGAGCCCGTCCAGCAGGACGGAGTCCTCGGGAGCGTCGACGTCCGCCCAGCCCATGTGCGGCACGACGTCGGCTTCGAGGCGGTCGACCACGCCGGGCCACTGACCCAGGCCCTCGGTACGCACCCCGTGCTCGACGCCCTCGGCGAACATCACCTGCATGCCGACGCAGATGCCGAGCACCGGGCGGCCGCCGGCCAGCCGGCGGTCGACGATCTGGTCGCCGCCGACGGCGCGCAGACCCTCCATGCAGGCGGCGAACGCGCCGACGCCGGGAACGACGAGACCGTCGGCGTCGAGGGCCGCCTGCTTGTCGGCGGTCAGCTCGACGTCGGCACCGACCCGGGCGAGCGCCCGCACCGCGGAGCGCACGTTCCCGAAGCCGTAGTCCAGGACGACAACACGGGGAGACACGACCCCAGGGTAACCGCGCCGGGACGCGCCCCCGGGCGGTCGTCCGACGACCGGACGGCCGCCCGGCGACCCGTCAGCGCCGGTGCGCGGCCAGCAGCCGCATGGCCTTCCAGCGCGACATGCCGACGGACGACACCACGCCCTCGACCTCGCCGGCCGGCAGGTCTCCCAGCAGCAGCTCCTCGAGGACCTCGGGAGCCCCGGACAGCACCAGGCCGGCGGGCAGGTCCTTCTCGTGCTCGCCGCCCACCCACTGCGACGCCGCGACCTTGCCCGCGCGGCGCTCCAGCAGCACGACGGGGACCTGGCGCAGCAGCCGGGACACGGCACCGGCCGCGGGGACGCCTGCCGCGGGGTCGCGCAGCACCGCGAGCGCGCCCACGGGCGACGGCACCGCGTCCACGTCCACGCCCGCCAGCGAGCAGGCGGCCGCGAGCGCCGGCGCGACCGCGACCTGCGTCACGACGACGGCGACGGTGGGCGTCGGCGCCGCGGTCAGCGCCGACAGGTCGTCCGGGATCTCGATGCCGTCGAGGTCGTCCTCGCTCACAGCGCGCCCTTCGTCGACGGGATGCCGTCGACCCGCGGGTCGAGGGCGACGGCCGCGCGCAGCGCGCGGGCCAGCGCCTTGAACTGCGCCTCGACGATGTGGTGCGGGTCGCGCCCGGCGAGCACGCGGACGTGCACGGTGAACGCCGCGTGGTGCGCGATCGACTCGAGCACGTGCGACGTCAGCGACCCCGTGAAGTGGCCACCGATCAGGTGGTACTCCTGCCCCGGGGGCTCCCCGGTGTGGACCAGGTACGGGCGGCCCGACACGTCGACGACCGCCTGGGCGAGGGCCTCGTCGAGGGGGACGGTCGCGTCGCCGTAGCGGGAGATGCCCCGCTTGTCGCCGAGCGCCTCGCGCAGCGCCTGGCCGAGCACGATCGCGGTGTCCTCGACGGTGTGGTGGGCGTCGATGTGCGTGTCGCCCGTGGCCTGCACGGTCAGGTCGATGAGCGAGTGCTTGCCCAGGGCCGTGAGCATGTGGTCGTAGAACGGCACACCCGTGTCGATCTGCGTGCGTCCCGTGCCGTCGAGGTCGAGCTCGACCAGCACGCTGGACTCGCTGGTGCTGCGCTCGATGCGCGCCGTGCGCCGGCGTGCCTCACTCATCGTCCCGCCACCTCCACCAGGGCGTCCTTGAACGCCGCCGTCTCCGCCGGGGTGCCGACCGACACCCGGAGCCATCCCTCGGGGCCCGTGACGCGCACGAGCACACCGCGGTCGAGCAGACCCTGCCAGACCGCCTCGCGGTCGTCGAACATGCCGAACAGCACGAAGTTCGCGTCCGAGTCGGCGGCCGTGAACCCCTGGTCCCGCAGCCACGTCACCAGGGCGTCCCGCTCGGCGCGCAGCGACCCCACCTGGGCCATCAGCTCGGGGGCGTGGCGCAGCGCGGCACGGGCCACCGCCTGCGTGACGGCCGACAGGTGGTACGGCAGCCGCACGACACGCAGCGCGTCCACGAGCTCACGGGAGGCCGACAGGTACCCGACGCGGGCTCCCGCCAGGCCGAAGGCCTTGGACATGGTGCGGCTGACGGCCAGGTGCGGGTGGTCGTCCAGCAGCTCGAGGGCCGACGGCGTGCCCGCGCGGCGGAACTCGCCGTACGCCTCGTCGACGACCACGACGCACCCGCCGGGCACCTCGGCGGCCGCGTCGAGCACCGCGCGGACGGTGTCCGGCGGCAGCGCCGTGCCGGTCGGGTTGTTCGGGCTCGCCAGCAGCACGACGCTCGGCGCGTGCGCCGCGACCGTCGCGCGCGCGTGCCCCGGGTCGATCGTGAAGTCCGCCGCGCGGCGGCCCGTGACCCAGGCGGTCGACGTGCCGCGGGCGTACTCCGGGTACATCGAGTACGTCGGGGCGAACGACAGCGCCGTGCGCCCGGGCCCGCCGAAGGCCTGCAGGACGTGCAGCATGATCTCGTTCGAGCCGTTCGCCGCCCACATCTGCTCGGGCTCGCGGTGCACACCCGACTCGACCTCGAGGTACGCGGCGAGGTCGGCACGCAGCGCCGCGAAGTCGCGGTCCGGGTACCGGTTGAGCCCGCGGGTCGCGTCGGCGACCGCGGCGGCCACGTCGGCGACGACGCGGTCGGACGGGGCGTACGGGTTCTCGTTGACGTTGAGCAGCACCGGGACGTCGAGCTGCGGGGCACCGTACGGCTCGATGCCGACGAGCTCGGGGCGCAGCGGCAGCGTGCCGGGCGACAGGTCGGGAGCGGCGGTCACGTCCCCGAGTCTAGGTTCCGTGCCGCATGCACCGGCCCGGCGCCCGCCCACCGGTCGTGTCGGCGTCGCGACGTACGCTGCCGGACATGCCCACCCCTGCGCCGGACACCGCCACCGCCGTCGACCGGGTCGCGCTGCGCGCGCAGGCGGAGGAGGTGCTGCGGGCCCTCGTCGGACGCGACGACGCGCACCTGCACGAGGACCAGTGGCAGGCGGTCGAGGCCCTGGTCGCCGACCGTCGGCGGGTGCTGGTCGTGCAGCGCACCGGGTGGGGCAAGTCCGCCGTCTACTTCGTCGCGACCGCGCTGCTGCGTCGGGGCGCCGCGGGGCCGCCGCGCGGCGCCACGATCATCGTGTCGCCGCTGCTCGCGCTCATGCGCAACCAGGTCGACGCGGCCCGGCGCGCCGGCATCGCCGCCGAGACGCTCAACTCGGCCAACCAGCAGGACTGGGACGACGTGCACGCGCGCATCGCCGCCGGCGAGGTCGACGTGCTGCTCGTGTCCCCCGAGCGCCTCAACAACCCCGGGTTCCGCGACGAGGTGCTGCCGCGGCTCGCGTCCGACGCCGGGCTCGTCGTCGTGGACGAGGCCCACTGCGTGTCCGACTGGGGCCACGACTTCCGGCCCGACTACCGGCGCATCGGCACGCTGCTGGCCGACCTGCCCGCCGGGGTGCCGGTGCTCGCCACCACGGCCACCGCCAACGCGCGCGTCACGGCGGACGTCGCCGAGCAGCTCGCCGTCACGGACGCCGACGGCGCGCCGGGCGAGGGCACCCTGGTCCTGCGCGGCACGCTCGACCGGCCGAGCCTGCGGCTGCAGGTGACGGCGCTGCCCGACGTCGCGACCCGCCTCGCGTGGCTCGCGTCGACGCTGCCGACGTTGACCGGCTCCGGGATCATCTACTGCCTGACGATCGCCGCCGTGGAGCAGGTGACCGAGCACCTGCGCGCGGCCGGGCTCGACGTCCGGTCCTACACCGGCCAGACCGACCCGACCGAGCGGGAGCAGGCCGAGGCCGACCTGCTCGCCAACCGCGTGAAGGCGCTCGTCGCGACGTCAGCCCTGGGCATGGGCTACGACAAGCCCGACCTCGGCTTCGTCGTCCACGTGGGTGCGCCGTCCTCCCCCATCGCGTACTACCAGCAGGTCGGCCGTGCGGGCCGTGCGACGGCCCGCGCCGACGTCGTGCTGCTGCCCGGGCACGACGACCAGGCGATCTGGGAGTGGTTCGCCTCGACCGCGTTCCCGCCGGAGGACCAGGTGCGCGCGACGCTCGCGGCGCTCGACGCGCAGGGCACGCTCTCGACCGCCGCCCTGGAGACGTTCGTCAGCCTGCGCCGCAGCCGCCTCGAGGGCATGCTCAAGGTCCTCGACGTCGACGGTGCCGTGCGGCGCGTGCGCGGCGGGTGGGAGTCGACCGGGCAGCCGTGGGCGTACGACGGCGAGCGGTACGCCCGCGTCACCGCCGCGCGGCGGGCCGAGCAGCGCACGATGCTGGACTACCAGGCCACCGAGGGCTGCCGGATGGCGTTCCTGCGGGCGGCGCTCGACGACCCGGACCTGCCCGACGGCTGGCGCTGCGACCGCTGCGACCGGTGCACGGGGACGAGTGTCGGGGCCGTGCCCGACGCCGGCGCGGTCGAGCACGCGCGCGAGCTGCTGGCGGTGCCCGGTGAGCCCGTGACCGCCCGTCGGCAGTGGCCCAGCGGTCTCGGCTCGCTCGGTCTGGACCTCAAGGGACGGATCGCACCGGGCGAGCAGGTGGCCGAGGGGCGTGCCGTCGGCCGGCTCGACGCGCTCGGGTGGGGCGGACCGCTGCGCGAGGCGCTGCGCGAGCAGGTGCCCACCGAGCTCCCGGTGAACCTGCGGGCCGCCGTGCGCACCGTGCTCGACGCGTGGGCGCCCCCGGTGGACGTCGTCGTGGCCGTCGCGTCGGAGAGCCGCGGCGCTCTCGTCGAGCACCTGGCGGCCGGGACGGCGCGGCTGCTCGGCGTGCCGCTGGTCGGCGCGCTGCTGCCGACGGGCACGCCCTCGCGGCACGACGTGAACTCTGCGCAGCGCCTGGCGGACGTGCTGCGGCACGTCGACCTGCCGCCCGACGTCGCGGCTGCGGTCGACGGCCGGCGCGTGCTGCTGGTGGACGACCGCACCGACACCGGCTGGACGCTCACCGTGACGGGGCGGCTGCTGCGGCGGGCGGGCGCGACCGAGGTGCTGCCGTTCGTGCTCGGCGTGGGCTGACGCCCGCCGCGCGGGGCACAGCGTCCGCCGGACGCGCACGGCCCCGCCGCGCTCGGCGCACGGCGGGCCGCGTCGCTCAGAACCGGGCGCGGACGGCCTCACCGTGCGCGGGCAGGCCCTCGGCGTCGGCCAGCGCCACGACCCGGTCGGCCACGGCGGCCAGCGCGTCGGCGTCGTACTCGATCACCTGCACGGCACGCAGGAACGAGTGCACACCCAGCCCGCTGGCGAAGTGCGCGCAGCCGCCGGTGGGCAGCACGTGGTTCGAGCCCGCCATGTAGTCACCCAGGGACACCGGCGACCACGGCCCGACGAAGATCGCGCCGGCGCTCGTGACGCGGTCCGCCCACGCGGCGGCGTCCACCGTCTGGATCTCCAGGTGCTCGGCGCCGTAGGCGTTGACCACGTCGAGACCCGCGTCCAGGTCGTCCACCAGGACGATCGCCGACTGCGTGCCCCGCAGCGCGACCGCGACCCGCTCCCGGTTGGCGGTGGCGTCCGCCAGGTCGACGAGCTTCGACTCGACCGCACCCGCGAGCTCCACCGACGGCGTGACCAGGACGGCGGCGGCCAACGGGTCGTGCTCGGCCTGGGAGATGAGGTCCGCGGCGACGTGCACGGGGTCCGCCGTGCCGTCCGCGAGGATCGCGATCTCGGTCGGACCGGCCTCGGCGTCGATGCCGACGATGCCGCGCACCAGGCGCTTGGCCGCCGCGACGTACACGTTTCCGGGGCCCGTGATGACGTCCACGGGCTCGCACAGCGTCTCGCCGTCGACGTCCTCGCTGCCCGCTGCGCCGTACGCCAGCATCGCGACCGCCTGCGCACCGCCGACGGCGTAGACCTCGTCCACGCCGAGCAGCGCGCAGGTGGCCAGGACCACGGGGTCGGGCAGCCCGTCGTTGTCCTTCTGGGGCGGGGACACGACCGCGAGCGACGTCACGCCCGCCTCCTGCGCGGCGACGACGTTCATCACCACGGACGACGGGTACACCGCGAGGCCACCGGGCACGTACAGGCCCACGCGACGCACCGGCAGCCAGCGCTGGCGCACCTGCGCGCCCGGCGCGACCTCGACCGTGAAGTCCTGCGGACGCTGCGCGGCGTGCACACCGCGCACGCGGCGGATCGTCTCCTCCAGCGCGGCGCGGACCTGCGGGTCCAGCGCCCCGACCGCACCCGTGACCGCCTCCGCCGGGACCCGCACGTGCACGGGACGCACACCGTCGAACCGCTCACCGAGCTCGCGCAGGGCGGCCGCGCCCCGCGTCCGCACCGCCTCGAGGATCGGCGCCACCGTGGTGGTGGCGTGCTCGACGTCGAGCTCGGCCCGGGGCAGCTCGAGGAGCAGCTCACGACGTGAGGGGCGGCGACCGCGCAGGTCGATTCGGGAGATCACGGGATCGAGTCTAGGACGACCCAGGCGGAGCGGTTCGGGCCGTCCGGCACCGCCGCCGCGGTGTCGCCTCAGCCCGCGGCGTCGTCCCCGGGTGCGTACTGGGCCCACAGGTCGCCCCACGGACGCACCGGCCGGTGCGCGGCGTCGTCCTCCAGCTGGTCGAGCACCACCTGCCAGCCCGTGCCGTAGTCGCGCGCCGCCGCGGCCTCCAGACGGGTGTGGAGCAGCACGAGCTCGCCGTCCTCGGAGACCTCGACCCGCAGGTGCGACTGCTGCTCACCGGGGAAGTGCCACGTCAGCTCGAGCAGCCGCGGGGGCTCGCAGCGCAGGACCTCCCCGTGGGCGACGTCGTCGGCGCCGGGGCGGCCCTCCCCCATCCGCAGCTCGTAGGTGCCCCCCGCCCGCAGGTCCCCGGACAGGGCGCCGAGCCACCGCCGGGCGCGCTCGGGGGACGTGATCGCGTCCCAGAGGTCGGCGCCGTCGGTGCCGTAGCGCCGCCGGAGCTCGACCCGGGAGGCGTCCCCGTCGACGGTCACGGTGCCCTGGTGGGGCGTGCCGGTGCTCGAGCCGGGCGTGCTGGTGCTCATGCGTCCTCCTCGCGGGGGTCGGTGCCGTCGGCGGGGCTGCCGACGGACGGTGTCCTGGCACGCCGACCGCGGGCCACCTCGGTGCCGAGCGCGTCGAGCCGCGGTGTCCACGCCCGCACCACGGACGACGCCCACCGGCCGACCTCGTCGACCGCCTCCGGGCGGACGGTGTACAGCCGGACCGGGCCGCGCGCCCGTGACGTGACGAGGCCCGCCTCGCGCAGGACGCGCAGGTGCCGGGACACCGCCGGCTGGCTGATGCCGAACTCGTCCCCCACGGCGGCCGCGAGCTCGCCCGCGGGCCGCTCGCCCGCGCCGACGAGCTCGACGAGGCGGCGGCGGACGGGATCGCCCAGGACGTCCATGGGGTGCACGACCCCATGCTTTCACCGAGGGTTATATAACGCAAGAGTTAGATGAGTGACCGACCCGCCGCGGCTGGCAGACTGGACGCGTGACCCAGCACGACGAGCCCATCCGCCTCGGCCAGTTCCTCAAGCTCGTCGGCCTCGCCGAGAC
>Ga0233375_1000995_pt1 | contig 13696 bp, 16 predicted proteins | sample ElkDunMinimDraft_10_FD_191539 | JGI IMG/M metagenome (GOLD analysis project Ga0233375, IMG submission 191539) | Fecal eukaryotic communites from dung pellets of Tule Elk in California, USA - Elk Dung E16 | ecosystem: Host-associated > Mammals > Digestive system > Large intestine > Fecal | place... | reverse complement strand
GAGAGCAGCGCCACGACGGACGCCTCGTGCGGGGTGGGCGCACGTCCCGCCACCAGCACCTCGTGCAGCCCGTGGCGGACCTCCGCCTCGTGCAGCCCGTCGACCGCCGGCCAGGAGGACGTCGGGAAGATACCGAGGACCCGCCCCTCCTGCGCCCGCAGCACGCCGCGCTCGACGAGCCGCGCGTAGAGCCGCTCCCGCAGGCCCTTGCGGATCCGGTCGAGCACCGCGGCCGGCGACCCGTTGCCGGCGCCGACGCGCGCAAGGGCCTCGTCGAGGACGTCGTCGCCGACCGCGGGCCCGGGGACGACCTGCAGCGTCGTGCGGCGCAGCACGCCGTCGGCGGTCACGGCCTCCAGCCGCCCGGCGGCCGCGAGCTCCGCGATCACCGCGCCCGCCACGGCGATGTCACGGCGGGTGCCGTCGACCAGGGACCTCCCGGTGGTGTCGTCGGTGAGCAGCAGCAGGACGTCCTCGGCCATGAGCATGCGGCCACGGTAGTGACGCGCTGCGGCGGACGCATCGGCCGCGGGGCGGAGAGCGCGGCGTCGTGGCGCACCCCCGCGGCGGTCCCGGCCGTGCCTCGCTACCGTGGCGCGATGGCCGACGACGAGGTCCCGCTGCCCCCCCGCGGAGGAGCCCGCGCCGTTCACCCGCGGCGCCACGGTGGCCATCCGCAGCGTGCGGGACCACGGGCCCCGCCACGGTGTCGCGGTCGGGTTCGCCGTGGCCGGCACCGTGGTGCGGGATCGCGACGACGTGGTCGTCGTCGCGACCGCCCCGGGCTCTGACGTGCGCGTGCGGGCGGGCCGCGGCGACGGACCGAACGGCCGCACCGTCCTGCCGGCGGCGTGGGACGGCACCTACGAGGAGCGGGTGTGGCAGGGGGCGACGGTGGTCCGGGTGCACCGGCGCGGTGACCGCTGGTCCGTGTGGCGGTGGCACGACGGCGAGCGGTGGGGCGACGTCTGGTACGGCAACCTGGAGTCACCGTGGCGCCGCTCGGCGCTGGGGTTCGAGTCGCAGGACTGGGCGCTGGACGTCGTCGGGCGCGGCGACCCCACGGGCGACGCGTGGCGAGTCGGGCTCAAGGACGAGGACGAGCTCGCGTGGATGGTGCAGCGCGGGTACGTCGCGGAGCAGCAGGCCGCGCACGTCCACGACGTCGGCGCGCACCTGCTGCAGCGGGCGCGGGAGGCGCGCTGGCCCTTCGACGCCGACTGGGACGCCTGGCTGCCGGAGCCTGCGTGGGGAGCCGTCGCCCTTCCCCCGGGGTGGGACCGGTTGCCCACGGGTCGGCGGGAGGCGGAGCCCCGGGCGTGAGGCGTGCCAGGGGGCGGTGCTGACGGGGGTGCGGCGGCGCGCCCAGGACCTCAGCGGCGCTGCGGTCACCCGGTTCGCGGCAGCGCACCCGGAGTCCGTGCGGAGCGTCACGGCGGTGGAGACGGGCCTGGCCGACTTCGGCCTCGAGGCGCCGGACCGCCTGGCCGAGGCGCTGCTCCGCTTCGTCGCCGACCTGGACGCGCAGGCGGCCGGACGCACGGCCGGCGGCGCGGACCGCACGGCGACCGAGCCCGCCCGACCGTAGGGCGTCGCACGGGCCCGGCCGCCACGGCGGGGGGCGGCGCCGGGCCCCTGGTCCCGGCGCCGCACCGACTCACTCCGTCGGCGGCTCGTCCTTCCCGGCCTCCTCCGCGGCGTCCGCCTCCTCCTTGGTGGCGTGCACGGCGCCGTCGGCGTGCTCCGGCGGGCCGTAGACCGTGTAGAGGATCAGCGGGTTCTCGCCGGTGTTGAGGAAGTTGTGCGTCCGCCCGGCCGGGACGACGACCAGGTCGCCCTGGGCGACGTTGCGCTCCTGGCCCGAGACGACCGCCTTGCCCGTGCCGGAGACGAACGTGAGGATCTGGTCGATGTCCTCGTGGACCTCCTCACCGATCTCCCCGCCCGGCGGGATCGTCATGATGACGAGCTGGGTGTGCTTGCCGGTCCACAGCACGCGCCGGAAGTCCGGGCTCTGCTGCGCGACGGTCGCGATCGTCCAGTGCTCCACGGGTGTCTCACCTCTCGCTGGGGGACGGTGTCGCTGGTCATCCTGCTGCGGGCGACGTCATCGCGCCTGCGGAACGGGAGGTCTGTGGGGGGATGTCCGTCGTGCGCGCGTCGCCACCGACCCCTCGTGCGGCGCGCTACGGTCCCGTCCCGTGACGATCGAGGACGAGGCCGGCGGGACGGACCCGCCCGAGGCGACAGCGCTGCTCCTGGCACGCCTGCACGCGGCCGGGCTGACGGACGTCGTCGCGGTCGAGCACGCGGCCGGGGGCCAGGCGGCCGTCGCGGGCCTGGCACGCCGCGGCGACGGTACGTCGGTGTTCGCCAAGGGGTTCGTCGAGTCCCCGTCGGACGACGCGTTCGCCGCGGAGGCCGAGGGCCTGGACGCCCTGCGCACGCTCGGCGGGGCGGTGACGCCCGAGGTCGTGCTCGTCGCAGCGGACCTGCTCGTCCTGCAGTCGCTGCACCCCCGCCCGGCCGACGCGTCCTTCTGGGAGCGGTTCGCGCACGTCCTGGCGCGCCTGCACACCACGACGACGCACCACCGCTTCGGCTGGCACCGCGACAACTGGCTGGGCCGCCGCCGGCAGGTCAACACGTGGCACGACGACGGGTTCGAGTTCTTCGCGCAGCACCGGCTCCTGCGGTGGCTCGACGAGCCGCGCGTGGTCGCCGCGCTCGACCCCGCCGACCGCGACGCGCTGGAGCACCTGTGCGCGCGGCTGCCCGAGCTGCTGCCGGCGCGCCCCGCCTGCCTGGTCCACGGCGACCTGTGGGCGGGCAACGTCATGGCGACGGCCGACGGGACGCCCGCCCTCATCGACCCGGCCGTCTCGTACACGTGGGCCGACGTCGACCTCGCGCACGTCTGGACGACCGCACCACCGCCCGAGGCCGACCGCTTCTTCGGTCGCTACGCCGAGCTGACGGGCCTCGACGACGGCTGGCGCGAGCGGATGCCGGTCGTCCAGCTGCGCCAGCACCTCGCCGTCGTGGCCCAGTTCGACGACGACTGGGGCGCGGCCGACACCCTGCGCGCGACGCTCGCGCCGTTCCGCCGCCGAGCCTGAGGCGACGTCGTCCGTCCGTGCGGCGCGCCCAGCCCCCACCGGTCCTGGGTCACCGCCGGAGCGACCACCGCCGGCGAGCGGTGCGGGCGTCCTGCGCGGGCGTCTCCCCCAGCGCCATCACGAGGTAGACGACCCCGGCGACCACCGCTCCCGGCGCGGGTGCCCGCGGGTGCTCCGACGCGGCGAGGCACACGTCCGCCTCGAACCCCGCGGTCCGCACGCGCGCGACGTGGAACGTCCCGCCGGTGAGGGCCGTGCGGTGGGTCCGCGAACGCAGCACGGTGCCGTTCAGCCGCGCGTACGCCTCGGCCCCCGCCGGGTCGCCGAAGACGCCGTACGAGATGAACGACTCCGCGCCCATCCGCGGCGGCCAGGGCCAGCCGTGCTCGACGTAGTGCGGGGGCGGCTCACCGTGGTCCTCCTTGTCGGGGGCCAGCAGCGAGGCCGACGACGAGATGAACGCCTCCTCGTCCGGGAGGACCTGGACGTCCGAGCCGAAGGCGATGATCGCGGCACGACCACCGGGCGGGACGGACTGGTCCAGCAGGGCCGACTGCTCGACGTCCGCAGCGAGCGCGGTGACCTTCTCACCGCCCTGCAGGACGTCGGCGCTCCACACCTGCTCGTTGAGGTGGCTCAGCGACCCGACCTCCGCACCCGCCTCGGCCGCGAACGACGGGGTGACGGCGAGGACCCGCCGCTGCCGGTCGACCTCCAGGACGAGCCGGGCACCTCCGTCGTCCTGCCAGCGCATCACCCTGATGCCGTCCCGCTCACCGAGCGGCGTCGCGGCCGTCGCGGCCGCCGCCACGATGCGGTCGAGCTCACCCGGTGCCGTGGCGTCCAGACCGATGCAGGTGAAGTTGGCAGCCATGGCGCGACAGTAGGGGGTCACGGTCCCCCGAGGAGGCGTTTTCTCCGACTCCCCGCTCGCGGCGCGACGTCAGGTCGCCGGACGCAGCCGCTGGTGCCGCAGCGTGGCACCGGCGAGCAGCAGTCCCCAGACGAGGAACCACGGCTCCCACAGCAGCAGCCGCCAGCGCAGCGCGCGGGCGGACAGCGCCTCGTCGGGCACGACGGCGTGCGCCGCGACCAGCACCAGGGACGTCACCTGCAGCAGGCCGTAGACCACGAGGACGGCAGCTCCCGCCCAGCCCAGCGCCAGCAGCGGCCGGCGGGGGAGGCGTCGGCCCCACGGCTGCACGAGCGCCAGGGCGAGCACGCCGCCGGCGACCTTGAGGACCAGCGCGACACCGTTGGCCGCCAGCAGCGCCGGGTCGCGGGCGCGCCCCAGACGCTCGACGGCACCCCCGAGGGTGTCGAGACCGAGCGTGCTGCCCGTCGCCCACACCAGGCTGACCGCAGCGAACGCGAAGGCCGCGACGACCGCACCCCACGCCACCCACTCGGGCGGCACCCACGCCCGACGCTCGGGACCCATGCCTCGTCACGCTACTCACGGCCCGTGCCGCACGCAGCGCACGCGGCAGGTGGCGACGGGGCCGCGGTCGACCCGGCCGGGGCTCCACGCCGCCCCTGGCGTCTGCGGGGACGATCTGGGCAGATCGGGACGCCTCTCAAGATGCTCAGCCTGCTGACTGTTGTCACTCTGGTGACATGGAGACCTTGAACCCCGCCGCAGCAGTCGGCCGTACCACGTCCCAGGACCGGGTCCGTCAGGTCACGGTCCTCGTCGGCGCCGCGATCGCCATCGTCGGTGCCACCGTCGGCTCGGGCGCGTTCGGCGGGCAGCCGATCGCCGAGGCCGCGGGCGGCTCCCTGTCCGCCACGGCGACACCCGTCGCCCCCGACAGCCCCGCCTTCTCGATCTGGTCCGTCATCTACACGGGCCTGGCGGTGTTCGCGATCGTCCAGGCGCTGCCCCGCCAGGCCACCGACCGGCGGCTGCGCGCCATCGCCTGGTGGGTGCTGGCGTCGATGCTGCTGAACGCGCTGTGGATCGCGGTCGTCCAGGCCGGGTCGGTCGGCGGCAGCGACGTCGTCATCATCGTGCTGCTCGCGGTGCTGGCCACCATGTTCGTCAGGCTCGTCCGGATGGACCACACCACCACGCTGCCGTCCGTGGTGACGGACGTGACCGTCGGGCTCTACCTCGGCTGGGTGAGCGTCGCGACGCTCGCCAACACCGCCGCGTTCCTCGCGATCGCGGGCGTGGGCGAGCTGGGCCTCGGCGCCACGGGCTGGTCCGTCGTGCTCGTCTCGGCCGCCGCGCTGCTCGCGGTCGCGTACGGCGCCTACGGCCGCCGCCGCCCCGCCGTCGTCATCCCGGTCGGGCTGGCGATGGCCTGGGGCCTGACGTGGATCGGCATCGGCCGCACCAACGGCCCGCTGGTCGACGAGACGGTCGCCACGGCCGCGTTCGTCGCCGCGGGCGTCGCCTTCGTGGCACCGGTCGTCGCCGTCCTGGCGGCGCGGCGCCGCCACTGAGCCGCGTCGGCGGGCCGCGGAGGGGCGGCCCGCCGACGCACCCCGGGCCTCAGCGCGCGACGACGACCGGCGACGGATCAGGAGCGGAACGGGAACCGGAACGGGATCGGGATCCCCCCGCAGCAGCAGACGCCGCTGACGTCGGACTGCGCGAGCATCGTCGCCGCCCGGTAGCAGGCGACGAGCTGCACGACCGCCGGCACCACCGCACGGGCGACCCCGCGGCTGCGCACGGCCTGCCGGACGACGCCGGAGCACGACGCGTCGCCGTGGGCGACGCGGTAGGCGCAGCTGAAGCCCTTGCGGGGCGAGACGGACCGCTGGTACGCGGCGATCAGACGGTCGACGACGGTCGCTGCGGGAGTCATCGCCACAAGGTAGGTCGGGTGCGCGGGGTGCGCGCGGCGAGCCCCCGCCGCTACGGTCGCCGCGTGGCCACCTACCCGGCAGTGGACGGTGCCGGGCTCACGTACGACGCCCACGGCCCCGCCGACGCCCCCGTCGTGATCGCGCTGCCCGGCGGGCCCGCGCGCGACCCCGCGTACCTCGGTGACCTGGCCGGCCTGGCCGGGGCCCGGCGGCTCGTCGTGCCCCACCCGCGCGGCGTCGGCCACTCCCCGCTGGACCCCGCCCACGCCTCGTGGTGGGCGCAGGCCGGGGACGTGCAGGACCTGCGCCTGCACCTGGGTGCGTCGCGCGTCGTCCTGCTGGCGCACTCGGCGGCCGCGCGCCAGGCGGTGAGCCACGCGCTGCGGTTCCCCGGCCTGGCCGGGCTCGTCCTGGTCACGCCGTCGGCGGCGTCACTGGTGGACGTCACCTCGGACGCGGAGGCGGTGGCCGCCCGCCGCGCGACCGACCCGGTGTTCCGGGCGGCGGTGGCGGCGCTCGAGGGCGGCGCCGACACGAGCAGCGCGCAGGCCTACACCGCGTGGCAGCACGCGGGTGCGCCCGCCGGGTACGCCGCGTGGGGAACCGCGGAGCGGGCGCACGCCGCGGCCGGCCGGTGGCACCTGGCAGCCGCCCGGGCGTACCTCGCGGGACCGCCGCCCGACGACCTGCGTGCTGCCCTGCCGACGCTGACCGTCCCCACGCTCGTGGTCGCCGGCGCCGAGGACGCCCTCACCGGGGTCACCGCGCCGGCCGCGCTCGCCGCCGCGCTGCCCGCCGGTCGGCTCGTCGTGCTGGAGGCGTGCGGGCACTACCCGTGGGTGGAGCAGCCCGCCGCGTTCCGGGCCGTGGTCGACCGCTTCCTGGCCGAGGTGCTGCCCGGCTGACGGCCGTCGGCGGACGGTGCGACACCCCCGGGACGACCGGCACCGATCGGTCCCCCGGTTCCGGCCCCACGGAGCACCGCCGACCACTACCTTCTGCCCATGCAGCTCTTCCGGCGCCGCAGGCCCGCGCCCGTCCCGTACCCCACGGGCTCCCCCGAGGACCTGTCCGCGCGCTGGCTCCGCTGGGTCGCGGGCCAGGACTGGGCGACCTCACCGGTCGCCGACCTCAACGGTGAGCACGCCGGCCGGGACCAGCCGGACGACGTCTGGTTCCTCGCCGGGACGTTCGGCGGGGCGGTGCAGCGGGACTGCACGGTGCCGGCCGGGCGGCCGCTGTACGGCCCGGCCGTGAACATGTGGGGGCCGGCGGGCGACGGTGCGCCGGTGCTGGGTGACGGGTTCGGCCGGATCACCGTGGACGGTGCGGACGTCGAGCTGCGGGAGGTCGTCGTCGACGCCGTGGACCTCGCCGGCTCGCAGGACAACCCGGTCACGCAGACCCACCGGATCGTCCCCATGGCGATGTGGGGCCTGTGGGGCCTGGTCCCGCCGCTGCCCGCCGGCCGGCACGAGGTCGTGATCAGGGGCGGCGACGGGCACGGGTTCACGGTCGAGGCGGCCTACACGCTCGACGTCGCCGAGGGCTGACGAGTGCACACCGACGCCCTCGCTCCTCACACGGTGAGCAGCACCTTGGTCGCCCGCCGCTCGTCCATCGCACGGTAGCCCTCGGCGGCCTGCTCCAGCGGCAGGGTGAGGTCGAAGACCTTGCCGGGGTCGATGGTGCGGTCCCAGATCCGCTGGATCAGGTCGGGCAGGAACCGGCGCACCGGCGCCGGGCCGCCGTGCAGGTGCACACCGGAGAAGAACAGCTCCTGGCCGGGCAGCGTGACGTCGTGCGAGACGCCGACGTACCCGACGTGCCCGCCGGGGCGGGTCGACCGGATGGCCTGCATCATCGACTCCTGCGTGCCGACGGCCTCGACCACGCTGTGCGCGCCCAGCCCGTCGGTGAGGTCCTTGACGTGCGCCACCCCCGCGTCGCCGCGCTCCTCGACGACGTCGGTGGCGCCGAACCCGCGCGCGAGCGCCTGCCGGTCGGCGTGCCGGGACATGGCGATCACGCGTTCGGCACCGAGCTGTCGCGCGGCCAGGACGCCGAGCAGGCCCACGGCCCCGTCGCCGACGACCGCCACCGTCCTCCCGGGCCCCGCCTCGGCGGCCACCGCCGCGAACCACCCGGTCCCCAGCACGTCGGACGCGGCCAGCAGCGACGGCACCAGGTCCGGGTCCGGCATCCCCGGCGTCGCGACGAGCGTGCCGTCGGCCAGCGGGATGCGCGCGTACTGCGCCTGCGTCCCGATCATGCCCATCGGCACCCGCTGCACGCAGTGCGACTGGTACCCGGAGCGGCAGATCTCGCAGGTGTCGTCCGACGCGAAGAACGACCCGACGACGAACTGCCCGACCCGCACGTCGCGCACCTGCGGCCCGACCTCGCGCACGACGCCGACGTACTCGTGCCCCATCCACGCGTGGTCGGCGGACTCGATCCCGCGGTAGGGCCACAGGTCGGAGCCGCAGATGCAGGTCGCGGTGACCTCGATGACGGCGTCGGTCGGTTGCTCGATCCTCGGCTGCTCCCGGTCGACGACGCGGACCTCACCGGGTCGTTCCATGATGACTGCGCGCATCGCGGCGCCCCCTGCCGGCTGGTGGTGGCGGATCCGGACGGTCCCGCCGTCCCCAGCATGCGGAGGCGGGGCGCACCCCGCACGCGGCGGGACGCACCCGGGGGTACGCGGCCGGGCCGCGAGGTGGTGGACCGTCAGGTGGTGCGGCCGTCAGGTGGCCGGGAGCCCGAGCCCCGCGAGCCAGTGCCGCAGCAGCGCGGCGACCAGGTCGGGCTGCTCGTGCAGGAGCGCGTGGCCCGCGCCGTCGGCCACCGTCAGCGAGGCGCGCGGGTAGACGTCGAGCAGGCGCACGGCGTCGGCCCACCCCACGGACGCGTCGTGGCGGCCCGCCAGGACCAGCGTCGGGTAGGGCTGCGGCGCGTCGGCGTCGGGGGCGTCGCGCAGCTCCCAGCGCCCGTACACCTGGCCGAACCCCTCCTCGTCGCACAGCCGGGCGCCGGGCAGCACATGGTCCCGGTAGGCCCGCGCGGTGCGAGCGGTGCGCACGACGAGGTACTCCTCGAACCCCGGGACGTCGGCACGGTCCAGGACGTCCGCGGCACCGGGCTCGTCGTGCAGCACCCGGTGCGGCGGGACGTCCCGGGCCCTGCGGCCGGCCGGGCAGACGAGCGCGAGGCCGGCGACCCGGTCGGGCCGCCGGGCGGCCACGGCGCGCGCCAGGTACCCGCCCAGGGAGTGCCCGCCGATCACGAACGGCCCGCCGCCGGTCACCCGGTCGACGAACCGCAGCAGCACCTCCACGACGTCGTCACCGCCGCCCAGGTGCGCGGGAGCGGCCGTGCGGCCGTGCGCGGGCAGGTCCGGGTAGACCCGCCGCAGCCCGTCGACGCCGGCGAGCACGGGCTCGAGCGCCCCGGCGACCTCGCGGTGGTCGACACCCGCACCGTGCAGCACCACGAACGGCACCCCGTCGCCGTGCTCGACGTGGTGCACGCGGACGCCCCCGACCTCGCGGTACACGCCGCCGACGCTAACCCGGCGCGTCCCGGCCCGCCGCCCGATGGCGCGACCGCACGCCGGGGGTCGACGATGGGGGCCGACCCGAGGAGGGCCCATGGACTCCCCCACGATCGGCGTGACCGGTGCCACGGGGCACGTCGGCGGGCTGGTCGCCCGGCACCTGGCCGACCGGGGCCTGCGACAGCGGCTGCTGGTGCGGGACCCCGCGAGCCCGCGCCTGCCGGACGTGGGCGCGGACGTCGAGCGCGTCGACTACGGCGACCGGGACCTCAGCACGGCCGCGCTGCGCGGCGTCGACGTCCTGCTCATGGTGTCCGCGAGCGAGAGCCGCACGCGCGCGGCCGACCACGAGACGTTCGTCGCGGCCGCCGCCGACGCGGGGGTGCGGCACGTCGTGTACACGTCGTTCGCGGCGGCGGCACCGGACGCGGTGTTCACGCTCGGGCGCGACCACTTCCGCACGGAGCAGGCGCTGCGGGCGTCGAGCCTGCGGTGGACGTTCCTGCGCGACACGTTCTACCTCGACGTCCTGGAGGACTTCGTCGGCCCCGACGGCGTGCTGCGCGGGCCGGCCGACGGCGGACGGTGCGCGTTCGTCGCCCGGTCCGACGTGGCGCGCGTCGCCGCGACGGTGCTGGCCGACCCCGCGCCGCACGTCGACCGTGCGTACGACCTCACCGGGCCGCGGGGACTGACGCTGACCGAGGCCGCCGCCACGATCAGCGCCGTGCGCGGCACGCCCGTCACGTTCCACGACGAGACGCTCGAGGAGGCGTACGCGTCACGCGCGTCGTACGGCGCCCCCGACTGGCAGGTCGACGCGTGGGTGTCGACGTACACGGCCATCGCGAGCGACGTCATGGCGGAGCCGAGCGACGCGGTCGAGCGGATCACGGGCACGCCGCCGGCCGACCTGGAGACGGTGCTGCGGGCGCGGTGACCGCCCCGGCGCGCGGCCGCCGTGCCGACGGGCTACGGCCCGGTAGCCTCGACGGACGTGAGCACCGTGCACCCCGAGGCCGAGCAGTTCCTGCGCGACTACCTGCGTTCCGCCACCCCGGAGCAGCGGCACACCTTCGTGCGCCGGGCCAACTACGACACCGGTGAGGCGCTCGTCCGGTTCGTGCTCGACGACCCGACGACCGACCGCGCCAGCGCACTGGCCGCCTACTGGATCCTCGGCGCCGGGTACTACTGCCGGTACGCGTCGGCCGACGAGGTGCCCGAGCCCGACCGTCCGACCTGGGAGCTGCTGCGCCTGATCGAGGAGCGCTACGCCGCGGGGTACTGGGCGGACCACGGCATCGGGTTCGACCCCACGGACGACGACGAGATCGACTGGACCGAGGGCGAGGGCGACGACCCCGAGCCGTACCCGGTGCCCGACGTCATGCTGCGGGCGGTGCCCGGCGGGCTCGTCGACGACGAGGACACCGAGGACGGCCTGCCGCTGGACGTGCACCTGCGCTACAGCGCGCTGCTGCGCGGCTGACGACGCCGCCCGTCACCGACACGGTGGGCGGTCTCGAGCGCGCCGGACGGGCTCCCGGGGAGTTCACTGGGGTGTGCCCGGTCGTCGACGAGGGGGAGGCCGATGGGCGGACCGGTGGTCGACGTCCGGGGGCTGCGCAAGTCGTTCGGCCGGTTCCGCGCGCTCGACGGCCTCGACCTGCGGGTCGAGGCCGGCCACGTGCACGGCTTCCTCGGCCCCAACGGCGCCGGCAAGTCCACGACGATCCGCGTCCTGCTCGGGCTGCTGCGCGCCGACGGCGGCACCGTCCGGCTGCTCGGCGGCGACCCGTGGCGGGACGTCGTGGCGCTGCACCGACGGCTGGCGTACGTCCCGGGCGACGTCTCGCTGTGGCCCGGGATGACCGGCGGCGAGGCGATCGACCTGCTCGGAGCGCTGCGCGGCGGGCTCGACGAGCGCCGCCGCGCCGAGATGGTCGAGCGCTTCGAGCTGGACCCCACCAAGCGGGGGCGGCAGTACTCGAAGGGCAACCGGCAGAAGGTCGCCCTGGTCGCGGCGCTCGCGTCCGACGTCGAGCTGCTGGTGCTCGACGAGCCGACCAGCGGGCTCGACCCGCTCATGGAGAACGTCTTCCAGGAGGTGCTCGCCGAGGCCAGGAGCCGCGGGACGACCGTGCTGCTGTCCAGCCACGCCCTGGCGGAGGTCGAGACGCTCGCCGACCGGATCAGCATCGTCCGCGACGGGCGCGTCGTGCGGTCCGGCACCCTGGCCGACCTGCGCGGGCAGACCCGCACGACGATCCACGCGACCCTCACGCGCCCGCTCCCCGTGCCCGCCCCCGCCGTCCTGCGCGACGTGCACGTGGACGGTGCCCGGATCACGGCGCACGTCGAGACGCCGCGGATCGGCGAGGCCCTGGCCGTGCTCACGGTGCACGGGATCCGCTCGCTCACCGTCGCGCCCCCGTCGTTGGAGAGCCTGTTCCTGCGGCTCTACGGCGACGACGGCACCCCGGCGCGATGAGCACCGCGGCCGCCTCCCTCACCGGGACCCGTCCGCTGCTGCGCGTCGCGCTGCGCCACGAGGGCCGGCTCCTCGCCCCCTGGGTGCTGGTCGTGACGCTGCTGTCGGCGTCGTCGGTGGTCGTGTACCCGTTCGTCTTCCCGGACCTGGCCGCACGACGCGCGCTCGCCGGGGCCGTCGAGGCCAACCCCGCCCTCGGGCTGGTCTTCGGCCCGGCGTTCGACCTGACGACGGTCGACGGGTTCAACGCCTGGCGCACCCTGGCCCTCGGCGGGTTCTTCGTGGCGCTCGGGGCGGTGCTCTCCGTGACGCGCACGACCCGCGGCCAGGAGGACTCCGGTCAGGCCGAGCTGCTCGCGTCGGGGGTCATGGGCCGCTCGGCCCGGCTGCTGACCGGTGTGGCCGTCGCGCTCGTCGGGTCGCTCGCCGCAGGGGTGGTCGCCGGCGTTGTCACGGGTCTGTGCGGCGGCGCGTGGGAGGCGTCGCTGCTGCTCGGTGCCACGTACACGGCGAGCGGCTGGATGTTCGCGGCCGTGGCCGCGGTCACGGCGCAGCTCGGGTCCGACGCCCGCACGGCGAACGCGCTGGCGGTCGGCACCCTGGGCACCCTGTTCCTCGCCCGCGGGTTCTGCGTCTCCCTCGACGCGCCCGTGTGGACCGTCCGGGCCAACCCGCTGGGCTGGATGCTCGAGACGCGACCCGCGTCGGGCGACCACTGGGCACCGCTGCTGCCGGCGGTCGCCTTCACCGTCGTCGTCGTCACGGTCGGCTTCGCCCTGCAGGCGCGACGCGACGTCGGCCAGGGCGCGATCGCCCAGCGCCCGGGCCCGGCGCGCGGACGGGTCCGCGGGCCCCTGCTGCTCGCCCTGCGGCTCAACCGGGCGCCGATCCTCACGTGGGCGGTCGCGTTCCACCTGCTGGGCCTGGTGTTCGGGTACTTCACGACGTCGATCACGGACCTGGTGGCCGGCAGCACCGGCGTGCAGCAGGTCCTCGCGTCCGGCGCCACCACGCCCGAGCAGCTCACGGGCGCGGTCGTCCGCACCCTGCTGAGCCTCGTCGGCATCATCGCCGCCGTGCCCGGCATCCAGATCGTGCTGCGGGTGCGCGGCGAGGAGCTGGAGGGCCGCGTCGAGCCGCTGCTCGCCGGTGCGCTGCCCCGCGCCCGGTACTACGCGAGCCACGTGGCCGTCGCGCTGACCGTCGTCACGGGGTACCTGGTCGGCGCCGGGGTCGTCGTGGGGCTCATGGCCGCCCGCGCCGACCTCACGGTCGGGCTCGTCGACGTCGTCGAGCAGACCCTGGCCACGGTCCCGGCGGTGTGGACCGTGGTGGCCGTGGCCGTGGCGGTGGTCGGGGCGCGGCCCGTCGTGAGCCTCGCCGCCTGGGGGGCGCTCGTCGCGTCGTTCCTGCTGACGCTCCTCGGCCCGACCCTCGGGCTCGACGACCTGGTGCTCGGCATCAGCCCGTTCTGGCACGTCCCGGACACGACGGCCCCGAGCCCCGACCGGTCGGGGCTGGGGTGGCTCGCGCTGGTGACGGCCGTGCTCGTGGCCGTGGGGTTCGTCGGGTTCCGGCGACGCGACCTGGCACGCTGACGGGTCGGGGGCAGGACCGCGCGTCGTGTCGAAACGCCGCGGGCCCGCGCGCGTCGACGGTCGTCGACGCGACGGGCGACGGTCCGGCCCTGCGGACGGACGGGCCCTT
>Ga0233375_1000991_pt1 | contig 13753 bp, 7 predicted proteins | sample ElkDunMinimDraft_10_FD_191539 | JGI IMG/M metagenome (GOLD analysis project Ga0233375, IMG submission 191539) | Fecal eukaryotic communites from dung pellets of Tule Elk in California, USA - Elk Dung E16 | ecosystem: Host-associated > Mammals > Digestive system > Large intestine > Fecal | place... | reverse complement strand
GGAACGGGCGGGTCTGGCCGGCGACGTCGAACTCTTCGTCCCGCACGTCCAGGTCGACCACCTCACCGGTCGCCAGGACCCCGTGCAGGCGCCACGCGGCGTGCTGGGGCGCTGGGACCACGGGCAGCCCAGCCGGCCCTCCGGCCAGGGTCACGGTGTACAGGTCCACGGCCGCGGGCCGCAGCAGCGGGAGGTCGACGAGCTGCCCCGGCACCATCGCCAGGGCCGTGGCCCCCTCGTCGTCCGTGACCGAGCCGGGTGCCGGCACGAGCAGGTCACGCAGCGGTCCCCGGACCGCGGGGTCCGCGCTCAGGGAGCCCGGGCGGCTCTCGTGCGCCCAGCCCGTGGGCACGTCCGACAGCACGAACGCGACGTGCCGGGCACGCAGGACCACGTCCGCCGGGATAGAGATCCGGTCCCAGAGCTCGCCGTCGACGCGGACCTCGCGCACGTACGGCGACCCCGCTCCTTCCGCGGTGATCTCCAGCGGGTGCTCCCTGCCCTGGGGGTGGAGCACCGTCCGGGGCAGCAGGGGCGGCGTCAGGACGAGCTCGCCCGAGCCCGGCACGAGCGGGTACAGGCCGAGCACCGCGAACAGGTACCAGGCCGACATCTCGCCGTTGTCCTCGTCGCCCGGGTACCCCTGGCCGATCTCCGAGCCGACGAAGAGCCGGTCACGGGCCTCCACGACGATGCGGTGCGCGTCGTCGTGCCTGCCGACGAAGCAGTACATGAACGGGATGTGGTGCGCCGGCTGGTTGGACAGGCCCAGCATGCCCAGGCGCACGTCGCGCGCCTCGAGCATCTCGTGGATCACGAACCCGTAGGAGCCCACCGACGCGGGGTCTGCGGTCTCGGGCGTGGCGAAGAAGGTGTCGAGCGCGTCGCCGAGCGCGCTCTCCCCGCCGTGCAGGGCCGCCAGCCCGGCGCCGTCGTGCGGTGCCGTGAAGGCCGTCCCCCACCCGTTGGTCTCGGTGTAGTCGTGGCCCCACTCCGTGGGGTCGTAGTCGCCCGCGGGGACGCGCCACGCGCCGTCGGGCGTGCGTCCCACGAAGAACCCGAGGTCCTCGTGGAACACCGCGCGGTAGCCGAGGGCTCGTCGGGCGAAGTAGTCGGCCTCGGTCTCGAGGCGCTCACGTCGGGCCGCGTCGGTCGTCGTACCCAGCAGGGCCCGCGCGAGACGGGCGGTCGAGGCGTCGTTGATGGCGTGGTCGAGCGTCCAGGAGAGCCCCTCGTGCACCGTCGTGTCGACGTACCCGCGGAAGACTGCCGGGCGCAGCCCCTTGCGACCCACGCGCGGGTCCTGGGCCACGACCGTGCCGTGACGCACGGCCGAGCGGTACGCCTCGTCGACCCGGAAGGGCACGCCCAGCTCCGCGACCCCCGCGAAGACGGTGTCGCTCGTGGTGCCCGTCATGCAGTCGACGGGCCCGGGCGCGCTCCACCGCGCGACCCAGCCGGCGTCGGTGAAGTGCTGCACGAAGCCGTCGGCCAGGGCACCGGTGGTCCGGGGCGCGAGCAGTGCGAGCAGGGGCCAGGCGGTGCGGTAGGTGTCCCAGAACCCGTTGTTCGAGGAGTACGTGCCCTCGCGCACCAGCCCGTCCACGGGGCTGCGGTACCGCGGGCCGGTGGGACCGGGCTCGTCGTGCGCGTTCGGGTAGGTGAAGACGCGTGCGAGGCTGCCCGCGACCGAGGACGCCACGTCACGGGGGACCGTCTCGAGGTCGGGGAGCTCGAGGAGCCCGAGGGTCTCGCGCCAGGCGGCACGGGCCGCACGGTGCATCGCGTCCACGTCGCCCGCGTCGTGCGCGTTCGACCGCGCCTGGTCGGCGTCGATCGTCGAGACGCCCACGAGGAGGTCGGCCGCCGGGACGGCGAACGAGACGGACCCCCGCAGCCGGCCGTCCCGGTGGACCAGCTCGTGGCGCGCGACGTCCGGCATGACCACGTGGACGTGGTGGTCGGGGCCCTCGCCCTGGTCGCGCAGGTGCACGTCGAGGCGCAGCGTGCCGTCGACGACCGTCCACGTCGCGGCGAGCGCCTCGCCCAGGTGGTCCACCACGACGGAGAGGTGGTCCCCCTCCGCACGGAACCGCATCCCGACGGCGTGCCGGCCCGCGGTGACGAGCGCGTGCACGCCTTCGAGCCGCACCTGGTAGGACTCCGGGCGGGCCTGCTCGCTGTCCCGGTCGAAGCGCAGCGCGCGCAGCTCACGATCGGTCTCGGGGGTCGCGAGCGGGCTCGGCATGAGCTGGAGCACGCCCCGGTCCCCGATCCACGGGCTCGGGATGTGGCTCGTGGCGAAGGCCTGGATCGCGGGGCTCGACATCTGGTACCGATAGGGCCAGTTCCCCGCGGACGCGTCGGTCATGGGCAGTCCGAACACCCCGCCGTGCGGCACCGAGACGACGGGCGCGGTGCCGCCGCGGGAGAACCTGTCGGACCCGTGGGTGCCGCGCCGGGTGTCCACGAGGTCGAGCAGCTCGCTCGGGGGGGTCGGCCGGGGCCGGACCTCGGCCGTGCCCACGTAGACCGTGACGGCCTGGCCCACGTCACCGGTCACGACCCGCAGGGCCGTGACCCGGCGTCCGGCGAGGCCGCGAAGGTCGACCGTGCGGCGGTTCCACTGGTCGACCCACAGCCGCTTGGCCGCAGCCTGGGCCCGGGGCTCCACGGGCGTGCCGTGCTGGTCGCGAGGCGCCCGGTCGCTGAGCCGTGAGCCGTCGTCCAGCTCGAGGTCGACCGCGACCGCGGTCGCGGCGTAGCGGTCCGGCTCGCCCGCGACGGGCAGGATGTCGACGACGAGCTCGTCGTCGGGCCCGATCACGGTGCCCGCCAGCAGCGGAAGGTCGGCGACGCCCGCGCCGGTCGGCGAGTCGATGCGCCAGCACCGCAGGGGGTCGCCCTCCGCGGTCGCGGCCGGAGCGAAGGCGGGGATGCCCCGCGACACGGAGAGAGGGTTCGGATCCACCGGACGAGGCTTGCGCACTTAATCGGGTAAGTCAACGTGTCGGCACGGGTCTCCCGGCGCTCCGGGCGCCGGGAGACCCGGGTACGGCTCGCAGGTCAGCCCGTGTACCTGGCTTCCTGGCCGTGGAGCTCACGCGTGATGGCCGAGAGGTAGGCGCTGCGGTCCCCGGCCCGGAGGTCGTAGGTGACCAGCACGCCGTACCCGTCGGCGACCGTACGGGCCGCCAGGCGCGCGGCCGAGGCCGCGGAGGTCCGGTTCAGGTCGACGGCGGCCGGGCCCAGGCGGGACGGCGAGACCCCGGGGAAGGCCGGCACGTTGTACTGGCCGTAGTACGGGTTCCAGATGTAGTCGATCTTGTCGACCAGGTGCGCCGGGGCCTCCTTGAGCGTCGAGGCCGCCTCCCCGATGTCGTACAGCGAGATGATGCTGCCCTGCGGCAGGCGCGCGTCGAGCGCGTCGACGAGCCAGGCCGCCGAGTTGCGCTTGGCCGCAGGCACGCCGTCGGTGCCGTACCGGACCCACTCGTCGTCGATGTCCACCCCGTCCAGCCCGTAGGTCCGCACGACCTGCGCGACCTGCCGGGCGAACCGGTCGGCCTCGGCGCGGCTGCGGAAGTTCGCGAACCCGGCCGCCTGGTGGTTCCCGAGCAGCGAGAGGGTCACCTTGATGCCCTTGTCCTGCAGCGGACGGACCTGCGTGGCCGCGTCGTCGAGCGTGGCCTGCACCTGCTCGTTGAGGTGGAGGTAGGGGCCCGACGGGCCGTGGTTGATGTTCGCCGCGAAGATGATCGCGATGTCGAACACGTTCGACCCGTCGGCCAGCTCGTAGTCGCCGACGGTGCGCAGCTCGTGGTCGTTGACCTCGACGTACGCCACGGTCACGGGGCGGTCGGGGCTCGCCGGGTCCGCGGGGCCCACCGGGGCCGCCGCGGCCCCGGGGGCCGCCAGGGCACCCGTGCCCAGCACGGTCAGCGCCGCCACGAGCGCCACCACCAGCGACCGTGCGCCGTTCTTTCTCAGGCCTGTGCTCCCAGACATCGATCCTCCTCGTCGAGTGAATGTCGTCGGCGACGAGCCGACAGCTGCACGTAATATGACTTACCCGGGTAAGTCAAATGGTCGAGGATGACCGGGCCCGGTCGGTCCCGCACCGCCCCCGCAATTCCCCCCTCGGCCCGGGGACGACAATTGGCCCCGCTATCATCGGTGGCACGAGCAGCCCACCGGCCCCGCCCGACCCCCGTCAAGGAGACCTGATGCCGCACAGCGCCCCGCACGTCCTCGTCGTCGGCGAAGCGCTCGTCGACGAGGTCCGACGAGCCGACGGCACGGTCGCCGAGCACCCCGGCGGAAGCCCGGCGAACGTCGCCCTGACCCTGGGGCGGCTCGGGCGCGAGGTGCGGCTCGCCGCGCACCTCGGCCGCGACCACCACGGGGAACAGGTCCGCGCGTGGCTCGCCGCCTCGGACGTGCGGCTCACGCCCGGGTCCGACGGCGCCCCCGCCACGAGCGTGGCACGCGCCGTCATCGACGCGTCCGGTGCGGCGACCTACGACTTCGCGATCACCTGGGACGTCCCCCCTGGCACGGCAGCGACCGACTCGACCCTCGCCGTGCACACCGGGTCCATCGCAGCCGTCCTCGAACCCGGCGCGAGCGCGGTCCACGACCTGGTCCTCGCCGCGCGCGGACGAGCCACCATCACCTACGACCCCAACGCCCGGCCCAGCCTCATGGGCACGCCCGACGCCGCGCTCGCGCGGATCGAGCCGCTCGTCGCGGCGGCCGACGTGGTCAAGGTGAGCGACGAGGACCTCGCGTGGCTGTATCCCGGCTCCGCGCCGCTCGAGGTCGCCCGGACCTGGGCGGGGCGCGGGCCGGCCCTGGTCGTGGTGACGTACGGCGGCGAGGGCGCGGTCGCGCTCTGCGCGGCGGGCGAGGCCCGCGTCGCCGCTCCCCGCGTCCAGGTCGTCGACACGGTCGGCGCCGGTGACACGTTCATGGGTGCGCTCCTCGACGGGCTCTGGGCGCAGGACCTCCTCGGGGCCGCCCGCCGCGAAGCCCTGCGGTCTATCGACCTGCCGACGCTCACGGACGTGCTCCAGGGCTGCGTGGCGGCCGCCGCCGTCACCGTCTCGCGCGCCGGGGCCAACCCGCCGCGGCGCGAGGAGCTCGCCGGCGGCTGACGACCGACCGGCTTCAGAGCCGCGCGACGCTCCGCCCGTGCGGGTGCGTCCGGGCCAGCGGGACGTCGTCCACGGTCAGGACGTTCCTGCCGTCGTGCGGCACCCCTGCCGAGGACGGCAGCACGCGCGACCCCTCGTTGGCGACCCACGTCCCGTCGAGCGAACCCATGCGCTCGGCGAACCGGGCCCTGCCCGCAGGGTCCACGTACACCAGGACGGCACTGTGGAAGACGACCAGGTGCGCGTCCGGGGGTGCGCAGTCCAGCAGGGCGTCGAGGTCGGCCAGGAGGTCACCTCGCACCACGCGCGGTGGGTCGCTCGCGGCGAGCGCGCACGCGGCGTCGAGGCGGTCGCGGCGGTCGTCGTGCTCGGGCCAGACGAGAGTCCGCAGCCAGGCCACGTCGTCGGGGTCGCTCACGTCGAGGGGAGCGAGGTCGATGCCGGCCCGCCACACCACCTCGGGCACCCGCGCGGGGACCAGGGCCGGGTCGTCGACGTCGCACTCGATCACGACGGGCGACGGGCCGTCGTCGGGGTCGAGGCTCACCACGCCACCCGGGGCGCGGTACCGGTAGGAGTACCGGTCGGGGAGCAGGCACAGGCCCGCGGACGCACCGACCTCCACGAGGGCGAGGGGCCCCTCGAGCCGGGAGAGCGCGGGCAGCAGCACCGCGCAGCGGGCCGCCTCGTTGGTCTGCGTCGCCCGGGCCAGCGCCACGGTCCGCACCTCGGACCAGTGCTCCACGAGCCAGGGCCGCAGCCGCTCGTAGGCGTCGACCGGGCCGCCGGCCGCTCGCGCCGCGGCGAACACCAGGTTGGGCTGGCGCTTGCCCGGGGGCAGCCCCTCGACGAGCGCGAGCACCTGCTCGTCGGCGGCGACCGCCCGCGCCCACGTCTCGTACAGCACCGAGGACCCGCGGGCCTCGAGGTCGGCCCAGCGCACGTACGCCTCCGAGAGCTTCGTCATCACGCGAGGGTACGGGTGCGCGAGCTCAGAGGCCGTCGAGGAGGCCTCGCATGCGGTCGATCTCGCCGGCCTGGCCCGACGCCGTGTCGGCGGCGATCTCGTTCGCGTACAGGTCCTGACCGTCGACCAGCACGACGTCGACCATGTCGAGCGCGCCCTGGTGGTGCGCGATCATGCCCTCCAGGAACAGCCGGTCGAACTCCGGGCCGCTCGCCGCCGCGAGCGCCGCCATCTGCTCGTCGCTGAGCATCCCGACCGTCCCCTCGCCGTGCCCACCGTGCCCGGCCCCTGCGCCCTCGGGCACGCGCGGTCCGGTGCCACCGGCGTCCTGCGCCCCGTCGGGGACGGCGACGTCGCGCGCCTGCAGCCAGGACGCGAGCGCGTGGACCTCGGGTCCTTGCGCGGCGGTGACGCGCTCGGCGAAGGCCCGCACGCCGTCGGACTGCGCCCGGTCCGGGGCGAGCGCGGCGATCTCGAGGGCCTGCAGGTGGTGCGCGATCATCGCGGTGACGAACCCGACGTCGGCCTGGTTCCAGGAGCCTTCCGCGGGTGCCGCGCCGTAGTCCTCGGGCGCGGTCGTCGCGGCGCTCTCCCCCGGCAGGCCCGGCTGGACGACGACGCTCGACGGCGTCGAGGTCGGAGCCGCCTCCCCCGTGCACCCCGAGACCGCGAGCCCGACGCCCAGCAGGAGGAACCCGCAGGTCAGGCTCCGGTTCGCCCGGCCCGGGGCTGCCGCCCGCGCCACGTTACCGCCAGGAAAACTCCGCATCCGCTCTGTTCCCTCCGTGTAAAACCTCGCCGGAACCATCCCGTTTAAGTGGTGCATGTCACATTCGACGGTCAGAATGCGCAGAACCCTACCAAGGAGGTGTTTCCCTCGTGCACCGAAGAACGCACCGGCACGGAAGCCGGGTCCTGCTCGCCTCGTCCGTGGCAGCAACCCTGACCCTGTCCTCGCTCGCGGTCGCGTCGGCAGCGTATGCCGAACCGTCCGACGGATCCCCCGAGGCGGTGGCCGAGCTCCTCGAGCAGGCCCCTTCCTCGCTCCCCGCCCAGCGTCTCGCTCCCCTCGCCCAGGCCACCGACGTCCTGGCCCCCGGGGAGATCGCCGGCAGCCCCAACCTGTCCCTCGTCGCCAACATCCCCAAGAACGGCGCCTTCGCGCCTGAGGGCCAGTACAACAGCGACCTGGCCTTCCAGGGCCGCTACGCCTTCGCCGGCAACTACGGCGGGTTCACGGTCTACGACGTCGCCGACCCGACCAGCCCGCAGCAGGTCGCACAGGTCGTGTGCGCAGGGTCGCAGAACGACATCTCCGTCTACGGCGACCTGCTCGTCCTGAGCACCGACTCCTCGCGCAGCAACGCCTCGTGCGACAACGTCGCCCAGAGCGCCACGATCAAGGACTCGTGGGAAGGCCTGAAGGTCTTCGACATCTCCGACCCGACGTCGCCGCAGTACGTGTCGGCCGTCGAGACCCAGTGCGGTTCGCACACGAACTCGCTCGCCCCGTCGAAGGACGGCAAGGACCTGTTCGTGTACGTGTCCTCGTACTCGCCGAACGCCTCGTTCCCCGACTGCCAGCCCCCGCACGACCTCATCAGCGTCGTGCAGATCCCGGTCGAGGACCCGGCGGCCGCCGCGCTCGTCTCGACCCCCGTGCTCTTCCCCGACGGCGGCAACCCGGGCGGCAACGGCTCGAGCACCACCTCGGGCTGCCACGACATCACGACCTACCCGTCGAAGGACATCGCGGCGGGCGCGTGCATGGGCGACGGCGTCCTCATGGACATCTCCGACCGGGCGCACCCCGTCGTCACCGAGGTCGTCCGCGACACCACGAACTTCGCGTTCTGGCACTCGGCGACGTTCAACAACGCGGGCACCAAGGTCGTCTTCACCGACGAGCTGGGCGGCGGCGGCGCACCGACCTGCAACGCGACGGTCGGGCCGGAGAAGGGCGCCGACGCCGTCTACGACATCGTCGACGGCCAGCTCGTGTTCAAGAGCTACTACAAGATCCCGCGCGAGCAGGCCGCGACCGAGAACTGCGTCGCGCACAACGGCTCCCTCATCCCCGTCCCGGGCCGCGACATCATGGTCCAGGCCTGGTACCAGGGCGGGATCTCGGTGTGGGACTTCACGGACTCGGCCAACCCCGTCGAGATCGCCTGGTTCGACCGCGGGGCGCTGTCGACCGAGCGGCTGATCCTCGGCGGCTCGTGGTCCGCCTACTGGTACAACGGCGCGATCATCTCGAACGACATCCAGAAGGGCCTCGACGTCCTCCTGCTCGACGACCCGGTGACCAACGCCGCGAAGCAGGTCGTGACCGACGAGCTCAACCCGCAGGCCCAGCCGACGTACGTCGAACCCGCAGCCTGGTCGACGAAGACCGCGTACGCGGGCGGGACGACCGTCACGTACGGCGGCGCCGTGTGGCGGGCCCAGTGGTGGACCAAGGGCCAGACCCCCGGCGACCCGTGGGGACCGTGGGAGGAGATCGCGGGCGTCGACTCGAAGGGGGTCGGGACGTGGAAGCCCACCCGGGTCTACTCCTCGGGGGACACCGTGGTCCACGAGGGCACCACGTACACCGCGAAGTGGTGGACGAGGAACCAGGCCCCCGGCGACCGCTGGGGACCGTGGTCGCCGCAGGGCTGACCTGCGTCGCGCCCGGGCTGCGGCCCGGGTGAGCCCGCGCCCGACGGCGCCGCTCACCTCCCAGGTGGGCGGCGCCGTCGGGCGCGGACGGGCGCGGTGCGGCACTCCCCCGGGCGCCGCACCCAGATGCGAGCCCCGGACTGCGGCGTGAGGATCGGAAGATGACCAGATTCGGCTACACCCTCATGACCGAGCAGTCCGGGCCCAAGGCCCTGGTGGACTACGCCGTGGCGGCCGAGAGGATCGGCTTCGACTTCGAGGTGTCCTCCGACCACTACTTCCCCTGGCTGGACAGCCAAGGGCACTCGCCGTACGCCTGGACGGTGCTCGGGGCCGTGGCGCAGGCGACCGAACGCGTCGGGCTCATGACGTACGTGACGTGCCCGACGATCCGCTACCACCCTGCCGTGGTGGCCCAGAAGGCCGCCACGCTCGGCATCCTGTCCGACGGGCGGTTCACGCTGGGGCTCGGCGCCGGGGAGAACCTGAACGAGCACGTCGTCGGGCGCGGCTGGCCCGCGGTCGACGAGCGGCACGGGCTGCTCGTCGAGGCGGTCGACATCATCAGCGAGCTGTTCACCGGCGAGCTGCTGAGCTACCGGGGCGACTACTTCCAGGTCGACTCGGCGCGCCTGTGGGACCTGCCCGACTCCCCCGTCGAGATCGGGATCGCCGTCTCGGGTGCGCAGTCCGTGGCCGCGTTCGCGACCCTCGCCGACCACCTCGTCGCGACCGAGCCCAAGGCGGACCTCATCACCGCCTGGGACGGCGCGCGCGACGCCGCCGAGCTCCCGCCCTCACGCAAGATCGGCCAGATCCCGATCTGCTGGGACCCCGACGAGGACCGCGCCGTCGCACGCGCCCACGACCAGTTCCGCTGGTCGGGCCTCGGCTGGCCCGTCAACGCGAACCTCCCCACCACGCAGGCCTTCGCGAGCGCGAGCGCGTTCGTCCGGCCCGACGACGTCGCCCAGTCCGTCCCCTGCGGACCGGACCTCGACGCGGTCGTCGACGCCGTCTCCGCGTACTGGGAGGCCGGCTTCACCGACATCGCCCTGGTCCAGGTCGGCGACGAGGGGCAGCAGGAGTTCCTCGACCAGGCGGCCGGGCCGCTGCTCGACAAGCTCCGGGCGGCGGCACCGACGGACTGACGGACGGCCCGTCCACACCAACACCGGGCCGTCAGACCTGCATGTCCACGAACCGCGCGTAGTGCCCCTGGAACGCGACGGTGATCGTGTCGGTCGGGCCGTTACGGTGCTTGGCCACGATCAGGTCGGCTTCGCCTGCTCGCGGAGACTCCTTCTCGTAGGCGTCCTCGCGGTGGAGCAGGATGACCATGTCGGCATCCTGCTCGATGCTGTTGTGGACGGCGATGCCGTTGGCGACGAAGTTGTGGGTCCCGACGACGGTCGCGTCGTAGACGGGCTTCTCGCCCTCGGGGGTGATGGAGACGACCTCGTCCCACAGCAGGTCGTTGACCGCCATGATCTCGAGCTCCTCGCTGCCGAGGACGTCGGCGATCTTCCCGAGACGCTGCCGGGACGGCGACGCCTTGAACATCGCGCTCCCGCAGAACTGCGTCCCCATGGCCTCGGCGAACTTCCGGTGCGACATGCCGCGCTCCTCGAGGAGCACACGGACGTCGTCCCACACCTGACGCGGCACGGTGTCGACGTTGGTGTTCGCGCGGGTGTCCCGGATGATCTCGAGGAGGCGCTCGGCGGCGGCACCGCGCTCGCCGTGCACCCCGATCTCCTGGAGGAACCGTCGCTGGTCGTCCACGCCGGAGATGTCGAGCGTGTACCCGGTCCGGTACGCCCCCTTGGCGGTAGCCGTCCGCAGGCGCGTCGAGATGCCGAAGCGCAGCAGCAGCCGGGACAGTCCGTCGACGAGTTGTCGTGAGGTCGAGGCGTAGTAGATCCGGCCGCTGCGGCCGTTCGCGTTGACAGTCACGGAGCCGTCGGTCGCCCAGATATGCCGGATGAAGAGCGCGATCTGCGCCTTCGGCAGGTGGAACACGGTGGACGGCACGAACTTCTCGTGGCTCCGCGCCCCGAAGAGCCCCAGGTCGTCGAGCCACTCGGCCACGGGGTTCCGCTTGCCCCGGGCGAGCCGGTACGGCGCGGGGAGCCGCAGCGTGGTGCAGCGGGCGACCGCGTACTCGTCGCGGATCGGGGTGATGCCGAAGGCACCCGCGGCCTCCGAGACGACCGCGAGGTTCTTCTCGTCGATCGACGCGTAGCGGATGGGTTGACGCTTGACGAACGAGCCGTCGCCCAGCATGTGGGCGAGCATGACGACCTTGCGGTCGTCCCACGCGACGTTCTGCTCCGGGCCGGGGACGTGGCGCGGCACGCCGAGGCGCGACCCCACCTGCAGCTCGCCGAGCGGCGTCCAGCCTTCGTAGGTGAGGAACGGGTGGTTCGCGGTCGCGCTGATCTCCTTGCCCGAGGCCAGCTTGAGGCGGAACGTCTCGCGCGTCCCGGTGGGGAACACGTGCGTGAGGTGGCGTCGCACGTACTGGAGGCGCTCGTTGAGCGCCCACACAGGGACGTCCTTGGCGCCGAGCGCGTAGAGCTCGCCCATCGTGGTCTCGGCGCCCGTATCTGCTCGCAGGATCCTGGTGTCCTCGGTGAGGCAGCCAGACTCGCGCAGATCAGACATTGCAGGCTTCTTGTCCGTGCGCTGCTCCGCGCCACGGTTGAGCTGCGAGATCGCGATGACCGGCACCTCGAGCTCCTTCGCGAGGAGCTTGAGCGCACGGGAGAACTCGGAGACCTCTTGCTGTCGGGACTCGACGCGCTTGCCCGACGTCATGAGCTGGAGGTAGTCGATCACGACGAGCTTGAGGTCGTGCTTCTGCTTGAGCCGGCGGCACTTCGCCCGGATCTCCATGAGCGACATGTTGGGCGAGTCGTCGATGAAGAGCGGCGCCTCGGAGATCTTGCCCATGGTGCCGGCGAGCTTCTGCCAGTCGTCCTCCCCCATGGAACCGTTGCGCATCTTCTGCAGGTGGATGCGCGCCTCGGCGGCCAACAGACGCATCGTGATCTCGTTGCGGCTCATCTCGAGCGAGAACACGACGGACGTCATGTTGTGCTTTATGGAAGCACTCCTAACAATATCTATTCCCAGCGTGCTCTTCCCGATTGCCGGGCGTGCCGCGATCACGATCATCTGCCCGGGGTGCAGGCCGTTGGTCAGGCGGTCGAGGTCCGCGAAGCCCGTCGGCACCCCCACCATGCCTTCGCCGCGGTGCCCCGCGGCCTCGATCTCGTCGACCGTCCCGCCGATGACCTCGCCCAGGACGATGTAGTCCTCGGCCGTCCGTCGCTCGGTGACCGCGTAGACCTCGGCCTGCGCGTTGTTCACGACGTCGTCGACGTCGCCGCCGTCGGTCGCGTACCCGAGCTGGACGATGCGCGTCCCCGCCTCGACGAGGCGCCGCAGCACGGCGCGCTCGCGCACGATGCGCGCGTAGTAGCCGGCGTTGGCCGCGGTGGGCACCATGGCCATGAGGTCGTGGATGTAGGGCGCGCCACCGATCCGGCCCAGCTCGCCGCGGCGCGTGAGCTCGGCGACGACCGTGATGGCGTCCGCGGGCTCCCCGCGCCCGTAGAGGTCGATGATGACGTCGTAGATCGACTCGTGCGCGGGCTTGTAGAAGTCCGTCCCACGGATCTGCTCGATCACGTCCGCGATGGCGTCCTTGGACAGGAGCATGCCGCCGAGGACGCTCTGCTCCGCCGCGATGTCCTGCGGCGGGGTGCGGTCGAACCCGGGGCCGCCGCTGCCTGCGGGCGGTCCGAAGCTCGACTCGAGCTCGTCGATCGACATGCGGGCCCCTCACTCCCCCGACGTGGCCGGGTATCGTCCTGCGTCGCACATCTGTTCTACTCCGGCCCACCGACACGTCCTTGAGCCCGCGTCGTCGAGGGGTGTCGTGTGGTGCTGCACCGTCGACCGTCCGTAGGCCCGAGCATGCACGACTCAGCGACAGTAGATCGCGCTTCCATCCCCCGCAAACGACCCTGTTCACAGACGTGTGGACAGCCTGTGGACAGACCGCCCCAGCCTGTTCACAGGCGTGTGGACAACCATGTGGACAAGTGATCAGTTGTCCCCTGTACACACCCATGAGCAGCCTGTTCACTAGGCTCAGGGGTGTGGACGAAAGAAAATCCCGCGACACGCCGCGCACACGCCAGCCAGCTCCCGGTCAGCCGTCCGACGCCGGTCGTTCACCCCGTTCACCCGAGACCCCCGCCCCGGCCACCGGTGGGCACCCGCCGCAGCCGCCGTCGTCCACAGGGAGCGCGCCACCGACCCGGCGCCTCCTCGACAAGCAGATCCTGGCTCTCGCGGTCCCTGCCCTGGGCGCGCTCGTCGCGGAACCGATCTTCGTGCTCGTGGACAGCGCCGTCGTCGGGCACCTGGGGACCGCCCAGCTCGCCGGGCTCTCGTTGGCCTCCACGGTCCTGCTGACCCTCGTCGGACTGTGCGTCTTCCTCGCGTACGCGACGACCGCGGCCGTGGCCCGGCGCATCGGCGCCGGGCAGCGGCGCGAGGCGCTCCAGTCCGGGATCGACGGCATGTGGCTCGCGCTCGGCCTCGGGCTGGTGCTCGCGGCGACCCTGTGGGTCGGGGGCGGCTGGGCGATCGGCGCGATGGGCGGGACGGGCGAGGTCGCCGGGCACGCGCTGGTGTACCTGCGGTGGTCCGGCCTGGGGCTGCCCGGCATGCTCGTCGTCCTGGCGTCCACGGGCGTGCTGCGGGGCCTGCAGGACACCCGCACGCCGCTGTACGTCGCCGCGGGCGGCGCGACCTTCAACGCCGTCCTCAACGTCGTGCTCGTGTACGGCGTGGGCCTCGGCATCGCGGGCTCGGGCATCGGGACGGCGGTCGCGCAGCTCACCATGGGCGCGGTGCTCGCCGTCGTCGTCGTGCGCGGTGCCCGGCGCGA
>Ga0233375_1000990_pt1 | contig 13773 bp, 9 predicted proteins | sample ElkDunMinimDraft_10_FD_191539 | JGI IMG/M metagenome (GOLD analysis project Ga0233375, IMG submission 191539) | Fecal eukaryotic communites from dung pellets of Tule Elk in California, USA - Elk Dung E16 | ecosystem: Host-associated > Mammals > Digestive system > Large intestine > Fecal | place... | reverse complement strand
GAGGGTGAACCGCGACTGCAGCACCGTCACCCTGAGCCCGCCGGTGGCCTCGGCGGTCACCCGGAACGTCTGCCGGCGGTCGGTGACGTTCGTCACGGTGCGCGAGGTCTCGATGGCGCCGGGCATGGGGTCGACGTAGATGCTCGGGATGTTGAGATCCACTCGTCCCAGGGCGTCGGCCGCGCTCGCGGCGAAGTGCTCCGCCGTCTCGGCGATGGTGAGCACCGGGGCGACCGCCCGGTCGGCGCGGATGCTGCCCGCGCCGCGGTCGAACACGCCCGCGGGCGTCCCGTCGGCGTTGACGACCTCTTGCAGCGACGAGGTCATGAGGGCCGACTTGACCTGGCCGGGGGTGAAGTCCGGCCGGGCGGCGATGACGAGCGCCGCGACGCCCGCCGCGTGCGGCGACGACATCGAGGTGCCCGCGATGGCCTGGTAGTACTGGCCGGTCGGACCCGACTCGTAGCCGCTCGGGGCAGGGGTGTGGCCGGCGAGCACCTGGATGCCGGGGGCCGTGATGTCGGGCTTGAGGAACTCCCCGATGGGTCCGCGCGAGCTGAAGCTCGCCATCACATCGCCCGGGGCTGCGCTCGCGCGTCCCGAACCCCACGTGGCGGTGACGCCGGGACGGGTGAGGAAGGCGAGCACCTCGTCGTTGGGGCCCTCGAGGTGGATGGTCGGCAGGAAGTGGTTGTCGGTGTTGGTCTCCATCGTCGTCGGGTTGTAGAGGATCATGCCCGCCGCGCCCCCGAGGGAGGCGAAGTAGCCCTTCTCCACGCGGCCGTTGCCGCCGCGCTCGCAGACGACGACGGTGCCGGTGAGGCTCCCGGCGGCGAAGGGCTGCTCGCAGCGGATGCCGCCGGTGTAGCCGGCGACCGCGTCGGCGCGCACGACGGGGGCGTCGGTGACGCCCTGCGTGACGGTCGCGCCGGTCTTGGCGAGCGTGCCGCCGTCGGTGGATGCCAGCTCCAGCGTCGTGGTGAACGCGCGGTCGAAGGTGGATGCGGCGACCGTCGTGGTCCAGGGGCCGGCGTGGTTCGCGGTCGAGGCGCCGGGGCCGGAGTTGCCGGCCGAGGCGTGCACCGCGACCCCCGCCGCGTACGCGTCGAGGAAGGCCATCTCCACCGGGTCGGTGTAGATGTTCGCCGAGCCGCTGACGGAGTAGTTGATGACGTCCACGCCGTCGGCGATCGTCTGCTCGACGGCCGCGACGAGGTCGGAGTTGTACCCGCCGCCCGGGCCGAGCGCGCGGTACGCGATGACCGAGGCGCCGGGGGCGACACCGCTGATGGCGCCGTGGTCGACGCCCAGCACGGGCGAGCTGTCGACGGCGCTGCCGGCGGCGGTGGTCGCGGTGTGCGTACCGTGCCCGTCGGAGTCGCGCGCCGAGCAGCCGGTGGCGGAGCAGAAGTCGATCGCGCCGGCGGGCTCTTCGGCGAGCTGCTGGTAGGCGTCGAGGAAGGCGTGGGCGCCGACGAGCTTGTCGTTGCACTCGAACGCGTCGCCGGCCGAGCCGTCACCGAACTCGCACGCCCAGGGGCCGCCGTCGGGCGTGGGGATGCCGTTGTCGGCGAGCATCGGGTGCTCGGGCCAGATGCCCGTGTCGATCACGCCGACGATGACGCCGGCGCCGGCCTGGTCGCGTCCGCCGAGGCTCGGCCACACGGCATCCGCGCCGACGAAGGTCGTCGCATCGTTGTCGATCCCGCCGGTGTCGTAGGTCTCGAGCGCCGGGGTCTCCTCGGGCGCCGGGGTCTCCTCCGGGGCCTCGGTCTCCTCCGGGGCGGGGCTCTCCTCGGGAGCCTCGGTCTCCTCGGGTGCGGGGGCCTCCTCCGGGGGCGCGGTCTCCTCCGGGGCGGGCGACTCGTCGGGCGCCGGGGTCTCCTCGGGCGCCGCGGTGTCCCCGGGTGCGGGCGCAGGCGCCGGGGTCTCGGCGGGGGAAGCGGTCTGGCGCAGCGCGTTGTCGTGCACGGCGGCGACGCCCTCGAGCGCGGCGATGTCCTTCGCCCGGTTGGCGGGGATCAGCACCGACAGCCCGCCGTACACGACGACGTGGCGGGAGAGCAGCGCGGCGGAGGGGACGGATGCCTGGATGTCTGCGAAAGCGGCATCCAGGCTGTCCTCGACGTAACGGGTGTAGGCCGCGACGTCGGAGTCGGCGAGGTCGCGACCGGTGACGGCGGGGCTCGTCGCGGCGTAGCCGTCGATGCCGCCGGCGTAGGAAGCCACCGGGTCGACGTCGACTTTGATCATGATCGCCGTGCGCGCCCCGTCGGTGCGGGCGAGCACGCCGGGGTCGCTCTCGGCGAGCTTGCCCGTTGCCGAGCGCGCGAGGGAGCTCGCGGGAGCGTCGGGGGCGACGGGGGTCGCACTGAAATCGGTCGTGGCCGCCCGCGCGGGTGGCGCGAGCGCGAGGAGGACGAGGGCTGTCACCCCCAGCGCGGCGAGAAGTTGCAGAATGCGCGGGAACGACAGCGATCGAGTCATCCGGGGGGCCTCCGTCGGCGAACCTGAGTGTTCGGTACGAGAAACCTAAACGTCCGCTGAGAGCGAACGCACGGATTGTTCGAGAACTCTCATGAAGCCCGCCGGGAGCGCGCCACCCCGCGCCGCCTCAGTAGGAGGAGGTCGGCCCCTCGGCGTCCGGGGCGCACCAGCGGGATGCCAGGGCCTCCGAACCCCGCGCCAGCAGCGCCACGTCGGCGCCCACGAGCGCGAACGAGGCACCGGCATCCAGATACGTCTGCGCCACCGCCGGATCGAAGGCGTTGACGCCGACGGGCTTGCCCGCCCCGCGCACGGCCGCGAAGGTGCGGATCACCGCGTCGGTGACGTCGGGATGCGTCTGCCGGCCGAGCAGCCCGAGCGACGCGGCGAGGTCGGACGGGCCGACGAAGACGCCGTCGACACCGTCGACCGCGGCGATCTCGGCGGCAGCGTCCACGCCCGCGGCCGTCTCGATCTGCACGAACACCGACACGTGCCTCGCTGCCTGCTCGAGGTAGTCGGGCACCCGGTTCCAGCGCGCCGAGCGGGCCAGCGCCGACCCGACACCGCGGATGCCACGCGGCGGATAGTGCGCCGCCGCGACGACGGCCCGCGCCTCGTCGGCGGAGGACACCATCGGCACCAGGATGTTCTGCGCGCCGAGATCGAGCACCTGCTTGATCGTCACCGGGTCACCGGCGGGCACCCGCACGACGGGGGTGATCGGAGAGCCCGCGACCGCGTGCAGCTGCGCGAGGACGGATTCCAACCCGTTGGGGGAGTGCTCCATGTCGATGAGGAGCCAGTCCATGCCCGACCCGGCGCAGATCTCGGCGACCAGCGCCGAGCCCGAGCACACCCAGATGCCGGCGAGGGGACGGGATGCCGCGGCGAGATCGTCGCGGAACGTCGGCGTCAGATGAAGCGGCATTCGATGACTCCCATCGGCCCGAAATCGCAGCGCACCTCGTCGCCGCGGCTGACCCACATGGGCCTGGTGAACGACCCGGCCAGGATGATCTCGCCCGCCTCCAGGCGGGCGCCGTGCTGATGGAACTTGTTCGCCAGCCACGCCACCCCGGTCGCGGGGTGCCCGAGCACACCCGCCGCGACACCGGTCTCCTCGATCTCGCCGTTGCGCGAGAGCACGCCGGGCACCCACCGCAGGTCGATCTCATCGGGGCGCTTGTGCACGTCGCCGAGCACCATCGCCCCGTACGCGGCGTTGTCCGAGATCGTGTCGACGATCGTCCGCCCCTCCAGCTCGATGTGGGAGTTGAGCACCTCCAGCGCCGGAACGGCGTAGTCGATCGCATCGAGGGCGTCCGCCAGCGTGCAGTCGGGGCCGGAGAGCGGGCGCTTGAGCACGAACGCCAGCTCCACCTCGATGCGCACGTTGGAGAAATGGTCGACGGGGATCTCGGCGCCGGTGTGGAAGACCGTGTCGTCGAACATGACCCCGTAGTCGGGCTCGGTGATCCCCGTCGCCTGCTGCATGGCCTTGGAGGTCAGCCCGATCTTGCGGCCCACCAGGCGCCGTCCCGCGGCGAGGTTCTCATCGCGCCAGACCCCCTGGATCGCGTACGAGTCCTCGACCGTCGCCTGCGGGTGGCGGGCGGTGATGCGGGGGATCACGCTGTGCGTGCGGTCGGCTTCGGCGAGCTCCGCGGCCAGTGCCGCGATCACGTCGGGGGCGAGCATGGGTCTCCTTCGGTCTCGGTCAGGCTAGGGCACCACGGCTAGAGCTGGTGACCGAGCTTGTACTCGCCCTGCTTGTACTCCGGCAGCGAGTCGTCGCCGGGACGCGTGTACGAGAACCCGTCGGCGCCGATCGTCACGGCCATCTCGCTGTTGTCGGTGCGGGCGACGACCGGCCGCGGGTTGCCGTCGAGGTCGAGCACGAGGGAGGCCTCGGTGTACCAGGACGGCACGACGGGGTTGCCCCACCAGTCGCGGCGCTGGTTGTCGTGCACGTCCCACGTGATCACCGGGTTGTCGGGGTCGCCGGTGTAGTAGTCCTGCGTGTAGATCTCCACGCGGTGCCCGTCGGGGTCGCGCAGGTACAGGTAGAACGCGTTGGAGACGCCGTGCCGGCCGGGGCCGCGCTCGATGGCATCCGATCGACGCAGCGCCCCGAGCTTGTCGCAGATCGCGAGGATGTTGTGCTTCTCGTGCGTCGCGAAGGCCACGTGGTGCATGCGGGGACCGTCGCCGCCGGTCATGGCGGTGTCGTGCACGGTGGGCTTGCGGCGCATCCAGGCGGCGTAGACGGTGCCCTCGTCGTCCTGGATGTCCTCGGTCACGCGGAAGCCGAGGTCCTGCATGAACTTCACGGCGCGCGGCACGTCGGGGGTGACCTGGTTGAAGTGGTCCAGGCGCACGAGCTCGCCGGGGGTGTGCAGGTCGTAGCGCCACGCGAGGCGCTCGACGTGGTCGGTCTGGAAGAAGAACTCGTACGGGAAGCCGAGCGGGTCCTCCACGCGCACCGAGTCGCCGATGCCCTTGACGAAGCCCTCGGGGCGGCGCTCGACGCGGCATCCCAACTCGGTGTAGAACGCGACCGCCTTGTCGAGGTCCTCCGCCGAGCGCACCCGGTACGAGAACGCCGCGACCGCCGCCACGTCGCCGCGGCGCAGCACCAGGTTGTGGTGGATGAACTCCTCCGTCGAGCGCAGGTAGATCGCCTCGTCGTCCTCCTCGGTCACGTACAGGCCCAGCACGTCGACGTAGAACGTGCGGGATGCCGCGAGGTCGGTGACCACGAGCTCCATGTACGCGCAGCGCAGGATGTCCGGTGCGGGCACCGAGGGGGTCGGCACCGGGTCGGCGGTGTGGATCGGCGCCTCCTGGGAGACGAAGAAGCCCGACGAGGTGAGGGTCATGTCGTCGCGGTGGGTCATGTCAGCGTCCTTGCTTGTGTGAATGGTGGTCGGTCAGTGCTTGCCGAAGGTGGGGTTGTGCACCTTCCCGAGGGTGATGTGCACGGCCTGCTGGTCGGTGTAGAAGTCGATCGAGCGGTAGCCGCCCTCGTGCCCGAGGCCCGAGGCCTTCACCCCGCCGAAGGGGGTGCGGAGGTCGCGGACGTTGTTGGAGTTGAGCCACACCATCCCGGCGTCGACGGCCTGCGAGAAGTTGTGGGCCCGCTTGAGGTCGTTGGTCCAGACATAGGCGGCGAGCCCGTACTTGGTGTTGTTGGCCAGCGCCAGCGCTTCGTCCTCGGTGTCGAACGGCGTGATCGCGACGACGGGGCCGAAGATCTCCTCCTGGAAGATGCGGGCGTCGGGGGCGACGTCGGCGAACACGGTGGGGGCGACGAAGTTGCCGGTCTCGAACCCCTCCGGCCGGCCGCCGCCGGCGACGAGGCGGCCCTCGGTCTTGCCGATCTCGACGTAGCCCATGACCTTCTCGAAGTGCTCGGGGTGCACGAGGGCGCCGACTTCGGTGGCCGGGTCGTGCGGGTAGCCGACCTTCACGCGCTGCGCCTGCGCCGCGTAGCGCTCGACGAACTCGTCGTAGATCGCCCGCTCGACGAGGATGCGGCTCCCGGCGGTGCAGCGCTCGCCGTTGAGGGAGAAGACACCGAAGATCGTGGCATCCACCGCCGCCTCGAGGTCGGCGTCGGCGAAGACGATCGCGGGGGACTTGCCGCCGAGCTCCATCGACAGTCCCTTGAGGTACGGCGCGGCGTTGGCGAAGATCAGCTGGCCGGTGGAGCTCTCACCGGTGAAAGAGATGAGCGGCACGTCGGGGTGCTTCACGAGCGCGTCGCCGGCATCCTCCCCGAGACCGTTGACGAGGTTGAACACACCCTGCGGCAGTCCTGCCTCCTCGAAGATGCCCGCCCACAGCGACGCCGACAGCGGCGTGAACTCGGCGGGCTTGAGCACGACCGTGTTGCCGGTGGCAAGCGCCGGGCCCAGCTTCCACGACTCGAGCATGAACGGGGTGTTCCACGGGGTGATCAGTCCGGCCACGCCGATGGGCTTGCGGTTGACGTAGTTGATCTGGCGGCCGGGCACCTTGTAGGTGTCGTCGGCCTGCGCCACGATCAGGTCGGCGAAGAACCGGAAGTTCTCGGCCGCGCGGCGGGCCTGGCCGAGGGCCTGCGTGATCGGCAGTCCGGAGTCGAAGGACTCCAGCTCTGCCAGGCGCTGATCGCGCGCCTCGACGAGGTCGGCGATGCGATGCAGGATGCGGGAGCGCTCGCGGGGGAGCATGCGCGGCCAGGGGCCCTCGTCGAACGCGCGCTTGGCGGCGGCGACGGCCAGGTCGATGTCGGCCTTCTTGCCGGCGGCCGCCTGCACGTACGTCTCGTTGGAGACCGGCTCGAGCACGTCGAAGGTGCCGCCGTCGACCGAGTCGACGAAGGCGCCGTCGATGTAGTGGCGGATGCGGTCGGGCAGATCGGCCGGAACGTGGCGGCGGTCAAGCGCCGCAGTGCTGTCGGTCATGTCGGTTCCTCCAGAGGTTGCAGAAAAAAGGTCAGAAGGCCGGGAGGCCGAGGGCCTCGTCGGGGTGTTCGTGGATCATGTAGGCGTCGAGGGTCGCCGAGCGGTGACGGCGGGCCGCCTTCTCGATCTCGCCCAGCGGCGCGCCGGTCTCGATGAGGACCAGGATGTTCTCGTGCTCGCGCACCGACTCCTGGGCGCGGCCGGGGATGAAGGCGAAGGTCGAGTCGCGGAGGTTCCCCAGACGCCCCCACTCGCCCTCGACCAGTTCCAGCATCCGGGGGTTCGCGCACTTGGCGAACAGGGCGGCGTGGAACTGCTGGTTCAGTGCGGTGAACGCGCGCGGATCGAAGTCCTCGAGGCGGGCGATCATGCGCTGGTTGATCTCGCGGGCTGCGCGCACGTCGTCGGGGGTGAGGCGGCGGGCCGAGAGCGCGGTGGCGGCCCCCTCGAGGATGCTGAGCGCCTGCATGCTCGAGCGGTACTGCGAGTCGTCGACCATCGACACGTGGGCGCCGACGTTGCGCTCGAAGGTGACCAGCCCCTCCGCCTCGAGCTGGCGGATCGCCTCGCGCACCGGCACGACGCTCATGTCCAACTCGTTCGCGATGGTACCGAGCACGAGCCGGTAGCCGGGTGTGAACTCGTGGTCGGCGATGCGGGCCTTGATCCACTGGTACGCCTGCTGCGACTTGCTGAGGCCGTCCACGGTGCTCAGCTCCCTGCGCGTTCGGCGTCGTAGCGGGCGCGCCACTGCGCGTTCATCGGGAAAAGGCCCTGCACGGGGTTCCCCGCGGCGACCTGGGCTGCGACCCAGGCATCCTCGTCCTCCTGGGCGAGGGCGGCGTCGGCGACTTCTTCGGCGATGTCCGGGGGAAGGACGATCACGCCGTCGGCGTCGCCGACGATGATGTCGCCGGGCTGCACCGTGGTGCCGCCGCAGGCGACGGCCACGTCGGTCTCCCATGGCACGTGACGACGGCCGAGGACGGCCGGGTGGGCGCCCACGGTGTACACCGGGATGCCGACGGCGGTGACCGCGTCGGCGTCGCGCACGCCGCCGTCGGTGACGATGCCGGCGGCGCCGCGGGCGTGGGCGCGGATGGCGAGGATGTCGCCGAGGGTGCCGGAGCCCGCCTCGCCGCGGGCTTCGATGACGATGACCTCGCCTTCGCCGACGGCGTCGAACGCGCGCTTCTGCGCGTTGTATCCGCCGCCGTGGCTCGCGAACAGGTCTTCGCGGCCCGGCACGAAGCGCAGCGTCTTCGCGGTGCCGACGAGCTTGCGCTCGGGATGCAGGGGGCGGACGCCGTCGATCGTGACGTTGTTGAGACCGCGTTTGCGCAGCTGCTGGGAGAGCCCGGCGACGGGGACCCGCTCGAGCTTCTCGCGCAGCGCCGGGTCGAGCCCGAGCGGGGCGAGCCCCGCGGCCTCGCGGGATCCCCATGCTTCCTCGCGCTGGGTGTCGTTGACGGCCGGCAGCGAGCCGAGGGCCGGGTCGAAGGAGGTGCCGGAGCCGGCGACGACAGTGGTGGTGAGGCGGCCGGAGGTGGCACCCGTCTCGGGGGCGTCGACCTCGACCTCCACCACGTCGCCCGGTTCGACGACCGAGGAGCCGGCGGGTGTGCCGGTGAGGATGACGTCGCCGGGTTCGAGGGTGAAGTGCTGGGAGAGGTCGGCGACGAACTGGGCGAGCGGGAAGATGAGGTCCGCCGTCGTGCCCTCCTGGCGCAGTGCGCCGTTGACCCAGGCGCGCACCCGGAGACCCGTGGGATCGATCGTGCGCGCGTCGATCAGTCGGGGGCCGATGGGGGTGAACCCGTCGCCGCCCTTCGAGCGGACATTGGAGCCCTTGTCGTTCTCGCGCAGGTCGTACAGGCCCAGGTCGTCGGCGGCGGTCACCCAGCCGACGTGCTCCCACGCCTTGGCGAGCGCGACGTGGCGGGCGGCGGTGCCGATCACGAGCGCGATCTCGCCCTCGAACGCCAGCAGCTCGGTGCCCGCGGGCCGCTCGACCGTGCCGCCGGTGGCGGCGACCGAGCTGGATGCCTTGAAGAAGTACGACGGCGCTGCCGGCCGACGGCCGCGCTGAGCGGCACGGGATTCGTAGCTCAGGTGCACGGCGATGATCTTGCCCGGCCGCCCGGGAAGGCCGGCGAACCGCGGATCGGTGGTGGTTTCGATGGTCATGAGCTCCCTCGCCCTTGCGTCGTATTCGAAATCGTATATGATCGTCCGCGGAGAGGCAACCACCGCACCCGCACCGCCTCCGACAGCGACGTCAACCACTGGGAGTCACCACGATGAGCTCATCCCCTTCCACCGTGCCCGGGGGCTTCACGCCCACCGGCACGATCGCCACCCGCACCGACCGTAAACGGGTCGTCTTCGCCACCGTCGTCGGCACGACCGTCGAGTGGTACGACTTCTTCCTCTACGCCTCGGCTGCCGGCCTCGTCTTCGGGCAGCTGTTCTTCGCGCCCGCGGGCGAGGAGTTCGCGCAGATCCTGTCGTTCATCACGGTCGGCATCAGCTTCCTGTTCCGCCCCTTCGGCGCGTTCCTGGCCGGCCATCTCGGCGACAAGTACGGCCGCCGCCTCGTGCTCATGCTCACGCTCATGCTCATGGGCGTGGCCACGACCCTCGTCGGTCTGCTGCCGACGTACGCGGCCATCGGCATCGCGGCTCCGATCCTGCTGATCGTCCTGCGCATCCTGCAGGGCATCTCCGCCGGCGGCGAGTGGGGCGGCGCGGTGCTCATGGCCGTCGAGCACGCGCCCAAGGCCAAGCGCAGTCTCTTCGGCGCCGCGCCGCAGATCGGCGTGCCGCTCGGCCTGCTGCTGGCCAGCGGCATGCTCGGGCTCATGGCCGTCATCGCACCGGGGGATGCGTTCCTCGAGTGGGGCTGGCGCGTGCCGTTCCTGCTGTCGTTCGTGCTGATCCTCATCGGCTACTACGTGCGCCGGAAGGTCGAGGAGAGCCCGGTGTTCACCGAGCTCGCCGAGCGCAAGGAGCAGACCCGCATGCCGATCGTGCAGCTGTTCCGCAAGCATGCGCTGCTCGTGGTCATCGCCGCGCTCGTCTTCGCCGGCAACAACGCCGTGGGCTACATGACCACCGGTGGCTACATCCAGCGGTACTCCACCGACCCCGAGGGTCCCGTGGGCCTGCAGACGGCCGACGTGCTGGGTGCGGTGACGATCTCGGCGGTCTCGTGGCTCGTCTTCACCTGGATCGCGGGCTGGGCCGGCGACAAGATCGGCCGCCGCAACACCTACCTCATCGGCTGGGTGCTGCAGCTGGCGGGCGTGTTCGCGCTGTTCCCGCTCGTGAACACCGGCAGCATCGGCATGCTCACCCTCGGCCTCGTGCTGCTGACGGCCGGCCTCGGCTTCACCTACGGGCCGCAGGCGGCGCTGTACGCCGAGTTGTTCCCCGCGTCCATCCGCTTCTCGGGGGTGTCGATCTCGTACGCGATCGGCGCGATCCTCGGTGGCGCATTCGCTCCGACCATCGCGCAGGCCCTCGTGCAGGCGACGGGGTCGACGGATGCCGTGACGTTCTACCTCGCCGGCATGACCTTGCTGGGGCTTCTCGCCACGCTGCTGCTGCGCGATCGCAGCGGCATTCCGCTGGGTCCTGACCATGAGCAAGAGCAGGCGAAGAGCCCGATCTACGGGCTGTCGAAGGCCTGACCCGAGGCTGATGACGAAGAGCCCGGATGCCGCGTGCATCCGGGCTCTTCGTCGTCATCCGTCCAGGGCGTCGCGGATGGTGTCGGCCGAGCGCTGCAGGCGCCGGGCGACGGCGGCGGGGTCGGCGTGGCCGCCCACGTGCACAACCGCGATCGCGGCGGGGCGCGCGGGCGCGCGCAGCCGCAGCGGCACCGCGACGGACTGCACCGTCGGGATGACTTCGTCGGCGCTCGTGGCGTAACCGTGCGCTGCGGCCGCCGCCACCTCGTCGGCGAGTGCCGCAGGCAGGGGGACCGGCCACTGGTCGGGGGCGAGGGTCGACAGGATCGCCTTGCTGGGCGCGCCGACCGAGATCGGATGCCGGGCGCCGGGGCGCTGCGCCACCGAGGCCACCGCATGCCGCGGTTCGACGCTGACGAGCGTGACGCACTGGTCGTGGTCGAGCACGGCCAGGAAGCAGGTCATGCCGAGCTCGTTGGCCACGGCGGTGAGTTCGGGGAGGGCCTCGGCCTGCAGATCATGGGCGACGCCGGCCGCGAGCGCGGCCATGCGGGCGCCGAGGGTCAGGCGCCCCGACGCGTCGCGCACCACGAGCCCGTGGTCCTCGAGCGTGCGCAGCAGCCGGTAGGCGACGGAGCGATGCACCTCGAGTCGGCGCGCGATCTCGTCGATCGTCAGGGGTTCGCGCGCGTCGGCCAGGAGCTCCAGAATGCGGATGCCACGACTCAGGGTCTGCGATGCGGGGGCCTCGGACACGGGCATCCTCTCCACCGGATGCTTGCCGCGCAGCATCCGGTCGTATACGATCTGTTCAATAGTAGAACGACGTGTTCGAATATAGAACACGCATGACGACGGCGTCAACGATTCGACGTCGCCGCCCGAGGAAGGATCGACGCCGATGCAGTTCCACCACCACGGATACGTCTCCACCGACCCGCGTGTGCTCCCCGCCGCCGGCACCGGCGTGGATCGCCCCGCCGACGTCCCCGACGAGGTCGACGTGCTCATCGTCGGCTCCGGCCCCGCCGGCATGCTGCTGGCGGCGCAGCTGGCGCAGTACCCGACCATCACGACGCGCCTCGTCGAGCGTCGCCCCGAGCGCCTCGCGATCGGGCAGGCCGACGGCATCCAGGCGCGCAGTGTCGAGACGTTCCAGGCCTTCGGGTTCGCCGAGCGCATCATCGCCGAGGCCTATCGCATCTCCGAGATGAACTTCTGGGCGCCCGACACCGCCGACCCCTCGCGCATCGTGCGCACCGCCCGGGCCGACGACGACCCCCGTGGCATCAGCGAGTTCCCGCACCTCATCGTCAACCAGGCGCGCGTGCTGGACTACTTCGCCGAAGTGGCAGCGCAGTCCCCGGCACGCATCACGCCCGATTACGGGTACGAGTTCGTCACGCTCGAGGTGGGTGCGGGGGAGTACCCGGTCACCGTGACGCTCGCGCGCGCGGGCGAAGACGCGACGCGCACCGTGCGCGCGAAGTACGTCGTGGGGTGCGACGGCGCGCGCAGCCGCGTGCGCGAGGCGATCGGCCGCAAGCACATCGGCGGGCAGTCCAAGCACGCGTGGGGCGTCATGGACGTGCTGGCCGTCACCGACTTCCCCGACATCCGCATCAAGTGCGCCATCCAGTCCGAGCACGGCAGCATCCTGCACATCCCGCGCGAGGGCGGGCACCTGTTCCGCATGTACGTGGACCTCGGGGAGGTCCCCGAGGACGACAACGGCAAGGTGCGCACGACGCCGCTGGAGACCATCATCGCCAAGGCGAACGCGATCCTCGGCCAGTACACGCTGGATGTGAAGGACGTCGCCTGGTGGTCGGTGTACGAGGTCGGCCACCGCGTGACCGACAAGTTCGACGACGTCGAGGTCGGTGCCGACCGTGATCCGCACGTCTTCATCTGCGGCGACGCGTGCCACACGCACAGCGCGAAGGCCGGACAGGGCATGAACGTGTCGATGCAGGACGGCTTCAACCTGGGGTGGAAGCTCGGCTCGGTGCTCACCGGCCGGGCGCCGGCGTCGCTGCTGTCGACGTACTCGGCCGAGCGGCAGGAGATCGCGCAGAACCTGATCGACTTCGACAAGGAGTGGTCGAGCCTCATGGCCAAGAAGCCCGAGGAGTTCGACAGCCCCGAGGAGCTTGCGCAGTTCTACACCTCGACGGCGGAGTTCCCCGCGGGCTTCATGACGCAGTACCCGCCGTCGATGATCGTCGGGGAGGCCACGCACCAGGCCCGCGCGATCGGATACCCGATCGGCAAGCGGTTCACCTCGGCGCCCGTCGTGCGCATCGGCGACGCCGTGCCCGCCCACCTCGGGCACCACGCGAAGGCCGACGGACGGTGGCGCATCTACGCCTTCGCCGATCGCGACGCCACCGCGCTGCGCGACTTCGCCGGATGGCTGGCGACGGCATCCGATTCGCCCGTCGTGCGCTTCACCCCCGCCGGCACCGACCTCGACAGTGTGTTCGACGTGAAGGCGATCTACCAGCAGGATCACTCCGAAGTGGAGATGGCCGACATCCCGGAGGTGTTCCTGCCGCGGGTGGGGCCGTTCGGGCTCATCGACTACGAGAAGATCTACGCCGCCGAGGCCGGGGACGACATCTTCGAGGCGCGCGGTATCGACCGCGACGGCGCGATCGTGGTGGTGCGTCCCGACCAGTACGTGGCGCACGTGCTGCCGCTGTCGGCGCGGGCCGAGCTGACCGACTTCTTCGCGCAGCACATGCTGGCCCCCGCCGCCGCGCCCGCGTCCGTGCCGGCCTGACGCGCGCCGGCCCGGCGGGTCGCGCCCGCGTACGCGCCCGCGCTGCGAGCTGCTCCGGTGTCACTCGCGCACGGTGTTCGCGCGCCGTACCCGCCATTCGTGACACCGGAACGGTCCGGGTGCCCGCGCGCGGTGCGGTGGCGCGGTTCCGAGGTCCCGGGTGGCGCGGGGACACGCGCGGAGCTGCTCCGGTGTCACTTGCGCACGGTGTTGCCGCGTGGCATCCGCCATTCGTGACACCGGGGCCGCCCCGCACCGAGGGGCGCCGCGGGGTCAGGAGTTCACGCGGATGATCTCCTCCTGGTACGGGGCCACGACCGTGGCGGAGATGCGCACGTCCAGCAGCAGGAAGGGGCGG
>Ga0233375_1000984_pt1 | contig 13795 bp, 10 predicted proteins | sample ElkDunMinimDraft_10_FD_191539 | JGI IMG/M metagenome (GOLD analysis project Ga0233375, IMG submission 191539) | Fecal eukaryotic communites from dung pellets of Tule Elk in California, USA - Elk Dung E16 | ecosystem: Host-associated > Mammals > Digestive system > Large intestine > Fecal | place... | reverse complement strand
CGGCGCCGACGACCACGACGCGCCCGCCGTCCGCCGCCGGGCGGTCCGCCGAGACGTCGTGCAGGTACCGGCCGGTGCCGGTGATGGTGCCGCCGGTGCCCACGCCCGTCACGAGGTGCGTGATGCGCCCCTCCGTGTCGGCCCAGATCTCCGGGCCCGTGCTCGCGTAGTGGCTGGCCGGCCCGTTCGCGTTCGCGTACTGGTTGGGCTTCCACGCCCCGGGCGTCTCGCGCGTGATGCGGTCGGACACCGAGTAGTACGAGTCCGGGTGGTCCGGCGGCACGGCGGTGGGCGTCACGACCACCTCGGCGCCGTAGGCGCGCAGCACGTCGCGCTTGTCCTGGCTGACCTTGTCCGGGCACACGAAGACGCAGCGGTAGCCCTTGCGCTGCGCGACGAGCGCGAGCCCGACGCCGGTGTTCCCCGACGTCGGCTCGACGATCGTCCCGCCCGGCTGCAGCTCCCCCGAGGCCTCGGCCGCCTCGATCATGCGCAGCGCGATCCGGTCCTTCACCGACCCGCCGGGGTTGAGGTACTCGACCTTGGCCAGGATCGTGGCGCTCAGGCCGGCGGTCACGGACGTCAGCCGGACCAGCGGGGTGCCGCCGACGAGCTCGGAGATGTGCTGGGCGTACTTCACGCGGTCGATCCTCTCATCGGGCTGCGCAGGAGGGACGACGACGCCCCGCCGGCCGGTGGGCCGACGGGGCGTCGCGGTGAGCGGTGGGGGTCAGTTGTCCCCGCGCAGGATCGCCAGCAGGCGCAGCAGCTCGAGGTACAGCCACACCAGCGTGACGATGAGGCCGAACGCGGCCGACCACGCGAACTTGGCCGGGGCACCCTGCTCGACGCCGCGCTTGATGGAGTCGAAGTCCATGATCAGGCTCGCGGCGGCCAGCCCGACGGCGACGAGGCCGACGATGATCCCGAGCAGGCCGGAGCGCAGCGGACCGTACGTGCCGCCGCCGACGCCGAACACCATGAGCACGATGTTGAGCAGCGAGTACACGAGGTACCCGCCCATGCCGATGAGCACGGCACGCTGGAACTTCGGGGTGACGCGGACCTTGCCGGAGCGGAAGAGCACCAGCGCGACGGCGAACACCGACAGGGTCGCCATGACGGCCTGCCCGACGATGCCGTCGTAGAACGACTCGTACATCGCGCTGATCCCGCCGAGGAACATGCCCTGCGCGACCGTGTACAGCGTGATGAGCACCGGGCTCGGGCTCTTCTTGAACGCGTTGACCAGGCCCAGGACCAGACCGACGACGGCGCCCACGATCCACAGGCCCGGCGCGAGCGTCCACGTCGCCGCGGCGACGACGACGAGCAGCGCGAGCAGCCCACCGGTCTTGACGATGACGTCGTCGTAGGTGAGGCGCCCCGTGTCGCGCGGGGTGGCCGGCGGGGCGTCGTACATCTGCTCGAGGGTGGCGGCGTCAGCGGCCTGCGCACCCGCCGTGCCCCACGCGGGGCCCTGCGCGACGGTCTGCTGCCCGCCGCGGCGCTGCTGGCGCGGGTCACCGAAGACGGCACTGTTGTTGAAGACGGGGTTGCTCATGCGGGGGACTCCTGGTCGTGGCCGGCCGGGGATGGTTCTCTCGACGAGGTGTTCAACGTAACGGGTGCCCCGGACGTTCCCCCATCGGTGACGCCCCGGAGCCGTGCACCGCGCGGTCTCGTCCTCGCGGATGAGACGCCCGGTCCAGGATCCGTCGCGGGAGGGTGCCGCGCGCACCCCGCCCGGCCGTACCGTCGACGACGTGAGCACAGCGACACGACACCTGGGGACCTGATGATCGAGGCGCACGGACTGACCAAGCGGTACGGCAGCAAGACGGCGGTCGACGGCATCGACTTCACGGTGCACCCCGGCCGCGTGACCGGCTTCCTCGGGCCCAACGGCGCGGGCAAGTCGACGACGATGCGCATGATCGTCGGTCTCGACCACCCGACGGCCGGCACGGTGACCGTGCAGGGCCGCCCGTACGCCCGCCTGCGCTCGCCGCTGACCGAGGTGGGCGCGCTGCTCGAGGCGAAGGCGGTGCACCCCGGGCGCTCGGCGCGCGGGCACCTGCGGGCGCTCGCGGCGACGCACGGGATCGGCGACAAGCGGGTCGACCAGGTCATCGAGATGGCCGGCCTGGGACCCGTGGCCAGGAAGCGCGTCAAGGGGTTCTCGCTCGGCATGGGGCAGCGCCTCGGCATCGCCGCCGCGCTGCTGGGCGACCCGCACACGCTGATCCTCGACGAGCCGGTCAACGGCCTGGACCCCGAGGGCGTGGCGTGGGTGCGCGGCCTGGCCAAGCACCTCGCGGCGGAGGGCCGCACCGTCTTCCTGTCCTCGCACCTCATGAGCGAGGTCGCGGTGACGGCGGACGACCTGCTGGTCATCGGGCGCGGCCGGATCGTCGCCCAGGGCCCGGTGGCCGACGTCGTCGCCCGCGCGACCAGCACCACGGTGCGCGTCCGCAGCCCGCAGGCGACCGAGCTCGCGGCGGCACTGTCCGGCCCGACCGCCACGGTCGAGGCCATCGAGCCGGGGCTCCTGGAGGTCCACGGCCCGAGCGCTGCGGAGATCGGCGAGCTCGCGGCGGCCTCGCGGTTCGTGCTGCACGAGCTCACGTCCGTCAGCGGCTCGCTCGAGCAGGCGTACCTGTCGCTGACCGCCGACGCCGTCGAGTACCACTCCGCCACCGAGGGCACCGACCCCTCGCCCGCAGCCGCCGGTGCCGCCGGCACGACCAGCCCGGAGGCGCAGCGATGAGCACCGCGACCACCCCCCGCACCGAGCACGCCCACCACGCCGCACCCGCGCCCGCCGTGCGGCTGACGCCGTGGCACGTGCTGCGCTCCGAGTGGATCAAGATCTGGACCCTGCGCTCGACGCTGTGGACCATCGGCCTGACGATCGTGGTCCTCGTCCTGCTGGCGTGGGCGATGGCGGCGTCCGCCGGGGTCGCCCCCGGCCAGTTCGCGGGCGGCGAGGGCAGCGCGTCCATGGTCTACATGGTGCTGGCGCCCGGGCAGATCTTCGGCTCGCTGGTGCTCGTCGTGCTGGCCGCCCTCAGCATCACCGGGGAGTACGGCACCGGTCAGGTGCGGTCCACGTTCGCCGCCGTGCCGTCGCGCCTGCCCGTGCTGTGGGCCAAGGGCCTGGTCGTCGCGGTCGTGACCTTCGCGACCGCTGCCGTCGGCACGGCGCTGTCGCTGCTGCTGGCCGGCGCGATCGAGCCCGCCATGCAGCCCGACTGGTCGGACCCGGAGATGCTGCGCATCGTCGTCGGGACGCCGCTCTACATCGCGACGGTCGCCCTGCTCGGGTTCGCCCTGGGTGCGCTGATGCGCAACACGGCCGCGACCATCGCGACCGTCATCGGCTTCGTCCTCGTGGTCGAGAGCGTCCTCAACCTCATCTCGTGGAAGCCGTTGGAGTACGTGCGGCCGTTCCTGCCCTCGTCGGCCGGTGCCCGTGTGGCCACGCCCGAGGAGTTCCTGGACATGACGAACCAGCTGGCGACGCAGGCCGTCGACCTGTCCCCCTGGGGCGGGTACGCGGTGCTGGTCGGCTGGGTCGTCGTGATCCTCGGCGCCGGCGCCCTGCGCCTGCGCACGCGCGACGTCTGAGACGTCGCCACGACCGACGCGGCCCACCGCCGTCCTGGAGGGGGACGGTGGTGGGCCGCGTTTCGTCGTTCCCGGCGCGGATCAGACCGCGGCCGTGCCCTCCGCCGCGGCGCCGGACCGTGCCGAGCGCCGCCCCGCACGGCGCAGCCGGGCCCGCTCGACCAGCGTGTACAGGACGGGCACCAGCACGAGCGTGAGCAGCGTGGACGTGAACAGCCCGCCGATCACCACGATCGCCAGCGGCTGCGAGATGAACACCCCGCCGCCGGTCAGGCCGAAGGCCATGGGCACCAGCGCGAAGATCGTCGCGGCCGCCGTCATGAGGATCGGCCGCAGGCGCTTGCGCGACCCCTCCGTCACCGCGTCGTCGAGGTCCCGCCCCCGGTCGCGGTACTGGTTGACCAGGTCCACCAGCACGATCGCGTTGGTCACGACGACGCCGATGAGCATGAGCACGCCGATCAGGGCGGGCACGCCCAGCGGGGTGCCGGTCAGCAGCAGGCCCAGCAGCGCGCCGGTGGCCGCGAACGGCACCGACACCATGAGGATCAGCGGCTGCAGCAGCGAGCGGAACGTCGCCACCATGACCACGTACACGATGACGAGCGCGACGAGCAGCGCGAGCCCGAGGTCCGCGAACGCGTCCTCCTGGTCCGCCGCGACGCCGCCGATCTCGACGCTCGCACCGGCAGGCACGTCGACGTCCTCGAGCGCCGCGCGCATCCGCTCCGTGAGGCCACCGAGGTCCTGGTCGGCCGGCGTCGCCGAGATCGTCGCCGCACGCTTGCCGTCGATGCGGGTCGTCGAGACGGGCACCTCCACCTGCTCGACGCTCGCCACGGACGTCAGCGGGACCAGGCCCGTCGCCGTCGGCAGCACGAGCTGCTCGACCTCCGCCACGCTCGCCGGTGCGGGCACCGTGACCACGGTGACGTCGACCGGGCCCGTACCGAGGTCCACCGTCCCCACGGGCTGCGGGCTCATCAGCCCGGCGACCGTGCCGACGACCGCCGTCTCGGTGAGGCCGGCGGCCGCGGCCGCCTCGCGGTCGACCGTGACGCGCACGGTCGGCTGGTCGGCGGCGAGGTCGTTCGTGACGTCCGTGGTGCCCTCGACGCCGGCGACGACGTCACGCACCTGCGCCGCGAGCGACGCGAGCTCGTCCGGGTCGTCCGCCTGCACGACGACGTCCACGGTCGAGGAGCCGAACGCGGCGTCCGCACCCGCCACGACGACGTCCCCGTGCCCCGCGGCGCCGGAGAGGTCGGCGACGGCCGCGCGCACGTCGTCGGCCACCGCGGTGTTGTCGGAGTCCGTGGTGAGCGTCAGCGCGAACGACGCCCGCGGCGCACCCCCGCCGCCGAAGACCGCCTCGATGCCGCCGGCGGAGCCGACCGTGGTCTGCACGGTCTGGACGCCCTCGACACCGAGCAGGACCTCCTCGATCTCCTGCGCGGCCGCGTCCTGCGCCTCGAGCGAGGTCGCGGGCGGGAACGTCTCGGTGACCGTGAGGGTGTTCTGGCCCGCGTCGCCCAGGAAGTTGGTCTCCAGGCGGGTGGCCAGGCCGATCGTCCCCGCGAAGACGACGACGGCGGCGAGCAGCGTGACGACCGGGTGCGCGACGGCACCGCGCAGCGTGGCCAGGTACGACCGCTGCATCCAGGACCGGCGCTCCTTGGCCTCGGCGGCGACGCGCCGGGCCTCCGCGTCGTCCCCGGCGGCCGAGGCGTCGGCCTTGACGAACCAGTACGCCAGGACGGGCACGATCGTCAGCGAGACCAGCAGGGAGGCGACCAGGGCGATCGCGGTGGTGAAGGCGAACGGCCGGAACAGCTCGCCGACCATGCCGCCGACCAGGCCGATGGGCACGAACACCGCGGCGGTGGCGATGGTCGAGGCGGTGATCGCGCCGGCGACCTCGCGCACGGCCGTCGTGATCGCGTCGCGCTTGCCCTCGCCGTAGGACAGGTGCCGCTTGATGTTCTCGATGACGACGATCGAGTCGTCGACGACGCGCCCGATGGCGATGGTCATCGCGCCGAGCGTGAGGATGTTGAGCGAGTACCCGGCGACCTGCAGGCCGATGAACGTCACCAGCAGCGACAGCGGGATCGAGATGGCCGAGACGAGTGTCGAGCGGATCGAGCCCAGGAACAGCAGGATGACGACGACCGCGAACAGCAGGCCGAGGCCACCCTCGGTGGCCAGCCCCTCGATGGACTCCTCGATGAACGGCGCCTGGTCGAACACCACGGCGATGTCGACGTCGCCGCCGAGCTGCTCCCGCAGCCCGTCGACCGCCTCCTGGGCGCCGTGCGACACGTCGACGGTGTTGCCGGCCGGCGTCTTGGTCAGGGAGACGGCCAGCGCGGGCTGCCCGTCGAGGCGCGACAGGCTCGACGCCGGCACCGGCGCGAGGACGACCTCGGCGACGTCACCGAGCGCGACGGCCTGCCCGGTGGCGGAGCCCAGCAGGGGCAGCGCACGCAGGTCGTCGACCGAGGAGACGGGCGAGCCCGCCTGGACCGAGAGGGTGAGGTCGCCGTCGTCGACCGTGCCCGTGGGCAGCACGACCCCGTTGTCCTGCAGGATCGTCTGCACCGCCGCGGGCGACAGGCCGGCCGCGGTGAGCGCCTGCAGGTCCAGCGTGACCGTCACGGCCTGCTCGGCGACGCCCGTGACGGTGACCTCCCGCACGCCGTCGACCTGCTCGAGGCGCGGCACCACGACGTCCTCGACGACCCGGGCCAGCGCGGCCTGCGGGTCCTCCCCCTCGCGCACGTCGTCCGGGGTGCCGGCGACCGCGAGCTGCACGACCGGCAGGTCGTCGATCGAGCCGGTCACGACCATCGGGTCGACGCCCTCGGGCAGTGCCGAGCGGATCCGGTCGACCGCCTGCTGGATGTCCTGGGCCCGCGCGTCGACGTCGACGCCGTAGGTCAGCTCGACGGTCGTCGTCGAGACCGACGTGGCGGACGTCGACGTCACGGACTCGACGTCCGCGACACCGGAGACGGCCTGCTCGATGGGCTCGGTGAGCTGCTGCTCGACGAGCTCCGGCGACGAGCCCGGGTCGACGGCGACGACCACCGCCGTCGGGATCTGCAGCGACGGGATGAGCTCCTGCTTGAGGGAGCCGAGGCTGAACCAGCCGAAGACCGCGATCGCGATCGTCACGAGCGCGACGACGGAGCGGTTGGCCAGCGAGAGCCGGGCGAGGCGGGACACGGGTTCCTCCGAGGGGGCCGGGCGAGCGGTCGTGAGAGGGGCGGGGGGTGACCGCGGCGAGCGCGACAGGGCGACAGTACGTGCGGGTGCGAGGGCCGGCACCTGCCGACCCAACGGTTGCCCGGGGCATGAGGTTTCCCGCGCCGGACGTGGGCCCGGTCACACCCGGACGCCGTCGGGACGCAGCACGAGGTTAGGCTCACCTGATGAGCGCTACCCGACCGACCGTCCTGCCGCTCGTGGCGCCGCGCCGTCCGGCCCCCGTCCTGGCCCGGGTCGTGCGCACGCAGCGCCTCACGCCGCACCTCGCGCGCGTCGTGCTCGGCGGCCCGGACCTGCGGCCGCTCGCCGACCCCGTGTGCGCCGACTCCTACGTCAAGCTCGGGTTCCTCCCCGACGGCGCCCTCGACGGGTGCCCGCTGGACGACGACGGCCGCGTCGACGTCGCGGCGCTGCGCGCCTCCCTGCCGGAGGGCGTCCAGGTGCGGCAGCGCGCGTACACGGTCCGCGCGTGGGACCCCGGAGCCCGTGAGCTGACCCTCGACCTCGTCGTGCACGGCGACGAGGGCCTCGCCGGGCCGTGGGCGGTCGCCGCGTCGCCCGGCGACCGCGTGCTGGTGCACGGGCCCGGTGGCGCGTGGGACCCGCGCCCCGACGTCGACGTGCACCTGCTGGTCGGGGACGCCAGCGCCCTGCCCGCCGTCGCGGTCGGTCTGGAACGCCTGCCGCGCGACGCCGTCGGCGCCGCGTTCGTCGAGGTGCACGGCCCCGAGGACGAGATCGCGCTCGACGCCCCCGCGGGCGTCACGGTCACCTGGCTGCACCACGGCGACGCCCCCGCGGGGTCGACGCTCCCCGAGGCGGTCCGCGCCTGGCCGACCCCCGCCGGGCGCATCGGCGCCTTCGTCCACGGGGAGGCCGGGGCCGTCAAGGAGCTGCGGGCGCACCTGCGGACCCACGGGGTCGCGCGCGCCGACCTGTCCATCTCCGGCTACTGGCGCCTCGGCGCCGACGACGAGAGCTGGCGCGCGAGCAAGAAGGCGTGGAACGCGCAGATCGAGGCCGCGGAGGCGGCCGCCGGGCTGGACTGAGAGGGTCGACGGGGAACGTCGAGAACCTGCTCACCCACCCGTCATCCAGGTACCGCGCCACCCCGGCGCCCCGAGGACGGAGACCACCATGCCCCGGTACCTGCTGATCGTCGACTTCCGGTCCGGCCCCGACCCCGCACCCATGGAGGAGTGGGACGACGCGGACGTGCAGGCGCACCTCGACCACTACGCCCGGCTGAACGACGAGCTGCGGGCGAGCGGCGAGCTCGTCGGCGGCATCGCCCTCGAGGGCCCCGACGTCGCACGGGTGGTGCGGTCCGACGGACGGTCCGGCACCACCGTGACCGAGGGCCCGTTCGCCGAGTTCTCGGAGTGGTTGGCCGGGTTCCAGGTGGTCGACGTGGTCGACGACGCGCGCGCGGTCGAGATCGCCGCACGCGTGTCCGCCGTCCCGGGCCGTGGCGGGGTGCCCTGCGAGCAGCCGGTGCAGGTCAGGCGGGTCGTCGACGGCGCCATCGCGGACGCCGCCACGATGCGCGACTGGCTCGGCACGGCCGACCGTCGCTGAAGCGGCCGCCCGGGCGCGAGCCGGCCCGGGCGGCGCACACCCCAACGGGTGAGTCCCGACGGAATCGGCACGAGGCTCCCCGCCCCCCGCTGGCGTTCCGGTGCCCACGACGCGAGGGGGACCTGGTGCTGCGCTTCCTGCCGGTGATCGTCGAGATCGCCCTGCTGGTGCTCTGCCTGATCGACTGCATCCAGTCCGACTCCGACCGGGTGCGGAACCTGTCGAAGGGCTGGTGGCTCGTCCTCATCGTCGTGCTGCCCCTCGCGGGCGGCATCGCGTGGCTCACGGTGGGCCGCCCGCAGACGCCGCGCACGCACGTCCCCTGGCCCAGCACGCAGACCGCGGGCTTCCCGGAGGACGAGCCGCCCGGGACCGTGACCTACGCCTCGAACACCTGCCCCGCCGCGGGCACGCCTGGTGTCACCTCGGTCCGGACGGTCGTCGCACGGGAGGTGTCGCGCACGTCGTCGAGGATCCGCGCGTCCCGCCAGCGGAAGGGGATCCCGGCCGCGCGCAGCGGCTGCGGGCGGTCCATGAGCTGCACGTGCAGGTGGGGCTCGGAGGTGTTCCCCGAGTTGCCGACCTCCCCCAGCACGTCGCCGGCGGCGACCCGCCTGCCGGGAGCGACCCGGGCGCTGCCGCGGCGCAGGTGCGCGACCAGCGAGAACACCCCGGCACCGTGGTCGACGACGACGTGGTTGCCGACCACGGCGCCCGGTCCCCCGAGGTCGCGCAGCGTCTCGACGGTCATGAGGTAGGCGAGCGCGGGCCACGACGTGCGGGCCCGGTGGTCACGGCGGCCGTCGACGACGCGCACGACCGTGCCGTCGGCCACCGCGTGGACCGGGAGCCCGAACGACGGGAACGTCTCGGGTCGCGCGAACCCGCCGGTCCACGGCACCACCGGCGGCGTGCCGGGCGGGCTCGGGAGCAGCACGTCGACCGCGTACGCCTGCCCGTACGCCCGCACGCCGTGGCTCGGCACCTGGTCCGCCGGGCTGTTGAGGGCGGTCCAGCGGCCGCGCACGGGTGAGGCGACCTCGACCGGGTCGTGCGCGACCCGGGGCGGCCGCACGAACGCCATCCCGGCGAGCAGCAGCGACACCGCGACCGACACCACGCGCGGCGGGTCGATGACGAACCCCGCCGCGAGCCACGCGGCGATCCCCCACAACCACAGCGGCATCAGCCCCGCCACGCCGCGTCGCACACGGTCGCGGCGACGCTCCGGGGCACGGACGGTCGTGGTGGTGGTCATCGCATACCTCCCAGGACGGTGGTGAGCAGCGGCACGAGCCGCTCGGCGGGCACGACGTGCTCGCCGCCCGCCGCGGTGCGGAGCCAGCCGGCCGCCTGGAGCTGGCGCAGGTGGTGGTACACCTGCCCGGTCGAGCCGACGTCGACCGCCGCCGCCAGGTCACGGGCGGTCCGGGTGCCGTCGAGCACGGCCCGCAGCAGGGCGAGGCGCACGGGGTGCCCGAGTGCCGCCAGGACCGGTGCGACGTCCGCCCAGTCGGCGGCGAGCACGTCGTCGGTGGTCAGGGCGTACTGCCACCGGGCCGTCTCGCCGGCGGGGGTCGTGACGTCGCCGACGACCATGACGGCGCCGCTCGAGCCCGGACCGCCGGCACGCCGGGTGAGGCCGTCGAGCGCCCAGAACGTGTCGGGGTCGGCGCCGCCGGGGGCCGGGGCGTCGGAGGCCGCGGCGTCGGGGAGGGCGGCGTCGGGGTTCGCTGCGGCGGCGGTGGCCGCGCGCTCGAGCGCTGCCACACGGTCCTCGAGGGCGCGGAGCTGCGCGGCGGTCTCGTCGTCCATGCGCCCACCGTACCGGAATTCTGGAATTCCGTAACCCCGTGCGGACCGCGGGCCGACGTGGGCGCCCGCGCCGGATGGGGGGTGCCCCCGCCGGGGTTCGAACCCGGACTGGACCGGGTTTAAGCCGGTTGCCTCTGCCGGTTGGGCTACGGGGGCGCGTGCGTCATCCTGCCAGCCGCACACGGGCGGGTGCGCGCGGCACCGGACGCACGACGACCCCCCGACCGGTCAGGTCGAGGGGTCGTCGGGAGCGGGTCTCAGGCCGGGCGGGCGTCCCTCTCCGCCGGGGAGTCCTTCTCGGCCTTCTGCGGCGGCAGGGCGGGGGCCTCGGCCACGGGCGCGGCCGGCGCGTCCTTGGGCGCGGCGGGCACGGACGCGGCGCGGAACTCCGCGCGCGGGTCGTGCAGCGAGCCCAGGGCGACGACCTCACGGCGCAGCAGCAGGGAACCGGTCCAGCCCACCGCGATGCGCAGCTTGCGGTTGAAGGTCGGCATGGCGAACACGTGGTACGTCCGGTGCAGGACCCACGCGAGGAACCCGCGCACCTTGATCCTGCCGAACATCTGGGCGACGCCCTTGTACATGCCGAGCGACGCCACGGCACCGACGTTGCGGTGCTTGTACTCGGTGGGCTGCGCCGAGCGCAGCACCAGGGCGAGGTTGTCGCCGATGTGGTTGCCCTCGCGCAGCGCGTGCTGGGCGTTCGGCGGGCAGAACTTGCCGGGGTTGTACAGGTCGGGCACCGCGGCGCAGTCGCCCGCGGCCCAGGCGTCGGCGACGACCGTCCCGTCCTCCGCGGTGACCTGCAGGTACGCGTTGCAGATGACGCGGCCCAGCTTGTCGAGCGGCAGGTCCGACTGCTGCAGGACGGGGTTGGCCTTGACGCCCGCGGTCCACACGATCGTCTCGGCGTCGAACTCCACCTTGTTGGACAGCACCACGTGCCCGTCCACGCACGACGACAGGAACGTCGACAGGAAGATCTCGATGTCGCGCTTGCGCAGCTGCTCGAGCGTGTAACCGCCCAGCTCCTCGCTGACCTCGGGCAGGATGCGCGGGCTGCCCTCGACGAGCACGAACCGCAGCTCCTCCTGCTCGATCTGCTTGTACTTCCGCACGGCGTACCGGGCCATGTCCTCGACCTCGCCGAGCGCCTCGATGCCGGCGAACCCGCCGCCGACGAAGACGAACGTCAGCATCCTGCGACGCAGCTCCGGGTCCCAGGTGGACGCCGCGACGTCGATGCGGCCCAGCACGTGGTTGCGCAGCGCGATGGCCTCCTCGACGTTCTTGAAGCCGATGCCCTGCTCCGCCAGGCCGGGGATGGGCAGCGTCCGCGCGACGGACCCGAGGCCGACGACGAGGTGGTCGTACGTCACCCAGTACGGCTCACCCTCGACCGGCGTGATCTCCACCCGGCGGGCGGCGTGCTCGATCTGCGTGACGTGACCCTGCAGGACGTCGACGCCCTTGAGCGCACGCCGGTGCGGCGCGACGACGTTGCGGGGGTCGATCGACCCGGCGGCGGCCTCCGGCAGGAAGGGCGCGTACGTCATGTACGGGCGCGGGTCGACGACGACGATGGCCGCCTCGCGCTTGCCGAGCCGGCGGCGCAGCCGCCGCGCGGAGTACAGGCCGACGGTGCCGCCGCCCAGCACCAGGACGCGGGGCACCTTGCGGGGCTTGCCGGCGGGGGCCGGCATGAGCGCACCCGCGGGGCGGGCAGCGTCGACGGGGGCGGTGGACGACTGAGGCATACCTCATACGGTAGACGTGCGCACCCTCGGGAACGCCCTCGGCAGCCGGTGACGCCGCGCACACCCCGCGCGGCGGCCCGCCCCCCGGGTCGCGTCAGGGGCCGGCCGGTGGCCCCGGCGCGTCGTCCTCGGCGGGGACCGGCACCCGCTCGACGCGCACGCCGGTGATCCGACGGCGGTCGACCCGGCGCACGCGCAGCACGGTCCGCGTGCCCGTGTCGTCGTCGTCCGGGCCGGGGTCCACGTCGACCGCGTCCCCGGGCTGCGCGATGCGGCCCAGCCGCGCCAGGACGTAGCCGGCGACCGTCTCGTACGGCCCCTCCGGCAGCACGACGCCCGTGCGGTCCGCGAAGTCCTCGAGCGAGAGCCCGGCGTCGACGTCGGTGGCGCCGGCGACCCGCACGGGGACCGGGTCGTACTCGTCGACGATGTCCCCCACCAGCTCCTCGAGGAGGTCCTCGAGGGTGACGATGCCGTCGGTGCCGCCGTACTCGTCGACCACGACGGCGATGTGCGCGCCCGTGCGCCGCATGGTCGACAGCGTCGGGAGCACGGCGTTGGTGCCGGGCAGCGACACGATCGGGCGGGTGACGTCCCCGACCGTGGTGGTCGCGACCTCGACGATCGCCTCGACCACGCCGGCGCGGCCGTGCGTGTCCGGGTCGAGGTCCGCCTCGCGCACGGCGCGCGCCACCGGCGCCAGCAGGTCCCGCACGTGCACGAACCCGACGATGTCGTCGAAGTCCTCACCGGTGACGGGGTAGCGCGAGTACGGCAGCGTCCCGACGGTCCGGGCGGCCTGCGCGATCGGGGCGTCGGCCGCGAGGAACGTGACGTCGGCGCGCGGCCGCATCACCTCGACCAGCGAGCGGTCGCCCGCGTCGAAGACGTCGTCGATGAGGCGACGTTCGTCCTCGGGGAGGTCCGGGTGGGTGCGGACCAGGTCCCGCAGCTCCTCGTCGCTCATCTGGTCGCTCGTCGCGGCCGGGTCGAAGCCCAGCAGGCGCACCACACCGTTGGTGGACTTCGACAGCAGCCAGATCACCGGGGTCATCAGCGCCGCGAACCGGTCCAGCGGCGGCCCCACCCACAGGGAGACCCGCGCCGCCTGCTGCATGGCGATCCGCTTGGGCACGAGCTCGCCCAGCACCAGCGACAGGTACGCGATGACCAGCGTGAGGACGACCAGCGCGACCCCCTCGGCGGTGCCGCGCGCCAGGCCCAGGGACACGAAGACGGGCGCGAGCGACGACGCGAGCGTGGACGCACCGAACGCCGCCGAGAAGAACCCGGCGACGGTGACGCCGATCTGCACGGCCGCGAGGAACCGGTTGGGGTTGCGCGCCACGGCGGCGACCCGGGCCCCGCGCGCGCCCTGCTTCTCGAGCTGCCCGAGCTGCGACTCGCGCAGCGACACCAGCGCCAGCTCGGTCCCGGCGAAGACGCCGCCGATGACGATGAACAGCAGGACGAGGCCGACGTCGGCCCAGGTGTCGGCGGTCACGGGAGTCGGGTCTCAGGTGTCACGAGGCGGTCCAGGGACGAGCGGCGGGGACGTGGCCAGCGTAGGGCCACGTCCCCGCCGCGCTCATCCGGGGCACCCGTCACGGCGCACCCCGGACGGGCGCTCAGGGCGTGCCGGGGGTCGCCCTGGTCGCGGTGACGGTGGTCGGGGAGGTCACCGCCGCGTCGTCCGCCGTCCCGTCGGCGGGCTCATCCGCGTCGTCCGTCGTCCCGTCGGCGGG
>Ga0233375_1000983_pt1 | contig 13795 bp, 9 predicted proteins | sample ElkDunMinimDraft_10_FD_191539 | JGI IMG/M metagenome (GOLD analysis project Ga0233375, IMG submission 191539) | Fecal eukaryotic communites from dung pellets of Tule Elk in California, USA - Elk Dung E16 | ecosystem: Host-associated > Mammals > Digestive system > Large intestine > Fecal | place... | reverse complement strand
CTGCCGCCGGGCCAGCGTCCGCACCAGTGGGCGCAGGGCGGCCTCGGCCCGGTCCGCCGCCGCCGCGTCGGCGTAGGGGCCGAAGCTGCGGCAGCGGGCTGCGGCAGCCGCCGCCGGCGCCTGCACCTGCACGGCTGCCGCGGTGGCTGTCGGCGCAGGCGCCGGCGCCACGGCCGGCGCGGGCTGCGGCGCGGGCGCGGGCGCGGGTTCGGGCGCGTCCAGCAGCTCCAGCAGCGCCATGCCTGCGGGCGCCCCCACGGGAGATGCGGGTGGCGCAGGATCGCGGCCGACCCACCACAGGGCGACACCGAGGTTGAGGATCAGCAGCAGGACGATCAGGGCACGGGCAGGCATCGGGGGATTCTAGCGGCGTGGGACGGCCGGCCGGGCCCACCGCGCCAGGCCCTCGAGCACCAGCGCCGGCGCATGGCGTGCGCCGGGCAGGTGCGCCAGCAGTTCGCCGGCGCCGCCGCCATGCAGCAGCAGCGGCACGGCCTCGCCGCTGGCCCGCTGTGCCGCGTCGCGGCTGTGCTCGATCAGGGCCAGGGCCGCCCCCAGGCAGCCTGAAGCCAGCGCGTCGTCGGTATCGGTCGCGAACAGGCGGTAGGCGCCGCCCACGGCGGGCAACTGCGCGGCGCGCGCGTGCAGGGCCTGGCGCATGAGCGTCGGCGAGGGTGCGATGCGCCCGCCGTGGTGGCGGCCACCGGCATCGACCAGATCGACGGTCAGTGCCGTGCCTACCCCGACCACCAGCCAGGCGCCGCCGCGGCCATGGGCCGCCAGCAGCGACAGGAACCGGTCCACGCCCAGCCGGGCCGGCTGCGCGTAGGCGATGCGCAGGCCCTGCCAAGACGGCGTCGTGGTGGCCAGGCTGATGCGTCCCGCACGCGCGACCAGGGCCTCGAGCAGGGCTACCCGCAGCGCCGGCGCGGCCACGCTCGCCACATAGGCGACCTCGATCCGGGGCGGTAGGTGCGCGCTCCAGTCCGGGGCCAGGCGCCCATCCACGTGGGCGAAGGCGCGCACCTCGCCGGGCATGCCGTCCGCGCGCAAGGGCGCGCATTTGAGCCGCGAATTACCCAGGTCGAACAGCCAGGCGCTCATGCCGCGCCCCCCGCGCGCAGGCTGACCTCGCCGGCGTGGAAACTGCGCTCGCCGTCCGCGGTGCGCACGCGCAGGGCACCGTCGTCGGCGACGCCCAGGGCGATGCCCGGGTACTCGCCGTCGCCGGCCAGCAGCCGCACCGGGCGCCCGGCCAGCGCATCGTGCGCGGCATAGGCCGGCAGGAACGGCGCCAGGCCGTCGGCATCGAAGCGTGCCAGCGCCGGCAGCAGCCGGGCCAGCACGGCCGCGGCGATGCGATCGCGCGAGGCGTCCGCGCCCAGCGACTGCAGGTCGATCCAGGGCTGGTCGATGGACTCGCCAGTGGCGGCCGGCATCCGGACGTTGAGCCCGATGCCGATCACCGCGCGCGCCGGGCCGGCATACTCGCCACCGCCCTCGACCAGGATGCCGCCGAGCTTGCGCAGGCGGCCCTCGCGTTCGACGACCACGTCGTTGGGCCACTTCAGCCTGGCCTCGGCCACGCCCAGCCCCTGCAGCGCGTCGGCCACGGCGATGCCCGCCACCAGGCTCAGCCCGCCCAGGCGGGCCAGCCCCGACTCGAAGCGGCGCGCGAGCGACAGATACAGGTTGGCCGCCAGTGGCGAGGCCCAGGCGCGCCCCCGACGGCCGCGACCGGCGGTCTGGCGCTCGGCCAGGAGCACCTGCACGCCGCCGCCATCGCCGCGACGCAGCAGCTCCGAACTGGTCGAATCCACCGACCAGGCCACGTCCAGCGCGGCGATGCCGCCGCGCAGGTCGGGCGGGACGGCCTGGGCGATGCGCGCGGCGTCGAGCAGGTCCAGAGGTTCGGCCAGGGTGTAACCGAGACCGGGACGGGCCTCGATCCGCACGCCCGCCGCGCGCAGGGCCTGGATCCGCTTCCACACGGCGGCGCGGGTGAGCCCGGCCTCGCGTGCCAGCGTATCGCCCGAGACCGGGCCCTGGCCCAGCCGGCACAGCAGGGCGCGGTCGGTGGTGGCGGTCACGAGCAATCCCGGGCGTGCATGGGCCGATTATCCGGGATCGGGCCGCCGCCGGGGCGGCTCGCGCCCGGCGCCTGCAACCTTCCGCGCCCGTGCCGCATCCGGGTATAGTGCACCGTTGCCGCCGCAACGACTCTGGCCGAAGGATGGTTGCCATGGCTTCCCGATTGCTGCTCTGTCTGATGTTGGCCTGTGCCGCGTTGCCCGCGGCCGCGCGCCAGCCCGCGATGATGGACGCCAACGGCGGCAGCGCCGGCTGCGATGTCGAAGCCGACGCCGAGGAAGAGGCGCTGCGCCCGGGCGACAAGCGCGCCGTGGTTCCCAGCCGCAGCCGCGCCGCGCCTGCGCGCCGCGGCGATTCGGAATCGTCCGCGCGTCCGCCGCGCTGGCACAGCTTCCTGCCGGGCATGATCCGCTGAGGCATCCGGCTTGCCCGGACGCCTGCTCCGCCGGCTCTTCGGCCGCGCCCCCGCACCCCTGACCGACGACACCTGGGCGCAGGTCCGCGCCCGCGTGCGCTGGATCGCCGCGCTCGACGCCGAGCGCGAACAACGCCTGCGCGCGCTGGCCACGCTGTTCCTGCAGCGCAAGTCGATCACGCCGGTCGCGCCGCTGGAACTCGGCCCGACCCGCTGCGCGGTACTGGCGGCGCTGTGCTGCCTGCCGCTGCTGGAATTCGGCGCGGAAGGCCTGCATGGCTGGTCGCAGCTGATCGTCTATCCGGATGCCTTCCGCGTGAACCGCAGCCATCTCGACGCGGCCGGCGTCCTGCACGAATGGGACGACGAGCTGATCGGCGAAGCCTGGGAAGGCGGCCCGCTGATCCTGTCGTGGGCGGACGTGGAAGCCGACCTGGACGACCCGCACGCCGGCTTCTGCGTGGCGGTGCACGAGATGGCGCACAAGATCGACCTGCTCGACGGCGTGCTCGACGGCACGCCGCCGTTGCCGCGCGACTGGCAGCGCGCCTGGGCGCGCGATTTCCAGCGGGCCTACGACGCGCTGGTGGCCGAGGTCGATGCCGGCGCGGAGGTCGCGCTCGATCCGTATGCGGCCGAATCGCCGGAAGAATTCTTCGCCGTGTGCAGCGAATACCATTTCAGCGATCCCGCGCTCCTGCGCGCCACGTTCCCCGATGTGGCCGGCCACTTCGCGCGCTTCTACGGCGCCTCTCCGTCGGCGCCGCCCGCCGGCACGGCTGCCGCGCCGGCCTGAGGCACGGCGTCGTCGCAGGCGCGCACTGCGCGGACCGGGCCGGCATCGCGCAGGCAACGCCTCCCGTGCCGCATCGGCGGCTACAGCCCCGGCGGCAGCCGCACTTCGAACCGGGCCCCGCCCAGCTCCGTCGAGCGTCCCACGCGCAGTTCGCCGCGGTAACTGCGGATGATGTCCTGCACGATCGACAGGCCGATGCCGTGCCCGTGCACGCGCTCGTCGCCGCGCACGCCGCGCTGCAGCACCAGCGGAACGCGTTCTTCGGGGATGCCCGGGCCATCGTCGTCCACGGCCAGCAGCAGTCCGGGACGGCGGTTGGGCGCGGTCTCGCCGGTCTTGACGGTCAGCAGCACGCGCGAGCGCGCCCACTTGAACGCGTTCTCGATCAGGTTGCCCAGCAGTTCCTGCAGGTCACCCGGCTCGCCGTGGAAACGCGCGGCCGGATCGATGTCGAACTCGCACAGCACGCCCCTGCCCGCGTAGATCTTCTCCAGGCTCTGCACCAGCGCCTCGGCATGCGGTTCGATCTCCACCGGCGCGGCAAAGAGCGTATGGCCGGTGGAGGCGGCGCGGCCCAGCTGGTAGCTGACCAGGTCGCTCATGCGCTGCAGCTGGATCGCCACGTCCTCGCGCAGCTCGCCCTCGTCCGCATCCGAGTCCAGGCGCGCGCGCAGCACCGCCAGCGGCGTCTTGAGGCTGTGGGCGAGGTCGGACATGGTGTTGCGCTGCTGCTCGAGGTTTTCGCGCTCGCTCTCGATCAGCGCGTTGATGCTGTCGGTCAGCGGCTCGAGTTCGCGCGGATGGCGCTCGCCCATGCGGTGCGCCTGCCCGCGCTGCACGCGCTTGAGCTCCTCGACCACCTTGCGCAGCGGCCACAGGCTCCAGCGCAGCACCAGGGTCTGCAGCAGCAGCAGGATCAGGCCGGCGATGCCCAGGTAGCCCCACAGCGCGGCACGGAACACCCGCACCTGACGCGGCACGGTACCCGCATCTTCCATCACGTAGATCGTGTAGGGGAACTCGGCCTCGGGCGCGCCTTCCTGCGGCGCCCAGACCATGCCCAGCCCGTAGCGGTAGACGTGCCCGGGCGTGCCGTCGCTGCGGACCATCGGCAACGGGCCTTCGAACTTTTCCTCGCCTCCGCTCAAGGGCAGGGCTTCGGGCAGCTGCGGGCCGGAGGCCGAGCGCGAGGTCCAGCTGCCGTTGGGCAGCACGATCTCTGCGTAGAGGCCGCTGCCGGGCCGGTCGAAACGATCATCCGGGCCGTTGTCCGGCACGTAGATGTCGCCGTTGCGCAGGAACTCCACGTCGCCGGCATAGGCGAACACGTAATTGCGCAGGCGGTCGTGCTGGCCTTCGCTGGCGACATCGAGGAAGGCGCGGTCGAGGGCGTAGCCGGCCAGCGCCAGGAACGCGAGCAGCGCCAGACTGGCCGCCATCAGCTGGCGGGCCTGGAGCGAACGCGGGCGCCACGGCAGGACGCGGGCGGACTTGCCTCTACTCATGGGATGGCCGCGGAACAGGCGGTACGGGCGGGCGGTCGCCTACGATATCGCAGCCGCGATCACACGGCCCGCGGCATGCCGCGGGCGCCGAGGCTCAGCTCTCGCCGTTGCGCGGGATGGCGAAGCGGTAGCCGCGCCCGCGCACGGTCTCGATCGGCTTGAGCGTGCCTTCCGGATCGAGCTTCTTGCGCAGGCGGCCGATGAAGACCTCGAGCACGTTGGAGTCGCGGTCGAAGTCCTGCTGGTAGATGTGCTCGGTCAGGTCGGCCTTCGAGACCAGCTCGCCGGCATGCATCATCAGGTACTCGAGCACCTTGTACTCGTAGCTGGTGAGATCGACGTTCTGGCCATGCACGGTCACCGTCTGCGCGGCCAGGTCGAGCACCACCGCCCCGCATTCGAGCGTGGGCTTGCTCCAGCCGGCGGCGCGCCGCACCAGCGCATTGATGCGCGCGAGCAGTTCCTCGACGTGGAAGGGCTTGACCAGATAGTCGTCGGCGCCCTGCTTGAGGCCGTCGACCTTGTCCTGCCAGCTCGAGCGCGCGGTCAGGATCAGCACCGGGAACTGCTTGCCCTCGTCGCGCAGGGCCTTGATCAGCTCCATGCCCGACATCTTGGGCAGGCCCAGGTCGATGATGCCCACGTCGAACGGTACTTCGCGCCCCATGTACAGGCCCTCCTCGCCATCCTGGGCGGCATCGACGGCGAAGCCCTCGCGCTTGAGGCGCGCGGCCAGCGTTTCACGCAGTGGCGCTTCGTCTTCGACCAGCAGGATGCGCATGGACTTGGCTCCGTTCAGTAATGTGATATCCGCCAGTGTGGCCGGACTTTCCTGAACAATGCCGTTTCAGTCGTGGTCGCCGCGTGTAGGTGGGCGCCTTGGTGGCGAGTGCTGGCGATGGCTGTTGGGATCGTCGACGAAGACCCGTACGCGGCCACGGTCATCCATGGCCTTGATGCGGTTGACGTCGCGACCGTCGGACTGGATGCGTTCGGCGCTGAGCACGCGACTGCCGCGGTTGGAGCGCTCGAAACGTCGCACCGAATCGGACAGCGCATCGCGCTGGCGCGGCACCTGCTCGGCAACGCGATCGCCGCGATCGGCGCCACGGCGCGGCGGATCCTGCGCCCAGGCGACGGACAGGCTGCCCACCACGAACGTGGAGAGCAGCAGGATCTTCATGCGGGACTGCAGGGACAGCATGGCGGGCGCAGCGAAACCGGCGTATCGAGAACGGACAGGCATTCTTGGAAGATGGCGGTGAATCGCCCCTTAACTTTTCCTTCACCGGTCCGGGGGCATTCAGCGCGCTGAACCGGAGCCCATGGGCGCGGTAGGCCTGCCGGGCCGCGCAGCGCTCAGGCGGCCGCGGCCCTGCGCACCGTGACCGCGATCGCGCGCTCCACCAGTTCCCAGCCCGCGCCGGGCAGATGCGCGCCTTCGCTCAGGATCTGCCGGTACGCGCGCCCGCCGGGCTGGCCGTGATAGAGGCCGAGGATGTGCCGGCTGATATGCCGCAACGGCACCCCCGCCGCCAGCTGCGCCTGCGCATAGGGCTGCAGGGCGCGCAGCAGGCGTTCGCGCGGCTGCGGCTCGACACCGCGCAACGCGGCGTCCACGCAGTGGAGGACGTAGGGCTCGTGGTAGGCCGCGCGACCCAGCATCACGCCATCGACGTGCTGCAGCTGCGACAGCGCCTGGCCGCTCGCGGCGATGCCGCCATTGACCACCACCTGCAGGGCCGGCCGTTCGCGCTTGAGCCGCCATGCCCAGTCGTAGCGCAGCGGCGGCACCTCGCGGTTCTCCTTGGGACTGAGCCCCTTGAGCCAGGCATTGCGCGCGTGCACCACGAACAGGCCGCAGCCGGCCGCGGCCACCGTGTCGACGAACGCCATGAAGCGGTCGAAGTCCTGGTCGTCGTCCACGCCCAGCCGGCACTTCACCGTCACCGGCACCTGCACCGCGGCGATCATGGCCGCCACGCTGTCGGCCACCAGCGCCGGCTCGCGCATCAGGCAGGCGCCGAAGCGCCCGGCCTGCACGCGATCGGACGGGCAGCCGCAATTGAGATTGATCTCGTCGAAGCCATGCTCGGCGCCGATGCGCGCGGCCTGCGCCAGCAGTGCCGGCTCGCTGCCGCCCAGTTGCAGGGCCACCGGATGCTCGACCGGGTCCATCGCCAGCAGCTTCGCGCGGTCGCCGTGGATCACGGCATTGGCGTGCACCATCTCGCTGTACAGCCGCGCCGATGGCGCGAGCAGCCGGTGGAAGACCCGGCAGTGCGAGTCGGTCCAGTCCATCATCGGGGCAACGGACAGGCGGATCGTGTCCGCAGGTGGCACGGCGGCGACGCCGTGCGCGGCGATGGAGGGGCGGAGCGGAGCGGCAGACATGGCGCTATTGTCCCCGCCCGCCCCCTGCAGGTCGAATCGGGGAATGGGCGGGCGCGGCATCCACCTTCTCCGCCGCCGCCCGGCAGGCGCGACCGGGCATCGCGGCCGTGGCCGCAGCGCCCGGCCGCCTCCCCTCACTCGGGCGGCATGCCGGCCACGTTCTGCAGTTCGCCCAGGCCCGCCGGCGCCAGGTTGCGCAGCAGGTCCTCGAAGCCGAGGCCCACCAGGCGCTGCGCGCGACGCAGCAGGATCGGGACCGGGCTGGAGGGCTCCTGGCGCGCGTAGTACTCGCAGATCTCGTCGATGCGCCGGATCACGTCGGAGGGGCCGGCGATGCGGCCCGGTGCGGCCCCCGCGACCGCCGCACCCGCGCCGTCAACGGCGGAGGCCTCGCCCCCGGCGTCGTCGGGCTGCGCGCCGCTCCCGCAACGCGCGGACCACTGGGCCTGCAGGAACCGGTCCAGTTCGTAGAGATCCGACAGCAGCGGCTTGAACTCCGGTGCGCTGGTCGACAGCCGTTCGGTCAGCAGCGTGTCGATGGCGCGCGCATGCGCCAGTGCGGCATGCACGGCGTCGGCGTTGCGTGCGAGCAGGTCTTCTGCGCAGTCCAGGCAACAGGCTTCGATCTCGGTCGTCGACGCATGGGCCTCGCCCTCGCCACCGGCCGGCTTGAGGCTGCCGTTGGCGATGCGCAGGTCGCGCAGCGCGAACGCGCCCAGCCGCGGCGATTGCACGAAGGGCGTGCCGCGCAGGTAGCCCAGGGGCCCGCGCGGATCAGCCAGCGGCATGAGGGCGTTGACGCGCGCGGTGGGATCGTTGTCGTCCTCGGCGTCCAGCTGTGGATGGACGCTGTCCCAATGCTGCTCCAGCAGGGCCAGCACCAGCGCCAGGCCATCGCGCCAGCCGGGCAACCCACGCGTGCGCAGCCATGCCGTGCCCAGGATCACCGCGACCCGCAGGTCGCGCGTGCGCTCGAACAGTTCGCGGGCCGAGCCGGCCACGCGATCCCAGTCGGGCTCCTCGGCATCGGCGTCGCCGCTTCCCACGACGCGTTCGCCGCGCGGCGCGACCGCCCGCTCCAGCGCCATGAAGGCCGGGTCGTACTCAAGATCGGGTCCGGAAGGCGCGTCCCCGGCGAGCGGTGCGGCCAGCGCCAGGATGTCGGTCTGGTCAGTCATGCGCAGCCGCCTGCCAGAAGGCGTCGTGGAGGGTCGTCATCGCCGTGTCCGCACAGTCGGGCCCGGGGAAGTCGGGGTCGCATTCGGGTTGCTGGTCCTCGGGCAGGCGCACGCCCGGCTCGACCAGCCCGTAGCCCCGGTAGTTGGACGCATCGGCGCCGACGTCGACATAGGCCACCTGGCGGTTGCTGGACGTCTGTGCGCGCCCTGCCCACACCGCGGTCGGCACGTTGACCGCATCGCCGACGATCGGCAGCAGCGAGCCATCGCGGCGCACGGCATTGAAGTAGGCGGGTGGTACTCCAGGCGTCGCCACCTGCGACTCCACACCCATGACGTGGATCGGCGCTTCCTGCAGCCCGATGCCGCCGCTCGCCACCCAGGTGCCGCGGCCGTTGTAGAGCCAGTCGGTGCCATCCTGGCGCAGGTCGCCATCGACGCTGACGTAGAACTCGGCCTCGCCGGCGTCGATGGTGAAATCGCTGCCATTGAGCGAGGACAGGGTCAGGGAACGGCCGTTGGTCATGCTGAAACCGGCACGCGCGGTGAAATCGCCGATCCGCTCGATCTGGTTGTCGATGAACCGCTGTCCATCGCCCAGGTTCACCACGCCGCCGGCGCGGCCGCTCAGTGTGCCTGCCACCAGCTGCCCGTCCGCACCCTGGGCGATGCCGCCGGCGACCTCGAGCCGGATGTCGGCCGCGGACACGCGGCCGTCGATCGCAAGATCGCCTTCGGACAGCGCCAGCAGCAGGCTGCCGGCGCGGGCGTCCACCGGCCCGGTCACGGCGAGCGGACCGGCGTTGGCCAGATGGATGCGGCTGGCCGAGAAGGCGCCCAGTTCCGCGATGCGGTTGGCGCCGGCGAGCCGGGCCTCGCCCGCGGCGCTGCCCGTCAGCAGCGCCGCAGCGACACGCCCGCCGCTCTGCACCAGGTCGCCACCGCTTTCCAGATGGAGGCGGCCGTCCGCGAGGACGTCGCCGGCGAGCACCACGCCGCCTGCGCCATGCAGGCTGACATCGCCACCGGCCAGAGTGCCGCGGGTGGTCAGCGTGCCGCCGTGGGCCGCCAGATGCAGGCTGCCGGAGCCGGCGTCGATGGCCTGCGCCGGCAGTGCCAGCGCGCCACCGGCCACCACGTGCACGTCGCCGCCCGGGGCCGATCGCAGCTGCGACAACGTCAGGTCGTTGCGGTCGCGCAGCGCGATGGCGTCGCCGGACAGTCCCACCGGCCCGGCGAAATCGTTGCCGGCGTCGTCCAGGACGATGGCGCCGGCGCCTGCATCGATCGTGCTTGCGCCGGCGACAAGGAGCGCGCCGGTCTGGCGGATGCCGCCGCCCTGGCTGGTCGCGACGAGGTTGCCGCCGACCAGGCCGCTGCCCAGCGACAGCGCACCGCCGCTGGTGGCGGTCAGGCCGACCACATCGAGCGTGCCCAGCTGCAGGGCATTGGCATCGCGCACGACGGCTGCGCCGCCCGAGAGATGCACTGCTCCGCCGAAGTCGTTGCCGGCGTTGGACAGCGTGATCGCGCCGGCGCCCGCGTCGATGCTGCTGACGCCGCCCACGGAAAGCGCGCCGGCCTGCGTGATCGCACCGCCGCCGCCGCTCGCGACCAGGGCACCGGCGATGCTGCCGTTGCCCAGACTGAGCGCACCCACGCTGCGCGCATTCAGCGCACCGACCTCGAGCGCCGCCAGGGTCAAGGCATTGCGGTCGCTGATCGTGACCGCAGCGCCGCGCAGCGACACCGCCCCGACAAAATCGTTGCCGGCGTCGGTCAGGGTGATGCCGCCGGCGCCGGCGTCGAAGTCGGCGTTGCCGCCGACGCGGAAGCTGCCGGACTGGGCGATGCCACCCGTCCGCGCCGCGATCGACAGATCGCCGTCGACGCTGATGGTGGACGCCGCACTGAAGGTGCCGGCGTCCACGTCCAGGCCGGCCAGCGCCGTGCCGCCGCCGACCGCGGCGCCGAACACGACCGCGCCGCCAGCGCCCACCGACAGCCGATGCGCGCCGTCGACCGTCGAACCGAAGCCCACGTTGCCGCCGGCGCTCAGGGCCAGGTCCGCATCCAGGACCAGCGCGCCGTCGTAGGTCTGGTCGCCGCTGGTGGTCACGTCCGTGGCAAGGTCGATGGTGGCGGCCATCGCATGCAGGCTCGCCACATCCAGCGTGCCCAGTTGCAGGGCATTGGCATCGGTGATCGCCACCGCGCCGCCCCGCAGGCCCACCAGGCCGGCGAAGTCGTTGCCGGCGTCGGTCAGGGTGATGCCGCCGGCGCCGGCGTCGAAGTCGGCGTTGCCGCCGACGCGGAACGCACCGGACTGGGCGATGCCGCCCGTCCGCGCCGCGATCGATAGATCGCCGTCGACGCTGATGGTGGAGGCGGCACTGAAGCTGCCCGAATCCACGTCCAGCCCCGCCAGCGCCGTGCCGCCGCCGACCGCGGCGCCGAACACGACCGCGCCGCCGGCGCCCACTGTCAGCCGATGCGCGCCGTCGACCGTCGAGCCGAAGCCCACGTTGCCGCCGGCGCTCAGGGCCAGGTCCGCATCCAGCACCAGCACGCCGTCGTAGGTCTGGCCGCCGCTGGTGGTCACATCACTGGCGAGGCCGATGGTGGCCGCCGTCGCATGCAGGCTCGTCGCATCGACCGAGCCCAGGCTCAGCGCGTTGCGGTCGCGGATATCGACGATACCTCCGCGCAATGCGACCGTGCCGGCGAAGTCGTTTCCGGCGTTGCCCAAGGCGATGGCACCGGTACCGGCGTCGAAGTCGGCGTTGCCGCCGACGCGGAATGCACCGGACTGGGTGATGCCGCCCGTCCGCGCCGCGATCGACAGATCGCCGTCGACGGCGATGGTGGAGGCGGCACTGAAGCTGCCCGCGTCCACGTCCAGGCCGGCCAGCGCCGTGCCGCCGCCGACCGCGGCGCCGAACACGACCGCGCCGCCAGCGTCCACCGACAGCCGATGCGCGCCGTCGACCGCCGAACCGAAGCCCACGTTGCCGCCTGCGGTCAATGCCAGGTCCGCATCCAGGACCAGCACGCCGTCGTAGGTCTGGTCGCCGCTGGTGGTCACGTCCGTGGCAAGGTCGATGGTCGTGGCCGTCGCATGCAGGCTCGCCACATCCAGCGTGCCCAGCCGCAGGGCATTGGCGTCGCGCACGACAGCCGCGCCGCCTGCAAGGTCCACTGCTCCGACGAAGTCGTTGCCGGCGTGGTCCAGGCTAATGCCGCCGGCGCCCGCATCGATCGTGCTTGCGCCAGCGACGAGAAGCGCGCCGGCCTGGCGGATGCCACCGCCCTGGCTGGTCGCGCTGAGGTTGCCACCGACCAGGCCGCTGCCCAGCGACAGCGCACCGCCGCTGGCGACGGTCAGGCCGGCCACATCGAGCGTGCCCAGCTGCAGGGCATTGGCATCGCGCACGACGGCTGCGCCGCCGGAGAGATGCACTGCTCCGCCGAAGTCGTTGCCGGCGTTGCCCAGGGTGATCGCGCCGGCGCCGGCATCGAAATCGGCGTTGCCGCCGACCCGCCACGCGCCCGACTGCGCGATGTCGCCCGTCCGCACCGCGACGGACAGGCCACCATCGACGCTGATGCCGGACGCTGCATCGAAGCTGCTGGCATCCACGTCCAGCCCCGCCAGCGCCGTGGCGCCGCCCACCGCGGCGTCGAACACGACCGCACCATCGGCATGCACCGACAGCCGATGCGCACCATCGACCGTCGCGCCGAAGCCCACGTCACCACCCGAGCTCAGGGCCACGTCCGCGCCCAAGACCACGTCGGCGTCGTACCGCTGATCGCCGACGGTACTCACGTCGCCCGAAAGCCCGATCGTGCCGGCCTGCACGCGCAGGCTGGCCACGTCGACGTCGCCCAGGACCAGCGCATTTGCATCGGCGATCGCCACCGCACCACCGGTCAGGTCCACCGCTCCGGTGAAGTCGTTGCCGGCGTTGGCGAGGTTGATGTCGCCCGCGCCCGCGTCGATCGAGCTGGCGCCGCCCACCGAGAGCGCGCCGGTCTGGGTGATGGCGCCCCCCTGGCTGCTCGCCGACAGGTCGCCACCCACCACGCCCTGCCCCAGGCCGAGCGCGCCCTGGCTGCGGGCGCTCAGGGCATCGACGTCCAATGTCCCCAGGCTCAGCGCGTCGCTGGCGCCGACCGTGACGTTGCCACCGGCCAGGTTCACGATCCCGTTGAAGTCGTTGCCGGCGTTGGTCAGCGTGATGTCGCCCGTACCCGCGTCGATCGAACTGGTACCGCCCGCCCAGAGTTCAGCGGTCTGGGTGATGCCGCCGGTGGCGCTGAACGCAACAAGCGACCGGCCGACCCACATGCTTCCCAGGTTGAGCGCGCCGCCGGTGGACACGTTGAAGTCCTGGATGGAGTAGCCATGGGCCAGGTGCAGCGCGTTGGCATCGCGCAGGCTCACCGTCGCGCCCTGGCTCTGGATGCTCACGGCGCCGACGAAATCGTTGCCGGCGCTGGTCAGCTCGATGTTGCGCGTCGCGGCAATCGTGGACGTCCCCGCCACCGACAGCGCGCCGCTCTGGCGGATGCCGCCCATCTGGCTCATCGCGATGAGGTTGCCAGCGACCGATCCGCGGCCCAGGTCCAGCGTGTCGGTGACGCGCACGTCGAACCCGCCGAGGTCGAGCACGCCCAGGCTCAGGGCGTTCGCGTCGACCAGGGTCGCACTGGCGCCGGCGAGGTGCAGCGTCGACTGGAAATCGTTGTTGGCGTGGCCCAGCTGGATTCGGCCGGAACCGGCATCGATATCGCCTGTTCCGGTGACGACGAGCGCCCTTTGCTGGGTGATGTCGCCGGCGCTGGACGCAACGAGGTCGCCGCGGATGTTCCCGCTGCCCAGCGACAGCGTACCGCCGCTGGTGGCGGTGAGGCCGGCGACGTCGAGCGTGTCCAGATACAGGGCATTGGCATCGCGCACGGCCACCGCTCCGCCCGCAAGGTTCACCCCCCCCACGAAGTCGTTGCCGGCATTGGACAGCGTAATCGCGCCCACGCCTGCGTGGATGGTGCTGGCGCCGCCCACGGAAAGCGCGCCGGATTGCGTGATCGCCCCGCCGCCGCTGCGCGCGACCAGCACGCCGGCGATGCTGCCGCTGCCCAGGCCGAGGGCGCCCGTGCTGCTCGCGGCCAGCTCGCCGACGTCGAGTGCGCCCAGGGTCAAGGCGCTCCGGTCGCGGACCTGGACGCTATCGCCGCGCAGTGCGACCGGGCCGGCGAAGTCGTTATCGGCATGGATCAGGAAGATGTTGCCTGCGCCGGCATCGAAACTGGTATTGCCGGCGACATGGAACGCGTCCTGCTGCGTGATGCCGCCCGCCTGGACTGCAATGGACAGGTCGCCGACGTCGACCGTCGACGCTGCTTCGAAGCC
>Ga0233375_1000981_pt1 | contig 13797 bp, 16 predicted proteins | sample ElkDunMinimDraft_10_FD_191539 | JGI IMG/M metagenome (GOLD analysis project Ga0233375, IMG submission 191539) | Fecal eukaryotic communites from dung pellets of Tule Elk in California, USA - Elk Dung E16 | ecosystem: Host-associated > Mammals > Digestive system > Large intestine > Fecal | place... | reverse complement strand
GCCAGCCGCGGCCGCCGCGCGCCGGTCAAGACCTTCCTGATGGACCAGCGCATCGTCGTGGGCGTGGGCAACATCTACGCCGCCGAAGCGCTGTTCGCAGCAGGCATCTCGCCACTGCGCGAAGCCGGGCGCATCTCGCGCGAGCGTTACGCCCGGCTCGCCGCGGAAGTGAAGCGCATCCTCGCCCATGCGATCGGCCGCGGCGGCACGACCCTGCGCGATTTCATCAGCCCCGACGGCGCTCCGGGATATTTCGAACAGGAGCTCACCGCTTATGGCCGCGGTGGCCAGCCCTGCCCGAACTGCGGCGCGCCGCTGCGCAGTGCGCTGGTGGGCCAGCGCGCGACGGTCTGGTGTCCGCGCTGCCAGCGCTGACCGGCTCCGGACACGTCATCCGGCGCAGCCACGGCGCGAGCGGCCAGGCCCGTGCCGGGCGCCGCGGCTGTCGAACGTGATGCGTTCAGGGCCGGCCTGCCGTCCAGGGCATCGCGGCCTACCTGGAGGCGCACGCGACAGCGCTGCGGCTTCGCGCCAAAGACCAGCCATCGCGATCCCGTAGCTATCGATTGCCGCGCGCCCGAGGCGCCGCCGCTCTGGCAGTGCTTTCAGTCCAGCGGCAACGACGGCTGCAACGGCTCGATGCGCCCTTCCCCCCGCACGATGCGCTTGAACTCCGCGCGGGTGACGGACACGTAGCGCTCGTTGCCGCCGATCTCGACCTGCGGCCCGTCCTGCAGCGCATAGCCGTGGTCATCGACGCGCACGGTCATCGTGGCCTTCTTGCCGGTATGGCAGATGGTCTTGATCTCGCTGAGCTCATCGGCCAGGGCCAGCAGATGCTGGCTGCCTTCGAACAGTTCGCCGCGGAAATCGGTGCGCAGGCCATAGCACAGCACCGGGATCCGCAGCGAATCGACGACCTCCGACAGCTGCCACACCTGCGCGCGGGTGAGGAACTGGGCCTCGTCGACGAGCACGCAATGCAGGCTGCCTTCACCGTCCACCTGGCTGCGCACGCAGGCGAGCAGATCGTCGCTCTGGGCGAAGGCCGTCGCGTCGGCCGACAGGCCGATCCGCGAGGCGACACGCCCGACGCCTGCGCGATGATCCAGGCGCGGGGTCAGGATCGCCACGCGCATCCCCCGCTCGCGGTAGTTGTGCGCGCTCTGCAGCAGCGTCGTGGTCTTTCCGGCGTTCATCGCCGAGTAGTAGAAGTAGAGCTTGGCCATCCGAGGATTCTAGCGAAGCCGCTCGCGACCGACCTTGGCCCGCAATGCGATGGCCATGGAACGCCGCGCTGCGACCGCCGCGTGACGCTCCCGCCGGAGACTTCCCGGCGGCGGGCGGATTTCGCGGTCAGGGGCGGCGGTCCTCGGCTTCGGAGGCGCGCATCGGCTCGACCTCGCCCACGTCGACGCGCCCCGTACGTGGCCTGGCCCAGACCGCGTCGTGCCACGCCTGATACGCCTCCGGCTCCCAGAACTTATCGGCGTAGTACTGGCTGCCGTCGACCGTCTGGGGGATGCCACCAGGCCCGGGGATCTCGATGCGCAGGCTGCCGGGCATGCCGACGCGGCTGCCGGTCATCTGGCTACGCGCGCGCCGCAGGACCGCGGCGATCCTCGGTTTCGCCACCGCGTCCCCGAACTCGGCGTAGACCGCTCCGCCTCTCCTGACGGCCCCGTCCTGCTGCGCCGGGTCGAGCGCCCGCCAATAACGCTCCCTGAGAATGAGGAAAGGCTCGTAACCACGCTCCGCTGCGAGATCCATCCACGCATACGCAAGCGTCGGGTCACGTGGTCCGCCCTCTCCGTTCCACAGCATCTCGGCCACCATGCCCTGCGAGGGCTTGTCGGCATAGCGTGCGCCGCGGCGGAAGTACACCAGCGCCTCGGCATGATCGCCGCGGTTATAGGCCGCCCAGCCGCGTCCGCGGTTGTAGAGGTCCGGGTGCGCGGAGAGGAATCCCGCCGACTGCATGATCTGCTGTTCGATCTCGGTCGGAGTTTCCTGCGCGGCGACCGCGGGTGTGTGCATGGCGATCGCCAGCGTCGTGGCCACGGTCGCATTCCTGAGGGATATCCATTGCATGGGGTTCGTTCCTTGATCTACCACCCGGCATCAGCGTACCCGGCGTCGCGACCGCGGTCTCGCCAACTGATGACACAGCCGCGGGGCCGGTCGCCGTCGCCCGGCCGGTACAATACGCTTCGCTGAACGCAGTGGTTCCGATGCACGGTCTCAACCCCCAACAAGCCCAGGCCCTCGCCCACATCGAGGGGCCCTTGCTCGTGCTCGCCGGCGCCGGCAGCGGCAAGACGCGCGTGATCGTCGAGAAGATCGCGCATCTGATCCAGTCCGGAAGGTATCCGGCGAAGCGGATCGCGGCGATCACGTTCACCAACAAGTCGGCCAAGGAGATGCGCGAACGCATCGCCAAGCGGATCCGGGGCGATGCCGCCGAAGGGCTGACGATCTGCACCTTCCACGCGCTCGGCCTGAAGATGTTGCAGATCGACCACGCCAAGCTCGGGCTGCGTCGCGGCTTCTCGATCTTCGACGCCGACGACAGCGCCTCGCAGATCAAGGACCTGCTGCCGGGCGTCAAGCCCGACGTGGTCCAGCTGATGCAGGGCCTGGTGTCGAAAGCCAAAAACGCCGGGCTCTCGCCCGAGCAGGCCCATGCAGTGTCGGTCAGCGCGCGCGAGTTCGAGGCGGCGGCGCTGTATGCGCGCTACCAGGAGCGTTTGACCGCGTTCAACGCGGTGGATTTCGACGACCTGATCCGCCTGCCGGTACAGCTGCTCGAGTCCGACGAGGACGCGCGCGATGCGTGGCGCGAACGCATCGGCTATCTGCTGGTGGACGAATGCCAGGACACCAACGACGCGCAGTACCGCCTGCTCAAGGCGATTGCCGGCCCCAAGGGCAACTTCACCTGCGTGGGTGACGACGACCAGAGCATCTATGCCTGGCGCGGCGCGAATCCGGAGAACCTGTCGGCGCTGGCAGACGACTATCCGGACCTGCGCATCGTCAAGCTCGAGCAGAACTACCGCTGCAGCAACCGCGTGCTGCGCGCGGCCAATGCACTGATCGCCAACAACCCGCATGAGCACCCCAAGACGCTGTGGAGCGCGCAGGCCGATGGCGAGCGCATCCGCATCTGGGAGTGCCGCGACAGCGCCCACGAGGCGGAGAAGGTCGCCGGCGAGATCCATTTCCTGCAGTCGTCACGCAAGGTGGAATGGAGCGAGTTCTGCATCCTGTTCCGCAGCAACCATCTCTCGCGCCCGCTGGAGAAAGCGCTGCAGCTGCTGCGCGTGCCCTACCACCTCAGTGGCGGCACCGCGTTCCTGGATCGCGGGGAGGTCAAGGACGCCATGTCCTGGCTGCGGATGCTGTCGAATCCGGACGACGACTCGGCCTTCCTGCGCGCGGTGCAGTCGCCGGCCCGCGGTGTCGGCCAGACCTCGCTCGCCCGGCTTGCCGAGCTCGCGCGCACCGCCGACATGCCGATGTCACGCGCGATCGAATCGATGGGCCTGCTCAAGCAGTTGCCGCCGCGGGCGGCAAATGCACTCAGCGAGTTCGCCGACATCCTGCGCGGACTGCGCGAGGATGCGCGCCGGCTGCCGCCGGGCGACCTGGTGCGCCAGCTCAACGAGCGCTCGGGCCTGATCGCGATGCTGCAGGCGCAATGCAAATCCGAGGACCTGTTCCGGATCCGCCGCGGCAACCTCGACGAACTGGCCGACTGGTTCGAAGGCGCCCGGGGAGCCGGACCCGGCGAACTCGCCTCGCAACTCGCCCTGCTCACGCATGCCGACAAGGGGGATGCGGGCAACCAGGTGCGGCTGATGAGCATGCACGCGGCCAAGGGCCTGGAATTCCGCTACGTCTTCATCATCGGCATGGACGACAACACCCTGCCGCACGAGTCGAGCATCGACGAGGGCCGCATCGACGAGGAACGACGCCTGCTCTACGTGGGCATCACCCGGGCCAAGGAACAGCTGTGGTTGAGCTATCCGCGCGAAACCCAGCGCTGGGGCCAGAAGCTGCGACTGACCCCGAGCCGCTTCTTCGAGGAGCTGCCGGCGGCGGAGATCCAGCGCGACGGCGCCGATCCGGTGGCCGACGCAGCGCGCAAGCGCGAACGTGCCGACCACGGCTTCGCGGCGATCAAGGCGCTGCTGGAAAGCTGAGGGGGCCCACCCTGCCAGCCGCGGCTGGCAGGGGGCGAACCGGCGAATATCAGGCCTTTGACGCCCCCGGTGGATCAGGCCGGGAAGCGTGCAGCCAACGCGTCCAGCGCTTCGCGCAAGGCGGCGACTTCCGCTTCCAGTGCCTCCACGCGGGCGGCCAGCGCAGGTTCGATCGCGGATCCCCCCGACTGGACGCCTGCGGCAGCGACCGCTTCGACATCGACCGGCCCACACAGCAGGTGCGCATAGCGGTCTTCGCGGCGACCGGCCGACCGCGGGATCCGGACCGCCAGACCCTTGCCGACCAGTCGCTCGAGGTGATGCCGTGCATCCTCGGCATCGGCGAAGGCGTGCAGACGCTCGCCGCGCGACACCAGCTCGCCCACGGTCTGCACCCCGCGCAGCATCAGCAATGCCAGCAGCACCACCTGTGGCTGCGGGATGTCGAGCGCGGTGCCGAGCACATGCTCGTGCCGCTCGGCGCGCGAGGAGAACGACTGCCGGGCGAACCGGTGGCCTTCCAGCTGCCGCAGGGCATGCTGGACATCGCCGAACGAGGCCGACATCACCGGCTCGCGCGCGGTCTTCTGGTTGGCTGCGCTCTGGGCGGCATTGACCGTAAGTGGATAGACATCCGGCGTGGTCGCCTGCTTCTCCACCAGGCAGCCGAGCACCCTGGCCTCGATCGCCGACAGCCGGGGCCAGCGGTCCTGGGGCGGTGCGTGTACCTGCGTTTCCATCACATCGTGGGTCTTTCGAAGGGGCCTCAGGATGCCGGCGCTGGGGCGCGCTGTCATGTCGGGTGCGAGCACGCCCGGTAAACTGACGCATTCACAGGAAGTTGGACCCGCCATGCGACTGCCCAAACCCGCCCTGCTCGCGAGTGCCTTGCTGCTCTCCGCCTGCACGCCGAGCGCGCCCGCCGACACCAGGAGCGCGCCGCCGTCGGCTGCGCCGGCAGCGGCCCAGTCCCCCGCAGCGTCGGCGCCCAGCGACAACCTCAATGCGGTGCTGTGGATCCAGCGCTCGGAGGAATACCGCGCCAACAGCCTGTCGATCTTCCGCGCCGCCGCCGATCATCTCGACGTCGCGCTTGCCGAGAAGAACTGGGACGCACTTGTGCCCGAAGAGCGCGAGTTGATCGGCGACGCCACCGCGCTGCCGCCGGCCGTGATCATGGACATCGACGAGACCGTGCTCGACAACTCGCCCTATCAGGCGCGTCTGATCCAGAACGGCCTGGAATACAACGACGTCACGTGGGCGCAATGGGTCGCCGAAAAGAAGGCCAGGCCGGTGCCGGGCGTGCTCGACTTCGCCAGGGCTGCCGAGGCCAAGGGCGTGACCATCCTGTACCTGTCCAACCGCGCCCAGCATCTGCAGCAGGCCACGCTCGCGAACCTGCGTGCCGAGGGCCTGCCAGTGAAGGACGAGAGTGTGTTCCTGGGCCTGGGCACCGTTGTCGAAGGCTGCGAGCAGCATGGGACCGAGAAGACCTGCCGCCGCCGTCTGGCCGGGCGCGACTACCGGGTGTTGATGCAGTTCGGCGACCAGCTGGGGGATTTCGTCGACATCCTCGCCAACACCCCGGAAGCCCGGACCGCGCTGCTGGACGAATACGGTGACTGGTTCGGCGAACGCTGGTGGATGCTGGCCAACCCGAGCTACGGCGGCTGGGAGCCGGCGCAGTTCAACAACGCGTGGAACCAGCCGGCGGGCGCACGGCGGGAAGCCAAGCGCGCGGCCCTGGACCTGGCGCGCTGAGTTCGTCGAGGCGGGCCGGCTGACGCCTGGCCGGTTGCTCCCGGCCAGGCGTCGAGACGACGCACCCGCCACCGGCCGCTTGCCTGCCACCATGCGACCGGGGTCGCAGAACGGCGCAATCTAGGGTTGACCCCAGAGTGTGCAGGTCGGGCACGGCCCCTACCTTCGGGTAGGCCGCAAGAGCGGCAAGCGTGTTTCCGCCTGCCATCCTGCCCCCGGAGGCAACGGTGTCCCCTCCCCAGCTCCCGGGCCTCTCCGGCCTGCCCCGGCTACCTCCGCTTCCGGGCCCCGGGCTCGGCCGTGGCGGGCCATCCGGCCTGGGCAATGCGTTGAGCCAGCACTTCGGGAGCTTCATGCAGGGGGCACCGGGCCGCATGCTGCCGGACATCTTTCCCGGCACCCGGGCCGGCGGAACTCCCCCCGCCGCCGCGAACACGCCGGGCGCCCCTGCGCCCACGTCTGCGGCATCGAGCTCTGGCCTGCCGAGCCTTCAGCTGCCCGGCGGCGTGACGATCGCGCCGCCACCGGGCCCGCCTGCCCATGCGCCGGGAGCCGTGGCGTCCTCCGCGCCGACCGCTGGCCATCCAGGAAATCCGGGACTCTCCGGCCCGGGCCCCGGCCTGCCGGGGGCCGCCGGGAATCTCCTCGGCGAGGTCGCGGGCACCCTGCGTCATCTGCTGGGGGCGCCAGCGCCCCAAACCGGTCCGGCTTCGCCGTCCGACAACCAGACCGGCGCGCTTTCTGCACGCGGACCCGGCGCGGGCACGGCGCCAGGAACTGCCAACGCGCCAAGCGCATCAGGACCCGGCGGAGTGCCAGCGCAGGCCGCAGCCACCGCGGCGAATGTGGTCCGTTCGCTGGCCAACGCGCTGCCCGCGGCCTCGCCTGCAGTTGCGCAGGGCGCACCTGCGCCCGTGTCCACGCCGTCCAGCCAGTCCCCGGCGCCCCCGGCGCAGGCCACCTCCCAGCCGATGCAGGCACCGCTCGCGGCGCCGCCCCAGCCAGCGCCGACCACGCCCGCATCCATACAGGCGCCTGCCGCGGGCCAACAGGCTGCTCCGTCAGCCCAGACGAATACGGGCGCGCCGCCGTCGCAAACCGCAACCGCGGCGCCTCTGCCGGCCCAGCCCCAGGCTGCGCGCGCGGATGCCCCACCGGCAGCCGCCACCGACCGCCCGGCGGCCGCACCGCCGGCGCAGATCCCCGCCCAGGCCAACCCGGCAGCGCTCGCCCAGGGTGCCCCCCTGCTTGCCGCCGTGCCGCTGGCGGCGACCGTGGCCCAGGCACCGGTCGTGCAACAGCTCGCCGGCAATCCCCAGGCCCCGGCTCCGGGAAATCCCGTCGCGGGGACCGCCGCGCTCGATGCAGGCGGCGCGGCGCGCGTGGAACTCACTGGCGCCGGAACCTTCACCGCCGAGGGGCCCGGACTGCGGCGGCGCGAGCGCATGAAAGCCGGCGCGCACGTTCTGGGGCAGTGGATGCTGGCCGCAGCCCAGGGCCGACTCCATCTGGTGCGCCCCTTCGATGCCGACACGCCAAGGGAAGTGGCCAAGGCATTCCAGTGGCTGTTCTGGGTCCTCGCGATCGTCGCCTATGGCTGCCTCGGCCTGGTGCTCGTCAGTTTCCTGCTGAGCTTCGGCGAGTTGCCGTCGGCGCCGGTCATGCGCCGCTGGACTGGTGAATTCGCGTTGTCCGGCCTGCTCGCCGCTGTCGGAGCCTGGTGGCTCGGCAGGCAGCTCACCCGCGCGCAACGCCCGCGCCCAGACCCGATCCGCCGGTGACTCAGCGCGCGATGAGCCCGCCGTCACCCAGAGCGAGACGCTGCAGGTCAACGCCGTTGCCCAGCAGGCCCTGCCGCACGCTCGCCGACAGGGCATCGAGTGACTGACGATCGCCGTTGCGCTTCAGGGACTGGTAGGTCAGCGCCGACACCATCGTCAGATACGCGGTCCGCTCGGCCTGCGCCTGTTTGTCGGCATCGGTCATCGCGGCGATTTCCGGCACGGCGGCGAGCGGGCCGATCAACTGGCGGCGCACCGCACGCTGGCCAGCCGGCGACTGCCGTGAATCGCGATCGTTGGCGACCTCCCATGAGATCAGCAGGTGCGCAGCCAGGACATCGCCGAGGTTGGTGGGGTCGTAACCGTAGCGGCGCAGGATCCTGTCGAATTCACGCAGCATCTCACCCGAGCCGATGACCTTCTCCAGATCCGCGACCTGCTGCGGGTTGTGGCCGAAGGCGCGGATCGTGTCCTGCTGCACGCGGGCGCTGACCGCAGGGTCGCGTCGGAACGACAGCGCCTCCACCGCCCGTGCATCGACCTGGGTCGGCGCGGACCGGCTGGTGGCCTGCTGCAGAGCGCGTCGGACACTGGCATCGCCGTCGGCGGCGGTGGCCGACGTCGCCACCGCGCACAGCAGTACGAACGCCCAGGCCATCCAGCTGTAACGGGCTTTCGCAAGAGGCCTCTCGGTCATGGCAAATCCTGTGATCTGAAACCGCATATTGGGCTTCACGCCCCACGTCTCGAACGGAGCCTGCTGCGAGACACGTTCAACGTTCGACGAATCCTTCGCCGGTCAGGTCGTAGCGCGCGAGATCGTTGTGGGACAGCCGCAGGAAATCCTCTCGCACCGTTTCCCGAAAGACAGCGATTCCATCCGCGTCCTGGCGCTGTCGAACACGCGCGTTCTCCCGCATTAACACCGCCGCCAGCAGCTCGTAGAGTCGGCGCTGTCGCAAACCTTCAGCAGACCGTTCGAAATCCGCGGCCTTGCTCCACAGTGACCGCATCTGCTGCTGCAGCCCGCGCACCTGCTCAGGCGATGCGCGCGTGCCGTTGTAGGCCTCCCAGGACGCCACAAACAACATCACATTGGCCGGAATCAGCTGGCCTCGCACCAGCCCGCTCGCCTGGTAGCGCGCCTGCAGCAATGCATCCGCATCACCCGATTCGACGAACGCCGAGACATCCTGCACCGGCAGACTGGTGAGCTGGGAGTAGCCGGCCACGAAGTCCCGGTCCACGCCCGAGGCATCCGTCTCCCGCGCGCTGGCAGTCTCCCGGCCCGCCGCGGATGTCGACGCACGGCCGGAGAATCCCTCGCGATAGGCCTTCATGAAATCTGCGTCGAGTTGCGCTGCATCAGTAACAGGGGCGTCGGCCTCGGCAGCCGTCGCCGCACCCCCGCCGGGACTACCGGAACAGCCAGTGGTGGATACTACTAGCAGTGCGATCAGCGTGAGGACACTGGAACGCATCGACGCCCCCTTCAATCGCGCTCGGCGCGCGCGTCGCGTCGCCCCATTTCTGTGGCCCACGCGTTCGCACTGGCGACGCCATCGGCCGCGACGCGTCGCGCATACTCGCGGCGTAGCGCCGCCAAGTGCTCATCCCGCGACTTGCCACTACTGGCGTAGTCGTCATCCTTGCCGGGGTGAGGCTCAGGCAGATCCTTGGCGGCGCTCCGCATCGCGGATTGTGACAGCGCGTTCTGCCCGTATCCCATGCCGAGATCAAGCGTTGCGCCCGGATCGTACTGGGCCATCGCCAGCGACCACGGCGCCGAGGCACACAACAGCGCCAATGCCACGCGGCCATTGCGCCGCCACCGCACGGGGCACCTGAGCGCCTGTATTCCAGATTTCGCATTCATCATCACGTATCTCCGGATGGTCACCGACCGATCCTCGCGCGACACCCGTCAGCCCGATGTCGCAGCACCCGGTTGGGCAGCGGAAATAAAGAAGGGCAGGTGCAAGCACCTGCCCCTCCAGTACCGCGCTCGCGAACGATTACTGCTTGCGGGCGTTCGCTGCCAGACCTTCACCGATCGACTTGATCGCGGTCGAAATGGTGTTAGACAGCATGTTGAACATCTGGGACTCAGCCTGAAACTCCGTCTGCGTTGCGCTGAATTCCTGCGCATCGTCCTTGCCGGTCAGTCCGTTCAGTTTCTCGCTGAGATCGTTGAGCTTCTGGGCCTTCTCGCCGAGGATGCTGCCCATCGCCTTGGCGATGGCCACCAGCCAGCTTTCACCCTTTCCGCCCTTGCCCTCACCGCTGATGCTGTCGAGGCCAGTCTGGGCGATCTGCAGATTCACTTCGAAGTTGACGCTCATTGGACGATCTCCTGGGTATCAAAGTTTTGGAAAACACGTGAATCGTCTAACCGGCCGAGTCCGCCGCGCATTGCCTCTGCTGCATCAGGATGTTCGAGCCGCATATCGCTGATGTGCCAATCGTGCTCGTCGTGTGAGGCACCGGCAACTAGGGCGTACCCTAGAAAAACCACTGCCTTCGCTATTCAGTCATGCCGCCGTACGTTCGTTTCCGCCGCCCTGTGCGGCCAGCCACGTGCGCGCCGCCTCCTCACCCTCCTCCCGCGAGATACGTGCGAACTCAAGTGCACGCTTGACGCCTGGATTGTCGAAGACCCGGCAGCTTTCCGCGAATGCTTGCTCGACCTCGTCGCTGCCCGCCTGATCGACCAGGCCGCTGGCATGCAGCACGCCCAGCGTTTGCGCCAGACTCGCGCGGATCTGCGTCGCGTCGGAGGGATCCTGCAGTGACGACATGTTGTCGAGCGACTGCTCCATCTGGGCCAACATGCTTTCACGACTCGCGGCGTCGATATCGCGCTGCTCGCGTAGTTCCGCTTCGAAACGCTCGAGCAGTGAGGCGCGCAGTGCCTTGAAATCGGTGGTCGGACTGGATGCGGATGACATGCGCTGAACTCCATTCTTGAGGCGATGCGACGGAGCACTTCTGCCTGGCGTCGCACCGCGGGTGCGGTTTACGTCAGGCTGCAGTCTGGACGATGAAGCCTTCGTAGTGGGTGGCTGCTGGCGAGCCCGTGTCGATGATGCGGTCCCGCCGCCGTCGATGCATCTAGGTCGGGCCCTAGGCCCTGGATACCCAGAATGAAAAGCCTGCAGGTGACCTGCAGGCTTCTTCGGTATGGCAGTCCGATGGCAAGCGGGGACGCTCAGGTGACAGATGCCTGGACCGAGGTCAGCGAATCCACCATCCGCCTTGCATCGCTACCCTCTCGCTCACCCATCTCCCGGGATCGCTCGCCCAGCCAGGCATCCGCGGCGCCCCGGCCGTCGGTCTCGACGCGCCGCTCGTACTCGGGCACCAGGGCCTTGAGTTCGGCTTGCACGGCCTCCAGGCGTTCGTCCATGTGGCGGATGAGCGTGTTCTCGTCATCCGCATCGATCGCACCCTGCTGCCGGAGCTGGGCCAGGGCCTCGATCCACGCCTGGCGCTGCGCCTGCTGGTCGTGCTGCATGGCCTAGTTGCCGCCGATATTGAAGTTGAAGTTGAACCCGCCCTTGAAGCCCTCACTGACCGCGTCCTGAGCCGACTGCGGCAGACCCAGACCATCGAACAGACCACTGAGGGCGGAGTCGAACAGCTGGCCCACCAGATCGCCGAGCATGTTGCCGACGATGCTGCCGAGGGGACCGCCGAGCGCGGTGCCGATCAGGGATCCGATACCGGAAAAGACGTCGCTGGACATGATGGAACTCCTTTGAGGAAAACGCGTAAGAAAGTGGTGGAATCCTGCGCGCTGCTCCCAAGCCTGCGGAGTGTGCGCGACTGCAGCTGTAGTCTCTTCCGCGTATGGCGGCATGACAGCTAGGTCGTGCCCCATCTAGGGTGCGCCCTAGCCGTTCCTCGACGTATAACCTTGCCCATGCCCTCGACCAGTCCAGCCGCCGGGTCCATAACCGCAGATGCGTCGCCACTGTTTTTCACGCGCGGCGACCTGCCCCCCGCCGGGCGGGACTACCCCGCCCTGGAGTTCCTGCGATCCCGGCGGCTGCGCCTGCAGGGGTTCGCGTTCCGGCATGTCATCGACCTGCTGCAGCTGGGACGCGAGGAACGCGTCACGCGCATGCTGCTCGACGACCCGATCGCCAAGCTCGACGATGCGATGGGCCTGGTGGTGTGGGCCAACAAGCTTTATCGCGAACGACCGGGACTCGGTCTGTGGCACACCTGCGATCGCGCAGGACGTTTCATCGGCATGTTCTCGCTGACACCGAGCGGGGATGCGCAAGACGTCGCGATCGGTGTACGCCTGCTGCCGTCCGCATGGGGACGCGGCTACGCGATCGAAGGTGGAGCCGCCCTGTGTGGGCACGCTTTCGACACCTTGGAACTGCCCGCGCTGATCGCACAGTGCGCGCCCGGCAACCGGTCGGTGCCGCCGCTGCTGGCGCGGCTGGGGTTCGAGGAGACCGCGGCCGGCGAACAGTTCGGCAATCCGGCGCGGCGGTTCCGCATCGCGCGCCAGGATTGGCGCGGCCTGCGCCCCCGCCGGCTGGGGACGCGCGAACGGTCCGCCATCGGCTAAGCACTCGCAGTCAGCCGTGGTAGTGCGGATCGATCGTCAGCGTGCCGAGATTGTGTTCGGCAAATCGCTTCGCAAGCTGCGGGCCGGCCTCGCGGATCGCATCGAAGCTGTCACGCGATCGGCTGTCTGCACGGAGCACCCAGCCGTCCGCGCTCTTGCTCAGCAGTAGATCCGTGCCCGGCAGCGTGGCGTCGGCCATGCGCAGTAGTACCTGTCCGTCGCCGCCGGGATCGCGGGCGTCATGCACCGCCATCTGGCGCACGTGCTTCTCCATCATGTCGAAGAGCTGGCCGGCATTGGCGGCCGCCGCCGCGGGCGCTGCGGCGGATGCACCATCGCGCAGTGCCATCTGCGCCTGGAGCATCGCGGCCGATTCCATGCCCTGCGACTGCATTCCGAATGCGTGCTCGTGCTGCTGGCGGAACGTGCGCGCATCGACGGCTTCGCTGACCGACTGCCGGGTGCGGACCGCCTCGTGCTGACCGGCTTCGTCGGCAAGCACCCCCTCCGACAGTTCGCCCTCGCCCGTCAGTGCCCCCTCGGTCAGTGAAGGATCTCCATGCAGAGCTGCCGGCATGTCGCTGCGTGCCTGCTGCATCATCGAGCGGAACTGGTCGACGCGCTCGCGCGGCGGCGCCTCTTTCGTGTCCGTCCTGGCTTCGCGGTCGACCTGACGGTTGCGCGCCGCCTGGTCCGGTGGCCGGGAAGCGGAATCGTTGCGTTGCACGCTCATCGTCGTCTCCTGGTATCCGTGACTACTGGTGCCGCGCCATGTATCGCGCCTGCATCAGATCTTCGTTGACGGCTTCTTCCTGGCGCGCCTGCAGACCGCGCTGCTCGTGTTTCCATACATCGCGACGTTTCTCGAGCGCATCCTCGCGGCCCTTCGCGCGGAAGAACGCATCGCGTGCTTCCTGCAGGGAGGCCTGTGCCTGACGGACGGCGTCCTGCGCCTTGGACAGCCGCTGCTGGGCGCCGACGATGCGCTCGCCGAGCAGATCGATGTGCGCCTCGCGTTGTGCAAGCGCGGCCGGCCAGGGCACGCCGGACGGCGGCGGGTCCATCAGCTGTGTACGGTGGCCACGCCGGTCCTGTTCCAGACCCGTCAGCTCGCTCTGGACCCGCGTGCAGGCGTCGATGCATTCCTGCAGCGCACGCTGCCTCTCGACCACAAGCTGGCGCGCGGCCGCGGTGCGATGCGCGCGCAGCTGCAACAGGGTCTGCAGCGGATAGCGCTTCATCCGAAGAGCTTCCGCAGTGCGCCGGATGACGCATCGAATGGCACCAGATCATGTTCCGACTGCTGCAGCAGCTGGCGGATCGGACCGATCTTCTCGATCGCGATGTCCGCGTCCGGATCGGTGCCGCGCTTGTACTCGCCCAGCTGCACCAGCAGTTCGATGTCCTGGTGCTTGGCCAGATACTTGCGCAGCTGGCCAGCCGCCTTCAGGTGCGCCTT
>Ga0233375_1000980_pt1 | contig 13799 bp, 14 predicted proteins | sample ElkDunMinimDraft_10_FD_191539 | JGI IMG/M metagenome (GOLD analysis project Ga0233375, IMG submission 191539) | Fecal eukaryotic communites from dung pellets of Tule Elk in California, USA - Elk Dung E16 | ecosystem: Host-associated > Mammals > Digestive system > Large intestine > Fecal | place... | reverse complement strand
CGACAGGAGCGTCGAGGACAGCGCGCGTCCCCCCTCGACGGGTGTCGTCAGCTGGTCGTAGAGGGCCACCGTGTCGAGGTCCACGCCCGGACCGTCACCCTCGGGAGCGAACTCCTCGTACAGCTCCTGCGCACCGGCCGAGCCGAGCTGCTTGTCGACCTGCGGCAGCCCGGAGACGGCCGCCGGGTCACCGGCCACGAGGGCCGCGACGTCGACGTCCGTCAGCTCGACGATCGTGTCCCACCCGGAGCCGGTGACCTTCGTGCCCTCCGGCAGCGGCGCATCGGCCGGGTCGGTCGGCATGTCGTCCGGTGCCAGCCCTGCGAGCGCTGCCTCGTCGGGCAGCGGCAGGACGACCTCCCGCACGCTCGCCCCCGGGGGTGCCGAGAAGGTGAGGACCGCGTCGTCGGGGGCCGCGAAGGTCACGTCGGTGAAGCCGAGCTCCAGCGCCGGCGTCGCGGCGTCGTCGCTGCCCCACACCTGCACCCGCAGCGGGGACCACGTCCGGGCGTCGACGGCCACGACGATGCGCCCGACGAGCGTGGTGCTGCTCCGGGGGGTCACGACCACCTGGTACGCGTCACGGCCCGCAACCGTCGTCGCCGCGTCCACGCTCACGGTCGCGTCGCGCTGGGCGCGTGCGAGGGCGTCGCGCCCGAGCTCGTCGGGGGTCGGCAGGTCGGCAGGCGGCTGGGCCGTGGCCCTCATCTGCTCGGCGCGCGCGGCGTCGGCCGGCGAGAGCGCGTAGTGCACGACCTCGTCGTCCGACGACGAGTACGTCCACGCCTGCGTGCCGTCGGCCACGACCGAGTACTCCGAGGCGGTCCCCAGCAGCGACACGCGCGAGCGCTGGCCGCCGTCGGACCACACCCGCAGCGTGGTCGAGCCGCCGAGCAGGCTGACCGGGTCAGCACCCGCGACCTGGGTCATCGACAGGTCGGGCAGCCCGAGGCGCGCCGTGTGCACGACCGTCCCCGACAGCGCCTGCGGCTCGGACTCCAGCACCCGGGTCAGCAGCTCGTCGGGCGTGAGCTCCTCCAGGGTCGCCGTGCCCGCCGACGCGAGCAGGGGAGGAGCCGCGAACGCCGCGGCGACGGCCACCACGGCGGCGGCGGGGACGGCCCAGGCGGCGCGGATCCGCGACCTGGTCGGGGAGACGGGGGTGGTGTCCATGGCTCCACCGTGCACCCCGCGGCCTGAGTGGACCCTGAGAGCCACGGCGACCGCCGGCGGCCTGCCGTGGCGCGACGGGTGGGATGCTGCCGGGGTGCGCGTTCTCGTGGTCGACGACGAGGTCGGGCTCGTGCGCGCCCTGCGCCGGGGGCTGACGGCCGAGGGGTTCGCGGTCGACGCCGCGCACGACGGCGACACGGGTCTGGCGATGGCGGTCGACGGCGAGTACGACGTGCTGGTCGTCGACGTGATGCTGCCGCGGCGCAACGGCTACGACGTGGTCAGCGCGCTGCGGGCGCAGGACGTGTGGACGCCCGTGCTCATGCTGTCCGCGAAGGACGGCGAGCACGACGTCGCGGACGGGCTCGACGTCGGCGCCGACGACTACCTCACCAAGCCGTTCTCCTTCGTCGTGCTCGTCGCCCGGCTGCGTGCCCTCGTGCGCCGCCCCGTCGCCCCGCGCCCCGCGGTCCTGCAGGTGGGTGACCTGACGCTCGACCCGTCGTCGCGTGCGGTCACGCGGGCCGGCCGGCAGGTCGACCTGACGGTGCGGGAGACCGCGCTCCTGGAGTACCTGCTGCGCCACACCGGGCGGGTCGTCGGCAAGATCGAGCTGCTGGACCACGTCTTCGACACCGGTGGCGAGGACCCCAACGTCGTCGAGGTGTACGTCGGCTACCTGCGCCGCAAGCTGGGACGCGACGCCGTGACCACCGTGCGCGGTGCCGGGTACCGGGTGGGCGACGCGTGAGCGGGCCGCGCGACGTGGTCTCCCGGCCGGCGCGCGGCCTGTCGCTGCGCGCGCGCCTCACGCTCGTCGCGACCCTCGCGGTCGCGGTCGTGCTCGTCGCCGGCGCGCTGGCGCTGTCCGCCGCGCTCGGCACCGCACGGACCGCCGCGCTCGACGACGTCGTCCGCGACCGCTCGGCGACGCTCGCGGCGCTCGTCGCCGACGACCGGGTACCCGACGCCCTGCCCGTGGTCCAGCCGGGCGAGGTGGCGCAGCTGCTCGACGCGGACGGGGGAGTGCTGGCGACGTCGGCGACCGCGACCCGCACGCTGCCGGTGGTGGACGCCACGACGCTCGCGGGCTGGCGCGCCCGTGCCGGGGACGAGCCGCTGGTGCTGGGCACCGACGCGAGCGCCTACGACGACGTCGCGCGGGCTGCGGTCCGCGCCGTCACCTACCGCGACGCGCCCGCGACGCTCGTGACGACGGTCCCCGCCACCGACGTGCAGGGCGTGCTGCGCGCGTTGCGCATCGCGCTGCTGCTCGTCGTCCCGCTCCTCACCGCGGGGTTCGGGATCGTGCTCTGGACCGTCCTGGGCCGGGCGCTCGCACCCGTCGAGCAGCTGCGTGCCGCCGCCGCCGAGGTCGCGCTCGCGGGCGGGCCGGGGTCGCTGCCGGTGCCGGCGGCCGACGACGAGCTGGGCGCGCTCGCCCGCACGCTCAACGCGATGCTCGACCGGCTGGAGGTCGCCGCCGCCCGTCAGCGCGCGTTCGTCGCGGACGCCGCGCACGAGCTGCGCTCACCCGTCGCCGCCACCCGGGCCGCGGTCGAGGTCGCCGCGACCCACCCCGACGCCTACCCCGTCGCGGACCTCGTCGCGGACCTGACGCCGCAGGTGGCCCGCATGCAGACGCTCGTCGACGACCTGCTCGTCCTGGCGCGCGTCGGCTCCTCGGAGGTGGCCGGCGGCCCCGTGGACCTGACGGGGGTCGTGGCGGACGCCGTGGCTGCCGTCGCGGCCGACGCCAGGGCGCGCGGGGTACGTGTGGTCGTCAGCGGCGAGGGGACGGGCTACGGGACCCCGGACGCGGTCGGCCGCGTCGTGCGCAACCTGGTCGCGAACGCCGTGCGGCACGCGAGATCGACCGTCGAGGTCCGGGTGGGCACGGCGGCCGACGAGGGTGCGGCGCGTGCGCGGGTGGTCGTCGACGACGACGGGCGTGGCGTCGCGCCTGCCGACCGCGAGCGCGTGTTCGAGCGGTTCGTGCGGTTGGACGAGGCGCGCGAGCGCGACACGGGCGGGGCCGGGCTGGGACTGGCGATCGCCCGTGAGGTCGCGCGCGAGCTGGGCGGTGACGTACGCCTCGACACCGCACCGGCGGGCGGGGCGCGCGCCGTGCTGGAGCTCCCGGCGGGCTGACCGAGCGCGGCGGCCGCGGGGCGCAGCCGAGGGTGCACCCCGCGCGTGCCGGTGCGTGACGTGCGACGATCCGGTGGCGCGCCCGCCCGGGCCGCGCGTGACGGGAGGGTCATGCCGCTGCCGGTCCGAGGTCCACGTACACCCGAGGGCGCGACGGTCCGTGACCACCGGATCGACGGGCTCACGCTGCGCGCCTGGACGCTGGCGACCACCTCACCCGACCAGCCTGCCGAGAACCACCGCGACGTGGTGCTCGTGCACGGCCTGGGGGCGTCATCCGCCTACTTCGAGCACCTCGCGCAGCACCTGGCCCGCACCGGGACGGTCCACGTCCTCGACCTGCCGGGCTTCGCGCGCCTGCCCCGGCCCGACGGCCGCCTCGAGGTCGAGGAGCTCGCGGGTCTCGTCACGCGGTGGATGGAACGGGCCGAGGTGGTGCGGCCGACGCTCCTGGGCCACTCGATGGGGGCCCAGGTCGTGACCGAGGTCGCCGCGTCCGCACCCGGGGCCGCCTCGGGACTCGTGCTCGTCGGCCCGACGACCGACGCGACGGGGCGTTCGGCACCGCGCCAGCTGCTGCGGCTCGCGCGCAGCTCGGCGCACGAGTCCGCGGCGCTGCAGGGCGTGCTGCTGCGCTCCTACACCGAGTGCGGGCCGCGCTGGTACCTGACGGAGCTGCGGGCCATGCTCCGCCACCGCATCGAGGAGCGCCTGCCCGACGTCGACGTGCCGGTGCTCGTCCTGCGCGGCGAGCAGGACCGCGTCGCGCCCGCGGACTGGGCGCAGCTGCTCGCGGCCACCGCGCCCCAGGGCCGCGTCGTCACCGTCCCCGGTGCGGGGCACGCCGTGATGTACGACCACGCCCGCGAGGTGAGCGACCTGGTGCGGGAGCACCTGGGGTGAGGGGTGCCGTGGCGCGCAGGCTCGAGCAGGGAGTGGCCTGGGCACGCGACTACGCGTGGATCGTCGGCGCCCAGGCGCGTGCGACGCTCCGCCCGCCGCCGGTCGACGCGCTGGCGACCGGGGACCGGGTGCCGGTGGTCCTGCTGCCGGGGATCTACGAGACGTGGCCCGTGATGCACGGGCTGGCGCGGGCGCTGCACGCGGCGGGGCATCCCGTGCACGCGATCCCCGCGCTCGGGCTGAACCGTCGCGGTCTGGAGGAGTCGGCGCGCCTCGCCGTCGCGCGGCTCCAGGAGCTCGCACTCGGGCGGGTGGTCCTCGTCGCGCACTCGAAGGGCGGGCTGATCGGCAAGCTGGTGCTGGCGGACCCCGTGGTGGGGCCGGACGTCGCGGGGCTCGTCGCCGTCAACACGCCCTTCGCCGGCTCGGTGTACGCGCGCTGGTTCCCCGCTCGGCCCGTGCGCGCGCTCTCGCCGCTGGACCCGCACGTGCTGGCACTGGCCCGTGAGGTCGCGACGCACGCGCGGATCTGGTCGGTGTTCGCGCGGTTCGACCCCCACGTGCCGGGGGGCAGCGAGCTGCGGGGAGCCGTGAACGTCCGGCTGCCCCTCGACGGGCACTTCCGCCCGCTCGACGACCCGCAGCTGCACGCCGTCGTGCTCGACGCCGTCACGCAGCTCGCGGCCGCCGGTCAGGGGCCCGCAGGCTCCTGACCGGCGGCCGCGCGAGTCGTCAGTGGTGCGCGGCGACCGGCGCACCCGCAGGCGCGGGGCGCACGGCGAACGCACCGACGATCGCCGGGAGCGTGAGCACGGCACCGACCAGGAACGCCGCCCGGACCCCGCCGGCGGTCGCGACCACCTCGGACGCACCCCCCGCGGCCAGGCCCGCGGCAGTGGCGGACAGCACCGTGACGAACACGGCCGTCCCCGCGGCACCGGCCACCTGCTGGACCGTCCCGATCACGGCGGACCCGTGCGAGTACCGCTCCGGGGCGACCGACCCGAGGGCCGAGGTGAACAACGGCGTGAAGACGAGCGCCAGGCCGGCCGACATCGTCAGGTGCGCGCCCACCAGCAGCCACGGCGAGCTGCCGGCGCCCAGGAGCAGGGCCATGCCCCAGGTGGCCGCGCTCACGAGCACGGTGCCGGGGACCAGCAGGGGGCGGGGCCCGACCCGGTCGTACGCGCGCCCGACGGCCGGCGCCAGCAGGCCCATGAGCAGACCGCCGGGCAGCAGCATCAGACCCGTGCGCAGGGTGTCGACCCCCAGCACGTCCTGCGCGTAGATCGGCAGCATGATGATGACGCCGAAGAGCGCCATCATCATCACGGCCATGAGCGCCACGCCCACGGCGAAGGTGCGGGACCGGAACGTGCGCAGGTCCAGCAGCGCGTCGTCGGTGCGCTGCAGCCGGAGCTGTCGCGCGACGAAGAGCGTCAGGCCCGCGGCCCCGGCGAGCAGCGCGCCCAGCGTGACCGCCTCGAGCCCGCCGTTCGCCGCCTCACCGATGCGGGACATGCCGAAGACGAGCCCGCCGAAGGCGACGGCGGACAGCATCACCGACACGACGTCGACGCGCGCGTGCCGGGGCTCGGTGACGTCCGGCAGCCGCAGCGCACCCAGCACGAGGGCGCCCAGGGCGATCGGCAGGACCAGGCCGAACATCCAGCGCCAGTCGAGCACCGACAGGATCAGCCCGGAGATCGTCGGGCCCAGCGCCGGTGCGACGGAGATGACGATGGAGATGTTCCCCATGGTGCGTCCGCGCGACGCCGGCGGCGTCACGGTCATCACGGTCGTCATGAGCAGCGGCAGCATGACGGCGGTGCCGGTCGCCTGCACGACGCGCCCGGCCAGCAGCACCTCGAACCCCGGGGACAGCGCGCACACGAGCGTGCCGAGGGAGAAGAGCCCCATGGCGGTGAGGAACGCGCCACGCGTGGTCGTGCGCTGCAGGAAGAACCCCGTGACGGGGATGACGACGGCCATCGTCAGCAGGAAGGCCGTCGTCAGCCACTGCGCGGTGCTCGCGGTGATCGCGAGGTCGTCCATGAGTCGCGGCAGCGCGACGCCCATGATCGTCTCGTTGAGGATGACGACGAACGTGGAGACCAGCAGGAGCGTGACGGCGAGCCGGTCGCGCGCCGACATGGTCGCCGGCGCGTCGGGGGCGTCGGAGGTCGGGTCCACCACGGCGGTGGGGGGAGCGGTGCGGTCGGTCACGTGATCGCCTGTCGTTGTCGCCCACGGGCGGTGGGCACGGGTCTGGTGCGTGCCGGACGGGGGTCGGGGTGCGCGAGCGCGCCCCGACAGTCTGTGACGCCAACCCCGGGAGGGTCGACGCAATTCCGTCCAGCCCTGCAGACCGGTCCGACGACGCGAACTCGTCGGGTCGTCGGGCCGCGCTGTCAGACGGCCGCGAGGGCGGCGTCGAGCAGGCCCAGGACCACGGTCGCCGAGCGCTCGGCGGCGTCGTCGACGTGCGCGTTGAAGTCGACGCCCGCGATCGGTCCGCACAGGTCGGAGATGCCGCGCACGGAGAGGAACGGCACCCCCGCCAGGTGCGCCGTGTGCGCCAGTGCGGTCGACTCCATGTCGCACGCCAGCGCGTCGGGGAACGACTCACGCAGGCCCACGACCCGCTCGGCGTCGACGAACACGTCGCTCGACAGGATCGTGCCGGTGTGGACGGTCAGGTCGCCCGCGTCGACCGCGGCCGCCGCGGCCAGCAGGGACGCGTCGGCGTCGAACTGCGCGGGCATCCCGGGCACCTGGCCCAGCGCGTACCCGAAGACCCGCGCGTCGGCTGCGCCGTGGACGGTCGTCGCGCCGACGACCACGTGACCGACGCGCACGTCGAGCCCCATGCCGCCGGCCGAGCCGGCGCTCAGGATGACGCGCGCACCCGAGCCGTGCAGCGCGAGCGTCGCAGCCGAGGCGGCGTTGACGATGCCGATGCCGCAGGTCACGAGCAGGACGCGCGCTCCGCCCATGGCGAGCACGCGGCGGCGCGCACCCGCCACCTCGATCTCGTCGCCGACCGTGGACGCCTGGTCGAGGAACGGTGACGCCTCGACGCCCATCGCCGTGACGACGACGGCGTCGACGCGTGCGCCGGGTGCGGCGGACAGCTCGGTCACGCGGTCACCGAGCCCCACTCGTCGCGGGCCGCGAGGAACGTGCGTGCGACGTCCTGCGCACCGGCGAGGGTGTGGTTCGCGCCCCAGCCGCACTGCACCTCGTTGGCCGCCGGCACCTCGTCCGCGCCGAGGATGTCGGTCAGGGTGGCGGCCACGAGGTCCGCGACCTGCTCCGTCGTCCACCGGCCCTCGAGCATGAGGTAGAAGCCCGTCTGGCAGCCCATGGGGGAGAAGTCGAGGACACGGTCCGAGTGGTTGCGCGAGTGCTCCGCGAACAGGTGCTCGAGGGAGTGCACGGCGTCCATCTCGAGGTGCGCGACGTTCGGCTGGGTGAACCGCACGTCGAACTTCGACAGGACGTCCCCGTGCGGCAGCTCCTTGAGGTCCGCGAGACGGATGTACGGCGCGACGACGGTGCGGTGGTCGAGGTTGAACGACTCGACGTTCATGCGCGGTGTGTCCATGCCACCAGTGTGCGGCATCCCGCGCACGGTCCGCCGGTGCGTCCGCGGACCGGGAGCGGCACGGCTCAGCGCACGCGCAGCTCCACGAGCACCCGGGGGAGCTCCGTGAGGAGCTCGCGGGCCAGGTACCCGTGGGGTCCGACGGTCGCCGCGAGCCGGTCGCCCGCCACGCCGTGGACCTCGACACCGAAGCAGGCGGCCTGCGCGGGGTCGGCGCCGCGGGCGAGCAACCCGGCCACGGCTCCCGCGAGGACGTCCCCGCTCCCGGAGGTGCCGAGCCCGGAGTACCCGGTGGACGAGCGCCAGCGCCGCCCGTGCGGCTCCGCCACGACTCCGGCGCAGGCGACGACGACGCCGTACTCGTCGGCGATGCGCGCGGCCGCGGGGACGTCGCCGTCGTCGCGTCCCTCGTCGGTGGTCCCCGGCTCCTCTCCGAGGAGGCGACCTGCCTCGCTCGTGTTGGGCGTGAGCACCGCCCGCCCGCGCAGCGCGTCGCGGACGTCCGTCGCGTCGCGCAGCACGCCCAGCGCGAACGCGTCGAGCACGAACGGTGTCGCGTCCGGTGCCGCGGCCACGGCGGCACGCAGCAGGGTGAGCGTCCCCTCCGGCTCGTCGAGCCCTGGCCCGACGACGACGACGTCGGCGCGCTCGAGCTCGCTGCCCAGCGCGTCACCGGGGCCCGTGACGGATCCCGTGGGCCCTTCGTCGAGCGCGACGACGCCCGCCTCGGGGACCGCGACCGCGAGCGGCGCGGCGACGGACGAGGCGACGCCGAGCGTGAGCCGCCCCGCCCCGACGCGCAGCGCGGCGAGCCCGGCCAGGACGACGGCACCCGGGGTCCCGCGCGCACCGCCCAGCACGAGCACGCCCCCGCGGGCGTCCTTGCCGCCCGTGGGCTGCGGCAACGGGTGCTCACGGAGGAAGGCAGGGGTCAGGACCACGTCACCCACCGGAATCACCCGTCCCCTGGTGCTCGGTCACGGGCGCATCGAGGTCCGCGAGGTGCTCGACGTCGTCGAACGTGACGAGCCGCCACCCGTCGTCGACCCGGTCGAGGCGGGTGAACGAGGCGTTGCGCACGCTCCGCTCCCGTACGACGGCCATGAGCTCGTCCTCGGTGAGCTCCTCGAGCGCGTAGCGCAGCAGCATGACGACGGCGTCGTGCGCGACGACGAGGACACGTCGACCCGCGTCACGAGGGGCCAGGTCGCCGAGGGCGGCGCGCAGGCGCAGCGCGACGTCGGCCCACGACTCACCGCCCGGGGGGCGGTGGTACATCTTGCCGAGGTGCCGGCGGCGCTCCGCCTCCTCCGGGTACCGGTCGCGCACGCCGCGCCACGTCAGGCGGTCGAGGATGCCGAGCTCACGGTCGCGCAGGCGCTCGTCGCGCCGCACGGGGAGGTCGAGGCCCGCGGTCCCGAGCGCGATCGCGGCCGTCTCGAGCGTCCGCAGGTACGGCGAGCACCAGACGACCTGGGGCTGCTCGTCCGCCGGCAGCGCGGCCAGCCGGACACCGAGCGCCTCGGCCTGTGCCCGGCCGAGGCCCGACAGCGGGGTGTCGGCGTCCCGCGTCGCGACGTCGACCACGGGCGCAGCCTCCCGGTCGGCGCGGGTGGCCGCGACGTTGCCCACGCTCTCGCCGTGGCGCACGAGCACGAGGCTCGTCGGGGTGGCGGCGGGCGTCGTCACCGGCGGTCGCGGTCCTCGAGCGCCGGCAGGATCGTGGTGGGGATCGCGTACGCGAGCCCGAACGCCAGGATGCCGGCGGTGACGAACGCGGCGCCGGCGAACCCCTCGGAGTCGAAGCCGATCGTCAGCAGCGCGAACGCGCCGACGAACAGCAGCAGGCACAGCACGCCCGTCGCGGCGCGCGAGGGAGCCTCGGGTGCGGCGTCCGTCGTGGGGGCGGTGTCGTCGTGGGCCATGGCTCCTCCTGGGTCGGGGCGGGGATCCGGCCCAGTATCGCCGGGTCGCGCGGCGGCGGCACGTCCGTCCACGGCACCGTCGGTGCGGTTCGCCGGACGTCAGCGCATCGGCAGCGCGCGCCGGCCCCGCGGGCCGTAGGCCGGCATCCGCCCGAGGTGCGCGGTCTGCAGCAGCACCAGGACCCGCTGACGCTGCCCCTGCCAGGGAGCCAGCAGCCGCAGCATGCCCGCGTCGTCCGCGCGGCGCCCGGTCAGCGCCCAGCCCACCAGGTGCGGCAGGTGCGCGTCGCCGACCTGGACGGCGTCGGGGTCTCCCAGCGCGCGCGACGTGACCTCCGCGACCGTCCACGGGCCGATGCCGGGCACCGTGAGCAGGCGGCGCGCGAGCTCGGCGGGTGTGAGGTCGGCGCGGAACGCGTGCGCGACGGCGGCTGCCCGCCGTACGGTGTCCGCCCGCTGGGCGTCGACCCCCGCGGTGCGCCACTCCCACACCGGGAGCGCGGCCCACACGCGCGGCGGCGGCGCGACCCGCAGCCCCAGCGGGGCCGGTCCGGGCGCGGCCGTGCCGTGCCGCGTGACGAGCCGGCGCCAGGACGCGTGGGCGTCGACGCCCACGACGCGCTGCTCCAGCACCGCGGTGACGACGGTGGACCACACGTCGCCGCCGCGCGCGAGGCGCAGCCCGCCGTGCGTGCGGTGCGCCCGCGCCACGACCGGGTGCAGGTGAGCGGCGAATCCGCTCGCGTCGTCCTGCAGGCCCAGCAGGCCCGGGGCGTCGGCGACGAGGGCCTCGGCGCCCGGCCCCCACGCGTCGGCGCGCAGGCCGCCCGGCACGGGGCGCAGCCGCAGCGTCGCCACGTCGCCGCCACGTCGGGTCGCGTGCCACACGCCGTCCGGCGCCCACGACCACGTGGGGTCACCCGTGCCTCGCCTCAGGCGTCCCGTCGTGCGGCGCACGTCGAGCCCTGCGGGGCACGGGACGACGACGTGCACGTCCCCCGTCGTCTCGCTCGTCGCGGTCGCGGTCACGGTCACCAGGATGCACCCGGGCGGGCGCGGCCCCGGAGCCGCACGCGGCGCACCGGCACGACCGCCGTCAGCCGCCTGTCGTCGGACGCGTCACCAGGGCGGCGAGGATGATCTCGTTGCCGTCCTGGTCGCGGACGTGGGCGTACCGCCCGTCGTCGTCCTCCGCCGTGTGGTGCGGAGGGGCACCGAGCGCGGCGCAGCGCTCGACGGTCCCGTCGAGCTCGGTCGGGTCGAGGTACAGGACGAGGAACGGGCCGGTGCCGCCCTGCCTGCCGACGGGGTCCTCGGGGGCCGCCGGCCGCAGCCAGAGGCCCGCGTCCGTGAGCCCGCCCGGGCCGACGTGCAGCAGGGGGTAGTCGCCGAAGCTCCCCTCGAACAGGGTGCGGAACCCGAAGGCGTCGCGGTAGAACGCCGCGGCGCGCTCCAGGTCCGGGGTGACGAGCGCGGCCCGTCCCAGTGTGATCATCGCCACAACGTAGCGGTCACCACCGACACCCGGCCGTCGAGGCGCCGCACGGAGCGTCTCGGCGTGCCGGATGGAGGTGACGTGGGGCACACTCTGCCGATGGACGCACGACCGGCGCTGGGCGGGCACCTCGAGGTGCGTGACGAGGGCGCCACGCTGCGCGTCGTCCTCGTCGGCGCGATCGACCTGGCGGTGCGGGAGCGGGACGCGCCCGCGCTGTGGGATGCCCTCGACGGGCCGGCGGTCCGCGGGGTCGACGTCGACGCGTCCGACGTGACGTTCCTCGACTCGACCGGCCTGTCGGTCCTGGTGCGGCTCGCCCGGGACGCCGCCGAGCGCGGGCTGCCGCTGACGATGAGCGCGGTCAGCCCGCGGGTGGCGGACCTCCTGGAGCAGACCGGCGTGGGGGACTGGATGGTCGCCCTCGCCGACTCGCTGACCGACGCCCGCTGACCCACGGCTGCGGCACGCCGCCGGGCTCAGTGCCCGCGGAGCCGTTCGATGGCGCGCCGGTCCCGCTTGGTCGGGCGACCGGCCCCGCGGTCCCGCTGCGCGGCGAGCGCCACCTGGTCGCGTGGCGGCGGCACGGGGGAGCGGTCGAGGTAGGACGCCTGCGCGACCTCCGCGGACACGCGCTTGACCAGCAGGCGCTGCACGACGACGAGCCGTTCCCGGTGGCCGCCGCGCACCTGCACCTCGTCACCCGGCACCACCTGCGTGGCCGGCTTCGCGCGCTCGCCGTTGACCCGCACGTGACCCGCGCGGCAGGCGGCGCCCGCCGCCGAGCGTGTGGGGAACAGGCGGACGGCCCAGGCCCAGGCGTCGACGCGGACGCGTCCCTGCGGCTCGGCCATCGCGCCACCTCCTCGTCGCTGTCCCGTCGACCACCGACGCCAGCCTGCCACGACGTCCGGCTGCGACGCCTCGCAGGCCGTGTGGCTCCCGCCGAGGCGGTGACCACGCGGCCGCGAGGACGTCGGTGCGGTCAGTCGCGCAGCTCGAGGTACCGGGCGATGAGGGCGCGGGTCGACGGGTCCTGCGCCGCCAGTGCCGCCTCGTCGCCCAGCACCGCCGGCGCGATCTGGGTCGCGAGCTTCTTGCCCAGCTCGACGCCCCACTGGTCGAACGAGTCGATGCCCCACACCACGCCCTGCGCGAACGTGATGTGCTCGTACAGCGCGATGAGCTGACCCACCACCGAGGGTGTGAGGGCGGGCGCGAGGATCGAGGTCGTGGGGCGGTTGCCCGGGAACACGCGCGCCGGGACGATCTCCTCCGCCGTGCCCTCGGCCCGCACCTCGTCGGCGGTCTTGCCGAACGCGAGCGCCTTGGTCTGGGCGAAGAAGTTGGCGAGGAACAGCGCGTGCACGTCCGTGTCGCCGTCGCGCAACGGGTAGGCGGGGTTCGCCACGGCGATGAAGTCCGCCGGGATCAGCCGCGTGCCCTGGTGGATGAGCTGGTAGAACGCGTGCTGGCCGTTGGTGCCGGGCTCGCCCCAGAACACCTCACCGGTCTGCGTCGTCACCGGGGTGCCGTCCCAGCGCACGGACTTGCCGTTGGACTCCATCGTCAGCTGCTGCAGGTACGCCGGGAAGCGGTGCAGCAGCTGGGCGTACGGCAGCACGGCGTGCGTGTGCGCGCCGAGGAAGTTGACGTACCAGACGTTCAGCAGGCCCATGAGGAAGGGCACGTTCTGCGCGACGGGCGTGGTGCGCGCGTGCTCGTCGACCGCGTGGAAGCCTGCGAGCAGGTCGCCGAACGCGTCGGGGCCGATCGCGATCGCCAGCGACGTGCCGATCGCGGAGTCCACCGAGTACCGCCCGCCGACCCAGTCCCAGAAACCGAACGCGTTGTCCGGGTCGATGCCGAAGTCGGCGACCTTGTCCAGGGCGGTCGACACGGCGACGAAGTGCTTCGCGACGGCGTCGCGGCGCGCGTCGTCGGAGTCCTCCAGGTGCCCGCCGGCCGCGAGGGAGTCCCAGAGCCACTGGCGCGCGAGGCGCGCGTTGGTGAGCGTCTCGAGCGTCGTGAACGTCTTCGAGGCGACGATGAACAGCGTGGTCGTCGGGTCGAGGTCCGCGGTCTTCTGCGCGAGGTCGGTGGGGTCGATGTTGGAGACGAACCGCACCTCCAGGTCGTCGGCGACGTACGGCTCGAGCGCCTCGTACACCATGACGGGGCCGAGGTCGGAGCCGCCGATCCCGATGTTGACGACCGTGCGGACGGGCTCGCCCGTGACGCCCGTCCACTCGCCGGAGCGCACCTGCTCGGCGAACGCGAAGACCTCGCCCAGGACGGCCTGCACGTCGTCGTCGACCTGCTGGCCGTCGACGACCAGCGGCGGCTCGGCGTCCGCGGGGCGACGCAGCGCGGTGTGCAGGACCGCACGGTCCTCCGTGACGTTGATGTGCTCGCCCGACAGCATCGCGGCGAACCGGTCGGTGAGGTGCACCTCGTCGGCCAGGCGTGCGAGCAGCGCGATCGTCTCGTCGGTGACCAGGTTCTTCGACAGGTCGACCGTGAGGTCCGCGAGCTGCAGGGTCAG
>Ga0233375_1000979_pt1 | contig 13808 bp, 7 predicted proteins | sample ElkDunMinimDraft_10_FD_191539 | JGI IMG/M metagenome (GOLD analysis project Ga0233375, IMG submission 191539) | Fecal eukaryotic communites from dung pellets of Tule Elk in California, USA - Elk Dung E16 | ecosystem: Host-associated > Mammals > Digestive system > Large intestine > Fecal | place... | reverse complement strand
CCCGACGAGGTCATCGTCGAGCGCGTCACGTCGACCTGCGCGGCGCAGGGGCCCGAGGCGTCGGTGGCCGCCGTGCTGGCGGCGGTCGAGTCCCTGCGGGCCCAGGTGCCGCCGGGGTTCTGCCTCCAGGGCGTGGGGGTCGCGGTGCCCGGCACCGTCGACGAGGAGGCCGGCCTGGTGCTCAGCGCCGAGAACCTCGGCTGGGTCGACCTGCCGCTGCGGCAGCTCGTCGCCGAGGCGACCGGCCTGCCCGTGGGGTTCGGCCACGACGTGCGGGCCGGCAGCCTCGCGGAGGCCCGTCTGGGTGCGGGGCGCGGGGCGCCCGACCACGCCTTCCTGGCCGTCGGCACCGGTATCGCCGCGGCGATCGTGCTGGGTGGCGAGGTGTACGTGGGGCGCGGCTACGCGGGCGAGGTCGGCCACGGCGGGGCGCAGGGCGGGGCCGCCTGCCCCTGCGGCGGCAAGGGGTGCGCGGAGACGTTCGCCTCGGCTGCGGGCATCGCTCGCGCCTACCGTGCCCGCACCGGTGCCACGACCGACGAGGTGCCCGGGGCCGCCGAGGTCCTCGCGCGGGCCCGCGGCGGAGACCCCGTGGCCCGCGACGTGTGGGACCGCGCCGTCGACCGCCTCGGCGCGCTCGTCGCCGAGATGGTCCGGGTCCTGGCGCTGCCCGTCGTGGTGATCGGTGGCGGGCTGGTGCGCGCGGGCGACGACCTCATGGTCCCGCTCGACGCAGCGGTGCGCTCGTACCTCACGGTGCACCCGGCGCCCCGCCTCGTGCCCGCCGTGCTGGGGTCGACGGCGGGACGGTACGGCGCGACCGCGCTCGCGTGGGACGCGGTGAGCGCGTCGGTGCAGGTGCCGTCGTGACGGGGGAGCGGGGCCGGGTCGTGTGCCTGACGCCCAACCCCGCATGGGACGTCACGTACGGGGTCGACCGTCTGGACCCGGGCCAGACCTTGCGCGTCCGCTCGGCAGCGGCCCGTGCGGGCGGCAAGGGGGTCAACGTCGCGCGCGTCGTGCGCGCGCTCGGCGGCGACTCGGTCGCGCTCGCCCCCGTGGGCGGGCTCCTGGGGCCGGCCTTCGCCGCGGACCTCGAGGCCGCGGGTCAGCCCGCGTGCCTCGTGCCGGTCGCGGCCGGGCTGCGCCAGGCGGTCGCGGTCGTCCCTCGCCGTGCGGGTCCCGACGACGGGGGGCACCCGACGGTGCTCAACGAGCCCGGGGCGTCGCTCACGGACGACGAGTGGGCGCTGGTCGTGCGCACGGCGGTCGGCCTCGCGGCGGACCGCCCGGTCGTGACGGTCTCCGGGTCGTTGCCTCCCGGTACCACGCAGGCCCGGTTCGCCGGTCTCGTGCGCGCGCTGCGCGAGGTCGGCAGCCCGGTCCACGTCGACGTCTCGGGCCCCGGGCTGCTCTGGGCGGCCGAGGCGGGGGCCGAGCTCCTCAAGCCCAACCGCGCCGAGCTGGCCGAGGCGACCGGCACGCACGACCTGTCCGAGGGCGTCGTCGCGCTGCAGCGCCTGGGCGCGCGCGACGTCGTCGTGACCGACGGCGAGCACGGGCTCGCAGCGTTCGAGCGCGGTTCGGCGGGTCCCGCGGCGCGGGCCCGGCTCGACGCGCCCGTGCAGGGGAACCCGACCGGCGCGGGGGACGCGGCCATGGCAGCGCTGGCCCTGAGCGTCGGGCGGCCCTGGGTCGAGCGCCTCGCCCTGACCGTCGCCACGTCGGCTGCAGCGGTGCTGCGACCGGTCGCGGGCGAGGTCGACCCGCAGGACGTGCGCCGTCTGGGCGAGCGCGTCCTCACCGAGAACCTGCACGACACCCGAACCACGGAGGCCTGAATGCCGCTCGTCACCGCCACCCAGCTCGTCCACGGAGCCCGCGCCGAGGGGCGCGGGGTCGGAGCCTTCAACGTCATCCAGGTCGAGCACGCGGAGGCCTTCGTGGCCGCTGCCGAACGGGCCGGCGCGGGGGTCGTCCTGCAGATCAGCCAGAACGCCGCGCGGTACCACGGCGGCCTGGAGCCGATCGCGCTCGCGACGCTCGCCGTCGCGCGGGCGTCGAGCGCCCCGGTCGTCGTCCACCTGGACCACGCCGAGGACCGTGCCCTCGTCAGCGAGGCCGTCCGCCTGGGGTTCACGTCGGTCATGTACGACGGGTCCGCGCTCGACTACGAGCACAACGTCGAGGTCACGGCCGACGTCGTGCGCGAGGCGCACGCCCACGGCGTCTTCGTCGAGGCCGAGCTCGGCAAGGTCGGGGGCAAGGACGGCGTGCACGCACCGGGGGTGCGCACCGACCCCGCGGAGGCCGTCGCGTTCGTCGCCTCGACGGGTGTCGACGCGCTCGCGGTCGCGGTCGGCTCGTCCCACGCCATGACCGATCGCACGGCCTCGCTGGACTTCGCGCGGATCGCCGAGCTGCGTGCAGCAGTGCCCGTGCCGCTGGTGCTGCACGGATCCTCGGGCGTCGCCGACCACGACCTCACGCGGGCGGTCAAGGAGGGCATGACCAAGATCAACATCTCGACCCACCTCAACAACACCCTCACGCGGGCGCTGCGCACCTACCTCGAGCAGCATCCGAGCGTCGTCGACCCGCGCAAGTACCTCGGTGCGGGCCGGGACGCGATGCGCGACGAGGTCGTGCGCCTGCTCGGTGTGCTGAACGCGGCCTGAGCGCCTGCCGCCGCCGGCCGCGAGGGCCGCCGGCCGCGAGGGCCGCCGGCCGCGAGGGCCGGCGGCGGCGCGGGGTGCGTGGCCCGGCCGGTCCGGGCCCCGCAGTCCACCCGGAGCGAACCCTCTCGCCTACCGCCGCCATGTACGGGAGACTGGGCGTATGAGCATGACTCGTCCCAACGCCGCGCCCAAGGTCCCGACGCCGCCCAGCGGGGAGCAGGTCGCGTCCTACGCGACCTACCTCGAGGCGCAGAAGGCCGTCGACTACCTCTCCGACAACAAGTTCGCCGTCGAGTACGTGACCATCGTCGGTACCGACCTGCGCATGGTCGAGCGTGTCATGGGTCGCCTCACGTACGGGCGGGTGGCGCTCGCGGGTCTCGCGTCCGGCGCGTGGTTCGGCCTGTTCGTGGGTCTGCTGCTCTACATGTTCAACAGCGGCGGCGGCCTGATGCTCGCCGCGATCGGTCTGGGCGCGGGCTTCGGCCTGCTGTTCTCGGTGCTGTCGTACTCGCTCACGGGCGGCAAGCGAGACTTCACCTCGTCGAGCCAGATCGTGGCGTCGTCGTACGCGCTGCTGTGCCACCCGGAGCGCGCGGGGGACGCACGCCGGCTCCTGTCCCAGATGCCCGACGGCGCCGCGGCCGTCGCGCGTCAGGTCCCGTCGGGCGCGGGTCAGCCCGGGCAGGCGGCGCAGCCGGGCCGGCCGTGGGGAGCGCAGCCGCCGCAGGCGTCCGCTCCGGCCCCTGGCCCGGCCCAGCCGACCGACGCACCGGCCCAGGCCGCGCCGCCGGCCCGGACGCCGGACCCGCGCTGGACGACCCCGTCGGGGGCGCCCCGCTACGGTGCGATGCGCAGCGACGTCACGCCGCCCGCACCGGCCGACGGTGCACCGGCCGAGGGGCAGAGCGCCCCGGCGAGCGGCACCCCGACCGCGCCCGACGGGCCGGCGGACGAGACGACGTCGGGCACGCGCTAGGTCCCCCGGGCTCACGCCGAGGCGTGGCTGTCCGATCCAGTCGGGCGAGACCGGCGCATGACGACCCGAGCTCGCGTTCGCTGAGCTGTCAGAAGGTGGCCGGGGTATACCCCGGCCACCTTCTGACAACTCAGGGGGGCTCACTCGCCGGGTCGTCACGCGCGCGGTCTGACGCCCAACGCCGAGGCCGGCGGCCCTGAGGAGTCCTCGGGGCCGCCGCCCTCTGCTGCTGCGGCCGTGCTCAGTCGCGCAGCGACGCCATCCACGCCTCGACGTCCTCGGGGCGGCGGGGGAGCGCTGCCGAGAGGTTCTCGTTGCCGTCGGCCGTGATCAGGACGTCGTCCTCGATGCGCACGCCGATCCCGCGGTACTCCTCGGGGACGGTGAGGTCGTCGCTCTTGAAGTACAGGCCGGGCTCGATCGTGAAGACCATGCCGGGCTCCAGGACGCCGTCGACGTACAGGTCGCGACGGGCCTGCGCGCAGTCGTGCACGTCCAGGCCCAGGTGGTGGCTCGTGCCGTGCACCATCCAGCGGCGGTGGAACTGGCCCTCGGGCGCCAGGGACTCCTCCGCGGTCGCGGGCAGCAGGCCCCACTCGGCGAGGCGCTCGGCGATGACCTCCATCGCGGCGGCGTGGATGTCGCGGAAGCGGGCCCCCGGGACGGCGACCGCGAAGGCCGCGTCGGCGGCGTCGAGCACCGCCGTGTAGATGCGGCGCTGGACGTCGGTGTACGTGCCGTCGACGGGCAGGGTACGCGTGACGTCGGCCGTGTAGAGCGAGTCGACCTCGACGCCCGCGTCGAGCAGCACGAGCTCGCCCGAGCGGACCTGGCCGTCGTTGCGGATCCAGTGCAGCGTCGTCGCGTGCTCGCCCGCGGCCGCGATCGTCTCGTACCCGACCGTGTTGCCCTCGAGGCGGGCGTGCGCGTCGAACGTCGTCTCGATGACGCGCTCGCCGCGGCGGTGCTCGGTCGCCCGAGGAAGGTTGCGCACGACCTCCGCGAAGCCCTCGATCGTCGCGTCGACGGCCTCGCGCATGTGCTCGATCTCGAGCGCGTCCTTGACGAGGCGCAGCTCGGAGGTGGCCTCGACGAGCGTGGCGTCCGCGGCGGCGTCGTCGCTCTGGCCGTTCTCGGCACGGATCGCCTCGACCAGGGCCTCGATGTTCTCGTCGGCGCCCGTGACGACCAGCAGCACGACGTGCTCACCGACGTCCTTGGCGAGCGCGTCGCGCAGCCCGTCGACGTGCGCGGCCTCGATGCCCGTCACCGTGGTGACGTCGTCGAGGCTCGGGCGGGCACCCACCCAGAACTCCCCGTAGCGCGAGTCCGCGTAGAACTCCTGCGTGTCGCGCGCGGCGAGGGGCCGCACGTACAGGACCGCGTGGTGGTTCGAGCCGTCGTCACCCGTGCCGGGCTCGACCGGGTGCAGGACGAGGACCGCGTCGGGCTCCTGGTCGGTGCCCAGCCCGGTGAGGTGCGCGAACGCCGAGTGCGGGCGGAAGCGGTAGTCGGTGTCGTTCGAGCGGACCTTGAGCGGCCCGGCGGGGACCACGAGCCGCGCCCCCGCGAAGCCCGCGGACAGCTCGGCGCGGCGGGCCGCGGTGTACGGAGCGGCGACGCCGGCCTCGACGTCGCTGCTCGCGCGCGGCGCCCAGCCGCTCGTGATGAAGGCCTTGAAGGCCTCGGAGTCGGGCCGGTGCGACCGGTTGTCGTTCCGGGCGGCGATCTCCTGCTCGGACGGCGCGTCGGCGGCGCTGACGGGGGTGGTGTCGTTGCTCATGGGGACCAGTCTCCCATCGGTTGCTGGGACCGCGGGGGATCGCCGGGCCCCGCCGGGCCTCGGCCGGCGGCGCACGAGGGCCCCAGGTGCCCGACGGCGGTGCTCGTCGTGTACCTGGGGCCCGGCGGTCGGGGGCGGTGTGGTTCGCCTCCGACACGTGGTGCTGGTCGTGCTGGTCGGGTGCGGCGTCTAGCGGCCGACGTCCGACAGCTCGGCCGCCGTGATGATCCGTCGGCGCTCGACGGGCCGGATGACGCCGTCGTCGACGAGGTCGCGCGTGACCTGCTTGACGTGCTGCAGGAAGGTGCGGTGGTTCGGGTAGTCGTCGTCCTCCGCGACGAGGTCGTTGATGGTGCAGCCGTTGCCGGTGTCGACGTTGGTCACGGTGCTGTCGTTGCCGTCGATCACGACGGTCGGCCGGACGTCCGACCCCGGGCACCGGTCGACGCCCTGCGCGACGACCGTGAAGATCACCGACCGGGACGTGGACACGTTGCCCGCGGCGTCGGTCGCGCGGTACGTCACGGTGTGGTCGCCGTCCGAGGCGATGAGCACGGGCGCGGCGTAGCGCTGCCACGCCCCGCCGTCGACCCGGAGCTCGGTCCGGTCCACGCCCGAGCCGGCGTCGGTCGCGACCAGGGTCACCGTGACCTTGCCGAGGAACGCGCCCCGCAGGTCACGGCTCCCGCTGAGGGTCGCGGTCACCTCGGGGGCGACCGTGTCCGCGGGCACGGTCGACTCCACGACGAACGTCACGCTCCCGGGCGCCGACACGTTGCCCGCACGGTCCGTCGCACGGAACGTCACCGTGTGAGCCCCCGGCGTCGAGACCGCGACCTGCGTCGCGTAGCGGTACCACGTGCCGCCGTCGACCTGGTACTCGATCGAGGCGACGCCGGAGTCGTCGTCGGTCGCGGTGAGGCGGACCTGGGCGCGGCCCACGTACTCGCCCGCGCCGTTCTTCGCACCGTAGACGCCCGCCGTGACCTTCGGGGCGACCGTGTCGCCCGGGTCCGCCGCCACGACCGTGAGGGTCACGGTCCCGACCTGCGAGACGTTGCCCGCCTCGTCGGTCGCGCGGTAGGCCAGCGAGTGCTCGCCCACCTCGTCGAGCACGACCGGGCCCGTGTACGCCGTCCAGGGACCGCCGTCGAGCGAGTGCTCGACCGATGCGACGCCCGAGCCCTCGTCGGTCGCCGTGAGCGTCACCGCCGCCGACCCGAGGTAGGCGCCCGCGCCGTCCCGGTCGCCGCTGACCGCGGCGGCGACGGTCGGTGCCGTCGTGTCCTCGCTGCCGCCGGGTGCGACGACCGTGAAGGTCGTCATGCCCTCCTCGGACACGTTGCCCGCGACGTCGGTCGCGCGGAACGCGACCTCGTGCTCGCCCGCAGCGGTCACGACGACGGGCTCGGTGTACGCCGCCCAGCCGCCACCGTCCAGGGCGTACTCGACGCCCGCGACCCCGGACGAGTCGTCGGTCGCGGTGAGAGCCACGCTCGCGGACCCGACGAACGCGCCCGCCTCGTCCTGCTCGCCCGTGACCTCCGCCGTGACCGTGGGAGCGGTGGTGTCCTGCCCGCCGTCGTCCGCGACGACCGTGAACGTCGTCGTGCCGACCTCGGACACGTTGCCCGCGACGTCGGTCGCGCGGTAGGACACGGTGTGCTCACCGGGCTCGGTGAACGGCAGGGCAGCGGTGTACGGCATCCAGTGCCCACCGTGCGCGTCGACCTCGATCGAGGCGACGCCCGAGCCCTCGTCCTGGGCGCTGAGCGCGACCGAAGCGGTCCCGACGTAGGCGCCGTCGGCGTCCTGGCGGCCCGTGACCTCGGCGGTCACCGTCGGGGCGACCGTGTCCTGCTCCGCACCGCCCTCGGCGACCGTGAAGGTCGCGGTCTGCGCCTGCGACGTGTTGCCCGCCGCGTCCGTCGCGCGGAACTGGAGCGAGTGCTCGCCGACGCTCTCCACGACGAACGGTGCGTCGTACGCCCGCCAGCCCGCGCCGTCGAGGTCGTACTCGACACCCGCGACACCCGAGCCGTCGTCGGTCGCGGCGAGCGTGACGGTCGCGCCGCCGACGTAGGCGCCGTCGGCGTCCTGCTCGCCCGTGACCTCAGCAGTGACCGACGGTGCCGTCGTGTCGTCACCGCCCCCGCCGTCGGCCGTGACGACGAGCTCGCCCCACATCTCGCCGTGGCCCGGGATCGCACAGAAGTAGCGGTAGGTGCCCGGCGTCAGGACGACCTCCGCGACGTGCTTGCCACCGTTCGCGTCGAACGGGCTGGCGAGGATGTCGAGCGTCACGTCGTGGTTGTAGCCGGGCGTCGACGTGTCGAACGTGAGCGTGTGGCTCATCCCGAACGTGCTGCCGGTCGCGACGCTGTTCTCGAACACGATCGTCGCCGCGCCCGCGGTCGCCGTCGCGGGGAAGGTCTTGTAGTCGGTGATGCTGTTGTCGCCCGTCCAGGTCAGCGTCTGCGCGGCGGCCACGGTACCCGTGGCCGCAGAGCCGGCTGCCGAGCCGGGTGCGGGGGAGAGGGAGGCGGGCGCGGCCGATGACGCGGTTCGTGGCGCCGTGGTGGCCGCGGCCGGAAGGGCCGAGCCCATCGTGGCTGCCAGCAGGCCGGCCACGACCGTGGCCACGAGCCGTACGGGGCCGCGTGCGCGGGTTGTTCGTCGATCCATGAGGTGCACTCCTCGTGCGAGAGGGATCCAGCGGATGGCGCCGCCGCAGCGGCGAGGCCGGTCGGGGGGACGGTGCGAGCCGTCCCCCCGACCGGTCGGGCGCTACAGGTCCTGCACCCGGATGTCGCGGAACTCGATGAGGTCGTTCGTCCCGTGGTTCTGGAGCCCGATGAACCCGCGGTCGAACTGGCGCAGGTCCGTCGGCGGGTCGCCCGCACGCGAGGACTGCTGCCCGGGCGTGTTCTCGAACTCGTTGATGACCGTGCCGTTGCGGATGATCGTGTACTTCTGGCCGACCACCCGGATCTCGTACTCGTTCCACTCGCCCTTGGGGCTCACCCCGGCCTGGTCGAGCCCGACCGGGTCGAAGTTGTAGACCGAGCCCGTCTTCTGCGGCTCGCCCGAGGGACCGTCGTAGATCTGGATCTCGTGACCGCACGAGATCGCGACCCACGCCGGGGACTGCCCCTCGGCGCACTCGGCGTCGCCGGGAGCCGTCGGGTCGGGGAAGCGCGTGAAGACGCCGCTGTTCGCGAACCCGCTCCCCGCCGAGACGTCGCGGAAGAGCAGCTTCACGGAGAAGTCCCCGAGCTCCTGCGCCTCGTACCAGAGCATCCCGAGCCCGCCGCTCGACCGCAGCGAACCGTCGGCCTGCAGGTCGAACCTGCCGTCGGGCAGCTGCACCCAGTCGTACAGCGACTCGCGCGTCCCGTCGAAGATCGTGCGGTACCCGCCCGGCTCGACGCCGATCTGGGAGCGCGCCGCCGCGTTGACCAGGGCCTGGCGCTCCTTGCCCGTGACCCGGCCGTCGTCGAGCAGGCCGCGCGCGACCTCCTTGACGTGCCTGAGGAACTGGGTGTGGTTCTTCCACTCCTTCTCGTCCTGGAACAGGTCGTTGACGGTGCAGCCGCCCAGGTCGTCGTTCGCGACGCCCGAGTCGACGTCCCCGAACCACACGGTGGCGCGGTCGTCGGGCAGCGTGCACGTCGTGGCCGCCTCGGTCCCGACCGTGGCGGTGCTGCCGTCCGCGTACGTCACCGTCAGCCTGGCGTCGTACGAGCCGACGCGCGCGTAGGTGTGCCGAGGGTTCGCCTCGCGCGACGTCTGACCGTCGCCGAACTCCCAGAGGTAGGACACGCCGCCCGAGCGCACCCCGGTGAAGGCGACCGTGAGCGGGTCGCCCTGGACGCTCGCACCCGTCGCCGCCGGGGCCGGTGTCGGCGCCCCGCCCTGGTAGGTGACGCGGAGCAGCTTCTGGTTCGGGTCGAGGCTGAAGAACCCGCCCGCGTAGTCCAGCAGGTACAGCGCACCGTCGGGACCGAACGACGCGTCCATCCAGCTCTGCAGCAGGCCGTCACCACGACCGCCCGGGAGGATGTGCCGCAGGTCCTCGGCGAACGCCGGCGCACCCTGCTCGGGCACCTGGGCCGGGTCGACCGTCACGGCCACGCGGTTGTTGGCGTTCGACTGGTCACCGAGGAACCACTTGCCCTCCCAGTACGCGGGCCACGCCACGTCGCTGTCGGGGTCGACCTGCGACGCCCGGTAGGTGGGGCCGGACATGACGGCCTGGCCACCGCCCCGCAGCCACGGGATGGTGTACGTCGCCTCGTCGTCGACATAGCTCGGGACGCCCCCCTCGCGCTCGGGGAAGACCGGCCCGCCACCGCTCGGCGAGTACCAGATCATGTTGTCGCGCGCGGGCGGGATGTCCACGAGCCCGGTGTTGCGCGGCGACGTGTTCTTCAGGTCGTCGCAGTCGTACCAGCCCGTGAGCACGCTCGCGTCCTCGTTGCTGCGGTCGCGGTACGGCTGGCGGTTGCCCATGCAGTACGGCCACCCCTGGTTGCCCGCCGAGGTGATGATCGTGGCCGTCTCGTACTTCGCCGGCCCGAGCTCGGGGTTCGGCATGCCGGCGTCAGGACCGACCCAGCCCGCCGTCAGCCAGTCGGTCTCGGGGTCGATCTGCAGGCGGGAGATGTTGCGCACGCCCATGACGTAGACCTCGGGCCGCGTCTTGTCGCCGGGGTCGTCCGCCTCGGGGAAGAGGTTGCCGTCAGGGATCGTGTAGGTGCCGTCGTCCTCGGGGTGGATCCGCAGGATCTTGCCGTTGAGGTCGTTGGTGTTGCCCGACGTGCGTCGCGCGTCCTGGAAGCTGATGCCCGCGTACTCCTGGGTCCAGTTGTTCCCCGAGTATCCGTCCGAGCCGCCCGAGGAGTTGTTGTCACCCGAGCCCACGTAGAGGTTGCCCGCGTCGTCGAACGCCATGCCGCCCCCCGCGTGGCAGCAGCTGTGGATCTGCGTCTCCCACTCGAGCAGGTCGACGCGCGTGTTGAGGTCGATGCGCGGGCCCTTCGGGTCGTACGTGAACCGGGACACCGTGCGCATCCCGACCCGGCGCTCGCGGTCGATCGACTCGTGCGGCATCCAGTAGACGTAGACCCACCTGTTCGTGGCGAAGTCCGGGTCGGGGGTGATGCCGAGCAGACCCTCCTCGTTCTTGACCAGCTCGCTGCCGCTGCCACGGTTGCCCATGACGTCGAGCGTCGCGAGCAGGCTCACGGCGCCGGACTCGGGGTCCCACTCGTGGATCGTGCCGCAGCCGAGGCCGACGTCCGGGTCGTCCCACGAGACGATCGGTCCGGTCGGGCACGCGCCGCGGCCCACGTAGAAGACCTTGCCGTCGGGAGCGACGGTCAGGCCGTGCGGCTCCCCGATCTGGTCGAGCTCGCCCTGGGCGTTCGGGGCGGTGATCCGCTCCGCGCGGTAGTTCGAGGCGATCGTCGCCTGGCAGTCGCCACGCACGACGCCCGTCGTCCACTGCAACGCTCCCAGGAGGTGCTGGCGGAACGTCGCGTCGTCCCAGGCGCCGGCGGTGCCGCCCATGCCCGTGAAGAACGAGCGTCCGCCGTCGTAGTCACGGCACCAGGACACGGGCTCGAACGGCGACGTCGTCGGGCCGGCGTCCGGCCCCGGCTCGAGCTGTGCCACGGTGTGCACCTCGCCCGCAGGGCTGTCCGCCCATCCCATCCACCTGTCCTCGCGCTCCCAGGTCAGGGGCAGCGCCGCGGTGGCCGGGTGCTGGCGGTCGGTCAGGTCGACCGTGCGGACCTCCACGGGGAGCTCCGGCTCGGGCTGGTCGATCGCGTCCGGGCCGTACAGCGAGATCTCCGCGAGCTGGGTCGCGCTCTCGCCGCCGTTCTGCGTGATGGAGAGCCGGTACCAGCCGTAGGCGGTCGCGCTCTCGACGTCGAAGTCCCGGCGCTGGAAGCGCTGGGGGAAGTCCTCGTCGGCGCGCTTGTCGACGTCGACCCAGGTCGTGCCGTCGGTCGACCCCTGGAGCGTCCACGCCCGGGGGTCGCGGCCGTCGAAGTCGTTGGCCGAGGTGAGCGTGTAGCGGGCCAGCGCGACGGGCTCCTGGAGCCGCAGCGTGACGGTCGCCGTGCTCCGGAAGGCGAGCCACTTCGTGCCCGGGTCGGCGTCGACCAGGTTCTTGGCCCCCTCGTTCGGCGGGTTCTCGGCGTCGGCGGTCACCTCGGCGACGTCCTCGGCGTCGGGCTGGGCGCCGGCGACGCGGGCGCCGACCAGACCCGTGAACCACTGGGAGGACTCCTGCGCACGCGCGGCGTCGCGCACACCCAGGAAGCCGCCGCCCGCGTTGACGTAGCTCTTGAGCGCCGCCTCCTGCGCGGCGCTGAGCTCGACGCCCTCGGCGGACAGGAAGACGACGCCGCGGTACTCACCCAGCGCGGACTGGCTGAACGCCCCGGGGTCCGACGTCACGTCCACGGCGAACCCGTGCTCGGCACCGAGCGCGGTCAGCGCCTGGGTCGCCTCGACGACCGGGTCGTCCTGCGCGTCGGGCGCCCCGTGGAACACCAGGACCCGGACGGGGGGCGCCGCCGCTGCGGTGGCCAGCGCTCCGGCAGTGGGAGCCGCGGTCGTGACCGTGGCGGACGCGGAGGCGGTCGCCGAGGATGCGGCCGCCGCGGGGGAGGCGGCGGCCCGGTCGACCTGACCGGCGGCCGGGGCCACGGTGGCGACGGCGACGAGAGCGAGGCCCGTCAGACCGACGACCACGGAACGCAAGGGGCCCGGCCTGGACCGGCCTCTCGTGGTGGGGGAAGAGGCTCTTCTGGATGGCACTGTCCAACTCCTTCGTCATCAGTGCGGTGCGCTCGGGGGACCCGGACGCCGTACAGGTGGTGCGGGGTGGAAGCTCGTGGTGCGCGGGACGGGCGGTGACCGGTGGTGACCCGCCGCCGCGGGTCAGTGGCCCGCGTGGGCGGCGGGGCCGGTCCCGTCGGGGACGGGCGCGGCCGGGTCGGCTGCGGCGTCCCCGTGGCTGCCGTGCCCGCGGAACCGGTCGATGGACTCCTGCGCACCCGCGGGCATGGACCCGTCGGCGTTGCGGACCAGGAAGATCCCGGCCATCCCGCCGTCGGCGTGGAACTGGACGTGGCAGTGGTACATCCAGGCGCCCGGCCCGACCCCCAGCCCCGCGACGACCTGGAACCCGAACGAGTCGCCGGGGTTGAGGTCGCGGTTGTCGACGACCTGGCTCGGGTCGTCCCTGCCCTGGAGCAGACCGGTACGGCTGTTGGCCCAGCGGTGCGCGTGGAGGTGGAAGGTGTGGAAGGTGTTGCCGTGGCCGATGCAGATGAACTCGACCCGCTCACCGAGCCGCGCCTCGAGCATCGGGGTGTCGGGCGCGGCCTTGTTGTTGACGAGCATGTCGTTGAACACGACCGTGTACTGCTTCTGCGGCAGGACGTCGCCGACCCTGCGCACGACGAGGGCCCCGTAGAGCCCCGCGGCGACGCCCGCGCTCCCGTGCTCGCCCCAGGCGTGGTCGTGATAGTGCCAGTAGCCCGCGCTCCCCGGCATCCAGATGCCCCGGTCGCGGGCCATCGCGACGGTCGACCAGACGTAGGTGCGCGTCTGGCCGGGCTCGTTGAACGAGGCGTTGAACGGGCTGCCGTCGCTGTTCACGTCGTAGTTGACGCCGTGCGGGTGGATGGACAGGCGCTGGTCGGTCGTGTTGACCAGCGTGATCTCGAGCGTCTCGCCCTCCCACATCTCGAGGACCGGGCCGGGGACCGTGGCCGCGCCCGGCTCGAGGCCGTAGCCCACGAGGCCGTCCGCGATGCGTTCGGCGTACATCGTGATCCGGCGGACGGTGGTGGCCGCGGCCGGGACCGGCGTGCTGGCTGCGGCCGCGGAGACGCTGCCGCCCGGCCCGAGCACGAAGGCTGCGGCGGGTGCGGCGGCGAGGACCCCGGCCCCCAGGAGCAGGGACCGGCGGGACAGCGGGTTCGAGGGGATGATCTCGGGCCTCGGGTCGTTCATGGATGTCCTCCCAGGCGTGCGCGGCGAGCCCTCGCGGCGCGACGGTGCGCCGCGGCGCATCGCGCCACGCCTATCGTTCGTCGGTGCCCGGGGTTGCTACCCCGAGGAGGTACCTCGTCCCGCGCACGCTGCAGGCTGCGCGCCGGACGTCAGCGGCGGGCGTGCACCGGTCGACCGGTGGGTCCCGCGTCGTCGGGCGGTCGGTGGCCTGGGGAGGCCGTGCCGGTCGTCCGCGACGGTGCGCACGAGCCGGCTGTCCGGTCCGGATGTCCGGCCTGCCCCAGGCTGGAGATCCAGGTCTCCTGGTGGTTTCCAGGAGCAACTGTCAATCATC
>Ga0233375_1000978_pt1 | contig 13814 bp, 8 predicted proteins | sample ElkDunMinimDraft_10_FD_191539 | JGI IMG/M metagenome (GOLD analysis project Ga0233375, IMG submission 191539) | Fecal eukaryotic communites from dung pellets of Tule Elk in California, USA - Elk Dung E16 | ecosystem: Host-associated > Mammals > Digestive system > Large intestine > Fecal | place... | reverse complement strand
TTTCAGCGCGGCGCGCGCGCGGCCATATTGCGTCAGCAATGGTGCCATCTCGGCCATCACCCGCTGATCGCGCCCGGGGTCGGCGCGCAGTTTTTCGATGCGCGCGACAGCGGCCTTCAAGTACCGCGGGAAATGCGCCAACTGCGCCGGCGGTGTGTCGCGCAGAAACCAGCGGTGCACCAGCGCGCCGGACTGCTGTTGCAGGTCCGCATAGGCCGCGGCATGCGCCTTGGCCTGCGGCAATTTGCGCTGCAGCGCCGCCCATTCCGTCATGACGGTGCCCGCCAGACGCATGACTTCCTGCGCCAGCAGCCCCACCCTGCCCTTGCCTTCGACGCGGCGCTGCTCAAAGGCTTCGGCGTTGGCGGGCCAGGGCTCGGCCAGGCAGGCCTGCGCCAGGGCGCAGTCGATGACTTGGTCGCGCAGGTCTTCCATTGAGCCCAAGGGCATGTACAGCATGCTGACGCGGGTGAGGTCGGTGAGGTTCTTTTCCAGGAACTTCACCTGCTCGCGCAAGGCCAGCCGGAACAGGCGCAACAGCCCGGCGCGATGATGGCGCCGGGCCTCTTCGGGGTCGTCGAAGACGTCGAGGTCACAATGGGTGCCGCGGTCCACCAACGCCGGATAGCCGATGACCGACTGGCCCTTGCGTTTGATCTCCATGATTTCGGGCAATTCACCGAATGACCATGAAGTCAGCCCTTCCTGCGCCAGCGCCTGCGCCACCTGGGTGTCGCGCGCCGCCAGCTGCTGGAAGTCGGCCTGGGCCTGACGGCCATGTTCGGCCTTGAGTTGGGCCAGATTGCGCCCCACGCCAAGCATGCGGCCATGCTCGTCGACCACGCGGAAATTCATGAACAAGTGCGCGGGCAAGGTTTCGAGCTTGAAGTCGCCCGGCGCCGGGCGCACCTGCACTTGTGCCCACATGTCGGCGGCGATGGCATCGAGCAGGCCGGTCTGCGGGTCGTTCAGGCGGTCGAACCAGCGTTCGTAAAAGCCGGCGGCATAATCGGGTAAAGGCACGCAATGGCGCCGCAGCTTTTGCGGCAGCGATTTCAGCAGGGCCTGAACCTTTTCTTTCAGCATCCCCGGCACCAGCCATTCACAGCGCTGCGCGTCCACCTGGTTCAGCGCGAACAGGGGGATGGAAAGCGTGACGCCATCGCGCGGCGAACCCGGTTCAAAGTGGTAATCCAGCGCCATTTCGACGCCGCTGCACACCATTTTTTTGGGGAACACATCGGTGGTGATGCCGGCGGCCTCATGGCGCATCAGCGCATCGCGCGTGAGCAGCAGCGCCGCCGCGCCGGCCTTGTCCAGCCCGCGGACCCAGCTTTCGAGCGTCGCCACCTGGCTCATGCCGGCGGGGATCAGGCGGTCGTAGAACGCGTAAATGAGTTCGTCGTCCACCAGAATGTCCGGACGTCGGGCGCGGTGTTCCAGCTTTTCGATGTCGGCGATCAGCTTGCGGTTGTGGGCCACGAACGGCAAGCGGGTGTCGATCGCGCCGGGCACCAGGGCTTCCCGAATGAAGATCTGCCGGGCGTGTACGGGGTCGATACGCCCGTAGTGCACGCGGCGGCCAGAATAGATGGTCAAACCATAGAGCGTGGCACGTTCGTTGGCCACCACCTGCCCGGCTTTCTTTTCCCAACGGGGGTCCGACCAGGCACGGCGCAATAAATGCGCGGCCGTGCGTTCGATCCACACCGGCTCGATGCGCGCCACGCAGCGCGCGTACAAGCGGGTGGTTTCGACCAGTTCGGCGGCGATGATCCAGCGACCCGCCTTGCGCACCAGTCGTGAACCCGGGTGGATATGGAAGCGGATATCGCGCGCGCCGAGGTAATGGCCGCCTTCGTCGCTTTTGAAGCCGATGTTGCCCAGCAGGCCGGCCAGCAGCGCCATGTGCAGCTGTTCGTAGGTGGCTTCGCTCTGGTTGAGCCGCCAGCCCTGTTCGCCCACCACGCTGGCAAGTTGGCTGTGCACATCGTGCCATTCGCGCAGACGCAGGGGCGATAGGAAATTCTGCCGCAGCAGCGCCACCAGTTTGCGTTGCGAGGCTTTGTGCTGCACCTGTTCGCCGTACCAACGCCAGAGCTTGAGGAACGAGATGAATTCGGACTTGTCGTCGCCGAATTTGCCATGGGCGCTATCGGCGGCGTCCTTCTCGTGCATGGGCCGGTCGCGCGGGTCCTGCACCGAGAGGGCGGCGGCGATGATCAGCATTTCCGTCAGGCATTGCTGGTCGCGGGCGGCGAGGATCATGCGACCGATGCGGGGGTCGACGGGCAACCGGGCCAGTTCATGACCGATGGGGGTCAAGGTGTACTGTGCACCGCCACGGCTGGCGCCGTCCTGGCTGGCGCCGGTGTCTTGCGCCGCGTCGTCGACAGCCGGGTACCGCATTTCAAGCGCGCCGAGTTCAAGCAGCAGATGGTAGCCGTCGGCAATTGCCCGCCCCGGCGGGGCTTCAACGAATGGGAAGTCTTCGATATCGTCCAGACGCAGGGACTTCATGCGCAGGATGACGGCGGCCAGCGACGAACGCAGCACTTCCGGGTCGGTGAAGGCGGCGCGGTTATTGAACTCCGCTTCATCGTACAAGCGGATGCACAGCCCGGGGCCGACGCGCCCGCAGCGGCCGGCGCGCTGGTTCGCCGAGGCGCGGCTGATGGGTTCGATGCGCAGTTGTTCGACCTTGTTGCGCCAGGAATACCGCTTCACCCGGGCCAGGCCGCTGTCGACCACGAAACGGATGCCGGGCACGGTGAGCGAAGTTTCCGCGACGTTGGTCGCCAGCACGATACGCCGGCCGCTGCCGCGCGGATGAAAAATTTGTTCCTGCTCGGCCTGCGACAGACGGGCGTAGAGCGGCAGGATTTCCGTGCCGGGCGGATGGTGTTTGCGCAGCGCCTCGGCGGCTTCGCGGATTTCCCGTTCGCCGGGAAGGAACACCAGTACATCGCCGGGGCCGTGGGCAGCGCATTCGTCGACCGCGTCGACGATGGCGGCGGCGAGGTCGCGGTCATCGTCCGCGCCGCGCTCGCGGGCGCCGGTGGCGGGCGACCCCGCGGCGGCGGCGCGCGCTGTCGCGAGTTCGGGCGCGACGATCGGCCGATAGCGGATCTCCACCGGGTAAAGCCGGCCCGACACCTCGATCACGGGCGCAGGACGCGCCACGCCATCGCGGTCCGGCGGCGCGGCGAAATGACGGGCGAAGCGCTCAGCGTCGATGGTCGCGGAAGTGATTACCACTTTCAGATCCGGGCGCCGGGGCAGCAAGCGCTTCAGGTAACCCAGCAGGAAATCGATATTCAGGCTGCGTTCGTGCGCCTCGTCGATGATGATGGTGTCGTAGCGGCGCAGCAGCGGGTCGCGCTGCGACTCGGCCAGCAGGATGCCGTCCGTCATCAGCTTGATGGCGGCATTCGGGCCGGTGCGGTCGTTGAAGCGCACCTGGTAGCCGACCACCTCACCCAGCGGCGTCTTCAGTTCCTCGGCGATGCGCTTGGCCACCGATGTCGCCGCCAGACGGCGCGGCTGAGTGTGGCCGATCATGGCTTCGCGCCCGCGGCCGATATCCAGGCAGATCTTCGGTAACTGGGTGGTTTTGCCGGAACCGGTTTCGCCGCTGACGATGACCACCTGATGGGCCTTCAGGGCCGCGGCGATTTCTTCGCGGCGCGCGCTGACTGGCAAGTCCTCGGGATAGGTGATCGGCGGGATCGCGCGCACCGCGTTGGCCGGCGCTGCCGCGGGTCGTTGCCGCAGAGGGTCGCGTGGCCGGGCCGCGGGCCGGCTGCGGGCGTCTGCCGCCTGGCCTGACGCGGCGGCGGCGCCAGCGCCCTCCCTGCGGCCCTGCGCGGGACGGGAGCCCGCCGACTTGGTAGCCGCTCGGCCGCCGGCCGGGGCGACGGCTGCTGCCGGCTGCGCGCGCTGCGAGCGATCGCCCTCCCGCGCAGCCGGTGCTGCCGCCGGCAGGCGATCGGCTGGCTGCGCATGGGGGGCTTCAGACGTCGCGCCAGCTTGCGGCACCGAGGATTGCACAGCGTTACGAGGATGCGTCGTGGCGGTTGCAGCGGACGGTGCCGCGCCGCGCCGCCGGCGGCCAGAGGGGGGAGTGGGAAGCGTCATTGCCCACCATTATAGTTTTCGGCCCGGAGACGGCTGCCCGCCGTCCACGGGGGCACCACGGGGTGCCACGGGGCAGCAGCGAACTCGAGACGCAAGCTCCGGACGCGCATTACGCCAGGAACCGGCGGACCTGGGGCAGCCTGCGTCTGTTTCCGCCTTGATCATCCACCGGGCGTGCTCCGGGCCAAGGGTTTGGCATCACAGGCGTCGTCGTCGCCGGCCTTCTCGGCAAGATGCCGCAGCGTACGGCCGCAGGCCGGCGGATCTGGCCGGGATAGACCGGAAAACGCCTTAACGCAGAATCAGTTTGCCATCCTGCTGAGAGGCTTTGGCCGCGCCGATATCTTCGACGATTTCCTCGCGGCCGCGGCCGACCTGCAGTGTCACGCCACCGTGAATCTTCTTGGACGCTTCGATCGTGGCACTGACCGCCACCTCATTATCCTGCGCCAAGGCGGCTTCCCGGGCTTGCAGCGCGGCAAGGTCGGCCAGCAGTTTCGCATGCGTCTGCAACGCGCGCTCGCCGATGCCGTTGGCGGCCCGGGCCGGGTGCTTCTGCAGCACCATCAACAGTTGTTCGAGTTTGCCTTTTTCTTCGGTTAACCGTTTCCGCGTGCGTTCCAGCGCCTCGCGCTGGGCCTGCGCGTGCGGGTTGATACCCACCTGAATAAAAGTACGCACGCCGGCCATGGAACCGATGGTCACTGCCTTGACACTTTTCAGCGCCCGCACCTGTCCGCCTTGGATGCTGCCCTGCGAACTGCCACGGGCCCCCACGGTGACGCTATCACCCGCCAACACCTCGCTCTGCCGGATCTCGGTCTGCACGACCACATCCTTGCCCGCGCTGATGGTGGCATTGCCGATGAAGCGCGCCTGGATGCTGCCACGCGCCGTCACCTGGGCGCTGCGCCCCGCGCCCTCCAGCACGCCGGGCATTCCTTCGGCGACACCGACGATGCCGCCTTTGACCACCACATTACCGCCGGCGTCGATCTGCGCGGCTTCCACCGTGCCGCTTACCACGACATCACCGGTCACCTTGACCTGCATGCCGGTTGTGACGTCACCACGCACCTGCAAGGTGCCGTCGAAATCGATGTTGCCCGACGATAAATTGACGGCATCGACCTCCACCACCGGATTGACCGATACCCCATGCGGCAAAAACGACGGCGCGCCGGCAATGGCCGCCACCAGCACCTCCCGGTCCTGCTCGTCGCGCACCACGCCGGTGAGCGGTTCGTCGTAGGGAATATCCACCGGCGCGCGCGACAGCGCCGGCTGCCCTCTGACATCGACGCCGTCCTTGCCGGGCGACGGCGGGATGCGCCGCATCAAACGCATGCCTGGCGTCACCAAGAGCAGATCGCCCAACGCGCGGTAGTCGACCAAGGCGTTGTCGTCGCCACCTTGACTCGCGGTGCCGCGTGGCTCGTCGATCAAGGTCTCGAAGCGCGTGGGTGTGCCCTCGGCCGGGGGTATGCCGGCGGCGATCAGCATATCTTCGCCAGCGCCCACCTCCAGCATTTGCAGCAGTTCGTGTTCGCGCACGCCATAAACCACGCCGAGTTCAGCCAGTGCCGCGCGCACCTGCGCCAGGCTCACTGGCCGACCGCCGCGCGCGGGCTGCAGCGTCATCAATACCTGCATGGCGTCGGGGCCCATGTCCAACGTGAACGAGCCATCGACGACTTGCCCGATGACGTGTTCGATGACGTGCTCGATGGCCGGTTCACCAACGCTTTCCCCGGTTGCTGCACCTGCTGTGCCAGCCGTCCCTGCGGCCCGGCCCGTGACGCCTGCGGCTACCCCCTCGGCAGGGCCCACCGACGGCGCGGGTGCCGCCGCCAGCGCCACTACGGCACCGAGCTGCCCCGCCGCGGTCTCGATGGCAGACAGTTCGGCCAGCAGCGCACGGCCGGGGGCGTGCTCCCCGCTCCCGGCGCGACGGCCGGGGTCATCACCAGCGTGGTTCCCGCCGTCACCGACAGCGACGCTGCGCCGCACCACCGCACTGCGGCAGTCACTGATGAAATTGGCCAGGGCCGCCGGGTCGAGCGCGTCGAGGGTCCAGCCCCGCGCCAACACCGCAGCTTCGATCATGCCCGGTTCTGGCACGGGCGTGCCCGCTCCCGGACGAAAACCGGCGCGAAGCGCCCGCGTGTCCTGGTCCAGCGCCAACCAATAAGATTGATTCACGAGAGAAGTCCCCATTGTGTGCGCTCGGCGCTGCGACCGTGGTGCCGCGGCAAGCGCTGGAGGGTGGCGACTTAGGCTCACCCCGATAAGGGGCATCATTTCAAAATATTAATGATCAAAAGGCAATGTTTCTGTCGCCATTCGACAAATTTCTTTCCATTACCGGACTATTTCGGCACCATCCGCGCCGCCAAGCACCGCGCGGACGGTAGCGGCTCCTATAATTCCGCGATCCGCCCGCCTGTCACGTCCGGTCACGGCCGGCCAGCGTGACCAGCCACGGCGCATCCCTCCTTTTCACACACCTGCCGCCCATGCCCGACCTGGAACCCGATACCGTCTCCGCTCAGGAGGCTCCAGAATTCGCCCCCGCACAGTTCGTGCGCTGGTTCCGCGAAGTTGCCCCTTACGTTCATGCCTTCCGCGGCAAAACCTTCGTCGTCGCCTTCGGCGGCGAACTGGTGCAAGCAGGCGTACTGAATATCCTGGTGCAGGATCTGTCGCTGCTGTCGGCACTGGGCATTCGCCTCGTGCTGGTGCATGGTTCGCGCCCGCAGGTCAATGAACAATTACGCCTGAAAGGCCATGACCAGCAATTCGGGCGCGGCCTTTCGCCCACGGACGCGGCGGCCCTGGAGTGCGCCAAGGAAGCCGCTGGCGAAATCCGCCTGGATATCGAAGCGGCGTTCAGCCAGGGCTTGCCCAATACGCCGATGTCGCATGCCCACATCCGGGTGATCTCCGGCAATTTTGTCACCGCCCGGCCTTCCGGCGTGATCGATGGCATCGACTACAAACATACCGGCCAGGTGCGCAAGATCGACCTGGACGCGATTCGCTTTGCGATGGAACGTGGTTCGGTGGTGCTGCTTTCGCCGTTGGGATTTTCCCCCACCGGCGAGGCCTTCAATCTGGCGATGGAAGACCTCGCCACCAGCGCCGCCGTGGCCCTGCGCGCCGAGAAACTGATTTTCCTGTCGATGACCGACGGCGTTCTGCATGCCGATGGCACGGTGGACACCGAACTGGCGCGCGCGGATGCCGACGCGCTGCTGGCCACGGGCGGCATGGACGAAGAAACCGCCGTGTTCCTGCAGTACGCGTCGCTCGCGGTGAAGCGCGGGGTGGCGCGAGCGCATTTGGTTCCCTATTCGTTGGACGGCAGCGTGCTGCTGGAGATCTTCACCCATGACGGGGTGGGCACGATGGTGGTGGAAGACACGCTCGACGATCTGCGCCCGGCCACGGTGGATGACGTCGGTGCCATCCTCAGCCTGATCGAACCCCTGGAGGCCGACGGCACGCTGGTGCCGCGCGGGCGCAGTAGCATCGAACGCGACGTGGAGAATTTTTCCGTACTGGAACATGATGGGGTGATCTACGGCTGCGCCGCGCTGCACCCCTACCCGGCCGAACACATGGCGGAAATGGCCTGCCTGATCGTGCACCCTGAATGGCAGGGGTCAGGCGAAGGTGAGATGTTGTTGCGTCATATGGAAACGCGGGCCCGTGCCATCGGCGCCAAGCGCCTGTTCGTGCTGACCACGCGCACGTCGCACTGGTTCATGAAGCGCGGATTCGTCCAAGGCGGCGTTGCCGATTTGCCGCGTGAAAAGCAGCATAACTACAACCGCTCGCGCAACAGCCTGGTGTTCATCAAGCGGTTGTAAAATCACGCATTCACTACTTTCGGCAGTTGCCCCATGACCCGTACCGTTAATTGCGTCAAACTCAAACGCGAAGCCGAAGGGCTTGACTTCCCGCCCTACCCGGGCGAACTCGGCAAGCGCATCTGGGAAAGCATTTCCAAGGAAGCCTGGGAAGAGTGGAAGGGCGTACAAACCCGTCTGGTCAACGAAAACCGCCTGAATCTGGCCGATGCACGCGCGCGCAAGTATCTGCAGCAGCAGATGGAGCGTTTTCTGTTCGAAGACGGCAACGTCGAGGCCCAGGGCTTCGTGCCACCTTCGGCCTGAGCTATCGGGCCAGCCGGCCGGGCTTTGCGTCCGGTTGGCGGGCTTCGATTGGCTGTCCCGGGGGCTGTCCCGGGGGCTGTCCCGGGGGCTGTCCCGGGTGGCTGCCGCGTTTTTGCCGGCCAACTCGGCCGGCCCAGTTGGCCAAGTCTCTCCGAATCAAAGGCGGGTAATCGCCCGTGTGGCGGCTGATCGCACTGACCATGCGCGCCGTGACGGTGAGGCCCTGGCAGAACGCGAACGGTCCGGCGATTTCAGGCTGCGGTCTGAACCCGAAGCACAGGCGTGCGCCGACTTCCCTTGGCACCCCCCGTCCACCTCGTCTACACAGACTCGTCTTCTTCGTCGCCCCGCGCCTGCCGCTCGGCGTTCTTGGCGCCGGTGTGCCGAACATCGGCGCCGCGCACCATGTAGATGACGCGTTCCGACATGTTCTTGGCGTGATCGCCAATACGTTCCAGGGCGCGCGCGATAAAGATAAGGTCGATGGACGGCGAGATGGTGCGCGGGTCTTCGATCATGAATGAGATCAACTGGCGCAGCGCCGCCTTCCATTCCTTGTCGACTTCCTTGTCGCTGCGCACCACGGCGGCGGCCTGCATGGCATCCATGCGCGCGAACGCATCGAGCGACTGGTGCAGCATGGCGCGCACGCGGTCAGCCATATGCCGCAGTTCGACGGTGGGCGAATAACGCACCTCGCCGTCGTGGATGCGGCGCGCCACGGTGGCCACCTTCTCCGCTTCGTCGCCGGAACGTTCCATATCCGTCAACATCTTCGAGACCGCCAGCAGCATGCGCAGATCGATAGCCGTGGGCTGATGCCGCGCCAGAATATTGTTGATGCGCTGGTCGATTTCCACCTCGTAGCGGTTGACCTCTTTTTCGCGCTCACGCACTTTTTCGACCAGATCCAGGTCGCCATGGGGCAGCGCGTTGATGGCGTCCTGGATCATGGCTTCGACGACGCCGCCCATGGCAAGGAATTGCGACCGGACGAATTCGAGGTCGGCATCGAATTGCTTGTTGGTGTGTTCGGTCATCCGAGCTCCCTGCGGGTTCAACGACATTGCCTTTGCGCTCCTGGATAAACCCGCCGGGACGTCCCCAAGCCGGTATCGCCCCATAGATTAGGGCTGTCTTATGACAGCATTATGAATCAGTGGCGGGCGCGTGGTAATAGGGAGCAACAATCGGGGTGCAACAATAGGGTCGCAACAATGCGGGCGCAACTATGGCCCGCAACGACAGGACGCGGCAGCGCGCCGGCATCAGGCCGGCCGCGTAAGCCGGCGGATGCCTGTCTGCGTGGCCAACAGCGCAACATCGGCGCCGGGATGGCAGAACAGGCCGCAGGTGACCACGCCCGGGATGTTGTTGACGCGAAGCTCCAAGGCCGCCGCGTCGTCGATCTGCAGGCCGCGGACGTCGAGGATGACGTTGCCGTTGTCCGTGGTAAAGCCCGCGCGCAGCACCGGCTGCCCGCCGAGGGCGGCCAGGGTCCGGGCGACCGCCTCGCGCGCCATGGGGATGACTTCAACCGGCAATGGAAATTTGCCGAGCCGCTCCACCAGTTTCGATTCGTCGGCAATGCAGATGAACCGCTGCGCCACCGAGGCAACGATTTTTTCGCGCGTCTGCGCCCCGCCGCCGCCTTTGATCATGTGCAGGCGATGATCGATTTCATCGGCACCGTCGACGTAGATGGGCATGCTCGACACATCATTCAGGTCCAGCACACGCAGGCCATGCGCCGTCAGCCGCGCCGCGCTGCGCTCGGAACTGGCCACCGCGCCACCCAGCCGGCCTTTGAATCGCGCCAGGCCATCGATGAAAAGGTCGGCAGTGGAACCGGTGCCCACGCCAATGATGACATCCGGGCTGGCGACCTCGTCGACGAAGGGCAGCGCGGCATCGGCGGCCTGCTGTTTCAGTGCTTGCTGGGAAAGCATGGTTAACCACTCAAAAAATAGGACTCAGAGCGAGGCAATTTAGCAGATCGGCGCTTCGGACCGCTCCCGGCCCGGCAGCGCGCCGTTTAACCCGGCTTGGCGGGTGGCCCTGCTTCCGTGGGCTCACCCGTGCCCTGCTCTTCTTCGGCCCAGGGCAGCGCCTGCCCTTCTGGCAAGGCTTCCACCGCATTGAGACTGCGCATCATGACCCGGCTGCGCACTTCGGTCTGGCCGATCTTGTTGCTGGCGGCGTCCAGGCTGCGTTTGACGCCGGCGAGGGTTTCGCCGAAGCGCTGAAACTCGGTTTTGACCGCGCGCAGCACCTGCCAGACCTCTGACGAACGCTGTTCGATGGCCAGCGTGCGAAAGCCCATTTGCAGGCTATTGAGCAGGGCCATGAGGTTGCTGGGCCCGGCGATGTTGATGCGCAGCGCTTGTAATCGGTCCAGCAGTCCGGGGCGGTCCAACACGCGCGCGTACAAGCTTTCGGTCGGGAGAAACAAGATGGCGAAGTCCGTCGTATGCGGCGGCGCAATGTATTTCGCGGCGATCTGCCGCGCCTGCAGTTCGACGGCGCGCGCCAATGCCGCCGCCGCTACGCGCGCGGCTTCGGCATCGCCGGCCGCCTCGGCGTCGAGCAGGCGTTCATATTCTTCCTTGGGAAACTTGGCGTCGATCGGCAGCCACACGGGTGCACCCGTGTCATTCTGGCCCGGCAGGCGGATGGCGAATTCCACCACCGCGTCGCTGCCGGGGACCGGCTTGATATTGCGGGCGTACTGATTCGGCGTCATGGTGTCTTCGATCAAGCGCCCAAGCTGCACTTCGCCCCACGTGCCACGGCTTTTGACGTTTGTCAGCACCCGTTTGAGGTCGCCGACACCGGCCGCCAGATTCTGCATCTCTCCGAGGCCGTGATGCACGGCCTCCAGGCGCTCGGAGACCAGGCGGAAGGACTCGCCCAGGCGTTGTTCCAACGTGGCATGTAGCTTTTCATCCACCGTGCGGCGCATTTCGTCGAGCTTGGCGGCATTGTCCGCCTGCAAGCTGTGCAGGCGCTGATCGACGGTTTGTCGCATTTCATGCAAGCGCCGGTCGTTCAGTTCGGTGAGGCCCTGCAGGGAAACGCGCAGTTGGTCCGTCAGCCGGGCGAAGGCCGCCGCGGATTCTTCCCGGGTGGCCAAAGCCTCGCGGCCGGAGGCGCTGCGCAGCGTTTCGTGGCCCTGCGCGAGTTCGCTACGCAGGCTCTGCGCCGCGGCGGCGAACTCTTCGCGCAGGCTGCGATGTCCCTGGGCCAGTTCGGCGCGCAATGCCGATTGGGCGCGTTCGTGCTGGTCCAGCAACTGCTCCAGCCACGCGTCACTGCGGCTGCCGCCGGCAGCGCGCCGGCCGGCGGCCCAGGCGCCCAAGGCGGCGAACGCGGCGATCAAGCTCGCGGCCACGGCGATCCAGGGCAGCCAGGCGGCCGACGATATGAACGGTATGAAAGTCTGCATAATATTGCTACATTTATCGAGTCTAATAGGGGCCGTGCCGCGGGCGCGCTTCGCCGATGCAGCCAGCGCGGCTGGCCAACCTTCCCATCTTATCCACGCGGGGATGCCCCCGTGCGCGTTTTATTACCCTCATGCCGATTGCTCCGCTTTCAGACCGCCGTCCCACGGTGCCCGCCGCAGCGCCCGCCGGGCCAGGTGCGCAGGATCATCCGCCACTCCTGGCAACGCTTGATCTGACCAGCGCGCAACCGATTGCCGAGGGGGCCGAGCGGCGTGTCTACCTGCATCCCCACCAGCCCGCACTGCTGATCAAGATCGTCAAGCCATTGGGCCGCAAGGGTGCCGGGAAGCGGCCGCCGTTGCGACACTGGCACAAGCGCTTTCAGCGTGAGGGACTGTATCGTAGCCACCTTGCCGAACTCGCGGAGTACGCGGCGGCACGCCACCACGCCGGCCATGACTGGAACGTGCCCATGGCGCGTATCCTGGGCCTGATTCAAACCTCGGAAGGCCTGGGACTGCTGGTGGAGAAGATCAGCGGGGAAAGCGGCGCGCTGGCGCCGACCGTGCAAGCCATCGTCGACGAGCATGGCCTCGAACCGGCGCTGGCGCAGGCGCTGGATGCGCTGTTTGACACCCTGGCGGACCACCACATCATCCTCAATGATGTGTCCGCCCGCAATATCGTCCTGGGCCGCAACGCCGACGGCCGCCATGGCCTGTACCTGATCGATGGGTTTGGCTCCAAGCAGGCCATCCCGCTCTACGCCCTGAGCAAGGCACTGAACCGCCGTCGTTTGCGGCGCAAGTACGCGGTCATGAAGCAGAAGCTGGAAGCGCGTTCGCGGGAACGTGCTGCCTGGGTGACGCCGGGAGCGTGAAGGCTGCACGCTCACGACAGTGGGCGCGAACGACACCCGGCCATGGGAGCAGCGATACGCAAGCGCCTTTTACATTGCGTTCGCCTCCCGCTTTGGCGGGCAGCATCAGCCATGGCGTCGACTGACTGGCGGGACAGGATGCGCGGCAAAGCGCCTCTTTCATAGGGCTTTCCATGAGCAACGCCCACAACGCCGCACGCCGCAGTATTCTCGCCGGTAGTGCGGCCCTCGCAGCCAGCACCCTCGCCGGCTACGCCCACCATCCCCGCAGCGCAAACCCGACACGCCACGGAGTCTCACCATGTCAGGCAACACGATCACGACGTCAGATGGCACGCAGATCTACTTCAAGGACTGGGGCGAAGGCCCCGTCGTGACGTTCTCGCACGGCTGGCCGCTGAACGCGGACGCCTGGGACGGTCAGATGCACTTCCTGGCTAGCCAGGGCTTCCGGGTGATCGCCCACGATCGACGCGGCCATGGCCGCTCGTCCCAGCCCTCGTCGGGCAACGACATGAACGGCTACGCCGACGACCTCGCGCAACTGATCGACGCGCTGGATCTGCAGCAGATCACGATGGTGGGCCACTCCACCGGCGGCGGTGAAGTGGCGCGCTATATTGGCCGCCACGGCAACACGCGTGTTGCGCGCACCGTGCTTATCGGCGCCGTGCCACCCGTCATGCTGAAATCGGCCGCCAATCCCGATGGACTGCCGATCGAGGTATTCGACGGCATCCGCGCCGGCGTGGCCGGTGACCGCTCGCAGTTCTACAAAGAACTGGCCGTGCCGTTTTATGGCGCGAACCGCCCAGGGGCCACGGTGTCGCAAGGCCTGCTGGATCAGTTCTGGCTGTGGGGCATGCAGAGCGGCCTGAAGAATGCCTACGAATGCATCAAGGCCTTCTCCGAGACGGACTTCACTGAAGATCTGAAGAAAATCACCGTGCCCACGCTCTTCATGCATGGCGAAGACGACCAGATCGTGCCTGTGCATAGTTCGGCCAGGAAGGCGGCCAAGCTGGTGAAGAACGCCCGCGAAATTTATTACCCCGGCGGCTCCCACGGCCTCACGGCGACCCTTCAGGACCGCATCAACACCGACCTGTTGGCATTCATCCGCGCCACGGCCTGAGGCCCCTGGCGCGCGTTTCTCGGAAGGCATCGCCCTGC
>Ga0233375_1000975_pt1 | contig 13837 bp, 9 predicted proteins | sample ElkDunMinimDraft_10_FD_191539 | JGI IMG/M metagenome (GOLD analysis project Ga0233375, IMG submission 191539) | Fecal eukaryotic communites from dung pellets of Tule Elk in California, USA - Elk Dung E16 | ecosystem: Host-associated > Mammals > Digestive system > Large intestine > Fecal | place... | reverse complement strand
TCCAACCTGCACCGCGAGCTCGTGCAGGCCATGGAGGCGGGCGAGCTGGTCGTGCACTACCAGCCGATCGTCGACCTGTCCGACGGTCGCGTCGTGGGGTACGAGGCGCTCGTACGGTGGCAGCACCCGCACCGGGGGCTGCTGCTGCCCGGTGCGTTCCTGCCGCAGATCCAGGAGGCCGGGGTCTCCGTGATGCTCGGTCAGCTCGTCGCGTCGCGGGTCGTGGAGTTCCTCGCGCGGCACGACGACGACGGCCGCTGGGTGTCGGTCAACGTCTCCGCCGACCAGCTCGGTGACTCCGAGCTGGCGACACGCCTGCTGCAGGACCTGTCGCGGCACCGCGTGACGGCGGGGCGCCTCGTCCTCGAGCTCACGGAGTCGTCGCTGGTCGCGTCCGGTACGCGGATCCGGCACGAGCTGACGCAGCTGTCGGCCGCAGGTGTGCCGATCCTGCTGGACGACTTCGGGACGGGGGTCTCACCGCTGTCGTACCTGCGTGACCTGCCCGTCGCGGGGGTGAAGCTCGACATGTCGTTCACGTCAGGGATCCCGCACGACCCGACCGCGGGCAAGGTCGTGCGGGCGCTCGGCGCGCTCGCGCGTGAGCTCGCGATGGTGACGATCGCGGAGGGCATCGAGAACGAGGAGCAGGCGGACTTCCTGCGGCGCAACGGCTGGCGGTACGGCCAGGGCTGGCTGTACGGGGGCGCGCGTCCGCTCGAGTGACGCGCCGGGCGTGGCCCGTCAGCGGGAGCGCGGCACGACGGTCGCGGCCGGTCCGGTCGCGGTCGCGGGGACGACCCGCTCGGGGGCCTGGGTGCCCGCCGCGGCGCGCACGAGCGCGAGGCGACCGGCCACCTGGGACGCCGTGAGCGTGGCCGTGCCGTCGGGGACGTCGTTGAGCGCGTGCACCTGGTGGCCGCCGCGGCGGTCCACCGTGATGGGCGTCCACTGCACGCCGGAGACGTGGGGGCGACCTGCAGGCGTCGCCGAGGCCGGGTCGGCCCCCGTCGCGAGCACCTGGGCGGTGAGCAGCAGCCCCGAGGCGGTGTCCGCCGCGCAGCACGCCTCGTCCTGGTTGGAGACGTAGTTGCCCAGGCCGTACGCGACCCACATGCCGGCGCCGTCGGGCCCGCCGGCGAGGTGCTCGACCGACTGCGGCACGTGCGCGTGGTGGCCGATGACGAGGTCGACGACGCCCGAGACGGCGAGGTGCTGGGCGACGGTGCGCTGGGCGTCCGTCGGTGCGGTCCGGTACTCGGTGCCCCAGTGGAGGGACACCAGGACGAGGTCGGCGCCCGCGGCTCGTGCCGCCGTCGCGCGGCTCACCACCTGGTCGGCGTCGAGCAGGTGCACCGACCACGGCTTGTCGGAGTCGACCGGCATCCCGTTGGTGCCGTACGTGGCCGCCAGGTGCGCGACGGTGACCGTGCGTCCCGCGCGCTCGAGGCGGTAGGTCTGCGGCTGGTCGCCCTCGACGGCGGAGCGTGCGGTGCCGACGTGGCCCAGGCCCGCGGCGTCGAGCGCGTCGAGCGTCGCGACGACGCCCGCCGATCCGCGGTCAACGGAGTGGTTCGACGCCGTCGAGCAGCCGTCCCACCCCTGGTCCGCGAGGCCGGCGGCGAGCTGCACCGGTGCACCGAACACGGGGTACCCCGACGGTGCGGAGCCTGCGGGGGCGATCGGCACCTCGAGGTGGCACAGGGCCAGGTCGGCCGACGACACCCACGGGTCGAGCGGGTCGAGCAGCCGGCCGAAGTCGTAGCCGTCGCCGACGCGCGCCGAGCGCAGCACGGGCATGTGCGGCAGGACGTCACCCGTGGCGACGATGCTCAGCTCGACGTCAGGGTCGGGGGTCGGCGCCGCCGTCGGGGAGGGCGAGGGGGTGACCGTGAACGCGGCGGCGACCGTGGGCGCGTACGACGACGCCGTCCGTGCGGCCCCGGCGGTGCCGGCCGCGCCTGCCGCCCCCACGACCGCGATGCCCGTCAGCGCGCACGCCACGACGACCGGCAGCACGGGGCGGTGCAGGTCGCGGGCATGGCGGGGCACCCCGGGAGGTTAGTCGCGCACGGGTCCAGGTGAATCCGCCGGACGGGTGACGTCGCGGACGAAGCGCCGTGCGTGCGGGGGGCGCCGGTGAGGCCCGTAGGCTGTGCGCCGTGGTCGATGACGCTCCCTCCGCTCCGTCCGTGTGGAACGCCGCCAACGTCGTCACGGTCCTGCGCATCGCGGTCGTCCCCGTCTTCGCCGTCGTGCTGCTCTCCGACGGCGGGCACACCGTCACCGGGCGGCTGCTGGCGACCGCGCTCTTCGTCCTCGCGGCTGCGACGGACCGCCTCGACGGGTGGCTCGCGCGTCGCTCCGGTCAGGTCACGGACCTCGGCAAGATGCTCGACCCCATCGCCGACAAGCTGCTCATCGGCACCGCGCTGGTGCTGCTGTCGTGGCTGGGCGACCTGTGGTGGGCGGTCACCGCGCTCGTGCTGGTCCGCGAGCTCGGCATCACCGTGATGCGGTTCTTCCTGCTGCGGTACGTCGTGCTGCCCGCCTCGCGCGGGGGCAAGCTCAAGACCGTGCTGCAGGCCGTCGCCATCTCCCTGTACCTGCTGCCTCTCGACCACCTGCCCGCGGCGGTCGGCGTGCTCGCCGCGGTGGCCATGGGCGTCGCGGTCCTCGTCACGGTCGTGACGGGCCTGGACTACGTGCGGGACGCCGTGCGGATCCGCCGCGCGGCCGGCGTCCCGCCGGTGGCCGGCCTGTGAGCGTCCCGCACGCCGCACGGCTGCTGGACGCCCTCGCGGCGCGCCGCTGGACGGTCGCGGTCGCCGAGTCGCTCACGGGAGGCCTCGTGACGTCGGCGCTCGTCGACGTCCCGGGCGCGTCCGCGGTGCTCCGGGGTGGCGTCGTCGCCTACGCGACCGGGCTCAAGGCGGCGCTGCTGGGCGTCGACGCGTCCCTGCTCGCCGCGCGCGGCGCCGTCGACCCCGACGTGGCCGTCGCGATGGCCGAAGGTGTCCGGGCCCGGCTCGGTGCCGACGTCGGTCTGGCGACCACGGGCGTCGCCGGGCCCGAGCCCCAGGACGGTCACCCCGCCGGGACCGTGCACGTCGCCGTCGTCGGCCCCGGCCTGCGCGAGGTGCGCAGCCTCGAGCTCGTGGGTGATCGTGCCGCCGTGCGCGCCGCGGCCTGCGCCGCCGTGATCGGGCTCGCGTCCGACCTGGTGGCCGCGCGGGCCTGAGCGTCGCGCGTGCATCGGGCGAGCCGCCCGGGAACATGCGGCGAAGGTGTCGCGTTGGGGGGGATGTGAACAGCACCCATCCGCCCGCCCGTGGGACCAGCGCGCGCCTCGGCGGTGCGCGGTACGGTGGACGTCTCCCGGCTTCGCGGCCAGGAGCTGCAGGTGTGACGGCCCCGCACGCGGGCCCGTCCGGTGACCGAGGACGTGACGTGAAGGGAGGGGGCCAGATGGTCGTTCTGCGACGAGAGATCGGCGACGTCCTGCGGGACGCACGCCAGCGCCAGGGCCGGACCCTTCGTGAGGTCTCCTCGGCCGCCCGCGTCTCGCTGGGTTACCTCAGCGAGGTCGAGCGCGGGCAGAAGGAGGCGTCGTCGGAGCTGCTGAGCAGCATCTGCGACGCGCTCGACGTGCCCCTGTCCCTCGTGCTGCGCGAGGTGAGCGACCGTGTCGCCGTGGCCGAGGGTCTGCTGATCCCGGACACCGTCCCGGCGGACCTGACGGTCTCGGCGGGTCTGGGCAGCGTCGACCGTGCGGTGGGCGGCGACGCTGGCTGGGCGATGTCCCGTTCGGAGCTCGCCCCCGTCGGCTGACACGTGCACGGCGTCAGGGGCGTCCGCGCACCTGGCACCCCGGGCACCAGTACAGCTGCCGTTGTGTCGGTGGCGTGCCCACGTCTCCTCGCGTGACGCGCGCACCGCAGCGCGTGCACGTGCGACCGGCGCGCCCGTAGACGGCGGTGGCCGGACGCCCTGCCGCGACCGACGCCCGCAGCAGCGCGCGCGCCTCCCGCAGGACCTCGTCCGCGTCGGTGACCGCGTCGGCCGCCGCCCACGGCCACCAGCCGCGCGCGAACAGCGACTCGGCCGTGAAGATCGTGCCGATGCCCGCGACGACGCGCTGGTCGAGGAGCACCTCGGCCACGGGCCGCGCACCCTGGGCGGACCACCGTCGCAGGGCCTCGTCGATGCCCGGTGTCGGCAGGTCCAGCACGGGCGGCCCCGCCCAGGGCACGCCGGGCGTCGCGTCGAAGTCGCCGTCCAGCACGTCCGGGCCGAGGTGGCCCAGCAGCGCCCGCTCGGTACTCGTCGGGACCACGTCCAGCATGCCCAGCAGGTACCCGACCGCCGTCCACCGCTCGTCGCCCAGGACGGCGCGCACCTGGGGCGACCGACCGGCGGACCGCCGGTCGGTCGTCGGCACGATGCGCCAGGACCCGTCCATGCGCAGGTGCGTGTGCAGCGTCCGGCCGTCGTCGAACCTCGTCAGCAGGTGCTTGCCGTACGGGCGGGTGCCCAGGACCGTGCGGCCGGTGAGGTCCACGCCCGCCGCCGTCGGCCACCGCAGGTCGGCGCGCACGAGCCGGTGACCGGCGAGGGCGCGGTCCAGGTACGCCGCCGCCCGCCGCAGCACGTCACCCTCGGGCACGGCCCGTCCCGCTCGTCACGGTCACGACGCCTGCAGGCGCAGGCCGCGAGGTGTCGTCAGGAACCCTGCGGCCGCCAGTGCCATGGCGGCCGGTGACCCCAGCACGTCGGCGGACAGCACCTGCGCACCGTCGATGCGCTCGACCGTGAGCCGCCCACCGTGGCGCTCGCGCGTCGTCGTGGCGAGCGCGTGGGCGGCGGTCGCGAGCGGCGCCGGGTCGTCGGTGAACGTGAGCAGCGTGCGCCCGCCACGTTCGAGGTAGACGACGAGCGCACCGTCCACCAGGACGACCAGCGCACCGGCCTTGCGACCCGGTCGGTGGCGGACGCCGTCACGCCCGTCGGGCGTGTCCGGCCACGCGAGTGCCGCACCGTACGGGTTGGCGGGGTCGGTCGCCGCGAGCACGACGGCCCACGGCGCGTCCGGCCGGGAGGCGCCCGTCCGCTCCTCGGCACCGGGGGACCAGGTACCGGGCCCCGACGGTGCGCCCCACGCCGGTGGCGACACGTCCTGCCAGGGCAGCCGCGGTCCGGCCGTCGGCAGCGCGTCGCGCCGGTCGGCGGCACGCTCGCGCGCGAGCTCGACGACCTCCGCGTCGGCACGCAGGCGGTCCACCGCACCCGGCAGTGCGAACTGCGAGCCGCCGAGCCGCTCCACGAAGTAGCCGCGGCGCACCTGGCCGGCCTGCTCGAGCGCGGACAGCACGCGGTAGACGCCCGCGAACTGACCGCCGATGCCCTCGGCGGGCGCCACCGCACGTGTCAGCACCCCGTGCCGGTCGAGCAGCTGCGCGGCGAGCGCGTGCGCGCGCACGGTCACGTCCGGCTCACGCGCGGGCAGCAGCGACCAGCGGCCTGCACCGGCTGCGGACGTCGCACCGCCCGCACGGCCCCCGACCCCGTCGCGGGTGCCGCCCGGCACGCCGAGCCGGCCGCCGGCGCGCAGGCCGAGCCGCGGCCGCAGGGGTCGGCCGCGTGCCGGTGCGCTGCGGGTGCGGTGCGCCGTGGAGCCGCCGGCGAGCCACGCGCGCAGCGGACCGAGCCCGTCGTTCGTGACCCGCCCCGCCCAGACCAGGTCCCACAGCGCCGCGAGGACGGCCGTGGTGTCCGGCGGCGGGTCGTCGTCGAGCCACACCGCGGCGACGCGGTCGACCAGCGCGGCGAGGAACCAGGCGCCGCCGCCCTCGAGCGCAGCGAGCACGGCCCGGTGCGTGCGGTCGCTCGCGGGTGCGTCGGGGTCGTCGAGGTCCGGCACCGGTGCGAGGGTCAGGTCCGCGACGGCGGCGGGGTGCAGCGAGACCAGGCCGTCGTGGCCGGCCAGCGGTGCGTGCCCCGCCCACAGCACCTCGCCCGCGGCCGTCAGCTCGTCGAGCATCGCGGGGACGTAGTCGGGGACGCGCGCCGGCAGCACGTGCGTCTCGAGCGCCGACGCCGGCACCGCGAACCCCGCGAGCTGCTCGACCGCGCGGGCAACCGCGTCGACGCCCCGCAGCCCGCCGGCGCGCCGCCCGACGCCCTGGACCCCCTGCCACCGCGGCAGGAACACGCCCAGGGCCTGCGGGTCCACCGGTTCGACCTGCGCGCGCAGCGCAGCCAGCGACCGTTGCCGCAGGCGTCGCAGCACGTCGGCGTCGCAGAACTCGTCGCCCGTGCCGCCGAGCACCTCGGGGCGCAGCCGGCCCTGCACGAGCACATGGGACGCCTCGAGGCGCCGCAGCACCTCGGTGACGACCGCGACCCCGAGGCCGAAGCGGGCGGCGACCTGCGCGGCCGGGAAGGGACCGTGGGTGCGGGCGTGGCGGCGCAGCAGGTCGGCCAGCGGGTCCGGCAGCACCTCGGTGAAGACCTCCGGCACGCCCACGGGCAGCGCGACGCCGAGCGCGTCCCGCAGGCGCCCGGCGTCCTCGACTGCTGCCCACTGCTCGGCGCGGTCGGCCGGCAGGCCGCTGATCCGCACGCGGATCGCGCGGCGCGCGGCTGCGAGCTCCTCGAGCCAGGCGGGGACGTCGTCGCGCACCTCGGGACGCGTCCGGGCCGCGACCTCGTCGGCGGTCAGGGGGCCGTGGCGGCGCAGCACGTCGGCGACCTGCTCGACCGACCCGGCCTGACGGTCGGGCGCCGTCCCCGCGATCTCGGCCTCGGTGCGCTCGACGGCCGCCGGGTCCAGGAGGTCGGCGAGCTGCGACTCGCCACCCGTGCCCAGCAGCTCGGCGAGCAGCGTGGGGTCGAGCGTCAGGGCGGCCGCGCGGCGCTCGGCGAGGGGGGCGTCGCCCTCGTACAGGAACTGCGCGGTGTACCCGAACAGCAGCGACTGCGCGAACGGCGACGGGTGCGGCGTCGTCACCTCCACGACGCGCACGCGCCCCGAGCCGATGTCGCGCATGAGGCCGATGAGCGCGTCGGTGTCGAAGTCGTCCTGCAGGCACTCGCGCACGGCCTCGAGCAGGATCGGGAAGTCGGGGTACCGCGCGGCGACCTCGAGCAGCTGGGCGGCTCGCTGCCGCTGCTGCCACAGGGGCTGACGGCGGTCCGGCCGTCGGCGGGGGAGCAGCAGCGCGCGACCGGCCGCCTCCCGGAAGCGTGCCGCGAACATCGCCGACGCCCCGAGCTCGTCGCGGACGGACGCCAGGACCTCGTCGGGGTCGAGCAGCAGGTCCTCGACCCCGAGCCGGGGTCCGCCGTCGGCGCCCCCGGCGTCCTGGCCCCACGCGGCGTCCGCGGCGCCGTCGAGCACGTCCGGCAGGCGCAGCACGATGCCGTCGTCGGCGTGCATCGCGGCCGCGTCGACGCCGTACCGCTCCCGCAGACGCGCGGCGAGCACGAGCGCCCACGGCGCGTGGACGCGTGCCCCGTACGGCGAGTGCAGCACGATGCGCCAGTCGCCGAGCTCGTCGCGGAACCGCTCGACGACGACGACCGTGTCGCTCGGCAGCTGACCCGTCGCCTCCTGCTGCTCGCGCAGGTACGCGAGTAGGTTGTCGGCCGCCCAGGGGTCCAGCCCGGCGCCCTCGGCGCGGGCGCGCGCACCGGCGTCCGGAAGGGCCGCGACCTCGCGGACCCACGCGCCCACGGCGCGGCCCAGCTCGGCGGGGCGGCCCTGCGCGTCGCCCTTCCAGAACGGCAGGCGGCCGGGCACGCCCGGCGCGGGCGTCACCAGCACCCGGTCAGGCGTGATGTCCACGATCCGCCACGTGCTCGACCCGAGCGTGAACGTGTCGCCCACGCGGGACTCGTAGACCATCTCCTCGTCGAGCTCGCCGACGCGCTTGCCGCCGCGCAGCCGCCCGCCGGTGCGCTCGGGGTCGGCGGCCACGTCGCTCGTCTCGCCGCCGCCCGCGAGGAACACCCCGAACAGCCCGCGGTCCGGGATCGTGCCACCGCTCGTCACGGCCAGCCGCAGGGCGCCCGGGCGTCCCGACAGGACGTCGGTCACGCGGTCCCACACGACGCGCGGCCGCAGCTCGGCGAAGTCCTCCGACGGGTAGCGTCCCGCGAGCATGTCGAGGACGGCGCGCAGGGTCACCTCGCCGAGCGTCGCGAACGGGGCAGCGCGACGCACGACCCGCGCGAGGTCCTCGACCGGCCAGTCGTCGACCGCGACCATCGCGACGACCTGCTGCGCGAGCACGTCCAGCGGGTTCGCCGGCACCGACAGCGCCTCGAGCTCACCCGTGCGCATCCGCTGCGCGGTCACGGCCGCGGGCACCAGCTCGCCCCGGTACGTCGGGAACACCACACCGCGCGACACCGCACCGACCTGGTGCCCCGCGCGCCCGACGCGCTGCAGGCCGCTCGCGACCGACGGCGGGGCGCCGACCTGCACGACCAGGTCGAGGGCGCCCATGTCGATCCCCAGCTCGAGCGAGCTCGTCGCGACGACCGCGGGCAGCCGCCCCGCCTTGAGCTCCGACTCCGTGCGCGTGCGCTCCGCACGGCTCATGGACCCGTGGTGGGCGCGCGCGACGATCGTCGCGGCGTCGCGCGTGTCCACGCCCGCCGACGTCCCCGACTGCCCGGGCGCCGCCGCCGCACGCACGGCGCCGGGGTCCGGCACGTCCTGCCCCTGCCGCTCGGCCCAGACCTCGTTGATGCGCGCCGTGAGGCGCTCGGCGCCGCGCCGCGAGTTCGTGAACACCAGCGTCGAGCGGTGCGCGGCGACCAGGTCGACCACACGCTCCTCGACGTGCGGCCAGATCGACGCGCGTGGCGGCGGGTCGTCCGGTGTCGCTGGCGGCGTGCCCGGCGCGGGGGCACCGAACCCGGCCAGGTCCGGGTCGATGCCCGGCCCGCCGTACCGGCCACCGCCGCCCGGTGCCACGGCGCCCGTGCCCGGGCGCGCGGCCGACGCCAGGTCGCCCAGGTCCGGCACGGGCACGACGACGTCGACCTCGATGACCTTCTGGGACGGCGGCTGCACGACGGTGACCGGACGGCCGCCGTCGGACGGCGTGCGCGCCCCTGCGAGGAAGGCGGCCACGGCGTCCACCGGACGCACGGTCGCCGAGAGACCGATGCGCTGCGCGGGCCCCGGGCCGCCCTCGGCCTCGAGCAGAGCGTCGAGGCGCTCGAGGCTCACCGCGAGGTGGGCGCCGCGCTTGGTGCCGGCGACCGCGTGGATCTCGTCGACGATCACCGTGCGGACCCCGGCCAGGCCGCGCCGCGCACCGGACGTCAGGACCAGGTACAGCGACTCCGGCGTCGTGATCAGGACGTCGGGCGGGCTCGTCGCGAACGCGCGCCGCTCCGCGGGCGGGGTGTCGCCCGTGCGGATGCCGACGCGCACGTCCGGCAGCGCCCTGCCCAGGCGGGTCGCGGCCTGCCGGATGCCCACGAGGGGCGAGCGCAGGTTGCGCTCGACGTCCGTGGCCAGCGCCTTCAGCGGCGAGACGTACACCACACGGCACCGCTGCGTCGGATCGGGCGGAGGCTCGCCGGTCAGCAGGCCGTCCAGTGCCCAGAGGAACGCCGCGAGCGTCTTGCCGGACCCCGTCGGTGCGACGACGAGCGCGTGGTCACCCCCGGCCACGGCCTGCCAGGCGCCGGTCTGCGCCGCCGTGGGCGCGTCGAAGGCGCCCGTGAACCACGCACGGGTCGGCTCCGAGAACCGGTCGAGCACCACCCGGCCATTGTGTCGGGCAGGACCGACACGCGCGCGTGCCCCGCCGCCGGTGGCACTCTGGTGGGGTGAGACATCGCGAGCTGGGCCAGCTGGTCGACGACGTGCTGGGACCCGTTCAGGGTCGTCTGCTGATGTCCGAGCTCGTGCTCGGCGAGCTGGGCGACCGCACGGGCGAGGCCGCGCTCGCGGACGGCGTGGAGCCGCGCGTCGTGTGGCACGCGCTGTGCGACGCGCTCGGCGTGCCCGAGAGCGCACGGTGGGGCGCCGACGCGCGGCGGCAGGCGCCGCCACGGCACGCGGGACGCTGACGACGTGACCGGGGGCGACGCGATCGGGCAGGGGCCGGGTCCGGCGGGTCCCGCGTCTGCCCGTGCGCGCTGGCTGCCGCGTGCCGCCGACCTGTCCGACGCGCTGTTCTCGCTCGTCGTCACCGCGCTCGGCCTGGGCATCGCGATCGCCGTGGTCGACGGGGTGAGCGCGACGACACCGTGGGGCGTGCTGCTGGCGGCGCTCGCGGTGGCCGTCGGCGACCTCCTGCTGCGTGCCCCGCTGCGGCTGCTGGCCGGTGTCGCCGGTGCGGGCGGTGCGCTCGTCGCGGGCCTCGCCGCGCAGGTGCTCGTCGCGTGGGCGGCGCTGAGCGTCGCGCCGGGAGTCACCCTCGCGTCGGCCTGGTCCGTGCTGTGGGTGCTGCTGCTCACGTCGGTGGTGATGGCCGCGGGCCGCTGGTTGTGGGGGTCGAGCGACAACTCCTACGTCGTGGCCGACGTCGTGCGCCGCGCCGGGCGCCGGGCGCGCGACGACGTCGTCGAGGCCGGCGCCCCGCGGCCACCCGGGCTGCTCGTCGTGCAGCTCGACGGTGTCAGCGCACCGGTGCTCGACCAGGCCGTCGACGCGGGGCTCGTGCCCACCATGCAGCGCTGGGTCGAGTCCGGCACGCACCGCGTGGACACGTGGTGGTCGACCGTGCCCAGCACGACGCCCGCGGCGCAGGCGGGCCTGCTGCACGGCGCCGCGGACCAGATCCCGGCCTTCCGCTGGTGGGACCGCGGTCTGCGTCGCCTCGTCGTGACCAACCACCCCGACGACGCCGCGCTCGTCGAGGACCGGCTCAGCGACGGTGACGGGCTGCTGTCGGGCGGAGGCACGGCCGTCGCGACGATCTTCTCGGGCGACGCGGCGTCGTCCTACCTCGTCATGAGCCGCGGGCGCCGGTACGGCCTGGGCCCCGGCCGGGGCTACGTCCGGTTCTTCGCGCGGCCCTTCGTCCTGGCGCGGGCCGTGACGGTCACGGCCGGCGAGGTCCTCAAGGAGCTGTACCAGGCGCGGCGGCAGGCCGTGTACGACGTGCGTCCCCGCGTCCCGCGCGGGGGGTGGTACGTGCTGCTGCGGGCGGTGTCCAACGTGCTGCTGCGCGACCTGGCGACCGCGCTCGTCGCGGACGCGCTCGTGCGGGGTGACCCGACGGTGTTCGTCGACCTCGTCGACTACGACGAGGTCGCGCACCACGCGGGGCCCACACGGCCCGAGTCGCTGCGGTCGCTCGAAGGGCTCGACCAGGTGCTGCGCATCCTCGACGAGGTCGCGCAGGTCGCGCCGCGCGCGTACGACGTCGTGGTGCTGTCCGACCACGGGCAGACGCTCGGTGCGACGTTCGAGCAGGTCGAGGGGCGCTCGCTGCTGACGGTCGTCCGTGAGCTCATGGCCGAGCCCGGTGTCGCGGGCGTCGAGAGCGCCGACGGTGAGGACTGGGGGCCGCTCAACGCGCTGCTCACGAGCGTGCTCGGGCGCCCCGGGGATCCCGTCGTGCTCGGCCCCGACGCGGGCGACGACCGGCGCCGCGGGCGCACGCGGCGTGAGGAGGGGGTGCCGCGCGTGCGCGAGCACGGCCGCGCGGCGCGCGGGGGCGCCCCGGCCGGGCAGGAGGTGCCGGACGTCGTGGTCGTGGGCTCGGGCAACCTCGGTCTCGTGTGGTTCCCGGACGCGCCACGGCGGCTCGTGCTGGAGGAGGTGCAGGAGCGCTGGCCCGGTCTCGTCCCCGGGCTCGCCGCGCGTCCGGGCGTGGGCGTCGTCGTCGTGGACTCGCGCTCGCGCGGGCTCGTGGCCGTCGGCGCCTCGGGGCTGCGGCTCCTCGAGGCCGAGGGGGACGTCGTCGAGGGTGACGACCCGCTCGCGGCCTACCCGCAGCGCGCACGCGCGGACCTCGTGCGTGCGGCCCGGCTGCCGCACACCGGCGACCTGCTGCTGGTGTCGGCGATCGGGCCGCGCGGCCAGGTGCACGCGTTCGAGGGCCAGGTCGGCTCGCACGGGGGCCTGGGCGGTGCCCAGAACCTCGCGTTCCTGCTGCACCCGGTCGGGCTGGTCGTCGACGACGCGCGCTGCGAGGACGTCGACGGGCGGCGGATGCTCGTCGGGCCGGACGCCGTGCACGCGCAGCTGGTGGCGTGGCTCGTGGAGCGGGGCGTCCGGACGCCCGTGACCGTCGCCCCGCAGGTGCGGGAGGACGCATGAGCGTGCGTGCGCGGTGGCTGGGACACGCGACGGTCGTGCTCGACGTGGCGGGCGTGCGGCTCGTGACCGACCCGTTGCTGCGCCGGCACGCGGGCGTGCTGCGGCGGCGCGGGGGCCGGGCGCCCCGGGCGTCGGACTGGCGCGGTGCGGACACGGCACTGGTGTCCCACCTCCACCACGACCACGCCGAGCTGGGGTCGCTGCGGATGCTCGGCCCCCTGCCGGTGCTCGCCGCACCGTCGAGCGCGCACTGGCTCACCGCGCACGGCCTGCACGGCGTGGGCCTGGCGGAGGGGGAGTGGCGCACGGTCGCCGACGACGTGCGGGTGCGGACCGTGCCGGCCGTGCACGGGCACCGGCCCATGCCGCACCGTCCCAACGCGGCGACCGGCTTCGTCGTCCGCGGCGGTGGCCTCACGGTGTGGTTCGCCGGGGACACCGGGCCGTTCGCGGGCCTGGCGCACGTGCCGGAACTGGCCGGGGCCCCCGTGGACCTCGCCCTGGTACCGGTCGGCGGCTGGGGTCCGCGGTTGTCGGGCGGGCACCTGGACCCGGTCGAGGCGGCACGCGCGTGCGCGTTGGTCGGTGCGCGTGTCGCGGTCCCCGTGCACTGGGGCACGTTGCACGCACCGGCGTCGCGTCGGCTGCCACCGGGGTGGATGGACCGGGCGGGCAAGGCGTTCGAGGCCGCCGTCCGGCGGCTCGCGCCCGACGTGCGGGCGTGCGTCCTCCTGCCGGGCGACGTGGTCGACGTGGGACCGGGGACGGTCACGGTCGGCCGCTGACGACACGGCACGACACACCGCGCGTCGCGGTCACGGTCGAACAGGTGTTCGGGTAACGTGAGCACCGGTGACAGGGTCGAACCGACCACAGCCCCGCCCGGCGAGCAGCCGGTCCACGAGGTCTGCGGGCGGTCCGGTCCGATGTCGGTGGTCGGGCATAGCGTCGCCGCGACAAGACCAGCCCCCGCAGGAGCAGCGCACGCTGCACGAGAACACGAGGTGGACCATGCCCGCTCCGGACCGCGCGAAGGCCCTCGAGGCCGCACTCAGCCAGATCGACCGCCAGTTCGGCAAGGGCTCGGTCATGCGCCTCGGCGACGAGACCCGCGCGCCCGTCGAGGTGATCCCGACGGGCTCCATCGCGCTCGACATCGCGCTCGGCATCGGTGGCCTGCCCCGCGGACGCGTCGTCGAGGTGTACGGGCCGGAGTCCTCCGGCAAGACGACGGTCGCGCTGCACGCTGTCGCCAACGCGCAGAAGGCCGGCGGTATCGCGGCCTTCATCGACGCCGAGCACGCGCTCGACCCCGAGTACGCCAAGAAGCTCGGTGTCGACACCGATGCGCTGCTCGTGTCGCAGCCCGACACCGGTGAGCAGGCCCTCGAGATCATGGACACCCTGATCCGCTCGGGTGCGATCGACATCATCGTCATCGACTCGGTCGCGGCCCTCGTGCCGAAGGCCGAGATCGAGGGCGAGATGGGCGACTCGCACGTCGGTCTGCAGGCGCGGCTCATGTCCCAGGCGCTGCGCAAGATC
>Ga0233375_1000973_pt1 | contig 13857 bp, 12 predicted proteins | sample ElkDunMinimDraft_10_FD_191539 | JGI IMG/M metagenome (GOLD analysis project Ga0233375, IMG submission 191539) | Fecal eukaryotic communites from dung pellets of Tule Elk in California, USA - Elk Dung E16 | ecosystem: Host-associated > Mammals > Digestive system > Large intestine > Fecal | place... | reverse complement strand
CGGCTCGGTGCTCGGCTCGGTGCTCGGCTCGCCGATCGGCTCCGCCATCGGGGCGACCGCGGGCTGCGCGCTCTCCTGCGCGGTGGCCACGGGACCCGTGACCGCGGCGCCGTCCCACGCCGCGAACGCGCCCGCCGGCACCGCGACCCGGGCCGCCGGCTCGACGTGGGCCTCGGGCTCGTCGTGACCGCGCGGCGAGAGCAGCAGGATCGCCGCCCCCATCGCGGCCTCGAGCCCGACGGTCAGGGCGAGCGGCCCGGGCTGCGGTCCCACGGCGGCCAGCGTGCCGGGTCCGATCGACCCGGAGGCCACGGCGGCCAGGAGCGCTGCGCCCGCGCCCGAGAGCACGGCGACGCCGATCGTCACCACGACGCGGGCGCCCATCGGCTCGGGTCCGGTGATGCCGTCGCGATCGCGGTCTCGCACCAGCTGCGACCGGGCGGTCCATCCCGCCAGCGCGCCGGCTCCCACCGGCAGCAGGGCCAGCAGCAGCAGCCACGGCGACGACGATTCCGGCAGCGCGCCGAACACCGGGATGCCGGGGAGGAGTCCCACCTGGGTCCCCACCGGCGAGACCACCGTGTCGACGCCGACCGCGAAGCCCGGCCCGGCGATGAAGGAGATCGCCCACACCACGAAGGTGGGGAGGTAGGCGAGGTGGCCCACCGTGAAGACCGAGGCGCCGAGGGCGTCGACCTGCGCGGACTGGAAGAGGGCGATGATCTGCGAGCCGCGCAGGAGCACGGCGGCGGCGACCAGCAGCGCACCGGTCCCGATGAGCGCCATCAGCACGATCGCGGTGCCGCGGGCGATGAGGCCGGGCACGTCGGACCACGCGCCGCCCCGTCGGTCGAGCACGACGCGGATGCCGTCGACGGCGCCGTCGTCGCCCTGCCGCCAGGCCACCGAGACCGCCCCGCACAGCGCCGGCACGGCGTAGACGAGGGCGGGCAGCACCACGGCCTGCCACGGTTCGACGCTGGCGATGTCGTTGGCGGTCGTGGCGAGCACCGCCGCGGCCGCGCCCACGAAGACCACGACGCCCGAGAGCACGCCGATGACCCAGGCCCCGGCGGTGGCGGCGCGCGCACCCGAGCGGAAGGCGAAGACCGCGGTGAACAGCGTCAGCGCGAGCGGCGCCAGCGAGACCGTGAACGACGCGGCAGCCGGGTCGATGGCCAGCGGCACCGTGAGCTCTTCGGGCAGGGTCACCGCGAGCGGCACGAGATGCCCGAGCTGCCAGATGCGGCCGGCGGCGGGCCAGAGCCCGGCCCACGGGGCGTCGGCGCCGAAGCCGAAGATCCACAGCAGCGTCAGGGGCGCGAGCGCGGCGACGATCCCGACGGCGACGGCCAGGGCGGCGTCGAAGGCGGCGAGGAGGGCGACGAGGAGGCGATTCATGCGCTGTCGACCCTACCCGCGGCAGGCCTCGGCCCCCGTGCGGCGGCGGGCGCGTCACGCGTGTCAGCACTCACAGGGAATCGCAATACATTTGGGGTATGACCTCCACCCGATCGGGCGCCAAGCCGCCCGCCTCCTCGCCTGCCCGCGCGACGGGAGCACTCGACCGCTTCTTCTCCATCACCGAACGTGGATCCACCGTCGGCACCGAGGTGCGCGGCGGTCTCGTCACGTTCGTCACGATGGCCTACATCGTCATCCTGAACCCCATCATCCTGTCGACCCCCGACGTGTCGGGTGAGGTCCTCAACCCCGCCGCCGTCGCTGCCAGCACCGCCCTCACCGCCGGCTTCATGACGATCCTCTTCGGCATCGTCACCCGCCTGCCGTTCGCATTCGCGGCGGGCCTGGGCATCAACGCGTTCCTCGCGTTCTCGGTCGTCGGCCAGGTCACCTGGGGCGAGGCGATGGCCCTCACGATCATCAACGGCCTCATCATCGTGCTGCTGGCGGCGACCGGCCTGCGCAAGATGATCTTCGACGCCGTGCCCGTGCAGCTGAAGCTCGCGATCACGGTCGGCATCGGCCTGTTCATCGCCTTCATCGGCTTCGTCAACGCCGGCTTCGTGCGCACCGGCGGCGGCACGCCGCTCGAGCTCGGCACCGCCGGCTCGATCGCCTCGATCGACACGCTGCTGTTCGTGGTCACGCTGCTCATCGGCGGCATCCTGATCGCCCTGAAGGTGAAGGGCGCCATCCTCATCGCCCTCGTGGGCGGCACCGTGCTCGCCGCCATCGTCAACCTCTTCACGCCGGTCGCCGACTTCGGTCTCAGCGCCGGGCTGTTCGCGCTCCCCGACCTCAGCCTCGTCGGCGCCGTGGACTTCGGCTTCGACTTCGCCAAGGTCGGCTTCGTCGCCCTGCTGATGTTCGTCTTCACCCTGGTGTTCACCAACTTCTTCGACGCCATGGGCACCATGACGGGCCTGGCGAAGGAGGCCGATCTCGCCGACGCGAAGGGCGACTTCCCGCGCATCAAGTCGGCGCTCGTCGTCGAGGGCGTCGGCGCCGTCGTCGGTGGCGCGACCTCGTCGTCGTCGGCCACCGTGTTCGTCGAGTCGGGCTCCGGCATCGGCGAAGGCGCGCGCACCGGGCTCGCGAACGTCATCACCGGTCTGCTGTTCCTGCTGGCGATGTTCGTCACGCCCGTCACGGGCCTGGTCCCCGGCTTCATCGCCGCCGCGGCGCTGGTGCTCGTGGGGGCCATGATGCTCTCGCAGATCAAGAACATCGACTTCGCAGACTTCAACGTGCTGCTGCCGGTGTTCCTGACGGTCACGGTCATGCCGCTGACGTACTCGATCGCCAACGGCATCGGCGCCGGCTTCGTCAGCTGGGTGCTCGTCAACGCACTGTCGGGCAAGGCCCGCCAGGTGCACTGGCTGCTGTGGATCGTCGCCGCCGGGTTCGTGGTGTTCTTCGCCCGCGGCCCGATCGAGGCGCTGCTGGCCTGAACGGGTGCCGGGGACCGAGCGGGCCACGCCCCTCGGTCCCCGGCCGCTCAGGCTTCGACCGGCTCCAGCACGAAGACCGCGATGCGCCGGTCGGTCTTCTCCTGGTAGGTGTCGTAGTCGGGCCAGACGGCCGTGGCCCGCGCCCACCACTGGGCGTACTCGTCGCCCTCGAGCTCCCGCGCGGTGTACTCGCGGCGATCGGCGCCGTCCTGCAGCGCGACCCGCGGATTCTTCCGCACGTTCCAGTACCAGGCGGGCGGCTCCGGGGCCCCGCCCTTGGATGCCACGACCGCGTACCGGCCGTCGTGCTCGACCCGCATCAGCGCGGTCTTGCGCAGGCCCCCGCTCTTGGCCCCGACCGTGGTCAGCACGATGATCGGAACCCCGCGCAGGGTGTTCGCCTCGCGCCCGTCGGAGGCCTCGTACTGCTCGGCCTGCGTGCGCGCCCACTCCGATGTGCTCGGCAGATACTCACCATTCAACGACATCCCCTCACGCTAGCGTCAATGGGGACTTCGCCCCATCGGAACCCCTCCTCCCCCGCTCCTAGGATGAGAGCCGCACGCCACCCGAAGGAGCATCGATGTCCCTGCCCGACCAGATCGGCCCCATCCCGGGGAACCCGGGCACCATCTCCTCCCGCGCCCGCCGCTTCACCGCGACCGCCGACGCCATCCTCGAGGCCGTCGCGGGCCTGCGCGCCGCCATCGCCGACACCGCCGCCCACGAGAGCAAGGCTCTGGACCAGCTGGCCGAGAACGCCGACGAGACGGCGACCCGGCTGGAGTCGCTCGAGGGTCGCTACCGCGAAGCGGGCGAGGCCCTCGGCTCCTTCGCCACCGTGCTCGAGACCGCCCAGAGCGAGGCCGAGACGCTCGTGCGCGCACACGCCGAGGCCGCCGCCGCCGAGGAGCGCTACGAGCGCGAGATCGCGCACTACCGCGAGGAGCGCCAGCGCACGACCGACCCGATGGTCGCGGTCGACCTCAACCGCCACCTCATGCTCCTCGGCCAGCGCCAGGGCGCGCAGTCCTCCGCCGCCGCCGACGCCCAGGCCCGCTTCGCCCAGATCGTGCAGCGCGTGCGCACCGCGGGCGTGGATGCCGCCTCGCGCATGCGCGACGCCATGGACAGCGACGGCTACAACGACGGGATGTGGGACAACTTCTCGGGCTGGGTGGCCGAGAACGCCGAGATCCTCAAGGCCATCCACAGCGTGCTGCGCATCGTGACCTCGGTGCTGTCGGTGCTGAGCTTCTTCATCCCGGTGCTCGCGCCCTTCGCCATCGCCGCGGCCGCCCTGACGGCCGGGCTGAGCCTCGTGCTCGCCGCGACCGGCCAGATGTCCTGGGTGGACTTCGCCATCGACCTCATCACCGTGGCCACCTTCGGCGTGGCCGCCGTGGCGCTGCGCAGCCTCGGCACCACCATGAACGCCCTCAAGGGCACCCGCGTCGCGCGGCTGGCGGCGCAGGGCCACGGCTCGGCGCTGCGATCGGTCACCGGCAGCTTCAACGGAGTGCTGCGCGGGCGCAACGGTCTGAGCCTCGGCCGTGTGCAGCTGCCCTCCACCGCGTGGGCACGAGAGGTCTGGGGCGCCAAGGGCATCACCAGCGCGCACTTCCTGCGGGTCGCCCAGCGCGCCCAGGCCGGAGCCGGCGGACCGCTGGACGACCTGCTGCTGCAGATCGGCCGCGGCCAGATCGCCACGATCAAGAACGCGTTCCTGGCGCGCACCGTCGCCACCATGCCCGGCACCGTGCAGAGCATCGCCGAGCCGATCTCGGGACTGCTCGAGGGGCGACTGCCGGGCAACCCCGTCAGCGGCGTGATCGACAGCACCCTCGGCGGGTGGCAGCACGTCAAGGACGCCGCCACCTGGAAAGTAGGGTCGTAACGTGACCGATCGCGCGACGAAGACCTCCACCGCCGCGGGGCGCCGCCCTGCCCCCTCCCGCCGCCCGCAGAGCCGCCGCACGCGTCCGGCGCAGAAGTCCCCGCGGGTGAGGCTCGCCGGCCGGGTGTTCCTGTGGTCGGGGCTGTGCATCGTCGCCTTCGGCATGCTGCCGCTGGCGATCGTCGCCGTCATCGGCATCGTGCAGGGAACGGTCCCCACCGAAGCCGACGGCGGCATCATCGGCTCCGCGCCCGGCTACCCGCTCTTCCAGCCGCCGTTCTGGCTGCTGTGGCTGCCCGCCCTCGGCATGCTGTCGCTCACGGTCATCACATGGCCCTTCCCCTCCCGCTTCCCCGCCTACTTCTGGGGAGCGCGCTTCGACATGAGCGTCATCGCCCTGGTGGGGCTGCTGACGACGCTCGTGGCCGCCGTCGCGTACGACGCGACGCAGGCGTCGATCGTCTTCGCCGCCGCCGGCGCCTTCTTCGTCGCCATGGTGGTCTTCGGCATCCGCGGATCGATCGAGTACGTGCGCGACATCCGCGAGCTCCGCCGGCCGGTGCGCCGATGAGCGCGAGCTCCACGCTCGCCGGCCTCCCCCGGCCCGAGATGATCCTCCCTCCGGGGTGGCAGCTGTTCCCGGTGACCGCGGACAACGCCGCCACCGCGCGCGAGGCGTTCGCGGCTGCCTGGGAGAGCGGCCCCCGCGACAGCATCGGCCCGTTCGTGCACGAGCTCGAGCGCACCCTGGCCTCCGCGCTCGACGACGCGCGCGAGACCGGCGCCTTCGCCGCGGTCATGCCGATGGGCATCCCCTGGCAGGTGCCGGTGTCCACGTCCCTCGTGCTCAGCCACGTGGCGGCATCCGACCCGGAGCTTCCGCCCGGGGGCGAGCGCGTCGACACCGATGCCGGTCCCGCGCGCCGCGGCATCCGCGATGAGGAGCACCCGGACGACGCCGACCCCGAGTCGATCGTGCTGCTGCGCAGCATCGATTACGTCTGGCGGGTTCCCGGGCGCGACGCCTACCTCGTGGCATACGCCTCGATCTCGGGACTGCCCGTCGCCGAGTACGCCCCCGTCACCGAGGCCCTGACGATGCTCGTGACCACGATGCTCGACGCCCTGACCTGGCCCGCCGCCGGAGGAGAAGCATGAGCCTGCACGTCGACTTCGACCGCGACCTGTGGCTGTACGTCCCCGACTCCTGGCCGTGGGAGGGGTACGCCGGCATCGAGCAGTGGCGGGATGCCCTCGCCGACGCCCTGGCGGCCGCGTACGGATACGACGACGCGATGCGCGAGTGGGTGGCCGCCACGGCCGAGGGCCTCGCCCGCGGCGCCGACGAGCACGAGCACCGGTTCGCGTACTTCTCCCGCCCGCACGAGGCTCTGGGCATCGTCAGCATCTACGAGATGCCCCGTTCCGACGCGACGGACGAGCAGATGCTCGGCGTCGGCGACGCGACCGCCGTGCGGCCGGTGCAGACCGCCGCCTTCGCGGACGGTCGGCTGGGCCCGGGGCTCACCGCGACGCGCCATGTCGCCGACGAGCAGGGCGCCCTGACGGCCATCACCCATTGGCTGTGGCGCATGGACGACCGGGACGTGCTGATGATCGCGGGGGACCCCGACCTCGCGCGCTTCGAGGCGCTGCGCGAGGACTACGACGCATTGGCGCGCGCCATCGGGCTCGCGCCCGAGGACTGAGGAAGAGGAGCGCGACATGTCGGGACGACTGAGGGTCGACATCGACGAGGTCGGTCGGGTGTCGACCAACCTCGCCACCATCGTGCGGCGGCTGGAGTCCGCGCAGGCGGATGCGGATTCGCTGGCCGGCGCCATCCCCGTGCCGGAGCTGGCGAACGCCGCCGACGACTTCGCCGGCAAGTGGGACGACAAGCGCCGCGCGCTCATCGAGGACGTGACCGCCCTCAAGGACCAGGCCCACGCCGTGGCCGAGGCGTTCACCGAGGTCGACTCCCAGCTGGTCGACGCGCTCACGCGCTCCCCCGAGCCGTCCGGTCGCACGAGGGGCGGCCCCCAGGCGGTCTGAGCCGGTCGGAGTAGACGACGAAACGACGAAGGGTGGATGCCACGTGGCATCCACCCTTCGTCGTTCGCGTGTGCGTTACAGCGCGGCGATGATCTCGCGCATCAGCTCAGCGGTCTCGGACGGCGTCTTGCCGACCTTGACACCGGCGGCCTCGAGGGCCTCCTTCTTCGCCTGCGCGGTGCCCGCCGAGCCCGAGACGATGGCGCCGGCGTGGCCCATCGTCTTGCCCTCGGGGGCGGTGAAGCCGGCGACGTAGCCGACGACGGGCTTGGTGACGTGGGCCTTGATGTACTCGGCCGCGCGTTCTTCGGCGTCGCCGCCGATCTCGCCGATCATCACGATCGCCTTGGTCTCGGGGTCGGCCTCGAACGCCTCGAGCGCGTCGATGTGGGTCGTCCCGATGACCGGGTCGCCGCCGATGCCGATGGCGGTCGAGAAGCCCAGGTCGCGCAGCTCGAACATCATCTGGTAGGTCAGGGTGCCCGACTTCGACACGAGGCCGATCGGTCCCTTGCCGGTGATGTTGGCGGGCGTGATGCCCACGAGCGACTCGCCCGGCGTGATAATGCCGGGGCAGTTCGGGCCGATGATGCGGGTCGCGTTGCCCTTGCTCCCGGCGTAGGCCCAGGCCTCGGCGGTGTCACCGACGGGAACGCCCTCGGTGATGACCACGAGCAGGCCGATGCCGGCGTCGATGGCTTCGATCATGGCGTCCTTGGTGAACGCGGGCGGGACGAAGGCGATCGACACGTCGGCGCCGGTCTTCTCCATCGCCTCGGCGACGGATGCGTAGACGGGCAGCTCGACGGCGTTGCCGTCCTTGTCGGTGTGCGAGACGGTGGTGCCGGCCTTGCGGGCGTTGACACCGCCGACGATGTTCGTGCCGGCCTTGAGCATCAGGGCGGTGTGCTTGGTGCCCTCCCCGCCGGTGATGCCCTGGACGATGACCTTGGAGTCTTTGTTGAGGTAGATCGACATTGCGTTGTCCTTCTTCGTCCGGGGGTCAGGCGTTCGCGAGTTCGGCGGCCTTGTCGGCGCCTTCGTCCATGCCGGCGGCGAGGGTGACGAGGGGGTTGTTCGCGGCGGCGAGGATCGCACGCCCCTCCTCGACCTGGTTGCCGTCCAGACGCACCACGAGGGGCTTGCTGGCGGTGTCGCCGAGGATCTCCAGGGCCTTCACGATGCCCTCGGCCACGGCGACGCACGACGTGATGCCGCCGAAGACGTTGACGAAGACGCTCTTGACCTGCTCGTCGCCGAGGATGACGTCCAGCCCAGCGGCCATGACGGTCGCCGAGGCGCCGCCGCCGATGTCGAGGAAGTTCGCCGGCTTCACGCCGCCGTGCTTCTCGCCGGCGTAGGCGACGACGTCGAGGGTCGACATGACCAGGCCCGCGCCGTTGCCGATGATGCCGACCTGACCGTCGAGCTTGACGTAGTTGAGGCCGGCGGCCTTGGCCTTGGCCTCGAGCGGGTCGGCGGCGTCCTTGTCCTCGAGCAGCTCGTGCTCGGGGTGGCGCACCTCGCTGGCGTTGTCATCGAGGGTGACCTTGCCGTCGAGGGCGACGATGTCGCCGGCGCCGGTGAGCACGAGCGGGTTGACCTCGACGAGGGTCGCGCCCTCGCCCTTGTAGACGTCGTAGAGCTTGACGAAGACGTCGGCGACCTTCTCGACGAGCTCCTCGGGGAAGTTCGCCTCGCGGGCGATCTCGAGTGCCTTGTCCTTGTCGATGCCGGTGAGGGGGTTGACCTCCACGCGGGCCAGCGCCTCGGGCTTCTCGACGGCGAGCTGCTCGATCTCCATGCCGCCCTCGACCGAGCACAGGCTCAGGTAGGAGCGGTTGGAGCGGTCCAGCAGCACCGAGAAGTAGAACTCGCGGGCGATGTCGGCGCCGGCGGCCACCATGACGCGCTTGACGACATGGCCCTTGATGTCGAGGCCCAGAATGGCCTCGGCAGCGGCGTACGCGTCGTCGGGGGTCTTGGCGACCTTGACGCCGCCGGCCTTGCCGCGGCCTCCGGTCTTCACCTGCGCCTTGACGACGACGAGCCCGCCGATCTTCTCGGCTGCCGCCTTCGCCTCCTCGGGGGTGTCCGCGACGATGCCGGCGAGCACCGGCACCTCGTACTTCTCGAATAGGTCTCGTGCCTGGTACTCGTACAGATCCACGTGCAATCCTTCGCTGGGCGACGGTGGGTTTCGGAGCCGAAAACAATCTCGATGTCGAGAGATCAGCCGATCCCCCAGCCTACTACCCGCGCATGAGGGGTCTTGCCGCCGGATCCGGCGTCACGGTTCAGGCCTCGGAGCGCTGCGACAGGCAGGGCAGATCCCTGCGCGCGGGTCCCTCCAGCCGCGTGCCGTCGGGCGCGAAGCGCGAGGCGTGCAGCGGGCAGTCCCACGACATCTCGGCGTCGTTCCAATCCAGCACGCCGCCCATGTGGCTGCACACCGCGCTCACCGCACGGGTCACGCCGCCGACGGTCGACACCCCCACCGGGCGCCCGTGCCGCTGCGCGACGACGCCCTCGCCCTCCGCCGGCCGGGGCACCGGCACCGGAGTGCGCTCGGCACCGACCCAGCCGCGGGCAGCCGCGCCGCCCACCTTGGCGTTCTCGATGATCCCGCGGCCGAGGTCGCCGGGCATCGTCAGACGCGTGCCGATCTGCGTCATCCACTGCGGCAGCTCCTCCCTGGCCTGCCCGCGGATCTCGGCCGCCAGGCGCAGCGCCGCCCACGGGGCGTTGGTGAGCCCCCACTTGGCGTAGCCGGTGGCGAAGCGCACGCGACCGAGCCCGCGCGGCAGCACGCCGACGAACGGGATGAGGTTGTGCGACGTGTAGTCCTGCGCCGACCACCGGTAGGTGGGCTCGGCTCCGGGGAAGTGCTGCTGCGTCCACGCGACGAGGTCCTCGACCAGGCGCCGCTCGGAGTCGGCGCGCCCGACAGGGTGGCCGTTGCCGCCGACGATGAGGCGCGACCCGTGCTCGGCCACGGGACGCAGCGACCGCGTGGGTCCGTCGACGGAGAGGTAGAGGCCGTCGGGCACGGGGCCGGGGGCGTCGAAGGCGACGCAGTACGACCGGCTGCCGCTGACCTTCGCGAACGTGAGGCCGCGGTCGATGATCGGGATGCCGGTGGCCAGCACCACCTGGCCGGCCGTCATCTCCCCCATCGTCGTGCGCAGCACCGGCCGCGGGAGCACCGACATCCCCATGACGCGCACCCCGGTGTGCAGCGTCCCGCCCGCGGCGACGAACGCTGCGGCGAGCGCGCGCGTCAGAGCGTCGGGGTCGAGGGCCGTCTGGCCGTCGAGGGCGACGGCGCGGGCGACGGGGAAGGGCAGGCCCGCGAGCTCGTCGGCGCCGGCGATGCGGGTGGCCAGGCCCGCCTCGCGGGCGGCGTCGTGCTCGGCGTCCACGGTGTCGATGCCATCGGCGGCCTGCGCGTAGGAGTAGGCGGTGTGGGTGGTGCGGGGGATGCCGGCGGCGTCCGCGAAGGCGAGGATCCACTCCTGCCCGGCGCGGTTCGCCTCGACGTAGGCGTGCACGAGCGATGCCGGATGGTGCGCGCGGATGGTGGAGAGCGTGCTCCCCTGCAGCAGCGACACCTTGCCGGTGTTCGACCCGCTCGCGCCGGCGGCGATGTCGCCGGCATCGATCACGGCGACATCGAATCCGTCGAGCGCGAGCAGCACCCCCGTGCTGAGCCCGGTCAGTCCGGCTCCCACGATCACCACGTCGTGGTGCGCGCCGCTGTCGAAGGGCGCTGTCGGGACGGGGCGGCGGGTCTGCTTCCACACAGGAGTCATCGCCCCACTCAAACCCGCATCCCGCACGCGTCTCAACGGCTTGACACAGCGGGCAGTAGGCTCCGTTGACATGAGCGACACCGACGCTGTGACCCCCGCGCGCACCGCCGTCGTCGCCGCGGCGCTGGATCTCTTCGCCGCGCAGGGGTTCGAAGCGACATCGGTCGAGCAGATCGCGCAGGCTGCGGGAGTGTCGCGATCGACCTTCTTCCGCCAGTTCGGCGGCAAGGACGACGTCGTGTTCGCCGACCACGAGGTGCTGCTGGAACGACTGCGCGCCTACCTCGCCGAAGAGCACCCCGACCCTTGGCAGGCCGTATGCGAGGCATCCGTGACGGTGTACCGTCACTTCGCCGCCGAGCCCGACCTCGCCCGGCGCCGCTACGCCGTCGTACGTCAGGTGCCGGCACTGCGCGACCGCGAGATCGTGACGGTGTTCCGCTACGAGCGGCTGTTCGACGAGTATCTGCGCCGCGCGATCCCCGACCTCGACCCGCTCGACGCCGTGGGGTTCGCCGCGCTGGTGACCGCCGCCCACAACCATGTGCTCCGCCGACTGCTGCGGGGGCCCAAGCGGGTGCCGGTGTCGGTGCTGCGCACGGCCCTGGACGGCGCGCTGCAGCGGTTCGGCGTCGCGCCGACGAGCCCGCCCGCCGAAGACGACGTCGTGGTCGCCGTCTTCCCCCAGCGCATGCCGGCCGCCGAGGTGGCGCGCCGCATCCAGGCCTCGCTGCCCCGCTGACGCGGGACGAGGGGGACGCGCGGCGCCCTCAGAGCGCGACGAGCACCTGCGCCAGCAGGATCTTCACCACCATCGCCGCGGGGTACACCAGGGTGTACGCCAGCGCGACGCGCGTGTCGTAGTCGGTGCGCATGTTCGCGAACGCGAGCAGGGCGGGGTTGGTGAGCGTGCCGGCCATCACGCCCGCCAGCCGGGTGCCGCCGGTGTGCATCACGTGCCGCGCCACGAGGTAGGTGCCCGCCGCCACGATCGCGGTGATGACGAATCCCAGCAGCAGCAGCCGCAGGATCTCGCCCGAGGCGACCGCAGAGATGATGAGCGACCCCGCCTTGGTGCCGGCGTAGGCGAGGAAGATCACGAGCCCCACCTCGGACAGCACGTTCGCCGCGGTGGACGGCAGCGTCGTCACGATGGGGCCGATGCGGCGGACCCTGCCGAAGACGAGGCCGACGATGAGCGCGCCGGCCGCCGGCCCGAGCGCGAACACCCCGCCGCCGGGAAGCGGCACCTGGATGAAGCCGATCGCGAGGCCCAGCGCGATACCGATCCCGAGGGCGGCGGGGTTGATGTCGCTGATGCCGCGCTCGGAGTCGCCGATGAGCTCGGTCAGCGCCGGCATCGCGTCGCGCGGTCCCACGACCTGCAGCCGGTCTCCCTGCTGCAGCACGAGCGACGCCTCGCCGATGATGTCGGCGTCGCCGCGGCGTACGCGCGGGACGGTCGCGCCGAACCGCTCCTGCAGTCCGAGGCTCGCCAGGGTCCGGCCCGCCAGCTGCGGGTTCGACAGGATCAGCCGGCGGTATTCCAGGCGCGAGCGGTCGTGCACGATGTCCAGCGACGACGTGTGGCCGAGCTCGGCGGCGACGGCGTCGACGGCATCCTGCGGTCCGATGACGTTGACCACCCCGCCGAGCGGCATCTCGGTGTCGGGCCCGACGGTCGCCATGTCGGCGCCGCCCTTCTCCCGCAGGCGCGAGAACGTGATGCGTCCGCCGTACCGTTCGCGCAGCGCCCGCGCCGTCGGCCGGTCGGCGGTGTCGATGCGCACCGCCTTGTCGATGAGCGGCACGCTCCCCCCGGTCTCGCCCGCGCGGTGGCGCAGCGCCAGCCCGACCGCGAGCATGGGGCCCACCACCCCGAACACGTAGGCGCTGGCGTAGCCGACCGTCGCCTCCGGGCTGCCGCCGGTGGCGGCGAGCGCAGGGGTGTTGGTGACGGCGCCGGCGAAGGTGCCGGCGATCGTGAGGGCGGAGACCCCCATGGCGCGACCGATGAGCAAGGCCGCCCCCGCCGCGACGACGAGGAACGCGGTGACCACGAGCAGCAGCGGATAGGCGGTGCGCAGCGCATGCCCGAAACCCGGCCCGGCGATGAGCCCCACGCAGAACGCGAAGAGCACCAGTCCGGTGTCGCCGATGAGGGCGGGCAGCTCGATCGTGACGCCCGTCGACACGCCCCACGCCGTCAGCCCCATCGCGCCGAACAGCACGCCGATCGCGCCGAGGGACACCCCGGCGATGCGGATCCTCCCCAGGGCGGATCCCAGTCCCACCAGCAGGAACACGGTGAGCACCGGGTGCGCGGCGAGGAACTCGAAGACCGGGCGCATGCACCCGAGTATGCCGCGATGAGCCGCCCGTGGCGAGGCGCCGCCATCCCCTCCCGCCGCGCGTGCCCGCCGGGCAGGATGGGCACATGTACGACATCCCCGCCCCGATGCTCGCCAAGGCCGTCCCCGCCGTCCCCGAGGGGACCGGCTTCAGCTTCGAGCCGAAGTGGGACGGCTTCCGAGCGCTCGTCGCCTTCGACGGCGACGAGGTCGAGATCGGCTCGCGCGGCGCGAAGCCGCTGACCCGGTACTTCCCCGAGCTCGTCGAGGCGTTCGCGCGCCTGCTCCCCGAGCCGTGCCTCGTCGACGGCGAGATCGTGGTCGCCGTGGGCGAACCCGGTGCGGAGCGGCTGGACTGGCCGGCGCTGTCGCAGCGGATCCACCCCGCGGCATCGCGCGTCGCGCTGCTGTCACAAGAGACCCCGGCGATGTTCATCGCCTTCGACCTGCTGGCGCGCGGCGACCGGGACCTGCAGGCCGAGCCCTTCGCGACGCGGCGTGCCGAGCTCGTGGATCTGCTCGACGGCGTGCCCGATCCGGTGCACGTCACCCGCACCACCGAGGATGCCGCGCAGGCGCGGCGCTGGCTGGCGGAGTTCGAGGGCGCGGGGCTCGACGGCGTCGTCGCCAAGCCGCTGGACCAGCCCTACTCCCCCGGGAAGCGGACGATGCTGAAGATCAAGCACGCGCGCACCGCCGATGTCGTGGCGCTCGGCTACCGCATCCACAAGAGCGGCGAGGGGGTCGGGTCGCTTCTCGTGGGTCTCTACGACGATGCCGGGCGCCTGCGCAACGTGGGCGGGGTGGCGGCCTTCAGCAACGCCCGC